>WNGI01000252.1_pt1 | contig 66924 bp, 51 predicted proteins | sample 5400621 | NCBI WGS metagenome assembly WNGI01 (sample SAMN13153374, study PRJNA577476) | soil metagenome | isolation source: 20 cm soil or saprolite under Garry oak tree replicate 1 | place: USA:California | collected 2016-06-15 | reverse complement strand
GGTTGGGAGTGGGGTCCCTCCGCGAATCCGAACGGCGCGTTCATCGTACCTTATTGATAATTGACTCGCGGAGGGACCCCCCACCCCGACCCTCCCCCACAAGGGGGGAGGGAGAAGACATCAGAAAAACGCCTGTATCCCCGTCTGCGCCCTTCCCAGGATCAACGCGTGGATGTCGTGGGTGCCCTCGTAGGTGTTCACGGTTTCCAGGTTCGACAATACGCGCATCACGTGGAACTCGTCGGAGATGCCGTTGCCGCCGTGCATGTCGCGCGCGAGGCGGGCGACGTCGAGCGCCTTGCCGCAATTGTTGCGCTTCATCAGCGAGATCGCGGGCGGCGCGGCGCGGCCCTGCTCCAGCAGCCGTCCGAGCCGCAGCGCGCCGGCCAGGCCGAGCGTGATCTCGGTCTGCATGTCGGCGAGTTTTTTCTGGACGAGCTGGTTTGCCGCCAGCGGACGGCCGAACTGCTTGCGGTCGAGCACATATTGCCGCGCCCGGTGCCAGCAGAACTCGGCGGCGCCCATCGACCCCCAGACGATGCCGTAGCGGGCATTGTTGAGGCAGCCGAACGGGCCGGCGAGCCCGGAAACGTTCGGCAGGATGTTGTCCTCCGGCACCACGGCGCCGTCGAGCACGACTTCGCCGGTGACCGAGGTGCGCAAGCTGAGCTTGCCCTCGATCCGGGGGGTGGAGAATCCCTTGGTGCCGCGCTCCACCAGAAAGCCGCGGATCTTGCCGTCGAGTTTTGCCCAGATCAGCGCGAGGTCGGCGACCGGCGCGTTCGAGATCCACATCTTGGTGCCGGTGAGCCGGTAGCCGCCGGAAACCTTCTCGGCGCGCGTCGTCATCGAGCCGGGGTCGGAGCCGTGGTCGGGCTCGGTGAGCCCGAAGCAGCCGATCGCGCGCCCCGCTGCCATCTCCGGCAGCCAGCGGCGCTTCTGCTCCTCGCTGCCCCACCGCCAGATGGCGTACATCGCGAGCGAGCCCTGTACCGAGCCCATCGAGCGGAGTCCCGAGTCGCCCGCCTCGAGCTCCATCATCATGAGGCCGTAGGCGACGTTCGAGAGGCCAGCACAGCCGTACCCCTGGAGGTTCGCTCCGAACACGCCGAGCGCCGCCATGCGGCGGATGAGGTCGCGCGGGAACTCCTCGCGCGCATGGCAACCTTCGATGACCGGCAGCGCCTCACGCTCGATGAAGCTCCGCACGCTCGCCTGCGTGATGCGCTCGTCCTCGCTGAGCAGCTCGTCGATCGCGTAGTAGTCGACCTGTCCCGCATTCATGCGAACGATCCTCGTCTTGCACCTCTGCAAGGTCCCTCACGTCGCTCCTGGCTTGCAACCGAGAGCGTGCGTTCGTATGAGTAAATGTGAACTTCGACGGTCGCGTGCATTAGCAAGTGCATCTCGAAACCCTCAAGATCTTCTGCGACATCGTCGAAACGCGAAGCTTCTCTGCCGCGGCCTCCCAGAATTTCGTCACGCAATCCGCGGTGAGCCAGCAGATCCGCATGCTCGAGGGGCGCTACGGTCGCCAGCTGCTCGAGCGGACGCGGGGCAACGTGCAGCTGACGCCCGCGGGCGAGATCCTCTACCAGGTGAGCAAGGACATCGTCCAGCGCTACCAGGACCTGGAGGCGCGCCTGCAGGCGATGACGCAGGTGGTCGCCGGCCCGGTCCGCGTGGCCACCGTGCACTCGATCGGCCTCTACGAGCTTTCCAGCCAGCTGAAGCGTTACCTGCAGGCGTTTCCGCAGGTACATCTGCACCTCGAGTACAGCCGCTCGAACAAGATCTACGAGGACGCCGTGCGCGGCAACATCGACCTCGGCGTGGTCGCCTATCCGAGCAAGCGGCCGCAGATCACGGTGATCCCTTTCCGGGAAGACCGCCTCGTGCTCGCCTGCCCGCCCGGTCACCCGCTCGCGCGTCACCGGCAGATCTCCATCTCCAAGCTGAACGGCGAGCCGCTCGTCGGCTACGAGCGGGACATCCCGACGCGCAAGGAGACCGATCGCATGCTGCGCCGCTACGGCGTCGAGGTCCGCTACGTCATGGAGCTCGACAACATCGAGACGATCAAGCGCGTGGTCGAGATCGGAACCGGGCTCGCGATCCTGCCGGAGCCGGCGGTGCGGTCCGAGGTTCGGAGCAAGACGCTCACCACCGTCCAGCTCTCCGACGAGGTGTTCCTCCGCCCGCTCGGCATCATCCACCGGCAGGGCAAGCACTTCTCGCCGGCTGTCGAGAAGTTCATCGAGTTTCTGCGCGCGGAATGAGAGCGGCACGGCCGGCGCTCGCGCTGCTCGCCGTCGCGGCGCTCGGCTGCCGCGGTCCGCGGCCGTCGCGACCGGAGGGCAGCTGCGCGCACGTCCAGGCCGTCCGCGAGCTGCACGGCAGCCCGCTCTGCGAAGACGTCTGGACGTGCAGCCGGCCGCCGGGCGGCCGGTTCGACCGGATCGGGCTCCGGCGGATCGCGCTCTGCGAGGGCGCGACGGGTCCCGTCGTCCTCTACCTGCCCGGGATGCACATGAACGCCGAGCTGCCGCTCGTCGAGCCGCGGCACGACTTCCGCCTGTATCTCGCGGCAGGCGGGGTACGGGCGTGGGGCCTCGACTACCGGACGCACGCGGTCCCACCCGACACGTCACCCGATGACCTCCGCGCGCTCGGTGGCTGGACCGTCGACCGCTTCGTCGACGACGTCGCGTGGGCCGCGGGGTTCGTGCGCGGCACCGACCCCGGTCCGCTCTTCGTCGCAGGCTTCAGCCAGGGCGCGGCGTTCGCGTACCGGCTCGCCTCGCGGCGCGATTCCTTGCTCGGCGGACTCGTGATCCTCGACGGGGCGGTGACGCCCGGCGTGCCGATGGGAGGAGACGGCCCCGCGATCGACATCGGCAGCGGTCGACTGCCCTTCGCGGAGCGGCGGCAGCTGCTGGACCAGGTGATCGCGGACCCGAACACCCCGTCGCCGCTGCCCGGATTCCCATCGGCAGGCGCCGCGCTCGCGTCGATCCTCTCCACGTCGCGGGCGTTCGGCGGCGAGGGCGGCCTCGCCGCGGGGACCCGCGTCTCGGAGATCACCGTGCTCGCGGCCCTGTTGCGCAGCTACGATCGCTGGTGGCCGCGGGCGGCGGTCGACGGTGCCCCGCCGCGGCCGCCACGGACACCGCTCCCCGTGCTCGCCTTCGCGAGCACGAACATGGGCGCAGCATGGGTGGATCGCGTGCGTGCGACGGCGCGCGCCTATGGCGGCCCCGGCGCGGAGGTGCGCGAGCTCGCGGGCTACGGCCACCTGGATGTCCTCGTCGCCCGCCGCGCACCGCAGGAGGTCTTCCAACCCGCGCTCGCGTGGCTCGAGCGAGGCGAGCACCCGTGAGGTGCGGAATCGCGCCCCGCGGTGCGTGCTCGTTCCAACGCCTCCGGGGGTCCTCGTCGGGCCCCCGACAGGAACGGCGCCCGCGAAGGACGCCCGCGCAATAGTGTCGCGCCGTGTCGTCGTGGCACGAGCGTTGCTGCTCCAAGCGGCCATAGGACAGCTCGGCTGAGGAAGGGCAGGCGTTGCGCGCCGGGCCCGTTTTCGGTCGTCCGGGTCGGGAGGTGCACAACCGCGGCTGACAGGCTGCGCGAGGGAGCGCCAAGCGATGCGGAACGAAACGACGTATCCACAGACTCCAGCAGGGCATCGCGACATCGGAACGTGGCTCGAGGACACGACGAGCCAGGATCCGGTTCTCGGGAGATTGTTTCCCCAGCTCCGACGGCTTGCCGCGAGCGAGGCGCCGTTGCTGCTGCTCGGAGAACCTGGCAGCGGCCGCGAGCTCGCGGCCCGCGCCATTCACAATCTCTCCGAGCGCGCGGCGCATCCCTTCGTGGTGATCGACTGCGGGGATTTCTCCGATGCGCTCATCGAGGCCGAGCTGCTCGGTATCAACGGCAACGGCGGCGGCGCGCCACACAAGGTCGGCATCTTCGAGCAGGCCGGCACCGGCACCGTGATGCTCGCGGAGGTCGGGGAGCTGCCGGCCCGGCTGCAGGAGGCCCTCCTGCATCTGCTCGAGCGGCACGAGCTCCGGCGGCTCCACTCGACGACGCCGGTTCCGGCGCGCGCACGCGTGATCGCGAGCACGTGCGTCGACCTGCGCTCGCGCATCTCGGCCGGGTTGTTCCGCGAGGACCTCTACCAGCAGCTGTCGGCCGAGAAGCTCGACCTGCCGTCGTTGCGCGAGCGGCCGGACGATATCCCCACGCTCGCCCGCCACTTCCTCGAGCGCTGCTGCGGCCATCTGCCGCACGGCCCGCGTGACTTCACCCCCGAGGCCGAGGCCGTGCTGCGAGGCTACAGCTGGCCCGAGAACCTGCGCGAGCTGCGCGAGGTCGTGGAGGACGCGGCCCTCCGGGCGCGCGGCGAGCGGATCGGCGTCGAGGACCTGGCGGAGCGGCTCCGCGGCGAGCAGCGCGGTGGACCCTTGCCATCGCTCCGAGAAGTCGAGATCCGGCACATCGCGCGGGTGCTGCAAGAGGCTCGGGGGAACCAGCGACGAGCATCTCGCATCCTCGGCATCAGCCGCTGGTCGCTCTCGCGGCGACTCCGGAAGTACGGCCTGCAGCCGCGCAGCGAGCAGTAGCCGCTCCACGACCGTCGCTACGATCGCGGCCGGCCGGCGGTTGAACTCGACCGGGCGAGCACGGATACTCCGCTCGTCCCATGCGCAAGCGTAGCGTCGCGGTCGTTGGAGCCACCGGCATCGCCGGCCAGCAGTTCCTGGTCGCGCTCGCCGACCATCCCTGGTTCGACGTCACGCTGCTCGCCGCCTCCGCGCGTTCGGCCGGACGCCCGTACGGGGAAGCGATCCGCGACGCCAACGGCGCGCGGCGCTGGTGGTGCAGCGAGGAGCCCGCGGCGAACGTGCTCTCGCTGCCGGTCGAGGATGCCGCGCAGCTCGATGCCGGCCGCGTCGATCTCGTGTTCGCGGCCGTCGAAAGCGACGTCGCGCGCGAGCTCGAGCCGCGGTACGCGCGCGCCGTCCCGGTGGTGAGCACCGCCGCGGCATTCCGCTACGAGCCGGACGTGCCGATCGCCCTCCCCGGCGTGAACCTCGCGACCCACGTCCCGCTCGTCGAGCAGCAGCGCCGCCGCCGCGGCTGGAAGGGCTTCGTCCTACCGCTGCCCAACTGCACGACCGTCGGCCTCGCCATCTCCCTGAAGCCGCTGCTCGACGCCTTCGGCGTCGAGCGCGTGCTGATGACCTCGATGCAGGGGCTGTCCGGTGCCGGCCGGTCGCCCGGCGTCATCGCCCTCGACATCCTCGACAACTTGATCCCCTACATTCCGAAGGAAGAGGAGAAGGTCGCGACCGAGACCGCGAAGATCCTGGGGCGGCTCGGCGAGGGCACCATCGTCCCGTACCCGGCCCCGGTGGGGGCGACGTGCACCCGGGCGGCCGTCCTCGAAGGACACACGATCGCGGTCACCGTCGCCACCACGCGGCCGTGCGACCCGGCCTCGGCCGCGGAGACGATGCGCGCCTTCCGGCCCGATTACGCGGGTCTCGACCTGCCGAGCGCCCCGGCGCGCGCGATTCTCGTGCACGACGACCCCTTCCGTCCGCAGCCCCGTCTCGACCGCGATGCCGAGGGCGGCATGGCGACGAGCGTCGGCCGCCTCCGGGCCGAGCCGGCGCTCGAGCACGGTCTCAAGTACGTCGCGCTCTCGCACAACACGCGGATGGGCGCTGCCAGGGGAGCTGTCCTCGCGGCCGAGTACCTCTGCCGAGCCGGATTGGTCTGAGCGCCGGTCAGCGCGACCGTCGCACGCCGGTGACGCAGCTCGTCCGTACCGGGCACGACGCGCAGCGCGGCACGCGCGCCGTGCACACCGTCGCCCCGAGGTCCATGAGCGCCTGGTTCCAGTCGGCGGCGCGGCCGCGCGGCACCAGCGCCTCCGCCAGGCGCCACAGCCGCGCCGGCGGCCTCCGCCGGATACCGAGCGCCCGCCGGAGCACCCGGGCCGCATTGGTGTCGACCGCAGGGACGTCGATCCCGAAGGCGATGCTGGCGACCGCGCCGGCCGTGTATCGGCCGATGCCCGGCAAGCGACGGAGAGCCTCCGGCCGCTCGGGAAGGACGCCACCGTGCGTCGCCACGACTTCGCGCGCGGCTGCGTGGAGGTTCCGGGCACGCGCGTAGTATCCGAGGCCGTCCCACGCCTCGCGCACCGCGTCAGCCGGCGCTGCCGCGAGGTCCTCGAGCGTCGGGTAGCGGGCGAGAAAGCGGGGGAAGAAGTCGACGACGCGCCGAACCTGCGTCTGCTGCAGCATCATCTCGGAGACCAGGACGGCGTAGGGGTCGCACACCCCCCGCCAGGGGAGCTTCCGGGCGTGGCGCGCATACCAGGCCAGCAGGCGGTGGCGGAAGGCTCGGCCCCGCGCCGGCAGGCGGCAGGCATTTTGCTTCTGACGAGGACTGGGAGTCGCTAGAATAGCCATCGATGCCGCGCTGGCTCCGGAAGAAGGTCTTCAACGTCGCCGCCCGCGTCCTCACCAAGCCCCGCGGGAACTACAACCGGATCCTGCCGACCGATCTCGAGACGCTTCGCCTGACGATCCGCAAGGGCGATGTCGTCCTCGTCGACGGCGAACAGCGCGTCAGCGAGGTCATCAAGTACCTGACCCAGAGCTCGTGGTCCCACGTGGCGCTCTACGTGGGCGACGAGCTCCTGCGGCGCTTCCCCACGCGGCGCGAGGAGCTGGTGCGGCTGCACGGCCAGGACGCCCAGCACCTGATCATCGAGGCGTTGAACGAGGGCGTCGTCGCCTCGCCGCTCGCGAAGTATGCGGGCTTCAACACCCGCGTGTGCCGGCCACACGGCCTCCAGCGCGACGACCTGCAGCGCATCCTGAACGAGGTCCTCGCGCAGCTCGGCTCGAGCTACGACCTGAAGAACCTGCTCGACCTCGCCCGCTACTTCTTCCCGGTGAGCCTCATTCCGCGCCGCTTCCGCCGGCGCGCGCTCGACTTCGGCAGCGGGCTGCCGACCGCGGTGATGTGCTCGAGCCTGATCGCCCGCGCCTTCCAGAACGTCGGCTTCCCGATCCTGCCCGCCACGACGCCGGCCACGACGCCGCGGCCGCGCCGGCGCCTGCGTGACTATCTCCGGCGGCCGAGCGACCCGTACCCGGCCGTCTTCCGCCGCGAGCGTCCGACGCTCGTCACGCCGCGCGACTTCGACCTGTCGCCCTACTTCGAGATCGTCAAGCTGAACGGCCTCGAAGCGGGCAAGTTCGACTACCGCAGGATCAAGTGGGCCTGAGCAGGCGCTGCCCGGCGGGCTCACGGCGAGCCGGCGTCCGGCGGTGGAGCGAGCGCGCCCTCGATCGCTTCCAGGCGGTGGAGCTGCTGCTCGATCTGCGCCCGCAGCCGCTCGGCGGTGTCGGCCATCTCGCGCCGCTCGCGCACGAGCTCACCGAGCTCGTGGTGCAGCCGGTCGCGCTCGGCCTGCACCTGGTCGGCTTGCGCCTCGAGCATCGCTACGCGATCGGCGAGCGCCCGCGAGCGACGCACGCCGAGCGTCCGCCCGACGCCGTACCCGAGGGCGCCGCCCACGAGCAGGCCGAGCACGACGAGGGCTGCCGCGCGACCGCGCATCGCGAGATTCTACAGAGCGCCGGCGGCACGGGTCCATAGTCGGTGCCGGCGCGGCTCCGCGAAGCCGTCGCCGGCGGCGCGCTCCTCGCCGCCGTCGCGGCGGGGCTCTTCTTCCAGGACCTCGGCCGCTATCCGCTCTGGGATCCGGACGAGGCGCGGCACGCCGAGGTGGCCCGCGAGATGGCGACGGCGCGCGGCTGGCGACGCCTCGTGCTGCCGACGCTCGAGCTCGGACCCTACCGCGAGAAGCCACCCGGCCATTACTGGCTCGTCTCGCTCGCGTACGCCGCGCTCGGCGTCGGCGCGGGGGCGGCACGGGTGCCGAGCGCCGCAGCGGCATGGCTCCTGGTGATGGCCGTCTACGCGTGGATGGTCCCCCGCGCCGGCCCGGTCGCGGCCCTCGGCGCCGGGCTCGTCGCGGCGACCAGCGCGGGCTGGCTCGGCCTCGCGCGCTACGCGAACCTCGACATGACGTTCACGGCCTGCGTGACGCTCGGCGTGCTCGCCGGCCTCCGCTGGCTCGAGCGACCGCCGCCGCGCCCGCCGATGCTCGCGCCGTTCGTCGCCGCGGCGGCCGGCACGCTGATCAAGGGGCCGCTCGCCGTCCTGCTCGTCTTCGGACCCGTGGGCCTCGCGGCCCTCGCATCCCGGCCGCGCCCGACGTGGCGCGAGATCGGCATCGGGCGGGGCCTCGCCGCGTTCGGCGCGGTTGTTGCGTGCGTGGCGCTGCCGCTCGCGCTGCTCGACCCCCCGACGCTCCGCGCCCTCCTCGCGACGAACGTCCGCCGTTTCGAGGCGGCGAGCCCGCACGCGGCGCCGATCTGGTACTACGCGCTCTGGCTCCCCGTTCTCCTCCTCCCGTGGACACTGCTCGCGCCGGTGGCGCTCGTACGTGCCGCGCGCGACCCCCAGCGCCGCGTGCTGGTCGCGTGGGCGGCGTTCGTCCCGCTCCTCCTGACCCTCGCCCGCGGGAAGCTCGCCACCTACGTACTGCCGGCGCTGCCGCCGCTCGCGCTGATCGTCGGCCCGGAGCTCGCGGCGATCGTCGTGTGGCGCGGCGCGTCCGCCACCCGTCCGCTCGCGGTGGCGGGCTGGCTCGGCGTCGTCCTGCTCGTCGCCGCCGCGGTGACGGCGACGGCGGGCGCCCGGGCGTACCCCGTGGGCGCGCTCGGACGCATCGCGCTCGTCACCGGCGCGCTCGGCTGGGCGCTCGCGCTCGCCCTCGCGCTGGCCGGCGGGCGCCCGTACGCGGTGCCGCTCGCGCTCCTCGGCGCGGTGCTGACGCTCCATCCGATCTTCATCCGCTTCTGGGCGCCCGCAGTGAGCGAGCTGCACAGCGACGAGGCGATCGCGCGACTCGTCGCCGGGACGCCGCGCGCGCCGGTGATCGCCTTCGGGAGCCAGGCGCCGTCGCTCGTCTTCTACCTCGGCGCGCCGGTCGTCCACACCGACGACGTGCGCGTCGTCCGCGACGTCTTCGACGGCGACGGGCCGGCCTTCGTGGTGACGGGCCGGCGCCACGTGCGCGAGATCGAAGGCGCCCTCGGTCCGCGCGGGCAGCTCTGGTACGGGACGCCGCGCCGCCGGCTCTACGCCAACCTGCCGCCGCCGCGGTGAGGGTCAGGCCCTGGAGAAGGGGTCGACCCAGCGCGCCGCGGCGCCGAGCTCGGCGGCGATGCCGAGCAGGCGGTTGTACTTCGCGGTCCGCTCCGACCGGCACGGCGCCCCCGTTTTGATCTGCCCGGCGCCGGTCGCCACCGCGAAGTCGGCGATGAACGCATCCTCGGTCTCGCCCGAGCGGTGCGACACGATCGAGCGGTAGCCGGCCGAGGCCGCACGCGCCATCGCCGCCCGCGTCTCGGTCACCGTGCCGATCTGGTTCAGCTTGATGAGGATCGCATTGCCGACGCGGTCGGCGATGCCGCGCGCGAGCAGGCTTTCGTTCGTGACGAAGACGTCGTCGCCGACGAGCTGCACGCGGCCGCCGAGCGCCGCCGTGAGCCGCTGCCAGCCGGCCCAGTCGTTCTCCCCGAGGCCGTCCTCGATCGACACGATCGGGTACGCCGCGCACCAGCGCTCGTAGAGGGCGACGAGCTCGTCGGACGAGCGGCGCGCGCCGCCGGACTTCCGGAACACGTACCCGTCGCCGTCGGCGAGCTCGCTCGCCGCCACGTCGAGCGCGAGCGAGCAGGCGCGCCCCGGGGCGAGCCCGGCGTGCTCGATCGCCTCGACGAGGAGGTCGAGGGCTTCCTCCTGGGCGCGGAGCGCGGGCGCGAAGCCCCCCTCGTCGCCGACCGCGGTGGAAAGCCCACGGCGGTCGAGCAGCGCGCGCAGCGCGTGGTAGACCTCGACGCCCTGGCGGATCGCCTCGGGGAACGACAGCGCACCGTGCGGCACGATCATGAACTCCTGGAAGTCGAGCGGGTTCGGCGCGTGGCGGCCGCCGTTGATGACGTTCATCAGCGGGACGGGCAGCAGAACGGCGGCGCCGAGCGCGCGGTAGAGGGGCACGCCGCGCGCGGCCGCCGAGGCGCGCGCCACCGCCATCGAGACGGCGAGCAGCGCGTTGGCGCCGAGCTTCCGCTTGTTCTCGCTGCCGTCGAGGCGCACGAGCGCCGCGTCGATCGCCGCCTGGTCGGCCGCGTCTTTTCCGGCGAGGGCGGGCGCGATCGTGTCGCGCACGTTGGCGACGGCGCGGAGCACTCCCTTGCCGCCGTAGCGCTTCGTGTCGCCGTCGCGGAGCTCGACGGCCTCGCGCTGCCCGGTCGACGCGCCCGACGGGACGGCCGCCGTGCCGCGCGCGCCGCCGGCGAGCGTGACCGTCGCCTCCACCGTCGGAAAGCCACGGGAGTCTAAGATTTCGCGCGCCGAGACAGTCTCGATCGCTGCCATTTGCACCCCCTCCAGCCGGCTGCTAGCTGCTCCCCGGCTTGCGGACGACCACCACCCACACCTCCGAGAGGAGCGGCATCACCGGGATCACGCGCTCGAGCTCGAGACCGGCCGTATCGAGCTCCGCAGCGAGCGCGCGACGCGTGAGCCGCGGGCTCTGCTTCGCGCGTCGGCCGAGCGCGCGCCGGAGCGCCCGCCCGAAGCTCTTCAGCGTGTAGGGGTGGCACACCGTGGCGACGAGCGGCCCGCGCGCGAGCGCCGCCAGCGTGTCGAGCACGCGCGGGCGCCCGGCGGCGGGAACGTGCATCAGAAAGCGCGTGCAGACGACCGCATCGACGCTGCCGGGGCGGAGCGGCGGCGCTTCGAGGTCCGCCCGGACGTGGCCGAGCCCGCCGTCGCGCTCGCGGGCGACGGCCAGCATCGCCGGCGAGATGTCCGCCCCGATCACCCGCAGTCCGCGCCGCGCGAGAAATGGCGCCAGGATGCCGGTGCCGCACGGCGCATCGAGGACGACCGCGCCGGGTGCGAGGCCGGCGAGCGCCCGCCCGAGGGCGCGCTCGAGCAGACGGTGGTTCAGCCGGCGGATAGCGCCGCCGTAGCGGCGGCGCTCGTAGCGGCGCGCGTCGAACTGGCGATAGCCCCAGCGGGCGTCGTAGTCGAGCGTCGCCGGCCGCATGACCGGCGAACGCTAACAGCGGCTCCTGCCGCGTGCAATTGCGCGTGACGCCCGCACGCGAAGCCGGCGTGGTGCTGGCGGCGTGCGCGGCGCTGTCCCTGGCCGGCGTGTCGCGCATTCCCTTCTACACGCGCGGCGAGCCGCGTGAGGGGCTCGTCGTCCAGGAGATGGTGAAAACAGATGCGTGGCTCGTGCCGGTGCGCCCGGACGACGAGCCGGCGCGGAAGCCGCCGCTCTACTACTGGGCGGCTGCGACGGCGCTCACGCTGCTGCCGGCACGACCCGAGCTCGCTTTGCGTCTCCCGTCGGCGGCGCTCGGTGCGGCCGCAGTCCTCGCCACGTGGGCGACCGCGCGGGTCGGATTCGGCGCTACCGTGGGGCTACCGGCCGCGCTCGTCCTCGCGACCAGCTTCGAGTGGGTTCGGGCGGCGACGAGCGCCCGCGTCGACATGGCGCTCGCGGCCTGTCTCACGGCGGTGCTGGCCGCGTGGACGTTCGCCCTCGTCCGCGGTCGCCGCCGCGGTTGGACCGCGCTCGCGGCCGCCGGGCTGGCGCTCGGCATCCTCGCCAAGGGACCGGTGGCGGTCGTGCTGCCCGCCCTGGCACTCGGGGTGCTGGCGCTCGCGCGCCGCGACCCGGGTCTGCCGCGCCGGCTCGGCGCGCCGCTGTCGGTCGGCGTGGCGTTGCTGGTCGCCGCGTGCTGGTACGCGGCCGCCCTCAGCCGCCACGGGCCAGCGTTCCTCGCCACCGTCGCGCGCGAGAACTGGTTCCGCTACCTCGACCCGGACGCCGAGACGGGGCACGCGCACGGCATCGGCTATCTCCTATCGCTCGGACTGGTAGGCCTCCTTCCATGGACGCCGCTCCTGGCCCTCGGCGTGGCGCCGTTGACGGGAGCGCGGCGGCCGGCGGCGAGCCTCGCCGAGGCGTGGGTCGGGACCGGGCTCGTCTTCTTCGCCTTCGCGGCGTCCAAACGGAGCGTCTATCTCCTTCCGCTCTATCCGGCGGTCGCGGTGCTGCTCGCGGCCGGGATCGCGCACGCGCCCACCAAGGGACGCAGCCTCCGCGTCGCGCGCGTCGGCGCGCGCCTCTACGTGCCGGCCCTTCTGCTGCTCGCGGCGCTCGCGGCGGCGCTGGCGACCGGCGTCGCCCCGACCGCCATGGTCCGCCACGCGCTCCGCCCCGCGGATGCGCTCAGCCTCGACGCGCTGGCGGCGGCCGCGCAGCGCGCGGCTCCCGTGCTGGTGCTGCTCGCGGTCGCGAGCGCGGTCGCGGCGATCGTCGCCGGCCGCGCGGCGCGCCGCGGGCGCTGGCGGCGACTCGTGAACGTCCTCGCCATCCTCGCGATCGCCTGGACGGCGACCTTCAACACGCTCCTCCATCCGGCCCTCGCGAAACCGCGGACCCTCCGCGGCTTCATGGGCCGTGTCGACCGCGTGGTGCCGCCCGGCGCGCCGCTCTACGCCTTCTTCCCGCTCGACCCCGCCGCCCGCTTCTACGCGCCGCGCGAGGTACGCCGCTGGCCGCCGCCCACCGACACCGGCCCGGCGCACCTGCTGCTCTGGGAAGACGAGTGGCGCCGTTACCGCGACGAGACGGGCCGGCCGCTCCGCCCCCTCGCCGCGAGCCGCGCCGAGCAGCCGGGACGCGGCCACCTGATCCTCGTCGCACCGCCGTCGGGACGGCTGACGCCCCGCCCGGGCTCGGGCCGCCGGCGCGCGGCTCAGAAGGGGTAGTCGATGCCGGTGAAGATCGCACTCCCCTCGCTGCCGCGGCCGACGTCGACGAAGCCGACGATCTGCGGGCGCACCACGCCGCGGAACCCGAGCCCGTAGACGAAGTGCAGGTCCGACACGGGTGAGTCGGTCACCCGCCGGAACACCTGGCCCGCCTCGACGAACGGCGCGACCTCGAGCTCGGCGTTGACGCCGAAGAGCTTCCGCTGCCAGACGCGCGTGCGCAGCTCGGCCACGCCGAGCGTGCGGTTGAAGTCGATGAAGCGGTCGCTGCCGAAGCCGCGCAGCGTCCGCCGGCCGCCGAGCGAGTTCTGCTCCCAGAACGGGGTCCGGCGGTCGCCGCTCGTGTAGTCGGCGAGCACGCGGAGCGCGAGGATCGGGTTACCCTTCCGCAAAGGCACGAAGTCCCGCCACTCGCCGCCGAACTTGACGAACGACGTGGAGCTGCCGAGCCGGCGGTCCGCCATCTCGAGGTAGGCGAGCGCGAGCGCGCCGTGCGTCGGGATGTCGAAGGAGTCCCGGCTGTCGTAGGTGAGCGCCACCTGGTGCGCCCAGTGGACGGCCGGGTCGAAGAGCCCGCGGGCGCGCAGGTTCGGATACGCCGCGCCGATGAACGGGACGTTGCGGACCTGGCCGCGCTCGACGGAGAACCGGCGGATGCGCATCCGGTACGAGAGGTTGACGCTCGGCAGGAGCCAGACGCCGGGCGTCGCCTGCGCCACCGTGTTGCGCCCCGTGTAGTTGGACTCGCCGCCGAGCGGCCCGCGCTCCGGCAGGCGGTTCGGGTCGGACCGCGTGTCGTTTCCGAAGCCGAAGAACCGGTCGGTCGAGTCCCGCTCGTGGACGAACGACGCGAGGATGAACGCGCGTCCCTCCCAGTAACCGCGGTCGGTGAACTCGAGCTCGTAGTCCTCGTCCTTGGTGGTCGACTTGCCGACCAGCACCGAGTAGCGGCGGCGCGGCGTCGGGTAGCCGAACAGGCGGAACGTCGGGAAGACGCCCTTCGTGCGGTTGTACCGGACGTCGGGCGCGAGCATGTAGCGAATCTCGTCCTTCTCGTCGAGAAAGAGGACGACGCCGAGGAGCCCGCCCGTGTTCCCCTCGTTCGGATCCGTGATGATCTCCGGGATCGGGATGAAGCTCGTCGCCGGGGAGGCCGCCCGGGACCAGATGAGCGCCGCCCCGAGCACGCACGCGGTCAGCGCGCGCCGTGAACGGGGAAGTTCGTCACCACCCATCGGTCACCGAAGCGGGCGAGCACGTGGTACGGCCCGGGGGCCAGGCCGCTGGGATCGTCGCGGCGGCGTTGCGGGTCGCTCACCAGCGCGATCCGCTGTCCCGAGGTCCAGCGTCGCGCGACGTCGGCACTGGACACGAACATCTCGGCGGTGTGGCCGGCGAGATACGTCGGGGGCACGAACCCACGCGGCTCGATCAGCGTGACACGGCGACGCAGGTAGTACGCGAGCCCTCCGACGATCTGATACTCCTCGGGAGCCTCGAAGACGACGTCGGTGTCGGGCGGTGTGGTCGCGACCGCCGCGGCCACGGCTTGCCACGTGAAGAGCGGCGCGACGACGATCTCGGCGTAGAGCGCGACCGCGGCGCCGCCCGCGCCCGCCACCGCCAGCACAGCGGCGAGCGCCCCGGCGCGCCGGCGCAGCGCCGCGGCCGCGACGCCGATCCCGGCGACGACGACGAGCGCCGCAGCGGGCGACACGAGGCGCGAGAGCTCGGGCGCCTGCGCGATCCAGTAGACGGCCTCGAGCAGCCGGCCGCCTGCGACCAGCCCCGCGGCGCCGGCCGCCGCCGTCGCCAGGCCAGCCGCAACCAGGAGCATCCATGCGAGGCGGCCGAGCTCGAGCGCCCACGCCCGCTGCCAGACGCGCGCCGCCAGCAACGCTACCGCCGGGAGCGCGGGCATACTGTAGTGCTCGAGCCGGGAAGGCGCACACGAGAAGAACGCGAGCAGGCCTCCCGCCCAGGTCCAGAGAAAGGCGGTCGCGCGCGCCGTCGCGGCGGCGTCGCGCCGAGCGCCCCGCGCCGCTTCGCCGAGCGTCAGGGGAATGAGCAGCATCCACGGCGTCGCCCGGGCGGCCCAGGCAGCCAGGAAGAAGGCCAGGGAATCGCCGGAGGAATCGCGGGGGAGCTTGCGATCCAGGAAGAAGAGCAGGTGCTGATTCACCACGTAGTCCCAGAGGAAGCCGGCATGCCGGTACCCGGCCAGCAGGTGCCAGGGAAGGACGATCGCCACCACTATGCCGAGGCCGAGCGCCGGACGAAGCCGCCGAAAACCCCGCCACCCCTCGTCGCGCAGCGTGACGAGAACGAGCGGAATGGCGACGACCACGGCCGGGACGAGGCCCTTCGTGAGCATGCCGGCGCCGAGCGCGGCGTACATGCCGGCGAGCCACGACGTCCGCCGCCGTCCGGCGACGACGGCGCGACGCCAGCACCAGAGGGTCACGACCACGGCGGCCGTCATCAGCATGTCGGGCCTGAGCGTGCGTGCCTCGAGCACGAAGCCGACGCTCGTCATGAGCGCCACACCGGCGACGATGCCGGCTTCCTCCCCGTAGAGCAGCGCACCGAGGCGACACGTCGCGAAGAGCGCGACGGCGCCGGCCGCCACCGACACGAGACGCGCCCACTCGCTCGGCCCCAGGACGTGAAAGACGAGCGCCGCGAGCCAGTAGACGAGCGGCGGCTTGTTCAGGAACAGGGCGAAGTCGAGATGGGGAGTCGCGTAGTCGCCGAGGACCACCATCTCGCGCGCGACCTCGGCGTACCGTCCCTCGTTGTCGAAGAACGGCGGCAGCTCCAGGCGGAACGCGATGAGCGCGCCCGCCGCCAGCGCGAGCGCGAGCGCCCATCCAGCCACGCCGGAGGTGCGGGGGCGGATGGCGGCCACGACGGGAGGCCGATCCGCTACCGCCTGCGCACGCGCCTCCACGGCGGCTCCTTGTGTGATCGGCCGGCAAAAGTCAACGCTTCCCGCGCTTGCGCGACCCTGCGGCGACCGTTAAACATGCCGGTAATTTAGCTAACGCCCGTGATGGAAGCCCTCGCCAGGACGGCGTTGCGGACTCGCGTCCCGCTGATGGACTTACGGCGGGAGTACCGCGCGCACCGTACCGAGCTGCTCGCGGCGTGCGAGCGCGTATTTGGCCGGATGCAGCTCTTCGGCGGCGAGGAGGTGCGCGCGTTCGAAGCCGAAGCCGCGGCCTATCTGGGCGTACGGCACGTCCGCGGGGTGGCGTCGGGCACCGACGCGCTGACGCTCGCCGTCGCCGCCGCGGGGCTCGGCGCCGGGGCCGAGGTCCTCGTGCAGGCCAACGCGTTCGTCGCCGCCGTCGAGGCGATCCGGCAGGCCGGCGCGCAACCCGTCCCGGTGGACATCCGGCTCGACGACCTCGGTCCCGACCCGGACGACCTGTCGCGACGACTCACGCCGCACACCCGCGGCCTGCTCGTCGTCCACCTCTACGGGCTCCCCGTCGACCTCCGACCGCTCCTCGCCTTCGCGCGCGACCACCAGCTCGTCCTGATCGAGGACTGCTCCCACGCGCACGGCGCGACGCTCGACGGGCGGCACGTGGGCTCCTTCGGCGCCGCCGGCGCCTTCAGCCTGGGGGTCGTGAAGAACCTCGCCGCGTACGGCGACGCGGGGATGGTCGCCACCGACGACGGCGCGCTCGCCGAGCATATCCGGCTCCTCGGCGCTCACGGGCAGGTGAAGAAGAACGAGCACGCCTTCTTCGGCACGAACAGCCGCCTCGACGAGCTGCAAGCGGCCTTGCTGCGCGTGAAGCTGCGCGCGCTCGACGCGCGAAATCGCCGGCGGGCGGACATCGCCGCGTACTATAGCGGGCGGCTCGGCGAGGTCGTCGTCACGCCGCCGTGCGATCCGTCGCGCTTCGCCGTCTACCATCAGTACGTCGTGCGCACGCCCCAGCGAGAGCGGTTACGGACGTATCTCGCGGAACGCGACATCGAGACAGGCATCCACTATCCCGTGCCCATCCACCGCCAGCCGGCCTGGCTCCGTAGTTACGGCGAGGGCCCGGCGCTGCCGCGGGCGGAGCGGGCGGCCCGCGAGATCCTGTCGCTGCCGGTCCACGCCGATCTGACGGACGAGGAGGTCGAGCGCGTGGCGGACGGCGTGCGGGACTTCTTTCGGAGATGAGCGGCGGCGGACCGGCCCCGGCGCTCTCGCTGGTCGTCCCGGTCTACGATGAAGAGGAGAACGTCGCGCCGCTCCATGCCGAGCTCGCGCGGATCGTGCGCGACCTCGGCCGGCCGTACGAAATCCTCTTCGTCAACGACGGCAGCGGCGACGGCACGCTCGCGCGCCTCGAGCTGCTGGCCGCGGCGGACCCGCATGTCCGCATCGTCGATCTCGACGGCAACTTCGGGGAGGCCGCGGCGCTTTCGGCCGGGTTCGCGCATGCGCGTGGCGCGGTCGTGGTCACGCTCGACGGCGACGGCCAGAACGACCCCGCCGACATCCCGCGCCTGCTGGCGCGCCTCGACGAGGGGGTCGACGTCGTAAGCGGGCGGCGCCTGGAGCGGCGCGAGGCGTTCGTGTCCCGTGTCCTCCCGTCGCGTATCGCCAACTGGCTGATCGCGCGGGCGACCGGCGTGCCGGTGTACGACTGCGGCTGCGGTCTCAAGGCCTATCGCCGCGAGCTCGTCGTCGGCGCGCAGCTGCCGCGCGGCATGAACCGGTTCCTGCCTGCGATCCTCGGCGTCGATCCATCCCGCGTCGCGGAAGTGGCGGTCCGCGATCGGCCGCGCGGCGGCGGACGCTCGCACTACGGCCTCGAGCGCATTTTCATCGTCTGTCGCGATCTCGTGGCGCTCCCGCTGCTCGTCCGACGCGGCGCGCCGACGCGCGCGCTGGCGCGCAGGCTCGCCACGGCGGGCGCCGTGCTCGCGGCGGCGGGCGTCGTGGTGGCGATCGCCGCGGCGCTCCTCCGTCCCCAGGCACGCGCCTTCGCGCTCGCCGGCGCGCTCGGCGCCTTGTTGACGGCGGCGCTCGGGCGGGCGGTCGGACACAACGTCGGACGCTTCGTGACGGCGCGCGAAGATGGGGTATTTCGGGTAAGAAGGGTGGTGTGATGGGGAGAAGCAAGGTGAACGTCGGCATCGTGGGCGTGGGGTACTGGGGGGGAAATCTCCTGCGCACGTTCGGCAAGCTGCCCGGGGCGCGCGTGACCGACGTGTGCGACCTCGACGCCGGGCAGCTCGCCGCGCTGAGCGGCCGGCATCCGGGGCTGCGTGCGACACCCGATCTCGACGAGCTCCTGGCGCGCGACGACGTCGACGCCGTGGCGATCGCGACGCCGCCGTCGCGTCACCACGCCATGGCGCTCGCCGCACTCCGCTCCGGCAAGCACGTCTGGGTGGAGAAGCCGCTCGCGCTCTCCGCCGTGCAGGGACGCGAGCTGGTGGACGCGGCCGCGGCCGCGAAGCGCATCCTCTTCGTCGACGAGACGTTCCTCTACGACCCGCTGGTCGGCGAGGTGAAGCGGCTGATCGACCAGGGCGCGCTCGGCGAGCTCTACCACCTGTCGTTCGAGCGGCTGGGCATGGGGCGCATCCGACGCGACTCGAACGTCTGGTGGAACTCGGCGCCGCACGATCTCTCGATCCTCTTCCACCTCGTGCCGCGCCCCGTCGTCTCGACGCGCCTCCACCAGCACGCCTATCTCCAGCCCGGCATCGCCGACATGGCGGTCTGCGACCTCGAGCTCGAGGGCGGGATCTCGGCGCACATCTACTTGAGCTGGCTTCACCCCGAGAAGACCGCGCGCATGACGGTGGTGGGCAGCGAGCGCATGCTCGCGTACGAGGGGCGCTTCGAGAAGCGCGGGATCACGCTGTACGACTACGCCGTCGACCGCTCGCCGACGAACGGCCGCGGCGCTGCGGCGCCGATACTCCCGGTGAATCACTTCACCGCGCGCCGTCTCGAGGTCCCCGCCGCGGCCGAGCCGCTCGGGATCGCGGCCGCGCACTTCGTCGAGTGTGTCGTGAGCGGTCGGGAGCCGCTCACCAGCGGAGCCCGTTCCCTGCGGGTCGTCGAGGTGCTAGAGGGCGCGGACGATGGCGCGACGCAGGGGGGTCGAGCCGGCTGACCGGCTTGCTGCCGGGAAGGCCGCCGCCATCGCCGCGGGCGGGCTGCTGCTCGCCCTCCTTCTCTATCACGCGGGCATAGGACCCGTCGTCGTCCGGCTCCGCGTCCTCGGCTGGGGCACGCCGCTCATCGTCCTGCCCTACCTCGTGATCGCGGCGTTCGACGCCCTCGGTTGGCGCTGCACGCTGCCGGCGACGGCGCGCGTGCCGCTCGGCGCCGTCTATCTCGCACGCATGGCCGGCGAGGCGGTGAACAGCCTCACGCCCACGGCAGTCACCGGCGAGCCGCTCAAGGCGCATCTGCTGCGGGCCTGGGGCGTCTCGAGCGCCGACGGCGTCGCGTCGATCGTGATCGCCAAGACCGCGCTCACCGTGTCGCAGATCCTGTTCATCCTGCTCGGTCTCGCCGCCCTCTTCGACCGGCTCGACCAGGAGGTGCTCGGCGCGGCCTGGCTCGCGCTCCTCGTGGTGATCGCCGTCGTCTTCAGCTTGACGCTCGTCCGGCTGCAGCGGCGCGGGCCGGCGCTCGCGGCGTGGCGATGGCTCAGCCGCCTCGTGCCCCGCGCCGGCTTCGTCGCGCGGCTCGAGGGCGGCGCGCAGGGCATCGACGCCCGGCTCGCTGACTTCTACCGGATCGAGCGCGGCGCGTTCCTGCGCTCGACGCTGTGGCACCTCTGCGGCTGGCTCGGTGGCGTCTTCGAGGTGGTGCTGCTGATGGCGCTCATCGGCACACCCATCGAGTGGCGCGACGCGTTCATCATCGAGGCGCTGGCGCAGCCGATCCGCGCGGTCGCGCTCGTCATCCCCGGCGGTCTCGGCGCGCAGGAGGTCGGCGGCGTCGCGCTCTGCCGCTTCCTCGGCATCCCGGAGCCGGTGGCGGTGACGCTGTGGCTCTTGAAGCGCGCCCGCGAGCTCGCCTTCGACGGCGTGGGGCTCGCCTACCTGGCGCGCTGGACTGCGACGCGGCGGGCGCGCGCCGAGGTGGGGTGACGCTCCCCGAGCGGACGCTCGGACGATCGAGCCTCCGCGTCACGCGCCTCGGCCTCGGGCTCGCTGCCGTCGGGCGGCCGGCGTACATCAACCTCGGCCGCGCCCGGGACCTGCCCGCGGCACGGACGCCCGACGCGCTGTTCGGACGCTCCGCAGAGCTGCTCGACGCGGCGTACGCGGCCGGCATCCGCTACGTCGACGTCGCCCGCAGCTACGGCCGCGCCGAGGAGTTCCTGACGCGCTGGCTCGCCGACCGTCGCGTGGCACCGCACGCCCTGACGGTCGGCAGCAAGTGGGGCTACCGGTACACGGCGGGCTGGACGGTCGATGCTGCGGTACACGAGCAGAAGGAACTGTCGCTCGCGCGCTTCACGGCGCAGCTCGCCGAGAGCCGCTCGCTCCTGCGCGACCATCTCGACCTCTACCAGATCCACAGCGCGACGCCGGAGTCACTCGGTGATGCGACCCTCCTCGACGCCCTCGTCTCCGGCCGCCGCGCCGGCGCATACCGGGCCGTCGGTCTGACGCTCAGCGGACCGACGTCGGCCCGCGCGCTCGAGCTGGCGCTCGCCGCGCGCGTGGACGGCGAGCAGGTGTTCGACGTGGTCCAGGCGACGTTCAACTGCCTCGAGCCCTCGCTCGCGGGCTCGCTCGCGCACGCGCACGACGCGGGGCTCGGCGTGATCGCGAAGGAGGTCTTCGCCAACGGCAGGCTGACCGACGCGAACACGCTCGCGGATGACGCGAGCCTCGTGCAAGGCCTGCACGCGGCCGCCGCCGCGCGCGGGTGCAGTATGGATCAGCTCGCGCTCGCCTTCGTCCTCGACCACCCCTTCATCGACGTCGCACTGTCGGGAGCGGCGACGCCGGCCCAGCTCGCCTCGCATGCGGGCGCGCTGGCTGTGACGATTGACGACGACGCGCGAGCTTCGCTGGCAGCCATCGCGGAGCCCCCCGGACGCTACTGGGAGACCCGAGGCCGCCTGCCGTGGCAGTGACAACACGCGGCGGCGCACGGCCGTATTTGCTCCGCCTCCATTGTGTCATTGACACCATTGCGCCACGGTGTCATCGTCGCTCAAGAGGAGCTGCATGGCGCGGCCGCGGATCAGTATCGACGTGGAGCCAACTCTGCGCCGTCGACTGCGACTTGCCGCGGCGAAGCGCGACGTGACGGTTCAGCGGTACATCCGCCAGGCCATCGAGGAGCAGCTCAAGGAGGACCTCCGCGACGAGGCGGATCCGCTGATGGCACTCACCGCGCAGGCGGACCCGGTGCTCGCTGAGTTGTGGGACAACTCGAGAGACGCCGCGTATGATTCTCTGTAGGCGAGGTGATGTCGTCCTCGTGAGCTTCGTGTTCACTGACGAGTCGGGACGAAAGCTGCGTCCGGCCGTCGTCATCAGCACTCCCGCCTTCCATCGCGCACGCCGAGAGGTGATCGTCGCGGCAATCACCAGCAACGTCCGGCGTCGTCTCTTCGGCGATCATCTCATTGCCCACTGGAAGGCCGCCGGTTTGCTCTTCCCTTCGATCGCCACGGGGATCGTCCGGACGATAGCGGGGACGATGATTGATCGAAGGCTCGGCTCGATGGCCAAGCGCGACATGGATGAGCTCGACGGGACGCTGCGACGGTCACTCGGCCTGTGACTGACGCAGCAGCGATAGTCTCAACGCTCCTCAGCGCGCCGCCCGCCGAAGCGCACGTACGAGCAACACGAGCGCCGCGACCCAGAACACATGCGCGCCGATCGCCGCGCCGAAGACGAGCCAGTCGAGGCGTCCAGCGAGCGCAAACGGCACGACGAAGACGTACCAGTCGCGCGTCGAGAGCGGCCCGAGCACGCCGTCGAGGACGCGATTCTCCCAGCCTCCCGCGCGCCGCCGGCGGTCTTCCGCGACCTCGCTCCAGCTGATCACGGCGAACGCCCCGGCGACGCCCAGCGCCAGGACTGCGAACACCGGCCAGCTCGGAACGGCGGCGCCATGCACGAGCCGGCGCGCGAGGCCGCCGAGCACGGCGAGATGGACGACCGTGTCGCCCGCCATGTCGAGCCAGTGGCCGAGACGCGACTCGGCGAAGCGGAGCCGGGCGAGCTCGCCGTCGCTGCAGTCGAGCACCCCGGAGATGACGAGGCTTGCCACGCCCGCGGCCACCCCGGCCACGCTCGCCGCACCGAGTGCCAGGCCGCCGACGATGCCGATCGCGATTCCGACCAGCGTCACGACGTTCGGGGAGAGCGAAGTCCGGAGCAGCAGGCGAGTGAGCGGCCGCGAGAGCCGACGGTAGAGGATGCGGTCGAGATAGCCGTCGTGCGCGTTCTCCAGTCCGCGAAGGAGCGCGCGCTCGAGAACGCCGGCCGGCGCTGTCGCCGGCAGCAGCACGCCGGCGCGTGGCGGCGCGGGGACGCCGCCGTTCAGGGAGATGAGCGGACCCGGCGCGACCCACACGCGCGCGCCCCGGTGCTCGACCGCGAGGAGGTGCGTCGGCCGGGCGCGCGCCTGGACGTCGCGCACGAGCGCGCCGTCGATGACGGCCCCGGGCCCGACGACGAGGCGGAGCGCGTCGTCGGCGGCAGCGCTGAGGGCCGGCGCCGCCGTGACCGGCACGCGGATGCGCGCGTCCACGGGTGGCGTCTGTCCGACCACGGTCACCAACTCGATCCCCGCCCGCTCGAGCACCAGGATGGTACGGACGACGAGCGGGACGCCGGCGATCGTAGGATCCCGCGGATCCGCCACGACGAACGCCTCCCGGATGGGCGCGGTCATCCGCCGATGCGCGGCAGGACGTCGCGCTCCGCGCGCTCGATGTCCTCCGGGAAATCGATCTCGGTCCACGGCATCCCGTCGACCCGCTCGAAGCCGACGGGAACGCGTGCCAGGAGATCGGGGTAGACCTCCTCGTGCTCGATGCCGGTCTCGCCGCGCGCGACCCGTTCCGCGAGGAGATCGCGCAAGACCCGCGCCGCGTCGCCCGAGAGCTTCAGGAAGCCGACCGACTCGCCGGAGAGCTCGTATCCCGGAGCGCCGCCGCGCACGATGTCGCGCACCCGGCCGCCGCTGACGAGCAGCATCTGCTCCTCGCCAGTGACCTGGACGCTGCCGTCGAGGAGGACGCAGTTGGGCTCCGGCGAGTGGATCAGCCGCTCGAGCATCGCCGGCGCGCAGAGGACGTCGGCGTCCATCACGACGACCGGGCCGGACAGCCACTCGCGCGCCGCCCAGAGGGACAGGATCGCGCCCTCGCGGAAGCGCGGGTTCGGAACGCAGCGGACGCCGCTCGCGACGCGGCCGACGGCCACCTCGATCGCGTCCGCACCGAATCCGGTGATCACGACGACGTCGCGCACGCCGGTCGCAGCAAGCCCGTCGATGAGGCGCGCCAGCAGGCTCTTGCCGCCGATCTCGATGAGACACTTCGGCCGCCCGCCCGAGGCCGCGAGGAGCCGCTTGCCGACACCGGCCGCGAGGATGATCGCCGTCATCGGCAGAGCACCGCGTCGAGGGCGACGAGGAAGCGCTCGAAGTCGGCGGTCGTGAGGTGTCCCATGTTGGCGACGCGGAAGATGTCGCGCTGCAGGCGTCCCTGCCCCTCGTACACGACGAAGCCGCGCTCCTTGAGGCCGTCGTGCAGCTCCCGATAGCCGAGCCCCGCCGGCAGCCCGAGCGCCGTGATCGAGTTGGAGCGCAGCTCCGGCGGCAGCACGAACCGGAGGCCCCGTCGCTCGAAGCCGGCGCGCAGGAGCGCGGCGGCCGCCGCGTAGCGCCGGACGCGCGCCGCAACACCTTCCTCGAGGAGCTCCGCGAGCGCCTCGTCGAGCGCATACGCCACCTGCACCGCCGGCGTGAACGGGACCTTCGTCTCGGCATACGTCGCGAGCGAGAGGTAGAGCGAGCGCCGAGGATGGGTCGCGAGCCGCTCCATCACGGCCTCGCGCACGAGCACGAACGCCATCCCGGGCAATCCCTGGATGCACTTGTTGGCCGTGCCGACGACGAGATCGGCGCCGTCGACGTCGAGCGGATCGCCGGCGAGCCCGCTGATCGAGTCGACGAGGACGAGCTTGCCGCGCGAGCGCGCCATGCGGGCGACCTCCGCGACGGGGTTCCGGAGGCCGGTCGTCGTCTCGTGGTGCACGACCGCCACCGCCTCGACGTCGGGCGCGGCGAGCGCCCGGTCGACCGCGTCGAGGTCCGGCGGCGCCGTCCACGGGCTCTCGACGACCGTGTGTGGCAGCCGGGCCGCCCCCGCCATGGCGGCGATGCGCTCGCCGTACACGCCGTTGGCGACCACCACCAGTCGCCCGCGCGCGGAGAGGACGCTCGTCACTGCCGCCTCGAGCGCGGCGGTCCCGGAGCCGGTGAGGACGACGGCGGTGAAGCCTCCCGCCGGCGCGAAGGCGGCGAGCAGCCGCGCGCGGATCGAATCGAGGAGTGTCGCGAACTCGACCTCCCGGTGGCAGAGATCCCCCCGGCCGAGCGCGGCCGTCACGCGCGGCGAGACGTTCACCGGCCCGGGATTCAGCAGGATCATGACGTCAGGGCGCGCCGGAGGCGCAGCGTCATGGCCTCGGGCGTGTGCGGCACGCGTGGTCCCGGAGGCCCGGGCGGCCCGAGCCCGATCCGCACGAGCAGGAACGCCGGGCCTTCGCGCGCGAGGAACGCGTCGACCACGTGCGCGTCGATCGTCTCCACCCGCCCGCTCCACCGGTAGCCGCAGGCGCGCGCGACGTCTTCAAGGTGCACGCGGTCGGAGATCGTCCGCTGCCCGCCCGTCGAGGCGTGGACACCGTTGTCGAAGCAGACGTGGTACAGGTTCCGCGGCGCCGCGGCACCGATCGAGGCGAGCGCGCCAGGGTTCATCAGCACGTTGCCGTCGCCGTCGAGCACGAGGACCCGCCGGGTCGGCTTGGCGAGCGCGATGCCGAGGCCGATCGAGGGAGCGAGGCCCATCGAGCCGATCATGTAGAAGCATTCGTCGCGGTCGCGGATGGCGCAGCCGGCACGCGACACGTAGCCGTTGGCGTGGATGCAGACGGTTCTCTCGGGGATGCGCTGGGTGAGGATCTCGAGCGCGTCGGTGAGCGTCACACGAAGACCCCCGGGCGGATGACGAGCGCCACCGGCGAACGGCGCTCCTGCAGCTCCGACGCGGCCCATGCGACGTCGCCGTCGAGCGCCTCCGCATCGGGGGCACGGTGCGGGATTCCGAAGAGGTCGAGAATCCCCGGCAGCGTGCGCCCCATGACGAGGTGCTCGGGCGCGTCCTCGCCGCGATAGCCGCGCCACGTGACCAGGAGCAGGCAGGGCATCCGGTAGAGGAGGTGGAGTGAGCCGAGGGCGTTCAACGACACGCCGAGCCCCGAGTTCTGCATGACGACGACCGGCAGCCGGCCCGCGAGGTACGCGCCGGCGGCGACGCCGAGCGCCGCGTCCTCGCGCGTTTCCGGCAGATAGACGCCGCGCCGGTCGAGCTCGGCGATCACCGGGCCCACGAGCGAGCACGGCACACCGACGAAGAAATCGAAGCCGGCGGCCTGGAGACGATCGACGAAGGGACCGGGCGGGGCCGCCGCGGTCAGCGTGCCACTTCCGCCCACGCGCGCCGGTAGTCGTCGAAGCTGTCGATCTCCATCCACCCCTGGTGGATATCGACCGCCGAGACCGGCTGCCCGCGGTCGATGAGCGCCTGCAGGATATGCGTCATGCTGGCGCGCTCGAGGCCTTCCGCGCGCCCGCCGGCGAGCTCGTCGTGGATACTCTGCAGCGCGGCCGCGCCCGTGGCCGAGAACATCGCCATGCCGATGAACTCGCCGTGTGCGTCCGCCGGGGCGACCTCGGGACCGATCCGCAGGATCCGACTGCCGCCGTCGGGCGCCACGAAGCGGCGGCCATTCGGCGGCGTCTCGGTGACCACGAGGTCGAACGGGCCTCCGGTCGGCGCCAGCCCCGCGCGGTAGGCGTCGTGGAACGCCCGGTCGACGACGACCGCAATGTCCGCCCGGCTGGCCAGGAGCCGCGCCAGGATCGACGGCTCGAAGATGATGTCGCCGTAGAGGAGGAGGAAGGCACCGCCGAGCGCGTCCCGGGCGCGCATGAGGGAGTAGAGCTCGCCGGTCTCCCCGAAGCGGTCGTTGTCCACGAGCCGGACGCCCGCGGCGGCGACGCACTCCTTCTGGTAGCCCCGGACGACCGTCACGTCGCGCACCCCGCACCCGTGCAGCGCCGCCACCTGCCGGTCGAGGATCGTCCGGCCCTTCACCTCGAGCATCGTCTTCGGGCGGTCCTGGATGAGCGGCATCAGCTGCGGCTCGAAGCCAGCGGCCAGGATGACCGCCCGCGGCGGCTCGCTGCCCGTGAAGAGGAAGCGCTGCTCGTTGGCCTTGAGCTCCGATACGCCGACGAGCGCATACACGTCCTCGAGCGAGGCGATCCGCTGCTCGACGCTTTCCGCCTGCCCGCTCCGGCGGATCTCGCCGAGGGCATCCCGCATGGCGACGATGGCCGCGCGCAGCGCCTGGTTGGCGAAGATCGCCATGCGGAATCCGGCGCCCGAGAGCTCAGCGGGGGTGACGCCGGGATACGTCGTCGGCACCGCGACCAGCGGCACGCGTCCGTCCCACACCCGCGCGAACGAGGCCAACTCGCCGAAATCGCTCGCCTTCGAGTGGACGAGGACGGCGTCGGCGCCGGCCGCCGCGTAGGCCCGGGCACGGGCGAGGGCTTCGTCGATGCCGAGACCCGCGATCAGCGCCTCGGTGCGGGCGATCACCGCGAAGCCGGGGTCGCGTCGCGCTGCCGTGGCCGCTTCGATCTTCCGCGCGTGTTCGTCAACGGCCACGAGATCGCGCCGGACGCCGGCGTAGAAGCTGCACCGCTTCGGGAAGTCGTTGTCCTCGATGCAAACGCCGGCGGCGCCCGCGCGCTCGAACTCGCCGACCGTGCGAATGACGTTGATGGCGTTGCCGTAGCCGTTGTCGCAATCGGCCACGACAGGGATGCGGACCGCGTCGACGATGCGGCGAACCGCCTCGAGCGTCTCGGTGAGGGTCAGGATGTTGGCATCGGGAACGCCTTGGACCGCAGAGATGCCGAAGCCGCTCGCCCAGATGGCGTCGAAGCCGCACTCCTCGGCGAGCTTGGCCGAGAGCGCGTCGTGCGCCCCGGCAGCGAGGACGAGATCCCCTCGCGCGAGCAGCGGCAAAAGGGGTGCGCGCGTCACGGGTACAGCTCCACGGTGCGGCCGGCGCGGGCCTTATAGCGAGGCGAATGGCCCCGTCGCAAGGACAGCGTTCTCCTCAGCGAGACAACGTCATCGCGCCTGACCGCTTGCACAGGGCTTGTGCGGTGATGTACACGCCATATTGACCGTTCGGTCAAGCCCACAACTGGTTGTCTCGACTGCAGGTGCGCGGGGAACGCGCCGCGGAGGACAGGCATGCGGACCCTCTTCTTGAATCCGCCCTCCTACGAGGACTTCGATGGAGGGGCGGGTTCGCGCTACCAGGCGAAACGCGAGGTCTGGTCGTTCTGGTACCCGACCTGGCTCGCGTATCCCGCCGGGATGCTGCCGGGCGCGAGGCTGCTCGACGCCCCGCCACTCAACCTCTCGATCGAAGACACCGTCCGGATCGCACGCGACTACGACCATGTGGTCTTGCACACGAGCACGCCGTCGTTTCGAGCCGACGTCCGGACGGCCCAGGCGCTCAAGGACGCCAAGCCGGACACCGTGATCGGCTTCGTCGGCGGTCACGTGACGTCCATGCCCGAGGAGTCGCTCCGCTACGCCCCGGTGATCGACTACGTGGCCCGGAAGGAGTTCGATCTCGCCGTCGTTTCGGTCGCCGAGGGGCGCCCCTTTGCCGACGTGAAGGGCTTGAGCTTCCGGCAGAACGACACCGTCGTCCACAACGAGGAGTCGACGCCGCTCACGACCGAGCAGCTCGACGCCCTGCCCTTCGTGACCGACGTCTACGCGCGCGACCTCGATTACCTGCGTTACAACAGCCCGTACTGCCACTACCCGTACGTGTCGCTGTACACCGGCCGCGGCTGCCCGGCGCGGTGCACGTTCTGTCTCTGGCCGCAGGTGACCACCGGCCACACGTACCGCGTCCGCAGCCCCGGCAACGTCCTCGAGGAAGTGTCGCACATGAAGCGGCTCTTCCCGAAGATGAAGGAGCTCTTCTTCGACGACGACACCTTCACCGCCGACCCGCCCCGGGCACGCGAGATCGCCCGCGGCCTCGGGAAACTCGGCATCACCTGGTCGACGAACTCGCGAGCCAACGTCGACCGGGACACACTGAAGGTGCTGAAGGACGGTGGCCTCCGGCTGTTCGTGGTCGGCTACGAGTCGGGGAACGAGCAGATTCTCAAGAACATCAAGAAGGGCGTCGGCATCGACCGCGCCCGCCGCTTCACGCGCGACTGCCACGAGCTCGGCATTCTGATCCACGGCACGTTCATCCTGGGCCTCCCCGGCGAGACCCGCGACACGATCGAGGAGACGATCCGCTTCGCGCAGGAGATGAACCCCGAGACGCTGCAGGTGTCGCTGGCGTCGCCGTACCCCGGCACGGGGTTCTACGAGTTCGTCACGCAGAACAATCATCTCACCGTCGACAGCCTGGTCGACGAGACCGGCTACCAGAAGTGCACGGTGTCCTACCCCGAGGTGTCGGCCGACGAGATCTTCAAGGCGGTCGAGACGTTCTACCGCCGCTACTACTTCCGACCGAAGTACATCTGGAAGGCCGTCAAGAAGATGGCGACGAGCCCCGAAGAAGCGAAGCGGCTTCTCGGCGAGGGCGTGCAGTTCATCGGCTCGATGGCGAAGCGGCGGCGGATCGCGCGCAACGGACGAGAGGCGAGCCTCACGGCGTCATGAGCGTGGTCGCCCTCGCCGTCCTCGCCTGCGCGACGATCGCGACCGGCTTCCAGGTCTTTCAGGTCGTCGCTGCGTGGCGGTTCTTGAGACGGGCCCGTCGATTTTCGCGCGGCGGGACGCTGCCGCCGGTCACGGTGCTGAAGCCGCTCAAGGGGCCCGGCGTCGAGCTGTACGAGAACCTCGCAAGCTTCTGCCGGCAGAGCTATCCGAGCTACCAGATCGTGTTCGGCGTCGAAGACCCGCACGACCCGGCCGTGGCGGTGGTGCAGCGCCTCCGGCGCGAGTTTCCCGAGCGCGACATCGTGCTGGCCGTCGGCGTCGGGCGCGGCACGAACCGGAAGGTCGCGAACCTCGAGCACATGATGCCGCACGCCCGGCACGACGTGCTGGTGATGAGCGACAGCGACATCCGGGTGCGGCCGGATTACCTGCGGACGATGGTGGGGCCGCTCGCGGACCCGGCGGTGGGGCTCACGACGTGTCTCTACCGGGGGCGCGGGAACTTCGGGCTGCCGTCGATCATCGAGTCGCTGTTCATCAACACGGACTTCGTGCCGAATGCGCTGGTGGCGCAGTGGGTGCAGCCGTTCCGGTATGCGTTCGGGGCGTCGATCGCGGTGCGGCGGGAGGCGCTGGAGCGGATCGGGGGGTTCGCGGCGATCGCGGACTACCTGGCGGATGACTACCAGCTCGGGCGGCGCGTCGCGGATGCGGGGTATGGGCTGGTGCTGCTGCCGTACGTCGTGGAGACGGTGCTGGATTCGGTGACGCTGCGCGACGTGTGGCGGCATCAGGTGCGGTGGGCGGACGGCGGGTGGTGTGGAGCGGACGCGTGCTGCGAGTCGGCCGGGATGGTCGCATGGTCCCCGTCGGGCGCGTCGAGACGGAGATTCCGGTGTTCGCGGGCGAGCGGCCGGAGTTGCGCGCCGCGAGAGGCTGACCGCACGCCCGTTCCTGCCTCCCGCCGCACGCCTACTTCAGACAGAAATATCCGTCACGAAACTCGAGCCGCTCCCGGACCGGATCGTTCGGATTCACCGCATCGATGTACAGGCACGTACCACCCGGGCACGACGGATCCAGGTGAACTCGGCGCTGTGTAACGAACGTCCCCTCCTGGCATGAGGTCGGAACGGCTTCCGTCGGGACGACGATCGGAAACGAGGTAGTTGCCTTGTCGTCCTGTGTTTTGCCGAGCACTTCTTCCGCCGAGGAAATCACCTGGAACAGCGCCTCACGGTGCGCCATCGGCTGGTAACAATTCAGAATGCCCTTACCCTGGATGAGGATCGGGAAGTGCGGTGGCCACGCATACGGCACAATGACAGTCATTTCCCGAATCTCTTTGGATCGATGAGGATCGGCATGCGGATAGCTGAAGAGAGCAGCCATATCCGCAACGCCATTCTCAACCGAACGCGTATCGAAGAACGAAGAGGCCGGGTAAAAGTGGTAAAATGACCGAAAATTCCACGCGCTTGCCGTCAGACCGCCGAGAGCCAAGGACATCAACAGCACCCTGCTCGTCAATCGCGACACGGCAAGGCACCAGGCGAGAAGCATCGCGAGACAGAACATTATCGCGAAGACGAAGCGGTCGCAGATGTGTAGCGAGTTCTGGAACAGCAGTTTGTTGAAAAGTGTATATGGCGCGTAATCGCTGAAGTTGCCGAGCGCCAGAAGCACGCATGTGATCAGGGCGCAGAGGAACAACCATCCCATGGGGGGGGACCCATTGCGTCGGCTCTCGCCAAGCGTAATCCCCACATGGCGGAGACGCAGAAGTGTCAGAGGTGCGACGAGCAGCAGGATCCAGCCAACCGGGGAAAACGCTCCGGAAGCCCAAATCAGGTACGGGTGAACGCCATTGATCTGTATCCAGCTGTCAAGGAAGAGGAAACGTGGGCCGTACGTGGGAATCAGCTGCAGGAGGATCAGGCGAAGCAAGGTGAGCCCATGATCCCATTGCTCTCCGGCGCCTCGAGCGTGTCCACTCTGGTAGAGCGCAACGGGAACGAGCTTGTAGAGGCCCGGCAGGATGGCCAGGCCGTTGACGCAACACAGCCGTCCGATCGCCCAGAGCGCTTCGGACGCCCCTCGGCGGACTAGCACTCGGTAGAGCAGGTTGCCGACCGCACCGATACCCAGCCCGAGGAGGACGGGCAGCGTGAAGTAGACAAACGAGTGGAATATCCCGGCGCTGTAATAAACCCACCCAATACCAATCATCGCAACGATTTCGCGGCGCGTGAGACGGCGGGTAAGTGCGACGAGGCTATAATAGATCAGGCCCGCCGCCAGCCCGTTGAGCAACTGGGTAAAAGCCCCAGAAACGAGCTGCCACAGGAAGTACCCGCTGGCCGCGACCATGACTGCGATCGCAGTCAGGAAGAAAGAACAAGCCCATGAGATCGTGACGCGTGGCCGGTTGAGAGCGTAGACATACGCGAGCGACGAGCGCGTGAAAGCGAACGTCGAGACGAATAGCAGCATGCAGAGAAATTTCAGACCCCAGACGGGGCCAAACGCCACGACCGCAAGGAAAAGAGGCGATGCGGAGTATGCCTGCGGATCGGCAATCCGAGATGATCCTCCGCAGAACTGATATGACCAATCCGGAATCGTATGCTCGTTGACCCAGATGCTCAAATCCACATACATCATCGAGTAGAACTGATCCCAGTCGAATCCGTCCTGCGTAAGGACGAAATAACCGTACAGTCCGGCGAATATCAGGACTACGATGCATTGCGGAACGAAACGCGACAGCCCGCCGTGGCGAGGTAGCGGATTGTCTATATTCGCAACTGGCGCCGACACCGAGTTTGTTCTCCCCTTAATACAAGCCCTGAGCTTGTCGTTCAGCGCCCCGGCATCATGAGATGCACGGGTTCGCTCCGTTCAGCGACGCTGTGCCCAAAGCGGTCATGCCACAACTGGAAGGCGAGGAGCGCCCAAAGTGCCTTGCGGTGATTCTGCCTCCCCTTCTGATGTTCATCGACGAGGCGCGTGACCGCCTCGGGCTGGAAGATGCCCTGCGCTCGGAGGCGTGGCGCGCTCAGCACATCTGCCAGCAGTTCGCGAAGCTCGCCCCGGAACCACCCGGCTACCGGGACCCCGAAACCCTTCTTCGGCCGGCGTACGATGTCGGCCGGGAGTCGATCGCGCGCGATCCACCGGAGCAGATACTTGCCGACGCGTCCCCGGAGTTTCAAGTTCGTGGGTAGCGCGCGCGCGAACTCGACCACTTGGTGGTCGAGGAACGGAACGCGCACCTCCAGCGCATTGGCCATGCTGGCTTTGTCCGTGCGCATCAGGATGCCGTCCTGCAGGTACAGGACCAGATCCAGATGTGACGCCACGAGCAGCGGATCGACTCCCGCCGACGCCAGCGAGGCTATCCGGCGGGCCGGGCCCAGACCCGACGGATCCTCCAGGGCCGTGTAGAACTCCGGCGTCAGCAGGCTTTCCTTGTCCGGCTCGAAGGACGACATCCAGTGCGCGTGCCGTTCCGCGAGGTTTCGCCCCACACCGCTTGCGAACCGCTTGGCGACGAAATCGAGCGCGAAGTTGCTAGAGGAGGCCGGAAGTCTACCGACCAACGCGCGCACCGCGCCGCTCACTATCCGGGGCGAGCGTTCGAGCAGCCGCGCGACGCGGTGAGCGTAGTACGTCGGGTATCCGTAGAAGAGCTCATCGCCTCCCTCGCCCGACAGTGCGACCACGACCCGAGTGCGCGCCGCACGAGAGAGGAGATAGGTGGGCAGGATCGCAGGATCCCCAAGCGGTTCGTCCATGATGTCGGGCAGGCGCGGAAGCAACTGAAGGGCCGCATCGACGGGGAGACGTTCCTCGTGATGCTCGGTTCCCAGATGAGCCGCGACCATCCGCGCGTACGGCCCCTCGTCGAAAGACTCCTCGTCGAAGGCAATCGAGAACGTTCGCAGCGGTTCGTCCATCACCTCGGCCATCACGGCAGCAATGTAGCTGGAGTCAATGCCTCCGCTGAGGAAAACCCCGAGGGGCACGTCGCTGATCAGATGGCGTCGTACGACGTCACGTAGAAGCGCGCGAAGTTGTTCTGCCGCTTCTTCCAACGAGCGCGGAACGACCGGCGGGTAGAGCTCCCTGCGACCCCAGTATTCGTCGAGCCGGACCGACGAAGCATCCCGCACCATCCGGCTGGCCGCGGGAAGCTTGCGGACCGCCCGCAGAATGGTGCGCGGCGCGGGAGTGGCGTCGTACGTGAGGAACTCGCTCACGCCGTCCGGATCGATTTCGCGCGACACGTTCCCGGCCGCGAGGACCGCACGGAGCTCAGACGCGAACACAAATCCCCCAGCGGTCTCGGCGTAATAAAGCGGCTTGATCCCCATCCGATCTCGGACGAGCATGAGCCGCTGCACTCGCCGGTCCCAGACCGCGATCGCGAACATACCGACGAGATGCTCTGGGAAATCGACTCCATACTCTTCGTAGAGATGAGGAATGACTTCCGTGTCGCACGACGTCCCGAAGCGATGGCCCTTCTGTTCCAGCCGGTGCTTTAGCTCTTGGAAGTTGTATATTTCGCCGTTGCAAACGACGGCGATCGACTGGTCCTCGTTGAACATCGGTTGGGCTCCGCCCGCTGGGTCGATGATGCTGAGGCGCTGGTGGCCAAGCCACACGGCCTCATCGAAGAAGAACCCGCTGCCGTCGGGCCCGCGGTGAGAGAGTGCCTGGACTACCCGGTGGAGGTCCTCGCGCGCCCAGTTGTCAGCGACACCGAGGACGATGCCCGCGATGCCGCACACCTAGTCGAGAGTCTCCGCGATGACGAACGACGCGCTGCGGTCGTGCAGCAGCCGGGTCAACAGCTCCGCCAAGAGCCCGATCGATAGGAAGATCCCGGCGAATGCGAGAAGAAGCGTGCTGCCTACGACCCAAACACTCGCGGGCCGTGCCAGCGACGCGGGACCCACGACGGGCATCAGCGCAGCTGTACCGCCGAGCAACCCGGCCAGCACGGCGAACACTCCGAACACGTGCGCGGGTCGCGTCAGGTAGCGACTGAGGAAGCATACCGTGAATAGGTCGAAGATGCCTTCCAGAAGCCGAGCGCCGCCATAGTGGGACTTTCCGTACCGGCGTGGGAAGTGTGGCACCGCAACCTCGGCGATCCGCGACCCGCGCTGCGCCGCCAGCGCGGGGATGAAACGGTGCAAGTCACCGTACAAATTGAGCGTCTCGACGACTGAGCGCCGGTAGGCCTTGAGGCCGCAGTTGAAATCATGGAGTTGGACCTCGGTGAGCCGTGAACACACGAAGTTGAACAAGCGCGACGCGATACGCTTCGTGAACGGATCCTTCCGGTCCTGCTTCCAACCCGATACCAGATCGTTACCCTCCGCGATCTTTCGAAGCAGGGCCACGATGCTCCGCGGATCGTCCTGCAGGTCAGCATCTATGGTCACGACAATCGCCCCACGTGCATGCGCAAAACCGGCTGCCAAGGCAGCGGCCTTACGGAAGTTGCGGCGGAAACGGATTCCCCGCACGTTTTCGTGGGCCGCGTGTAGGCGGCGGATGACCTCCCATGACCCATCAGCACTGCCATCATCAACGAAGATGACCTCGAAGCAACGCTCCTCTTGGGCGAGTACGGCCGCGATCTGGCTGTAGAGCTCCTCCAGCGTTTCCCGTTCGTTGGCGAGCGGGACAACAACAGAGACGTCCAACTGAGCGTGATCGACTTCCCGCACTTCGCATTCACTCATCTCCCTCACCCGGCATTCGTCGCGTACAAGTACCCGAGGTTACGATGCGCTGCATTCCCATGGACCTGCACCCGAAACCCATGCTTTTCGAGAAACGCACGCAATTCGCCGTGCGAATGCGACGTTACCCCATCATGGTACTCCATGGAAATGTGTCTTATACGCCGTAGAGTGTCCGCAGTGGCGTGGAACATAATCTCGTACTCGGCACCCTCACAGTCGATCTTCAGGAAATCGCAATGCGTTAGCTTCAACCGCGTAAACACCTCATCCAGAGTCGTTGCCGGTGTTTCCACTCCCTCGGCGTCGTTACCCGTGCCAGTTAGGTTCTGACCGGAGACCCCGGTCACCGAGTACACTCGCACCGAACCAGCCGTGCCGGCCAATGCTTCGCGGAACGCGTGGACGTTCGTCGTTCCGTTGAGTTCGCGATGATCGTTCAGCTTGGCAAACGACTCTGGGAACGGCTCGAAGGCGTATACGATCGACTTGGGGCACCGCAGGGCTACACTGATTGCGAAGTCCCCCATACCGGCACCGATGTCGATAACGTTCCACCCGTCCTGGACGATCGTTCCATCCTTTTCGTAGAATCGATCAAGGCAACTCTCCTTGAGGATCCAGACGTCCATCGCAGTCGAAACCCAGAAGCGTTCCCCGGTGCGTAGACGTACGAGCAACGGTCGCCGCACAGGAACGCCGACGAAAATACCCAACACTCCCAGCCAATTGCGAATGTTGAGCAGGATCGTGGGGATGGAGAAAAGGTAGTACCTCCACCTCGACACGAGAAGCGCGATGTCAAAACGGCGCTGCCGGGTCATTTACGGTGGGCTCTCCTTGAGGACCGAGCTCATTCCGGCCGCGACGCCGTGAGCCGCACGCGATTTCGCCGATGGCTGCGCCACGGTGTTGCTGTGCAGAGCCCCAGCAGTGTGACCAGACTGATAAACGCCCCACACCAGTCCGCCTTCCCCCACCGGTGCTCGATAACGGTCGTCTCGTCCTTGGGTACAACCACCATGAAGCCATTCGTACCCAGCTCTACAGGCACGTTCGCCTTCCACTTGGGGAAGTATGAGTACTTGATCAGATGTGGTTTGCCTACGCACCCGGTGTGCAGCACGAGGCGATGAAAGCCTCTCTCGAGAACCGGGTGACAGCTTGCGGTGACTCGCTCGGGAAAGCCAGGGTCCGTGGTTCCTGGGAAGCCGGACCGTAGCAGTGGATCGGCACTGCTCAACTGGATGAATCGCTGCTTAGCCGTACCGGGCGTGGTTTTGAATGTGATCCATTGGAAAAGGCCACCTGGCTCCGACGCGCCCGCCGCGTCGAACGCGATGTCGTGCGGCTTTCCGTTCTCCAGCTCACGCGTACCGACGAACGCGCGATACCCGCCAATATCGAGCAGCACCGTGCTCTTGCCCGGGCTTTCGCGAAGCAGGGGAACCGCGACCTCCGAATATCGATCGTGCTCGGAGGTCAGAAACAGGTCCCGGTCAAAAGGACGATCACCGACAAAGAATTGCACTCCTGAACCCTGCGTAATGTCGTGTTGGTCAATAGAGTGCCCCATCCAGAACACGTAAGCGTTCAGCCGGTTCTGAATGCGATCCGTTCGGTCCTGCCAGCTCAAGTCCAACGTTCTGCGACCCGCGTCCCATTCTGCGATCAGGGCGTTGAAAAAGCGCGCCCGATCGACCCGACGATTGGCGTCGACAGCCGAGCAATCTCGGGCGAAGACCAGCCCCAAGTCCCGTCCGAAATCGAAGCGAGGCAAGTTGAGAAGCATCGTCTCGAAGTGCGTCGAGCAGAACACAGGCAGCGGCGCGGCGAACACCTCGACTAGACTAGGGGTCTCCTTGAGACGAAAGAGCGACACATAGCGCCCGTGGTAGAGCTCGTCTAACTGTCCCGACGCAAGGAACAGGCCGCGATTCAGCTCAGATAGCGTAATGTGATAGCTAATTCCCAACGACCGCATCATGTGGATGGCCTTTGGGATATCCTTGGACGGCATGATCGAGCCGAGAGGCCAACCGGCGCACGTATCGCTCATCAGGCATTGATGCATATAGCCGATCCCGGGGTACGCTGCGGAATTGACGATCCCCCCCAGGATGATGTCCTTCCCGGTCAGGTATGGCAGGAGCTCGGGAGTCCGCACCGACCCGAGCGTACCATTGGCGTCAGCACTGGATTCGTACGAGATGCGACCGGGAGGCTCACGCCGTAGGATGTCGATGACCTTCTTCAGATCTGACCATGCCGGCGCTTGCTCGATTCCCGCATAGTTCCACTTCATCCATGACTCCGCCTTCCCAAACGCACCTTCACTGGGGACCAGAACCCACAATGGCGCGACGAGCAACGCCCAGGCGGGTAGCGGGACATGGCGGTACACGGTATCGTACGCAAATATAATCAACATGAAGCCCGACAAGTAGATCGTCGGCCATATTCTGACGTCCACGAACGCCGTCGTTCCCGTGTACCCATGGCCGACGAACAGCACCAGGTAAAGAGCGACGAACACCAGCAGCGCAGATCGTGCCGGGTCCCGCGGATGCACAAGAACCAGGTCGGCGATGCACGTCAAGATCGCCGCGGCGAAGAATACTTTCTCACTGGTGGTGAACGTCGACAATAGATGGATGTTCCAGTCGGCGCCAAATTCGGAGCTGTACTGGCGGTAGTACAGGAGTGGAATTATCCACCAGCACATCAGCAGCACGGATACGACACCGATCGCATAGACGCCGATCGCCCTCCAGGGAAGTCGCCGCGACGTCATGAAATGCACGCCGTCTTCCAGAGCGAAGGCTACGAACAACACGAGCAACATCAGCAAGGCATAGAAATGGGAGAGGGCTGCCAGAACGCTCAAGACGACGGCACCTACTGAGAATTCCTCCTCACGTCGCGCCTGAAGGATCTTCCCGAAAGCGGGGACGTAGAACACAAATGCCCAAGCGTTCCCGATCATTCCAGCGAGTGCGGAGTATACGTTGCCCCCCCACATCACGTGTGCCTCGGTGAAGAGGAACGGGATGCTCAACAGGCCGGCGAGAATCCTACAGGGCAGCGGCATCCGCAAAGAGCGCGCCATCCAGTAGAACGCCGGCGGGAGAGCCAGTAGACCAAAAACGGTGACGAGCTTGAATGCGATGTTCGACCCCACGACGTGGGACAGCGCTGCGCCGCAGACGTAGGGAAGGGGGAAATAGAACTGGAATGCCTCGAAGCCACCCCAGAAACCGTACGCGTAGTGCGTGAGGTGAAGATGCGAGAACAACGCATCATCGATCATCCACATGAGAGTCGGATGCGCCGGGTTATCTCCGCCACCTGGGATCGTATCCTTCAGCAAGACGCCCCACGGAACGTACATGCCGAGGACGAAGGTTCCGAGCAACGAGAGAGGAAGTTCAAGCAGCATCGTAGCAGACGAGCTGCGAGGCAGCGGTCTCGCCGCGTCGACCTGCGAAACAGCTTCAGCAACGCTCAGCATCGCACACTATCCGTGCACACTCGTCGACGGCGGAACGCGCATCGCCCGATCGAACGTGCGTCAACGTGAGGCAATGTAAGCGATCACGAGAGCTGAGAGGCCCGCGGCGTAACTCCCTCCGTCACGTAGGGCGTACACCACCGGATCCTGGTTCATCTCACCGCGGTAGAGCTTCAACCATACCCGAGCTATCCAGTAGAACATCACGACGCAGAGCAGCCACAGGACGTCCGGACGGCGGTAGAGATGCACCACGTTCTCGCTCTGGATGTACAGCGCCAGGACCAGTACCGCCATTTGACCTGCAGCCACTCCGACGATCGAAAGAACCTCCAGGTCAGCCGCGCTGTAACCGCGACGTCGCATTCCCTCCTGTCGCTTGTCACGCACGTCGCGCAGTTCCGAAACACGCTTTACGATCGCCAGGCTGATGAAGAGGAACATCGAGAACGCGAGCAGCCACGGCGACAGCTCGATCCTGGCCGCTGCACCGCCGACGAGTACCCGCAGCGTATACAGGCCGGCCAGCGTCAACACGTCGACGAGCGCGAGCTCTTTGAGCACGTAACTGTAGGCCAGGCTGAGGGTGACATAGAAGCCGATCAACCTGAACACCTGCGGAGAGAGCGCCCAGCTGATCGCCGCACCCGTCGCGACGAGGGGAACGGCGACGACGACGGCCACGGGCACGCTCACGTCCCCCGCGGCGAGCGGTCGCCGGCGCTTTTGCGAATGGTGGCGGTCCGCTTCCAGATCGTAGATATCGTTGACGATGTAGATCCCGGACGCACATAGGCTGAAGGCGACGAAGGCAAGGATCGCCGCCCGCACGGGCCGAGGATCGCGCATCGCGTGCGCGGCGAGAACGGGGGTAAACACCAAGAGGTTCTTGACCCACTGGTGCACCCGCAAGAGACGCACCAGATTCGTCACGAGCGGGAAACGAGGCGGTGTCGGATCGACGTGGACGATGCGAGGGGCTTCCTCCGCAGCCATCGGGGCTCACCGGTTGATCGCGTGGCGATTCTTCCGCATCCACAGAAGGAGGCTCACCACGACGAGGCCCGCGAGCGCCACCCCCATGAATGTGCGGCCGCTGAGGACGGGTGCGACAACTCGAACCGTAAAGCTCACTCGTTCTGCAAAGTGCCGCTCGCCGGCGGTACCCGAGGCAACGAGACCCATGACATATGTGGAACCCAAAAGCGCCCCCGAACGGGTCACATGGACATCGAAGCTTCGTCGCTCGCCCGGTGCGAGCTTCAGCGGAAGCTGCCCCCCGTCCACCGCGAGCGAGAGCTCGACCGGAGCAACGGGATCGATGCGGTCGATCGTCGCATCCATGCTCGAGACGTTCTGCACGGTGACACCGCGCGTTGCACGGCTGGACAGGGCAATCTCCGCCGACCCGTCGGGTGCACCCGATAGCACGCGTGACGGTGCCGGCGGGAGCACGATGCTCATGGAGTAGGGTGCGCTGAACGAGTACAAGTTCGCGTCCTTATAAAGGATTCGATAGAAAAGCCCATATCCCCCGCGTCGCTGGATACCGAGCTTGTCGAAGGCGATCGACACATCGACACTGCCGCTCTCACCCGCTGGCAATACCGACGACACGGGATAGCTCTCGTTCAGAGCCGGAAGATCGAGCGCGACCTCGTGCGCTGGCTCGTCGCCGTCGTTCTTGACGCTGCACTTCAAGGACACCGTGCGGGTGCCTTCGTCAACGTGAACGTCGACCGACGGGACCATGTGGAGATGGCTGGCAAGGACCCCGCGAGGTGACAGCATCGTGGCGCAGATGACGCCTATTCGGGCCGCGCGCGGCAAGCAGCCGACGCGTCTGACCCACCTCGTTGCCGGCGGACCTGATTGTCTCACGGCCGGATGATAACAAGGGTTGACCGCACCGCAAAGTATGGTCGTAGCCGGCTGTTCAACCATCTTGGCACCCGTCGGGCAGCTCGTATGAGCGGCAGTGGCTCACGAAATCGACCCTGGTGCAGGCAAAGTCATAGCGGCACTTCGGTACCTGGGCGTAGAGGGCGCAAGGCTGACAGGCAAGGTCGTCCCGACGTATCAGAGAGCTTCCTGGAGACAGGGACGCCCACTTCTTCTCGCGGCTGCTCGTGAAGATGCTCGTTACGGGCACGCCGTAGTAGGAGGCGATGTGGAGAAACCCGCTGTCGATGGTGAGGACGTCGCTCGAGCGGCGGACGAGCTCGCATACGGCGTCGAAATCGCCCTCGAAGAGCTCGGCTGACGCGCCGAGGCGGTCGGCCAGCCGGCGCGCAAAGGGTCGATCCAGGGGCGCGGAGGTGATGTATATGGGACGGCCACCGCTCCACCGGCTGGTGATTTCGAACCACGTCTCTTCCGACAGGCGGCGACTATCGGACTGAAGGCCGCCCAGCCCTACCACCGGCCGGTCCGTTGGAGGCACGCGGCGACGGCGAGGCCGAACGACGACCGGTTTCTGCAAGCGTAGCGCGGCGGCTAGTAGCCGCCCGAACTCGACGGACTCGTGGGCCTCAAAGGGATCATAGCGAACCACCTCGTCCGACCAGGCAGCAGCGACGTTCGTATCGAACGACACCACCCGACCACCACCGGCTCTCGCCGCTAGGGCCGTGGCCTGGCTCAAACCGAACCGCTGCTCCGTGTTGATCACGAGAGGGTACCGACCCGCCGCGCGCCAGTGCGTTCCCAGCAGCGCCTCGTCGTAGCAGACGTGATCCAGACCTAGATGGCGAGCCCACGGCGCAGAGCGCGTCTCGATCACCCAGCGGAAGTCACTCTTGTCGATCCCGAGCTCCTCGGCGGCGACACAGAGTAAGATCAGATCCCCCATGCCTCCGGGCCTGAGAATCAATGGCTTGGCCTGGACGGTGCGATGCGGGACCGTCGACAGGGACGACGCGAGTCTCCCCAGTCGAACGGCAGCGGGCCAGAGCCATGGATCGAAACGTACCAGACCCAGAGTTCGCATCGCGTCCCGCCGGCGACCATAACGGCTCGCGAGGTCCGCTTCCACAGGGAGGGGCCATGCAGTCCGAGGTCAAACGGTGGATCGACACGTCCGTCAAGGGCGCGAAGCGAGGCCAAGGCTCGGACGAGCAGCGACCATTGATGAAAAACGGCCCACGTCCTCGAATTGTCCGGACGCTTCTTTGAACGGCGATTGAGGCCGGTACTCGCGACCGAAACACGGCGCACTGCACGACGAACCGCAAAGCGCGTGAATATGTCTTGTTGAAACATCACCGAACTACCCTGCAACGAACAACGATAACGCCATGTCGTCGATTTCTGTTTGACACTCCCATCGCACCGCCGTGATACTCGACGCCGGAATACGTGTTCCCGCCCCGTGACACATGAGACACACCCACCCAGAGGCAGACAGATGACCCAACGCCTTCACGCACTCACGCTCGCCATCCTCCTCGCCGCCGCGCGCCCAACGCTCGCCGCCGACGGCCTCGCGTACCTGTCCACGCACCACGACGGCACCGCCGGCGTGAACGGCCTCCACTCCGCGCAGGCGCTCGCGCTCAGCCCCGACGGCACGAGCCTCTACGCCGCCGGCAGCGGCGACAGCGCGCTCGCGGTCTTCTCGGTCGACCCCGCGACCGGCGCCCTCGCCTTCGTCGAGGAAGACAAGCAGGGGAGCGCCGGCGTCGAGGGGCTCGGCGGCGCCTCCGCCGTCGCGGTCAGCCCGGATGGCGCGAACGTGTACGCGGCGGGCACGCAGGACGACTCCCTCGCCGTCTTCGTCCGCGACGCCGGCACCGGCGCGCTCGCCTTCGTCGAGCGCGAGCGGGACAGCGTCGACGCCGTCACCGGTCTCGCCGGCGTGAACGCCGTCGCCATCAGCCCCGACGGGACCAATGTCTACGCCACCGGCACCAACGGAATCGCGATCTTCCTCCGCGACGCAAACGCCGGAATCCTCACCTTCATGGGCGCGGACACCGGCCTCAAGAGCCCGCAGGCCCTCGCGATCAGTCCCGATGGAAGCCATCTCTACGCAGCGTCGGGCAGCAACAACGCCGTCGCCGCCTTCGTGCGCGACCCCTCCACCGGCATGCTGACGCTCGTCCAGACCGTCCAGGACAACACCGGCGGCGTCGACGGGCTCGCTGGCGCCACGGCGCTCGCCGTCAGCCCGGACGGCGCGCATGTCTACGTGGCCGGCAAGCTCGACGACGCGATCGCCGTCTTCAGCCGTGACGCGTCCACCGGCACGCTCTCCTTCATCGAGCTCGAGCGCCAGGCGGTCGACGGCGCCAGCGGGCTCGACGGCGTGCAGGCGCTCGCCGTGAGCCCCGACGGCACGCACGTCTACAGTGCCGCCGGCACCGGCAATGCGCTCGGGGTATTCGACCGCGACCCGGCCACCGGCAGCCTGACGTTCGTCCAGGCGCAGCGCGACGCCGTCGGCACCGTCGACGGCCTCGCCGGCGTCGCGGCCGTCGCCGTCAGCGCCGACGGCAACTACGTCTACGTCGCCGGGAAATCCGCCAACGCGGTCACCACGTTCAGCACGCTCTGTGGCGACGGCAACGTCGATCCGGGCGAGCAGTGCGACGACGGCAACGCGTCCGACGGCGACGGCTGCTCCGCCGGCTGCCGGCGCGAGTGCGCGGTGGCGCCCGACTGCAACGACGGCGACCTCTGCACCGAGGAGCGCTGCATCAACGGCGAGTGCGCGCTGCCCCGGTGCGGGCTCGACGGCGGCATGTGCGAGCTCCAAGACGCGGAACCGGCGCTCGACGACCTGCCCGCCTGCGCCCCGATGCGGCCGGCGCTCGAACGCGCCCTGAAGCTCCGGGTGCGCCAGGCGCGGGCACAGCTGCGCGCGGCGAAGCACCGCGGCATCTGCGTCAAGCACGACAAGCACCACGGGCCGTGCATCCAGTGGACGAAGAACCCGAGTGCGAAGGACCTGAAGAAGCTCGTGAAGCAGGTGAACGCGAGCCTCGCCACGGTCGAAGCCCGCGCCACGCAGCTGGCCAAGCACCAGCGCATCAGCGCCGACTGCCTGGCATCGGTCGATGGCGCCGTCGGCGCGCTGACGTCCGACCTGAAGCACATGGTGCTGCACACCGGCGTCTGCGCGCCGTAGCGCAGCCGGCCGCCCGCCCACGCGCGTGATCGCAGCGTCCGTATCGCAGGACGCTGCGATCTCGAAACCCTCGTATTCCGCTGCGACCGTCGTGCAGTTTCTTCACAGGGAATTGCTTGACGCGACGGCACCCCCGGGCGCATCCTCGCTAATGGCACTGAAGCCAGGCGAACAGGCTAGAGAGCTAGTACATGCGCAACGAGACGGAGCGGCCCCCGGCAGCGAGCAGCGAGGAATTCTCGAACCTCGCCAGCGCCGTGCTCGCCGCGCGGCTCCCGGCTGCATCCCCCTGGATGCCGCGGCGCGAGATGGAAGAGCTCGCGCGGCGGGGTCCCGCAGTGCTGCCGGTGCTCGCCGACGTGCTCCGGATGGCGCCCGGCCGCGGCGATCCGCTGTGGCCGATCGTCGTGCTCGGTGAGCTGCGCGACGCCGGCGCGGTGCCGGTGCTCGGCGTCTTCCTCGGTCGCGTCGAGGGGGGCCTGAACGTCGCGGCGGCCGAGGCGCTCGGGAAGATCGGCGCACCCGCGCTTCCCTACCTCGTCGCCACGACGGCCAGCGACGACCGCGCGCGCCGTCTCGCGGCGTACGGGGCGCTCGCGATGGTCCCGACCGACGAGGCGCAGCGCTGTCTCCGCGACGCGCTCGGGCGCGACCGCGTGCTCGGCGACGTGATCGCGCGCGCGCTCGTCCAGCAGGGACAGCCCGAGGCGATCGCGGCCGTCGCGGCGGCCGCGGTCCATGCGCCGAGCCGGATGCGGCGCGAGCTCGAGGCGGCGATCGCGGCGCTCGTGCAGGGGCCCATCCCGCCGGATCCCGTCGAGCGCGACTGGCGCCTCCGGTACCGCCGTCTGCCCGCGCTCGGCTGGAACTTCCCGCTCACCTGGCTCGGCGTCGCTGCCCTCGTGCACCGCTCGGGCCTCCGCGCGCGCGCGCGGGCGTCGCGCGGGCCCGTCCCGCTCACGCTCTTCGACGCGATCACCGACATCGCCGCGCGCCGCGAGGGCCGCCCGTGCCGTCGCTGCGGCAGCACGTTTTGGCGCCCGGCCGGCATCCGCGTGTGCCGCCACACCGCCGAGGCCATGGTGGAGCTGCAGGCCGCGCGTCTCGACCGCTGGCTCGCCGCGGGTATCGGCGACGTCTGGGCCGCGCTCGACGATTGCGACGTGGCGGAGATGCGCATCGCGCGACGCGGGGGTTCGGCGCTGCAGCGCGACCTCGTGGCCGTCGGGCGGGCCACGCTTTTCTGGCTGGTCACCATTCGCTGTGAAGATCTCCATGTCGGCCTGCAAAGACTCCGCCTCATCGGCAACGATTTGCCCGCTCTTTATAGCAGCCGCCCGGCATTCACTCACCGCATTCCCCTTGCGAGTGCACTTACGCTTCGCTTCGCACACGTTAATCCCCACAACTTTTCCTAATCGCAACTCGCAATTCGCCGCCGATTTAATTGACCCACCTGCCGCGACGCGGCTAGAAATTATGTCGCTCGATTCGCAATCCCGAGCTGCATCGGGATCGCGAAATATCGTTGAAGGGGCGACAGATGACTGTATCGTCAGAACACGGCGGCAGCCGCATCGGGGGTTCCATCCTCGTCGTCGGCGCCGAAACCGAAGAATTCGCGCCTGCATTGCAGGTGCTCGACTCGCTGGCCGACACGACGCTCGTTCCCGCGGACGAGGCGTTGGTGACGCTCGCGCGTCTCGACGCCGACGTGCTCGTCGTGGACGAGCGCGACCGAGCGCTCCTCGCCGACGCCGCGCTGCTGCGGCCCGCGCTCGTCCGCATCGTCCTTCGCTCGGCCGACGGCGTCGCCAACGGGCTCGACGCCGACACGGTGGTCGTGCCGCGGCCGATCGACACGGCGGCGCTGCGGGCGGTCTGCACGGTGGCGCTTCGCTGCGCGAACGCTCGCCGGCAAGCGCGCGACCTCGAGAGCCAGAACCACCGGCTGCGGGGCGTCGGTCTCGAAGCCATGTCGTTCACGCCCGACGAGCTCGACGAGCTCGACTGCTACGAGGGCATCCTCACGCAGACCGCCGGGATGCGGCGCGCGCTGTCGCTCCTCCGGAAGGTCGAGGGGAACGACACGACGGTCCTGATTCACGGCGAGACCGGCACCGGCAAGGAGCTCGTGGCCCAGGCGATCCACGCCCACAGCCGCGCGCCGCGCGGCCGCTTCGTCACGGTGAACCTCGGTGCGATCTCCGACCAGCTGCGCGAGAGCGAGCTCTTCGGCCACGTGCGCGGCGCGCTCCCCGGAGCCACCGAGAACCGCGCCGGGCTCTTCGTCGAGGCCAATGGCGGCTGCATCTTCCTCGACGAGGTCGGCGACGCGAGTCCCGCGCTCCAGGTGGCGCTCCTCCGCGTACTCGAGGAGGGCGTCATCACGCCCGTCGGCTCGGACCGCCCGCGGCGCGTCGACGTGCGGGTGATCGCCGGCACGAACCGCAACCTCGACGAGCTCGTGCACCAGGGTGTCTTCCGCCGGGACCTCTACTACCGGCTGAACGTCTTCCCGATCGAGCTGCCGCCGCTCCGCCATCGTCCCGACGACGTCTTCCCGCTCGCCAAGCACTTCCTCGCCCAGGCGTCGTTCGCCATGGGCCGGAAGCCGCCGGAGATCTCGCGCGAGGCACGCGTCGCGCTCGAGGCCTATCACTGGGAGGGCAACGTGCGCGAGCTCCGCAACGTGATGGAGCGCGCCGCGATCCTCTGCAAGGGCGGCCTCGTCGTCGCCGCCGACCTGCCGTTGGCCTCCGACGGCGACCTGCGGCCTGCATCCGGCGGCGACGCGGCGTCGACGATCGTCATCCCCCCGGGCGGCGCCAAGCTGAACCTCCTCGAACGCGAGATCTTCCAGAAGACGCTGGCGCTCGCCGGCAACAACCAGAGCCGCGCCGCCCGGATCCTCGGCCTGCGCGAGAGCACGTTCCGCTTCCGCCTGCAGAAGCTCGGCATCGCCTCGCGCCGCAGCCTGCCGCTCCGGCTCGGGCGCGTTGCCATGTTCTTCCTCACGGCACTCGCCGAGCTCGTCGTCATTTCTTGATCGGTCCGCCATGCGTTTCGCCGCTCAACTCGTTGCGAGCGCGCAGACCTTTGCGCGCAGCCCACTGCCTCCGTGGGGGCTCATGCGCCGCAAATGGTCGCGACGTGTGCCACGCCCGCGCACGCGATGTGCAGCAATGGGTCGCGAGAGCGCAATACCCTGCGATCCTGAAGGGGGTGTTTCCCTGTGCGGAGCGCAGTGGCATCGATATTTTGCCCTTCATTTTCGTGATCTTTCTTCTGCGTTGTTCCGTGGCATGAAGGCTGCACAGTTGGCCGCCGCGCCGGACAGCGCATGAGGTGAGTGACGCTATGGAGAAGGAGAACCGACACATGCACCGAAATCCCCGCCCCCTGTCCGCGTGGCGCGCGGGCGTCACAGCCGCCGCACTCGCCGGCGCCGTCGGCTGCGGGCCGATGCACTACGTCGGCGTCGCCGGCGGCCCGACGCTGCTGAACGTCCGCGTCGGTTCGGGCCCGACGATGGCGACCGAGCCGATGGCGACCCCCGCCGTCGCCGAGCGCCTGGCGCGTCTCCGTGCGGAACGCGGCACCGGACGCACCGACGGCGACTACGTCCTCGGCCGCGGCGACCTCCTCTCGATCCGCGCCTTCGACTTCGACCAGCTGAACCAGCACGTCCGGGTGGAGAGCGACGGCAGCATCCGGCTGCCGCTGCTGAACGCCGTCGCGGTCGCGGGCCGGACGCTGGGCGAGGTGGAGCGGGAGCTCACGCGGCGGCTCGGCGACTACATGTACGACCCGCACGTGAGCGTCTTCGTCGACGAGTACCGGAGCCAGCAGGTCTCGGTCGAGGGCGCGGTGCAGAAGCCCGGGCTCGTGAACGAGACGGGCCGGAACCTCACCGTTCTCGACAGCATCGCGGCCGCGGGCGGCATGACGCCCGAGGCGGGGACGGTGATCACGTTCATGCCGACGCGCGTACGGCGGCAGGCGGCGGACGGCAGCGATCCCGCGTGCGGCACGTCCGGACAGGACGCCGCGGTCGACGGCGCGCCCGTCGTCGTCAACACCGCGGAGCTCGACGACGAGACGCGGCGGGCGTTCTTCTCGATGCCCGTCCGCGAAGGCGACGTCCTGCGGGTGCAGACGGCCGGCAACTTCTACACCACCGGCTGGTTCGACAAGCCCGGCGCCTATCCGTTGCACGCCGGCCTCACGCTCCGCGCCGCTATCGCGGAGGCCCAGGGACTCAGCTTCCCGGCGAAGACAGACGACTTGCACATCTACCGCGCGGGGCCCAACGGCAAGACCCAGCTGCTGCGCGTCAACTACGACCAGATCGCGGCGCTCAAGGCGCCGGACGTGGTTCTCCGCGACGGCGACGTCATCGACGCGGCGGGCTCGGCAGCCAAGATGGTGCCCTGGGCAGCTTACAAGTTCATCACGACGGTAGTCCACATCGGCTACAAGGCCGCGAGCGGCGGTGCAGCATGACGAACGGGACTGACATGACTGACAACCAACAGCCTCTCGCCCCATACCTCATGCGTCCCCCACGCCGGTGGGACGCCACCCTTCCGCCCGAGAGCGAGACCGGGTTCGTGCACGACGTCCTCGGGCTGCTGCGCCGCCGCTGGACGACCATCGCGAAGACGGTCGGCATCCTGTTCACGCTGACGCTCCTCTACTGCGTGGTCATGACGCCGGCGTACCTCGGCTCGGCGAACGTGCTGATCGAGGGCAAGGGGCCGGAGCTCCTCACCGGTCAGGACCCGAACGCCGCGCAGTCGCCCTTCAACATCCCGGCGTCGATCGGCTCGAAGTACGACTACTACCTCACGCAGTTCACACTGCTGCAGAGCCCGAGCCTCGTGCGTCGCGTGATCGAGGAGCAGGGGCTCGCGAAGGACGCCGCCCGCTGGCAGGTCTCCTACCTGCCGAGCTGGCTGAAGATCCCGAGCTTCTTCCACGTCGCGCCGCCGCCGAACCCCGACAACGGCACGGGCGTGCCGCCGACCATCGTCAGCCAGTACCTGAAGCAGCTCACCATCCTCCCGGTGCGTGGCACGCGGCTCGTGTCGGTGCAGTTCACGACGCCCGACCCGAAGCTCGCCGCCGCCGTCTCCAACGCACACGCGCAGCTCTTCGTGAAGGCCGGGCTCGAGCGGCTCTACGAGTCGATGGACCAGATCCGCACGTTCCTCCAGACGAAGCTCGGCGAGCTCCAGATCCGCATGCAGGAAGCGGAGACGAAGCTCATGAAGTTCCAGGCCGCGCACAACCTGCTGCCCATCAACCTCCAGAAGGATGTGGCGGCCGAGCGGCTCATGGACCTCTCGAAGCGGCTCACCGACGCGCAGGGCCAGCTGTTTGCGCTCGAGGCCGAGTACCACATCGTCGAGCGCGGCAACTACGACAGCCTGCCCGCCGTGCTCCACAGCCCGCTCATCCAGAACCTGCGCGAGAACTACGACCGGCTCGAGGTGGAGCACGCGCTTCTGGCGCTCAAGTTCCGCCCCACCTACCCGCCGCTCCGCCAGCTCTCCGGCCAGCTCGACCACGCGCACAAGCTCCTCGACCAGGAGACCGGCAAGGTCGTGAAGGGTGTCGAGGCGAAGTACCAGGCGTCGCAGGCGACCGTCGAGCAGCTGAAGAACGAGCTCGAGGGGCAGCGGAAGGCGCTCCTCGCGCGCAAGGACGTCGAGGGCGAGTTCCTGGCCCTCACCAGCGACGTCGAGACGACGAAGGCGCTCCACGACAACCTGCTCGCCCGCATCAAGGACCTGAACGTCGCGGGCCAGTCGAGCCTCTCGAACGTGACCGTGGCCGAGCCCGCGGTCCCGCCGCAGTGGCCCACGTTCCCCGCCACCAAGATGTTCCTGATCCTCAGCGTGGTGACGGGCCTCCTCCTCGGCACGGGCATCGCCTTCCTGCGTGACTCGATGGACGTGACGATCCGCGATGCCCGCGACATCCATCGCGCGACGGGCCTCGGCACGCTCGCCGTCGTGCCGAGCTTCGACGGCCTCCTCGACGAGAAGAAGGGTCTCTTCCGCCGCATGCTCAAGAGCGGCGCGACCAACGGCCACGCCAATGGGAATGGCAACGGGAACGGCAACGGCGACAAGCCGGTGGTCGATCCCGCGTCGCCGCCGCTGCTGCTCGGCAACGGCTCCATGCCGCCGACGGCCGAGGCCTACCGGACGCTGCGCACCGCGCTCCTGCTGTCGCGCGCCATCTCCCCGCGCGTGATCCTGGTCTCGAGCGCCACCGGCGCCGAGGGCAAGACCACCACCGCGGTCAACATGGCTGCCGCGCTCGCCACCTGCGGTGCCAAGGTCCTGCTCATCGACGCCGACCTCCGCCAGCCCCGCTGCCACTCGACGCTCGGCGTGAAGCCGAGCCCGGGGCTCAGCGACTTCCTGACCGGCCGCGTGACCACCGAGCCGATCCAAACCACGCGCGTCGAGAACCTCTCGCTGCTGCCGGCGGGCCATCCCGCCGAGAACCCGACCGAGCTCCTCACCTCGTGGATCATGTGCAAGCTCCTGCAGGACGCCCGCGAAAAGTTCGAGTTCGTGGTGCTCGACTCGCCGCCCGTGCTGGCGGTGAGCGACGGGCTCCTGCTCGCGAATCTCGCCGACGGCGTCATCTTCGTCGCCGAGAGCGGCCGGAGCCGCCAGGACGAGGCGCGCCTCGCCATCGAGCGCGTTCTCCAGACGGGCGGCGTGCCCGTGGGCGCGGTGCTGAACCGCGGCCGGGGCGACGAGAGCTACTACCGCTACTACCAGGGTCCCGCCGCGCGCAGCGCGGACGAGATCCTGCCGCCGCCCGCCAAGGAGAAGGCATGAAGTCGGGGCCCCGCATCCTCGACATCGTCAACACCGACCACGCGGCGCTGAACTTCCTCGCGTACCGCGTGGGGTGGATCAACCGGCACAGCGAGTTCGTGAACGACATCGTCTGCAGCCCGGGTCCACACCTCGCGCGCCTCGACGTCGAGGAGACGCGGGTGACGCCCCTCGACATCCCGCGCGACATGTCGCCCACGAGCCTCGGGCGGCTCCTCGGCCGCCTCGTCTCGCTCATGCGGGCCGAGCGCTACACCATCGTCCACACGCACAACTCGATCACCGGCGCGATCGGCCGGGTCGCCGCGCGGCTCGCGCGCGTGCCGCTGGTGATCCACACGACGCACGGCTTCCACTTCCACGAGAACATGAGCGCGCTGCGGCGCCTCCCCTGGGTGGCCGCGGAGCGCTGGCTCTCCCGCTTCTGCGACCTGCTGCTCTGCCAGAACCGCCAGGAGGTCGAGGAGATCCGCCGCCTCGGCATCCGCCCCCGGCGCGGCGTCTGCCACGTCGGCAACGGCATCGACCTCGGCCAGTTCCGGCCGCGCGCACGGATGGTGGAGAACGAGCGCCCGGCGCTCCTCTGCGTGGCACGGCTCGAGACCGTGAAGAACCACCCGATGCTCTTCCGCGCCTTCGGGATCCTTCGCCGCCGCCACGACGCGGTGCTGAAGCTCGTGGGCGAAGGGCCGCTCCGCGAGCGCTACGAGCGCGAGCTGGCCGCGGCCGGCCTCGCCGGCGCCGTCGAGTTCCTCGGCTACCGCTACGACGTCCCCGAGCTCACGGCGGCGGCCGACGTGGCCGTCCTCACCTCGGTGAAGGAAGGCATCCCGCGCGCGCTCATGCAGGCCGCGGCCGTCGGCGTCCCGGTGGTGGCAACGGACGTGAAGGGCACCCGGGAAGTCGTCGCGAACGCGCAGACCGGCTTCCTCGTCCCGCTCGACGACGCCGAGACGCTCGCCGAGCGGCTCGGGCGGTTGCTCGACGACGCCGAGCTCCGCCGCCAGATGGGTGCCCGCGCCGCGCAGTACGCCCGCGAGCACTTCGACGAGGAGCAGGTGGTGCAGCGCCTCGTCCGCGTGTACCGGAACGCCCTCTTCGCGCGCGGTCTCGCCGACGCGCGCCAGCCGGCCGTCGCCGAGGCGGTGGCCGCGGAGCAACGCTCCGCATGACGTTGACGGCCCACACGCCCGTCGCCGGGACGGAGCCGCGCGCGCGCGGCCCCTTCCTCGTGATGGCGGCCATGCTCGTGGCGCTGCCCCTGGTCGCCATCCAGGGCCCGGCGCACACGACGCCGATGGACGCGGTCAACGCGCTCTTCGTGGGCCTCTACTGGTGCTGGCTCCTCGTCCGCCGCGAGAAGATGCTCTTTCCGCTCGCGTTCGGGTTCTGGCTGATTCAGCTCGGCAGCTGCACCGGCATCTACGCCGCCGACGAACGCGTGCGGGCAGCGCTGACCGTGATCGAGGACGTGTACCTGTACATCTGGTTCGTCACGCTCGTCCACTTCCTCGCCCGGCGCTGCCGCATCAGCGACGTGGCGATGATCTTCATCCTCGTCGCCTGCGGCGTCGCCTTCCTGACCGTCGCCGACGCGCACCTCGGGCTCTTCGGGGGCCGGTTCGCGGGCACGAAGCGGGCGACCGGCACGTTCGAGAACCCGAACATGTTCGGCGACTACCTGGTTGGGGCGTTCTTCGTCACGTGGGCCGCGGCGGCCGCCGGACGCCGGATCTTCTATGCCGGGCTGCCGCTCCTCGGCCTCGGCATCCTCTCCACGCACTCGAACGGCTGCCTGGTGAGCCTGATCGGTGGCTGCGGGGTGACGGTGATCGCGTACCCCGCGTTCTGGAAGCCGAAGCAGCTCGGCAGCACCCTCGTCCTCGCTGGGACCCTCTTCGGTATCGTCGGCGCCTTCCACGACCAGCTCCAGCAGCTCGCCGTCGAGCGGTTCAGCGGCAGCCGCACCGAGGTCGGCGGCGCGGCGCTCAAGGGGGCGTCCGAGCGGCTGCCCATCTGGGCGAACATCCTGAAGCTCGTCGCGCAGAAGCCGGGCGGCATCGGCCCCGGCAACCTCGCGGACGTCGAGGCCGCCACGACGGGCGACAAGCACTCCGCCCACAGCGAATACCTCGGCATGCTCGCCGAGCGCGGCTTCTTCGGCCTCGCTGGCTGGGGCACCGTGCTCGGCGGTCTCTTCCTCATGCTCGGCCGGATCCGAAAGGCCGCCGCCGCCGGCTTCCGCCCGCTCGGGGTCGAGCAGCTCTACGGCCTCTTCGGCGCGCTCGCGGCCCACGCCCTGGTGATCGAGCTGTCTCACTTCCGTCACACCTGGATCGTGTTCGCCATCATCACGGCGACGGCGATGCAGGCCGTGGCACGGACGGCGGCCGCCGGCGAGCGGCCACGTCTCGCGCCCCTCTATGCGGAGGCCGCGTGATCTTCGCCGCGCCCGCTGCCGCGTTCCTGATCGCGCTCGCCGCCACGCCGGTGATGCGCCGGCTCGCGTTCCTGTGCGGTGCCACCGACGTGCCGGACGCGCGCCGTGTGCACTCGCGGCCGACGGCGCGGGCGGGCGGGGTCGCCGTCGCGCTGGCCGCGGCGGTCGGCCTCGTGCTCGCGGGCGCCGCGGCACACCTCGGGTCGCTCGTCCTCTCCGGCGCGGCGCTCCTGCTGGTCGTCGGCATGATCGACGACGTCTGGTCGCTCCGCCCCGAGACGAAGCTCGTTGCCCAGGCGGCCGCCGCCGTGCTCGCGGTCGCCGGCGGGCTCCGGCTCGACTGCTTCGGGCACACGCCCGTGCTCGGCGCGGCGCTCCTCGACGCCGTCCTGACCGGTGTGTGGATCGTGCTGATCACCAACGCCCTCAACCTGACCGACGGCCTGGACGGCCTCGCGTCGGGCATCGGGCTCATCAGCCTCCTCTGGATGGCCGCGACGGCGGCACACACCGGCGACGTCGCCGCGGCGGCCGCGCCGCTCATCCTCGGCGCGGCGATCCTCGGGTTCCTTCCCTACAACTTCAACCCGGCCAGCATCTTCCTCGGCGACTCGGGCAGCCTGGTGATCGGCTACGCCCTGGCCGTGCTGCCGCTCGCGGGCTCCGCCGGGCCGATCGTGCCGCCGCTCGCCGCGCTCTTCCTGGTCGCGGTCCCGGCCGCCGACACCTCGCTCGCCATCGCGCGCCGCTTCCTCTCGCGCTGCCTCCGCGCGTGGGGCGAGGGCCTCTTCTGGGAAGGGCTGTCGGACGGCCTCAAGAACACGGCGCGGCCGGACCGCCGGCACGTCCATCATCGGCTGCTCGACCTCGGCTTCAGCCAGCGCCGCGCGGTCCTCCTCCTCTACATGGCCGCCGCCAGCACGGCCGCGCTCGCCTACCTCGTGGCGGGCGTCCCGAGCTGGCCGGTCGACGTCGTGGCGCTCTGCATCGGCGTCACGGTCATCTGGCTCGTCCAGGCCCTCGGCTTCGACGAGCTGCAGCCGGCGCGGTCGAACCTGATCCTGCCGGTCCTCCGTCGGCTCGCGCGCCGCCGGCCGCTCATCATCGTCGTCGACCTCGTGCTCGTCGTCGCCGCGTACACCGGCTCGCTCGCCCTGACGGGCGGCCGCGAAATGACCGTCCCGGCGGCCGTCGCCGCGGTCGCGCTCATGGCGAGCGCGCAGCTCGGCGCCTTCTCGCTGCTCGGCGTCTACCGGACGGCGTGGCGCATCACGGGCGTCACGGGCTTCGGCATGCTGCTCCGCGCGTGCGGCGCCGGCACGATCGCCGGCTACCTGACGCTCCGGCTGCTCGGGCTTCCGGCCGGCGGCGACGCCGCGGTCGTCCACTTCCTCCTCTTCCTGCCGGCCGCGATGCTGACGCGCCTCTCCTTCGTTCTCCTGCTGCATGCGGTGCGGACGAACGCCCCCGAGCGCGCCCTCATCTGTGGGACGGCGTCCGAGGGCCTCCACGCGCTCGTCCGGCTGCGACGGAACGCGAGCCTCGGGCTCCACCCGATCGGCTTCGTCGAGATGAAGCCGCGGCTCCAGGGACGCCAGGTGGGCCAGCTGCCGGTGCTCGGCACGCTCGACGCGCTGCCGGCCATCGTCGTCGACCGCCAGGTGCGGCACTTCGTGGTGGCCGATCCGGCGCTCGGCGAGGCGGGCTTCCAGTGGGTGCGCGCGGTCTGCCGCCAGCACGGCGTCCGGGTGCACCGCTACGTCGAGCAGCTGGTCGACTGCGACGAGACGCCGGCGATGGCCGAGGCGTTGCCGCTCGACCTCGAGCTGGCCACCAACGGCAACGGCCACGCCCACGCGACTAACGGAAACGGCAACGGCCACGTGACGACCAACGGCAACGGCAATGGCAACGGTGCGCACGTCGCGGCCACCGGCAACGGACAGGAGACATGGACCTCACGCTCGAGCAGGTAAAGCGCGCCGCGAAGCGCGAGGATTTCCGCGCCGGGGTGCAGATGCGGCTCCTCATGCCGCGGCTCTCGGTGCGGGTGACCCGCTGGGTGGTGAAGCACACGCGGCTCGCCCCGAACCAGATCACGCTCATGAGCTTCGTGGTCGGTCTCACGGCCGCCGCGTCGTTCGCCTCGCTGAGCCCGCTCGTCGTGCTGGCGGGCCTCCTGGCCTATCACCTCCACGTCCTCCTCGACTACGTCGACGGTGAGGTGGCACGCTGCCGCGGCGAGACGAGCGTGCGCGGCGCGTACTTCGACCTGGTCACCGACCGGGTCACGTTCCCCCTGCTCGTCTTCTGCGCGGGCCTGGGCGTGTACCGCCAGACGGGCGCCCCGGCGCACCTGATCGTGGCCTTCGTCGCGACGTTCGGCCTCCTCCTCGACAAGGAAGCGGTCGACTGCTGGTACCGGGCCAACGCGGGCGCGCCGGAGATCGAGGACCGCTACGTCGCCGCCCCGACTCGGTCACGTCTCGGCCGCTGGCGCGGCCGCCTCGCGCTCGCGGCCGTGATGGTCCGCGGTCTGACCGCGTTCCTCACCTACACCGCCGTCGCCGCCGCGCTCGACGCCGCAGTCGCCTTCCCGTTCGCGGCGCCGGGCAGCTACCGCGCACTCGTTCTCTGGGCCTTCGCGCCCCTGATGCCGATCGGTGCCGTGGGTCGCTTCCTCTACGTGTACCGCCGCGGCGCCATCCCACGCCGACAACAGCTCCTCTGAGAGGTCACGCAGGCATGAGCACAAATATCGGATCTCGAGCCGCATCCACCGCCCGCCCCCCAAGGGGCACAGCACCCGCAGCGGGCCGCGTTCGCGCCGTCGTTCTCGCAGGCGGCAGCGGAAGTCGCTTCACGGGCAGCTTCATCCCGAAGCAGTTCGTCTCGCTGATGGGGAAGCCGATCCTCGCGTACGTCCTCGAGACGTACCAGAACCTCGACCTCGTCGACGACGTCACGCTGGTCGTGAACCCGCGCTACGAGCAGCTCTACTACGACATCGTCGACACCTACCGCTTCTTCAAGGTGCGCCGCATGGTCAAGGGCGGCGCGACGCGGCAGGCGTCGTCGGCGGCCGGCCTCGACGCGATCGAGCCCTGCGAGATCGTCGTCGTGCAGGACGGCGTGCGGCCCTTCACCGGCCCGCGCGTCATCATGGAGGCGGTCGAGACGGCCCGCCGGGTCGGCGCCGCCAACGTCACGGTGCGCGCGCTCGACACGATCGTCGAGAGCCGCGACGGGCTGATCGCGCGCATCCCCGAGCGCGCGAACCTCTACAGCGGCCAGTCGCCCCAGGCGTTTCGCTACGACCTTCTGCTCGACGCGCACCGGAAGGCCGCGGCCGACGGCATCACCGACGCCACCGATGACGCGCAGCTCGTGCTCCGCACGGGCGGCCAGGTGGGTGTCGTCGAGGGCTCCTACGCCAACTTCAAGATCACCACGTACCAGGACTTCCTGTTCGCGACGAGCCTCGTCGAGCGCGAGCGGCCGAGCGATGGGGAGGGCTGGTAATGAGCAAGTGGAATTCCGCGGTCTCCTATCGCCTGACGCAGCCGTTCCGCATCGAGGCGGTCGAGCGCGAGATCAAGCGTGAGCGCCCCGACGACGTCATCGTGCGGCCACGGGTCACCGGCGTCTGCGCCTCGGACCTGAAGCTCTACGCAGGCACGCGGGATCGCCGCGCGCTCTCGAAGAAGCTGCCGCTCGCCCTGCTCCACGAGGGCGTGGCCGAGGTCATGGAGCCGGGTCCGGCGGCATCGCACGCGCGTCCCGGAAGCCGGGTCGTCGTGGTGCCGAACGTGCCCTGCTACATCGCCTACCCCGACCTCTACCCCTCGAAGGCCGAGGGCTGCCTCGCCTGCCGGCCGGGCGGCGCGGGCGAGAATTACTGCCTGCACAACCTCTACCTGTCGAGCAACACGGACGGGCTCGCGCAGAGCGTGTTCCGCCACCCGGCGTCGCTCCTCGTCCCGGTGCCGTCCGAGATCCCCGACCGCATCGCGGCGCTCACCGAGCCGCTCACCACCATCCTCGCCGGCTGCGAGAAGGCGCCGATCCGGCCCGAGGGCCGCTACCTGATCCTCGGCAACGGCGCGCTCGGACAGCTCGTCGCGATCTGCCTCGCCGGCATGTACGACGTGCCGCGCGCGGCCATCGCCATGAGCGGCCACGGCTGGGACGAGCGGCGCGCCGCACTGTCGCTCGTCGGCGAGGCGCTCGACGGCGACGACCGCCAGAGCTTCGCCAACCTGCGCGGCAAGATCGACGTGGTCTTCGAGTGCGTCGGTGGCGAGGCGAACGGCGAGACGCTCGAGGAGACCGTCGAGTGTCTCCGCCCGGGCGGCACGGCGGTCCTGTTCGGACCGTCGGAGAAGTCCGTGCTCCTCAACACGCGCGAGATGATCGGCAAGGGGCTCACGTTCCTCGGCTGCAACCGCAGCTTCGTCGGCCACTTCCAGACCGTGCTCGAGCACCTGAAGGAGCCGAAAGTCCAGAAGCTGCTGGAGGCAGTCCTCAGCCCCGAGCAGTTCCTCGTCCGCTCGGCCGACGACCTGAACCGGGCGCTCTACCACGCATGGACCAAGCGGGAGGCCGGCAAGGCGCTGATCGCCTGGGCCGGCCCGGAATGAGGGAACGACCGTGAAGCTCGTCCGCAACGTCTCGATCACGATGGTCACCAGCTTCCTCTCGACGGGGGCAGCCGCCCTCGCCGCGATGCTGGTGGCGAACGTCCTCGGCGCCAAGGGGGCCGGCGTCTTCGCGCTCGCGCGCGTCGTGCCGACCGTCGTCGCCGCCGTGCTCGGCGCCGGCGTCACCATGTCGAACGCCTACCTGGTAGGCGGCCGGCGCTTCTCCATCCAGGCGATCACCGAGGCGAGCATGGCTCTCGCCCTCGTCATCGGCTTCATCGGCTGGGGCGCGTGGATCGCCGGCGGCAGCTTCATCCACGCGCGCTTCTTCAGCTCGCTGTCGGAGACCGCGGTGCTGCTGGTCGGCATCTCGATCCCGCTCCAGATGATCCGCAACTACCTGAACTCCGTCCAGCAGGGGCTGCAGACCTTCACCGAGGCGAACATCGTCCTGCTGGTCGAGGACGTCGCCACGCTGCTCCTCGTGCTGCCGCTCCTCTGGGGCGTCCAGTCGGGGCCGACGGTCATCGTCTTCGCGGCGGTCGGCGGCTCGGCCGTCAGCTGCCTCGCGTCGATCTGGTACCTCGTGAAGCACGGCTACAAGCCGTGGCCGCGGCTCCACCGCGAGCTGTCGCTCGAGATGATGCGCTTCGGCCTCAAGGGCCACATCGGGCGCATCGCCAACATGCTGAACTGGCGCATGGACGTGATGATCCTGTCGATGCTCGCCCCGGTGGAGATCGTCGGCTACTACGCGGTCGCCACCAAGGTGGCCGAGACGTTCCGGCCGCTCTCCGCCGCCTTCACCTTCGTGCTGCGCCCGATGATCGCGAGCCTCTCCGTGTCCGAGGCGCGCGCGCAGGGGGTGGCGCTCTACCGCCGCGTGTTCGCCCTCAACCTGGTGCTCGTGTTCATCATGGCGTTCGCCGGCGGCCCGATCATCATCCGCATGTTCGGCCCCGACTTCGCCGCCGCCGTGCCGGCCTTCCAGATCCTGCTGATCGGCCTCGCCGCACTCGGCGGTGCCGGCGTGCTGAACGGCTACAACGTCGGCATCGGGCGCCCGGAGTTCAACAGCTACACGGCGCTTGCGGGCCTCGTCATCACGGTGATCGGCGACGTCACGCTGATCCCGCCATACAGCCTGATGGGCGCCGCCTTCACCTCGAGCGTCGCGTACACCGTCAAGGCTGCGGCGCTCACGTTCCTCTTCCTCTCCACGTCCGGGATCTCGCTACCCCAGTTGATGGGAATGAAGGAGTACAGCCCTGACGCTGCATAATCCACTGCCGAGCGGCCCCGAGCCGCTCTCGTGCCCCGTCTGCCGGGGTCCGCTCTCGGTACGGAAGGCGTCCGTTCGTTGCACGGCGTGTGCGCTGCGCTATCCGCTGCGTGACGGCGTCTACCTCCTCGGCCCGCCCTTCGCGGTGAACATCGCGAGCCGGACGTTCGCGAGCGATCGCATGCGACGTCTCGCCGCCGACGCCCACGCGATGGGCTGGGAGATGGCCCGCCATCGCTTCGCGGCCGAGGTGCTCTCCGGGACGCTACGCGCGCCCGAGGAGTCGCGGTTTGCACGCCTCCGGGCGAAGCTCGCCGGGACGACGTGGGAGGACACCCTCCAGGATCTCGTCGACCCGACGCGCGCCGGCTGGAAGTTCCTCCTGAACCTGCAGGCGGGCGCGTGGGTGCTCTTCCTCGGACCGAGCTGGGGCGCCGCTCCCGTGAGCCTTGCCCGCAGCGTCGGCCACGTGGTCGTCCTCGACGGCAACGTCGAGCGCCTGCGGCTCGTCCGCGAGCAGGCCCAGGCGGCCGGCCTCGACAACCTCACCTACGCCCGCGTCGTCGATCCGCTCCGCCTGCCGCTGCCCGACGGCAGCGTGAACCTCGTGGTCGCGCCGAGCCTCGTCGAATGGTTCGGGGCGGTCGCCGGCACCCGCGTGATGCCGGCCGCGTGCGGCCGCGAGCTCCTCGGCGAGATGCGCCGCGTGCTCGCGCCGCGCGGGCAGGCGTACGTCGCCACCGACAACCGCACCGGGATCACCCGGCTCGCCGGCGCGCGCCGCGCGTCGGGTGCCGCGTTCACCGCCGGCGGCCTCCGCGAGGCGGCGACGGCCGCCGGCTTCCGCGCCGCGCGCGTCCTGGCACCCATCCCGTTCCACCACAAGTTCCACCAGGTGCTGGAGCTCGAGCCGTCGACGGCCGTCCGGCTGTCGGCCGACCCCTACCGCACCCGCGGCCGCCTCGTGCGTCCCCTCGTCAAGGCGTGGGACGTCGGCAACCGGAACGGCGCGCTCGAGCGGCGGCTCCATCCGCTGCTCCCGAGCCTGAGCGCCGTCCTCTCGACCGAGCCCGAGATCCCGTCCCTCGCCGAGCGCATCCTCGGCCACCTTGCCGCCGGCCGCCAGATCCCGTCCGGCTGCCGCCTCACGCGCTACTTCGTGCGCGCCAAGGGCGCGGCCGTCCTCGTGCTCGGCGCCCCCGACGGTCACGGCGTGATCATCCGGCTGCCGCTCGACGAGCGCGCCGACGCGGCGTGCGCGGCGCACCATCAGGCCCTCGAGACGCTCGCCGGCGACGGCCGCATCCCGGCCGAGCTCCGCTCCCTCTTCCCGACGCCCTATGCCCAGGGACGGTTCGCCACGCAGCCGTTCTTCGCCGAGAGCGCCGTGCCGGGCGAGGCGGGCCGCGTCTACTACTCGCGCGGGACCCGCCGCTACGACCGGGCGATCGTCAACGCCGCCGAGGCCCTGCGCCAGCTGCGGCGCGCGACCGAGACGCCCGTACGTGTCGACGCAAATGAATTCGCCCGGCTCTGCGGCCGCTGGCTCGAGGACCTGCGCGGCATCGTCGGGCGCGAGCCTCGCGTCGCGCTCGAGGCGATCGAGCGGCGGCTCGAGCGCACGCTCGTTGGCCGCACGCTGCCGCTCGGCTGGCACCACGGCGACTACGACTTCGCGAACCTGCTGTACGGTCCGCGCGATGCGGTCACCGGCATCCTCGATTTCGAGGTGTTCGACGCGCACGGGCTGCCGCTGATCGACCTGATGGTGCTGGTGGCGCGCCGGCCGATCCGGCGCAAGGGCTTCGCCTTCGGCACGCTCTTCGCTCGCTCCATCCTGGCCCGGAAGCTCCCGCCGCTCGAGGCGCGCCTCCTCGAAGAGGAGATGCGGACCGTCGGCGCAGACGAGGAGCTCTACCAGGCGCTCGCTCTCTGCTGCTGGCTCGATCACCTGCGGCTCCGGCGCGACAGCTGGCTCGTCCGCTCGCCGTCCTGGCTCGATCAGAACCTCCACGAGGTGGTGGAGGCCGTGAGGAGGATCCTGTGACGCCACCGCGCATGTCGACCGCCGCCCGCACCGACGCCTTCTCCCGCTGGGACAGCTCGCTCGCGAGCCGCTTCCTCGGCGCGCTGTTCGCCGCCTACTACGAGGAGAGCGTCCGCTACGCCGTGCTCCGCAACTACGAGCGCTGGCCGGAGCACTTCGGCAAGGACGTCGACCTCGTCGTCGACGCCAACGACCTCGCGCTGTCGCACGGGATCATCCGCCGGCTCGCGGCCGACCTCGGCCTCTCGTTCACGGTGCGCCGGAAGCGCAGCTCGCACGTCACGTACTACCTCGTCGGCACGCCGGGCGAGGACGCGCTGATCCTCGACCTCCGGCCCGACGTCGTCCACCACGGTCTCGTCTATCTCCCTGGCACGCTCGTACTTGCCTCCCGGCGCCGGCACGCCGACGGCTTCTACGTCCCGTCGCCGGCGCTCGAGAGCCTCGCGATCCTGCTGCACGCGGTCATCGACGCGGGCACCGTGCGTCCGTCGTATCAGGAGCGGCTCGCCGAGCTCGGCACGGGCGATCCCGCCGAGTTCCTCGCCGCGGCGGACGCCGCCGTCGGCCCGGAGCTCGCCGCGCAGCTCGCCGACTGCATCGAATCGCGCGCCTTCGAGCGCGCCACAGCACTGCGCGGACGCCTCGTGCGCGCGGCGAGCTTCCGGCGCCCCGGCACGCTGCTCCGCTGGCTCGGCAGCCGCATCGGCGCGGCCGCAGACCGGGTGCGCGGCTGGGTCCGTCCGTCGGGCCACCTCGTGGTCCTCGTCGGGCCGGACGGCTCGGGGAAGACCACGTCGGCGGAGCTCCTCTGCCAGCGGTTCGCGGCGACGCGCATCCCGGTTTCCGCGGTGTACCTCGGCGCGCAGGCGCCGCTGCTCCCCACCCGGCGGCTGAGCCAGCAGCTCCGCAAGCGGCTCTCGACGGGCCCCAAGGTGAAGGTGGTCAAGGACGTCACGCGCCGGCAGCGCCTGCGCGGCCTCGTCCACATCATGGCGGACAAGTGGCTCCGCTACATCGTGTACGTCCGCCCGCGCCTCGCGCGCGGCGAGGTGGTGGTCCTCGACCGCTACTTCTACGACCTCCGCACCTTCCCGCACCCGCTCGTCCAGCGCCCCTGGCTCGAGACGCTCGTCATGCGCCTCATCCCCGAGCCCGCGCTCGCCTTCTGCCTCGTCGCCGACCCGGCGCTGATCACCGCCCGGAAGAACGAGCTGACGGTGGCGGAGACCGAGCGCCAGATCGCCTGCTACCGCGGCCTCAGCCGCTGGGTCCGAAACTTCCGCGAGATGCCTGCGGACGGTGACCGCACCGCCGTCATCGACCGCATGGCCGAGCTCGTCCTCGCACTCTACACGAGCCACCGCTCCCCGGAGAGGGTCTGAACATGAGCTTTCGACACGCTGTAACCCGCAAGGCCGCCCGCCGCGGGGCGCTGGGACTCTGGATCGTCCTGGCGCTCCTGCCGTTCGTCTCGCATCGCGGCGGCAAGGCCAAGGCCCAGGCGCTCCCGTCGACGACGCTGACCTTCAGCTCGACCGCCGACACGTACGTCGACAGCGGCTCGGCGACGACGAACTTCAACTCGTCGACGATCCTGCGCGCCGACGCCTCGGCCGTCCGCATCACCTATCTCCGCTTCGCGGTGAGCGGGGTGAGCGGCCGCCAGGTCCAGCACGCCCGCCTCCGCCTCGGCGTCAGCGCCGGCGGCCCTGGTGGCACCGTGCACCGGATCAGCAACAACACGTGGAGCGAGACCGCCATCACCTTCAACACCCGGCCCACCGTCGACGGCCCCGGCCTCCAGACCCTCGGCACGGTCGCCACCGGCGCCACCGCGGAGTTCAATCTCGACGGCGCCATCACGGGCGACGGCGTCTACAACCTCGCGATCGACAGCTCGACCACGACGGTCAGCTACAACTCGTCGCTCGCCACGAGCGGCCAGAAGCCCCAGCTCGTCCTCACGGTGGCGGCGCAGGCGCCGACGGTGACCATCAGCCAGCCGCCCACCGGCGCCAGCTACTTCACGGGCGACGCGATCACGCTCCAGGCGAGCGCCCACGACAGCGCGAATGTCGACCTCAGCTCCCACGTGCTCTGGAGCTCCAACCTCGCCGGGCCGCTCGGCCAGGGCGCGGTGGTCACGACCTCGCTCGGGCAAGGGACGCACACGATCACCGCGTTGGTGACCGACGGCCAGGGCCTCACCGGCTCGAGCCAGATCACGGTCACCGTGAACTCGCCGCCCCCCGGCAACACCGCGCCGCTGGTCACCATCACGTCGCCGACCTCCGGCCAGACGCTCGCCTCGTCCGCCTCGATCACCTTCACAGGCAGCGCGAGCGACCTCGAGGACGGGGACCTGACGTCGGCGATCGCGTGGACGTCCGACCGCGACGGCGCGCTCGGCACCGGCGGCAGCATCACGCACATGCTGAGCGAGGGGACGCACCAGCTCACCGCCACGGTGACCGACCGGGGCGGGCTCACGGCCACGACCACGGTCACGGTGGAGGTGGTTTCCGCCGTCGTGATCGAGTTCCCGGCCGTGGCGGACGCCTCGGTCGACTCGAGCCTGGCCGCCACGAACTTCGGGACGAGTCCCGTCCTCGCTGTCGACGCAAACGCAGTCCGCATCGCCTACCTGCGCTTCGAGGTGAACGGCCTGGCATCGCGCACGATCCTCGGGGCGGTGCTGCACCTCCAGGCGGACAGCTCGCCCGGCGCCGAGAGCGACAGCGGTGGGGTGCTGCACACGATCACCGACGGCACCTGGCAGGAGAACAGCATCACCTACACCAACCGTCCGACGGTGGACGGGCCTACGGTGGCGAGCCAGGGGCCGGTGGCGCTCGGGCAGACGGTCGAGTTCAACGTCGCATCGGCGATCACCGCCGACGGCACCTACAACTTCGCGATCGTCAACACCTCGGCCGACGAGTGCGACTATCGCTCCCGCGAGGGCGGCCCCGCGCCGAAGCTCGTGATCACCGTGGCAGGGAACCCGCCGCGCGTCACGATCGGCTCGCCGGCCGACGGCTCGGTCAGCTTCCGCAACCACGCGGTCACCCTCTCCGCAACCGCCAGCGACGCCCGGGACGGCGACATCTCGAGCCAGATCCAGTGGACGTCGAGCCGCGACGGCGCCCTCGGCACCGGCGCGACCATCAGCCCGACCACGCTCACCACCGGCACGCACATCATCACCGCCGGGGCGACCGACAGCGACTCGCTCCACGGCCAGGCGCAGGTGAGCATCCGCGTCCGCGACCCCAACGTCGCGCCCGTGGTCACGATCGGCGCTCCCGCCGACGGCGCCTCGGTGCCCGCGGGCAGCATGGTGACCCTCGGCGCGACCGCCACCGACGACTTCGACGGCAACGTCACCAGCCGGATCCAGTGGGCATCGAGCCGCGACGGCGCGCTCGGCGGCGGCGGCACCCGCACGGTCACGCTCTCGGAAGGCAGCCACGTCCTGACCGCATCGGTCACCGACACCGACGGGGCGACCGGCTCGGCCCAGGTCCGGCTCACCGTGACCGCGACCGCGCCGGTCGTGACCATCACCGGACCCGCCGACGGGACGACCGTTTTCGCCGGCACGAGCCTCGCCTTCAGCGGCACGGCGAACGACGCCACCGATGGCAACCTCGCGGCGTCGCTCCGCTGGAGCTCGGACCGCGACGGGCTCATCGGCTCGGGCGCGAGCTTCGCGACCACGCGCCTGAGCGCCGGCACGCACCTCATCACCGCCTCGGCGACCGATCGGGGCGGGCTCACCGGGCGCGCCCAGCGCACCGTCATCGTGCGGCCGCCGAACGTGGCCCCCGCCGTGTCGATCGCGGCGCCGACGAACGGCACCTCGCTCATCACCGGGAAGCCGGTGCTCCTGGCCGCCACGGCGACCGACGCCGAGGACGGCGACCTCAGCACCGCCGTCCGCTGGGCCTCGAGCCGCGACGGTGCGCTCGGCACGGGCGGCGCGCTCGTCCTCGCCAGCCTCTCGGTCGGGTCGCACACCATCAGCGCCTCGGCCACCGACCGCGACGGCGGCATCACCACGGCCACCGTCACCATCAACGTCGTGCCGGCCACCGTCACCTTCGCCGCGGTGGCTGACACCTACGTCGACGCCTCGAAGGCGACCACCGTGTTCGGCACCGCGACCTCGATCGCGGGCCTCTCCTCGCCGGCCAAGATCGCGTTCCTGCGCTTCGCCGTCGCCGGGGTCGGCAATCTCAAGGTCCAGCAGGCGAAGCTCCGCCTGACCGCCGTCTCCGCCAGCAACTCGGGCGGCGTGCTCAAGAGCTTGACCAACGGCACCTGGTCGGAAGCGTCGACCAACTACAACACTCGCCCGACGGTCGACGGCCCGACGCTCGCGACGCAGGGCTCGGTCGCGGCCAAGCAGGTCGTCGACCTCGACGTGACCGGCTCCGTCACGGGCGACGCGTCCTACAACTTCGCCCTCACCTCGACGTCGTCCACCGCGGCCATCTACAACAGCCGCGAGGCCGCGAGCGGCCAGCCGCAGCTCATCCTGACGCTCGGCGAGAACCAGGCCCCGTTCGTGCGCATCACCGCGCCGCCGAACGGCTCCAAGGTCCTCCCCGGCACCGCCGTCACCTTCACCGGCACCGCCACCGACGCCGAGAACGGCAACCTCGCGAGCCAGATCCAGTGGAGCTCGAGCCTCGACGGCCCGCTCGGCACGGGCGCCGGCCTCACCGTGTCGTCGCTGCGCTCGGGCATCCACACGATCACCGCCCGGGTGGCAGACGCCGGCGGGCTCACCGGCCAGGCGCAGATCACGCTCACCGTGCTGAACGCGCCCGTCGTCCGCATCACCGCGCCCGCCAACGGCTCCGCGTTCTTCGCCGCCAACGGGCCGATCGGCTTCAGCGGCAGCGCGACCGACGTCGAGGACGGCAACATCAGCGGCCGGGTGCAGTGGAGCTCGGACCGCGACGGGGCGCTCGCGAGCGGCGCGAACATCACCGCGTCGCAGCTCTCGATCGGCACGCACACGATCACGGCGATGGCCATCGACGACGACGGCCTCCACGGCCAGGCGTCGATCTCGATCCGCGTGCGCGGCCCGAACGAGGCGCCGCACCTGACGATCACGTCGCCCGCCGACGGCACCTCGGTGCCGGCCGGCACCCCGACCGCGCTCATCGCGGCGGTCACGGACGACTTCGACACCAACCTCGAGGGCCAGGTGCGCTGGTCCTCGGACCGCGACGGTCAGCTCGGCTCCGGGCCACGCACCGTCACGCTCACCGAAGGCAGCCACACGCTCACGGCGACGGTGACCGACTCCGACGGCGCCACCAGCACGGCGCAGGCTCGCGTGATCATCGCCGCCTCGGCGCCCGTGGTCACGATCACGTCGCCGCCGGCGGGCACGCGCGTCTTCGCCGGCACCACCGTCACCTTCAGCGGCACGGCCAACGACGCCACCGACGGAAACCTGACGTCGGCCCTCCGCTGGACGTCGGACCGTGACGGCACGATCGGCAGCGGCCCGAGCTTCTCGACCAGCCACCTGTCGGTCGGCACGCACACGATCACGGCCGCCGCCGCGGACCGGGGGAGCCTCGTCGGTCAGACGCAGGTCACGCTCGTCATCCGTGGGCCGAACGTTCCGCCGGTGGTCAACATCATCAAGCCGGCCGACGGCGGCGCGCTGCTTGCCGGCAAGCCCGTGCTGCTCAGCGGGGAGGCATCGGACGCCGAGGACGGCGACCTCGGCGCCACCATCCGGTGGACGTCGAGCCTCGACGGCGCGCTCGGCACCGGCCAGCTGCTGCTCGTCCCGAGCCTCTCGCTCGGCACGCACACCCTGACCGCCGTGGTCACGGACCGCGACGGCGCGACGGCGACGTCGACCGTCACCGTGGTGATCCGGCCCTCGACGGTCGCCCTCTCCGCGATCGCGGACACCTACGTCGACGCGTCGGTCGCGACCACCAAGTTCGGCACACAGACCGGACTCTGGGTCCTCGGCTCGCCCGTCAAGCAGACCTTCCTCCGCTTCTCCGTGAGCGGCATCGGAAGCCTGGCCATCCAGTCGGCCCACCTGAAGCTCACGGCCAGCTCCCTGATGACGGCGGCCAGCACCTCCGGCGGCGCGCTTCACAGCATTACCGACAATACGTGGGCCGAAGCCACCACCACCTACAACAACCGCCCGGCGGTGGACGGCCCGACGCTCGGCACGCAGGGCGGGGTGGCCTTGAAGCAGGTCATCGACTTCGACGTGAGCACCG
>WNGI01000099.1_pt1 | contig 67468 bp, 75 predicted proteins | sample 5400621 | NCBI WGS metagenome assembly WNGI01 (sample SAMN13153374, study PRJNA577476) | soil metagenome | isolation source: 20 cm soil or saprolite under Garry oak tree replicate 1 | place: USA:California | collected 2016-06-15 | reverse complement strand
CAAAAGCGAGTCCGAGAGCGACGAAGAGATACGCGCCCGCGTCCCGCACTCCGAGCGGAGGCAACAGGAAAGCCGCGCCGACTGCGAGAAGGACGGCGCCGCCGATGACCCCGCGAGGCGCTGCCGTCGATCGCATGCGTCTAGTAAACCTGACGTTCCTCGAACGGCAATGCTCCCTCGTCCAGCCGGCGAGGGCGTTCGCCCTGCAGCGACTCGGCGTACTTCAACCCGGTCCCCGTGTTGAAGACCACGACCTGTTCTCCATCGCGGATCCATCCCTCGCGGCGAAGCTTCGTCGCGCCGGCGAGTCCCGCGGCGCCTTCAGGACACACGAGCATTCCTTCCGTCTCGCCCGCAGTCCGCATCTGGGCGGCGATCTCCTCGTCGGTCACGGCGACGGCCGTCCCTTCCGACTCGCGCAGCGCCCGCAGCACGATGAAGTCCCCGAGCGCCTTCGGCACGCGGATCCCCGCGGCGAACGTCTGCGGATCGGGCCACGACTCGGACTCGCCGCGTCCATCGGTGAAGGCCTTCACGATCGGCGCGCAGCCGGTCGACTGGACGGCGACGAATCGCGTCTTCGCGTCGGCATCCAGCCAACCGATGGCACGCGCCTCCTGAAACGCCTTCCACATTCCGATCAACCCGACGCCACCACCGGTGGGGTAGACGATCACGTCCGGAAGCCGCCACTCGAGCTGGTGTGCGAGCTCGAAGCCCATGGTCTTCTTGCCTTCGATCCGATATGGCTCGCGCAGCGTGGACGCGTCGTACCAGCCGTACCGGGAGCAGGCACCGCGCACGACCTGCCCCGCCTGGGCGATCGATCCGGGCACGACGTAGACCTCGGCGCCGTACGCCGAGGTCTCACGCACGATCACGTCTGGAGTCGTGTCCGGCATTACAACGATGACGCGGAGATGGGCGCGGGCCCCGTATGCCGCCCAGGCCGCCCCAGCGTTTCCGGCCGTCGGAAGGGCCAATGTACGGACACCGAGCTCTTTCGCGCGGGTCACACCGATCGCCGCGCCGCGCGCCTTGAACGTACCGGTGGGTAGAAGCCCCTCATCTTTCACCCTGAGGTTCGCGATGCCGAGCGCGGCGCCCAGGCGCGGCGCCTCGTTCAGCGGCGTCATCGGCTCACCCAGCGACACTCGGTTGTCGTCGCTCGTCGGGAGCAGCTCGCGGTATTGCCAGAGGGTCTGCTCGCGCCAGGAGAAGCCGTGCTTTGGGAACGCCGCCTTCGCGCGAACGAGGTCGTAGCGAACGAAGAGCGGTCCACCGTCGTTCTTGCAGACCTGCGCGATCTGATCGACGGGAAAGTCCTCCTGGCAACGCGAGCACTCGAGATGGGTCGCGAAGGACGTCAAGCGGCGCGTTCGATCTTTGCGCCAAGCGCGCGCAGGCGGCTATCGAGATCCTCGTAGCCGCGGTCGATCTGTTCGACGTTATTCATCACGCTCGTGCCCTTCGCGCAGAGCGTCGCCGCAAGAAGGGCCATACCCGCACGGATATCCGGGCTGCGGAGGTCTGTGCCGTACAGCTGTGAAGGCCCGACAACCACGGCCCGATGCGGATCGCACAACACCAGGCGCGCCCCCATGCTCTCGAGCGATCCGACCCAGTACATGCGGCCGGGGAACATCCACTCGTGGATGAGCACGGTGCCCTCGGCCTGCGTCGCGACCGCCGTGGCGACGCTGGTGAGGTCGGATGGGAAACCGGGCCAGATCTGCGACTGGACTTTAGGAATGGCTCCGCCGATGTCGTGCTCGATCAGGAGCCTGTCGCTCGCCTTAACGATCAGATCCTCGGCACGGACCTCGGTCTCGACGCCGAGCCGCTTGAACACCAACCGTGTCATCCGCAGGTGCTGCGGGACCGCGTTCTTGATCGTGATCTCGCCGTGAGTCATCGCGGCGGCGCCGATGAGCGAGCCGACTTCCATGTGGTCGCTCAGGATCGTGTGCTCGATACCCCTCAGGCTATCGACGCCGTCGATGGTGATCATGTTCGTACCGATCCCGAGGATGCGCGCGCCCATCTTCATAAGTACCAGGCCGAGCTGTTGCACATGGGGCTCGCTGGCAGCGTTTCGGATGACGGTACGACCTTTCGCGAGGACACCGGCCATGAGGGCGTTCTCGGTCGCCGTGACCGACGCCTCGTCAAGCAGGATCTCCGCTCCTTTGAGGCCATCGGTGTGGAGCCCGTATCCCGACTGACTCGCGTCGAGCTCGGCACCGAGCGCACGCAGCGCCAGGAAGTGGGTGTCGTTACGACGTCTGCCGATGACATCGCCTCCGGGTAAACCGAGCTTCACTTTCTTGTAGCGGGCGAGCAGGGGTCCGGCGAAGAGCAGCGACGTCCGGATCTCGCCGGCAAGCTTGCCCGGGACTTCGGTGCTGCGAAGTGCGCCGGTCACGCGGACCGAGTGCGGATCGAGCTCCTCGATCTGGGCACCGAGCGCGCTCAGTATCTCGAGCATCCCCCGGACATCGCGGATGCGCGGAACGTTCCGCAGCGTCACCGGATCGTCGCCAGCCGGTGTGATCTCGCCGCGCAGCGGCGTGCCGCCTTCGACGATGAAGCGCGCCATCGGGCGAGAAGGGTAAGCGAACAGGAGGAGACCGGCCGCGAGCCGTTACTAGGAACTTCTCAGCGCCTTCTCATGTCCACTTCATGCGCGCGACGAGCGCGGGCCCCACGGTGGGATCGGGCCCACCCAACGACAAAAGAAAGGAGACACGACATGGACATCAAAGGGGCGGTCATCGCGGCGCTCGCAGGAGGTTCGATGCTGGCAGGCGTGGCGATCGGAGCCACGTTCAGCGCGGGCTCGGCAGTGAATGCCGCGACGACCCCGACGAGCAGCAACGTCCGGAGCGACACCCCGACGGCATCGCCGGGGGTCTTCGTTTCGAACGAGGATCCGGCTCACGAGGCGACCGAGAGCGCCGAACGCGAAGCGCAGGAGAACGCGGGCCAGCGCCCGACGGTCCCCTAACGCGACGGTCGGGGTCGCGCCAGGCTAATAGCCGAGTGCGATCCCGACCTTGGTCCCGTCGGTCCCGCCGCGCAGACCGCCGGCCTCGATCATGATCGCGGCCGGTCGCGCAAAGAAGGTCGCCAGGACATCCTCGACCTTGACCTCGACCTCGTGTCCCATCTTCGCGAGCTCGGCACGCACGTGTTCGGGTATCCGCGAATCGACCTGCAGGCTCTCGCCCTCGTCGTGAACACGCGGCCGGCTGGTCGCCTCTTGCGGGCCGTCGCCGTAGTCCAATGCATTGACGATGGTCTGGACCACCGCGGTCATGATCTTCCGTCCGCCAGGTGCTCCGCACACGAGGAAGGGACGGTCCCCGCGCAGCACGAGAGTCGGCGCACCCGCCCAGAGCACGCGCTTACCCGGCGCGATCGAATTCGGCCGGTCCGGACGTGGATCGAACCAGTACGTGCCATTGGTGATCAGCATTCCCGTGCCGCGCGCCATCACGGCGGAGCCGAAACCGCCCCCGAGCGTCGCGGTGAGCGACACGAGCATCCGATCGCCGTCCACCGCGTTCACGTGAGTCGTGTTCGGCAGGTCGGCCATCGCGGAAAGGCGCTCGACGAACGCCGTGCGTGACGCCACAGCGATCCGGTGGAGGCTCTCGGCGCCGAGCTGGGGCCAGCGGCGCAGGTCATCGCGCCCAAGGATGGCCAGCGTTCGTGCGACTGTCGGACCGCCGGTCAGGCCTGGAAGCGTGAGCACTTGATGGCCGCGATAGTCGAGCGCAAGCGGCGCGAGCTCGGCCGCCTCGTACGTCGAAAAATCCTCGCGCGTCAGGATCCCTCCCAGCGCGCGAATGTCGTCGACGATCGCCGCGCCGAGAGCGCCCCGATAGAGCGCCTTCGCTCCTTCGCGAGCGATCGCCTCGAGTGAGCGCGCCAGATCCGGCTGCACGAGACGCTCGGGAGGCTCGAACCCGGTCGGAGGCCGATACGGCGCGCCGCCCTCGCGGTAGTAGACGCGCTTCGCCTCCGCGTTCTTGTGCAGCCGCGACGCGAACGCCCCGAAGATGAGCGTGCCGTACCAATCGATGAGGAAGCCCTCTTTGGCGAGACGGATCGCCGGTTCGAAGAGGCGAGCCCAAGGGAGCTTGCCGAAGCGGCGATGAGCGAGCTCATATGCCGCCACCGCGCCCGGCACGCTCACCGACAAGGGACCCTCGGCGTTCGCGTCGTCTTTCACCGCGGGCCATCCGTACATGCCGGCGCGCGCATCCCCACCGCGGAGCTCGAACATGTCCTCGCGCGACGCGATCGGCGCGCGAGTTGAGCCGTCGAACGCGCTCGTCTTGCCGTCCCGCCAGATCACCAGGCCCGCGATGCCGCCGAGCCCGCTCCCGATCGGCGAGGTCACGCCGAGCGCGAAGGCCGTCGCCAGCGCGGCGTCGAGGGCGTTCCCGCCCTGGCGCAGCATTTCGACGCCCGCCTCCGCAGGAAGCGGGTCGGCCGTGACCATGCCTTTGGTCGCGGCGGCCTCGGTCTTAGTAAAAAGCCACTCGCTCCGCGTGCCCACTGTGCTTTTCTCGCGCTAGGAGAGCTGTTTCGTGACCCGGACGGCCTCGTCCGAGGTGAAAGCGCGCATCGTGCGGCTGCGGCCGTTGCCCGCCAGGCCGTACTCAAGAGCATTGCGAAGCGCGACGTCGTCGTTCGGTGCCTCGGTGATCGCGACCGCGTCGTACTCGCCGAATGTCAAGTAGACGTCGACGAGCTTTCCGCCGGCGCGCTCGAGCCGCTCCCGGCTCGCCGCGACACGCTTGTCCCAGTCCTTGATCGTCTTGATGCCTTGCTCGGTGAAGCTGATGAGCGTGATGTAACGGGCCACGTCTGTTTTCTTGCCTCCCCTGCGAACGCGCGCGGAGTCTATTCGCCCGTAGGCTAATCGCATGCGGTATGCGGCGGTCGGCTTCGACCTCCTCACCGCGCTGCTCGACACGTGGTCGCTCTGGTCGGAGATCGCCGGCGGCCGCGAGCTCGGCATGCGCTGGCACGCGGCCTCACAGGAGCTCCTCCGCGGAAAACGCTATCGGCCTTTCGAGGAGATCGTGCGTGAAGCCGCGTCGGGAGTCGGACTCGACGCGAAACGTCCGGCGGAGCTCTTGCGGCGCTGGGGCCGCGACTTCGAGCCCTGGCCTGATGTGCCGCCGGTTCTCGAGCGCCTCGATGGCAGCCGTCGATTCATTGTCACGAACTGCTCGCGCAAGCTCGGCCGGCTGGCCGCGTTTCGCGCTGGGCGCTTCGAGCTTGTCGTGACCGCTGAAGAGGCCGGCGCATACAAGCCCGATCCGCTTCCTTATCGGATGGCGCTTGATCGACTCGGCCTCGACCCGGTGGAGGTTCTCTTCGTCGCCGGCTCCGCCCACGACGTCGGCGGGGCTGCACGCGTCGGAATGGACGTGTACTGGGCGAATCGCGGAGGCGCGCCCGCGCCGACCGACGGCGCCGCGCTCCGCGAGGAGCCCGACCTGCGTGGATTGCTCGAGACGTTGGGCGCATCGTGATCGGTCGCGCGGCCCTCACCCAACGCGACGACGGAACCGTCGTCGACCCGCGCAGCGACGTGGACTGGCTGGAGTGGGTGCCCGCCCGCGAGGTGCGCAACTGGTGCGACGGGGACTTGCTCGTCGACTGGCTCGCGGAGTACGGCGAACAGCACGGTTTCCGTCGTGACGATCGGCTGCCCGGTTACGACCGAGTCTTCGATCTGCCGCGTTTCCTCATGGAGCAGGGGCGCCGCTTCGAGCAGGCTCTCCTCGTCGATCTCCAGGGGCGCTGGCCTGTGACGCGAATCGCGACGCGTCCGGATGAGGCCCGCTCTCTCGCGGCGGCAGAAGCGACATGGGACGCGATGAAGGACGGTGCGCCGGTGATCGCGTCGGCAGTGTTGCGGGATCCGGAGCGGCGCACTTTCGGGGTGGCGGACCTGCTGGTCCGGTCCGACATCCTGGGTGAGCTATGCCCTGACGCGTTCGTCGGGGATCAGCTGGAGCTTCCAGTGGCCGCGATGCGGCACGGGCGTCACTACCGCGTGGTCGACGTCAAGTTCTCAACGCTGCACCTGCTGAAGGACGGCGGGCTCGGCGCGACTGACATCGACGTGATGGCCCAGGCCTGGATATATAACGAGGCGCTCGGACGAGTACAGGGATTTGTGCCACCGGCCGCCTACGTGGCGGGCCGCGCGTGGAGGCAGGGTGCCGCCCGGGGCGATCGGTGCTGGGAACGGCTCGCGCGCGTGCCTTCGGACGCGTACGTGCGCTCCCGCGACGAGGACCTCGCGAGCATCGTTGCCCGCGCCTGCGCATGGATCCGCCGCCTGCGGACCGAGGGCGCCGAGTGGCGTGTGCTGCCGATCCCATCGGTGCCCGAGCTGTGGCCGAACATGAAGGCGAACGGCGACTTCCCCTGGCACACCGCAAAGGCCGAGATCGCCATCAAGCTGGCGGATCTAACGATCCTGCCGCGCATCAACGCTGAGCTTCGCGGCGCCGCGCACGCGACGGGCGTGACGCGATGGGATGACGCGCGCACGTCGGCGGTCCTCTTCGGTCTGGATGGCGAGCACGCGCGAACGCTGGACGCGGTGATCGCGGTGAACCGCGACGGCGGCGAGCCCGTGCGGCCAGCCCGCGTCAGCGCCGACGAGGAGCGCTGGCGGATCGCGCCCGCCGCCGAGGCCTTCGTGGACTTCGAGTTCGTGCACGACCTCGATGACGACTTTCGCTCGTTCCCGCGAAAGGGAGGTCAGTCACTCATCTTCCAGATCGGGTGCGGAACGTATCGCGATCGCCAGTGGTCCTTCGACCAGTTCACGGTCGATGACCTCGGTGTGGAGGCGGAAGGACGCATGATCGACGAATGGCTCACTCACCTCGCGGCACTCGCCGCGGGCGCGGGACTGGCATCGGCGAGCGACGTGCGACTCGTCCACTGGTCGCTCGCTGAGGAGTCCAGCTTCGAGCGCGCGTACGAGTCGGCGCGATCTCGTCACCCGGACCGGGAATGGCCGGCGCTCCAGTGGTACGACCTCCTCGGCCGCGTCTTCCGTGCGGAGCCTGTCGTCGTCAGAGGCGCGTTCTCGTTCGGACTGAAGGCGATCGCGCGCGCGTTGCGCGCGCACGGGCTCATCACCACCCAATGGGGCGATGGTCTCGCCGACGGCGCGGGCGCGATGGCCGGCGCGTGGTCCGCCGCCGCGGATGCGCGCGCTCGCGGCCGGAGTCTCAAGGAGTCGCCGGTCATGCGGGAGATCGCCGCCTACAACGAGGTCGACTGCCGCGTGATGGCGGAGATCCTCGATCACCTCCGGCGCTCGCACTAGACCTAGTCTTCCGCGGTGCTCCCCCTCTCTCTCCGGACGGATCTGGAGATCGCGCGCCGCGGGTACCAAAGATATGCCGCGTATCCCCTGGCGACCGCCGCCGGCGCCTTCACGAACATCATCTTCGGCCTCATGCGCGGATCGGTGCTGCTCGCGCTTTTCGCCGACCGCCAGCGGATCGGCGCCTACGACGCCGCCGCGACGATCACCTACGTCTGGCTCACCCAGGGCCTGCTGAACATCGTGGCCATCTGGGGATGGCAGGAGCTCGCGCTCCGCGTGCGCACCGGCGACATCGCGACGGACCTCATCCGCCCGATCCACCCGATCCGCGCTCTGCTCGCCGCCGAGTACGGTCGCGCGACCTACCAGCTCGTCTTCCGCGGCATTCCGCCGGTCGCTGTTGGCGTGGTCGCGTTCCACGCCGCGCTGCCATCCGATGCGCTGGTATGGCTGGCGTTCTTCGCGAGCCTCGTGCTCGCGGTGGCCGTCAGCTTCGCCTTCAGGATGCTCTACAACCTCGCCGCGTTCTGGACCACGGACACGCGAGGCACGATGATCCTCGCACTCGTCGTCATGACCGTCTTCTCGGGATTCACCATCCCCATCCAGTTCTTCCCACGATGGCTTGCCGCGATCGCGTACGCCACGCCCTTCCCGGCGATGGTCCAGACACCGGTCGACATCTTCGTCGGCGCGACCGCTGGCCCGCCGGTCCTGGTCGCGCTTGCGGGACAGCTTGCTTGGGCTCTCGCGATGCTTGCGGCGTCGTACGGGCTGTTCGCGCTCGGCACGCGCCGCCTGGTCGTGCAGGGTGGCTGAGCTCAGCGATCTCCTCGCGCTCTATCGCCGGCTCATCGCGGCGCGGCTGCGCGCCCAGCTTCAGTACCGCACATCGTTCGCTCTCGACAGCACCGGCATGCTGCTTATTTCCTTCATCGATTTCCTGGCGATCCTCGTTATCTTCGCGAACGTGCCGCAGCTGGCCGGCTGGACGCTACCCGAGGTCGCGCTGCTCTTCGCGATCACCGGGCTCACGTTCGCGTTCACCGACCTCGCGATCGGTCACCTCGACCTGTTCCCGCAACTCATCCGCGACGGGAACTTCGATCTTCTGCTCATCCGGCCACGGGGCACGCTGTTCCAGCTCCTGACGGCCGACTTCCAGGTGCGCCGCCTGGGCAAGGCGATCGGTGCGCTCGCGGTGCTGGCGTACGCGCTCGCGAACCTGCGCATCGATTGGGACCCGGGCCGCATCGCGATGCTCCTGTTCATCGTGCCCAGCGGGGTCGTCATCTTCGCCTCGATCTGGGTAGCGACGATCTGCATCGCGTTCTGGTCGGTCGACGCGCGCGAGGTTTCGAACGCCTTCACATACGGCGGCCAGTTCCTCGGCCAGTTCCCGATCAATCTCTACGACCGGTGGCTCCGGCGCTTCCTCGCTTATGTCGTCCCGATCGCGTTCGTCGCGTACTTCCCCGCCCTCTACATCCTCGACAAGCCCGATCCCATCGGTCTGCCCGAGTGGCTTCGCTTCGCCTCGCCGCTGGTCGCTGTCGCCGCCACCTTCGTGGCGAGCGCGGTGTGGCGCATCGGCGTCCGCCACTACCAGAGCGCCGGCGGATGAGCGTGCCGGCGATCGAGCTCGAGCATGTCGGAAAAGACTTCGTGGTGCGGCGCGCCGTCGGTCGCTTCCGCCGCAAGACCGACGTGGTGAGTGCCGTCACGGACCTGTCGTTTTCGGTCGAGCGGGGCAGTCTCGTCGGCTACATCGGACCGAACGGGGCAGGCAAGTCCACGACGGTCAAGATGCTCACCGGGATCCTCGTCCCGTCCCGCGGCCGGATCTCCGTGGCGGGTCTCGTCCCGACCAGGCAGCGGACGCAGCTCGCGCAGCGCATCGGCGTGATGTTCGGCCAGCGCGTGCAGCTATGGTGGGACCTTCCGCTTATCGAATCATTCGAGCTTCTCCGCTATATCTACCGCATCCCGCCGCGGACCTACGAGCGCAATCTCTCGACCTTCCGGCGGCTGCTCGACCTCGATGAGTTTCTCCGGACGCCGGTGCGTCAGCTCTCCCTCGGCCAGCGTGTGCGCGGGGAGATCACCGGCGCGATGCTCCACGACCCGGAGATCGTCTTTCTCGACGAGCCCACCATCGGGCTCGACGTCGTCGCGCGGCAGCGGGTCCGCGAATTCCTGCTCAGCGCGAACCGCGAGCGCGGGATGACCGTGCTCCTCACCTCACATGACCTCACCGACATCGAGAGGCTCTGCTCGCGGATCCTGATCATCGATCGTGGCCGCCTCATCTTCGACGGCGACATCGACACGCTCAAGGCACGCTATGGGAAGGAGCGCGTACTCGTCGTCGATCTCGAGGAGCCGGGCCCCGCGCTCCAACTGGATGGAGCGCGGGTGATCCGAATCGAGGGACCGCGGCAATGGATCGCCTTCGACGGCGAGCGCTTGAGCGCGGCGCAGCTGACCGCGGCGGCCGCGGCACAGGCGCCGCTCCGCGATCTCACCGTGCAGGAGCCCGAGATCGAGGACGTGGTTCGCCGGATCTACCAGGAGCGTGCGTAAAAGGGGGGGCGGCTGACGCCGCCCCCTTCGATCGTCTAGCGGCCGCCGGGTGCGCCTGGGAACGGAATGCCCAGCGCCGAGATCTTGCCGCCGTTCGGCGCGGTGCCCAAGGCGAGGTTCGCGATGTACAGGCCGCGCTCGTGGAAGATCGGGCTCGCGGGGAAGTCGAGCGGATCGTCGCCCGGATTGTGTCCGTAGCGGGCGATCAACGCACCGCTCGGGGACAGCACCTGGATCTCGTTCGCCTGATTGGCGCACACATAGAGGTTTCCCTTGACGTCGAACTGGATGCCGTCGGCGCCGTCGAGCGCACCCGGGCCGAGCGTCGCGCCGTCGGCAAAGATCGAGATCGCGCCGGCGCTGCCGTCATCGTTCACCGCGATACGCAGGATCCGATCTCTGGAAGTGTTCGCGACATAGAGGAAGCCCTGCGTCCGGTCGAAGGCGACGCCGTTCGCGCCGAAGCCCGGGCAGAACGGTGGGCACATTGGGAGGAGCAACGGATCAGCCTTCCAAAGCGTCTTTCCGCCGCCGTCGGGGCTGACGGTGTAGATGGCGCCGGCGAAGGAGTCCGACACGTACAGGGTGCCGTGGTGATCGCGGGCGATCGCGTTCGGCGCGCCGAAACCGGTGGCCAGCTCGGTGACCGCGCCGTTTTCAGGATCGACCCTGATGAGGCGCCCGCCGCTGAAGCCAGGATTGTTGTCGGCGACGTAAATCCCCTCGCTCGGGACGAACAGCTCGCCGAGCAGCGCGTGGTTCGCGGCGACCGGGATGACGCGGACCTGCCGGCCGCTGAGCGTGTACACGCAGATGTTCCCGGAGAGACCGGCGGCGTAGAGCAGCCCGTTCGACGAGGCGGTGATCCCCTCGGGGTTGTGACACGACGCGTTGTTCGCGTCGGCGATCGTCTTGACCACGCCTTGTTGGGGTTGCGCGGCGAGCACCGGTTGTGCGGACGCGAGCGTGAGAGCCGCGATCAATGGGAACAGCCAACGACGCATGGACTTCCTCCCCGCCACCCTAATGGCCGGGGAGATGCTAAGCCCGAACGAGCGGGAAGACTTCCTGGGCGATCCGGTCCATCTCCTCGCGCTGGGGACTGCACTGCAGGAGAAGCAGGTCGACGCCGATGCGCTCGAGCTCACGCACGCGCTCGGCGACCTGGTGGGGCGTGCCGACTAGACCGGTGCGCAGGCCTCGGTTGGACACGCTGTAGTCCTCAAGAGACACCTCGGTCTCGAGCTGCGAGCCTTTGATGAAATCGAGGTAGCTCGCATAGCCGCGTGCGGACGCGCGCACGTCCGTGATGCGCGCGAGCTCCTTCTTCACCTCGGCCTCACCTTGACGGACGATCGCGTACCCGGCGACCCCGAATCGAAGCGGCGGGAGCTCGGGATGCTTCGCACGCCGCGCCCGCATGTCGCCGATTTTCGCGCTCAGCACCTCGGGTGGGTCGCCGTGCATCAGATACGCGTCGCACTCACGCGCGATGAGATCCTTCGCCGCCGGTGACTCGCCGCCAGCGTAGAGGACGGGCCACGGTCTTTGAACGGGCTTGGGAGCGAGCCGTGCGTTCTTGATCGTGTAGTAGCGGCCCTCGAGGGAGAACTCGTCGTTCGTCCACATCCCTTTGAGCACTGCCAGGAACTCAGCGGTCCTCGCATAGCGCTCGTCATGTGCCACCCAGGTGCCGCCGTACTGGTCGCTCTCCGCCTGCCACCAGGCGCTCACGACATTCAGCGTGAAGCGGCCACCGGAGATGTGATCGATCGTCGCCGTTTCCTTCGCCACTAGCGCGGGCAGGCGGAAGTTCGGGCGGACCGCGGTCATGAGCTCGAGCCGCTTCGTGAGCGGCGCCAGTGCCGCCGCTGTCGTCCACGCCTCGAGGCAGTCGGCCTCGGGGCCTTTGATGTCGTTCAGGTTGAGTTCGGCGACGAGCGTGACGTCCCAGCCGGTCACGTCCGCGTGCTGCGCGAGCTCGCGCTGGTATTCGAAGGTCGCGGGCATGCCCTCATCCTCGACGTTGCGCAGCCAGCCACCGAACACCGGCATCCAGAAGCCGAAGCGCATCGGACTAAGCGGTCATTTGCGGAGCGAGTAGGCGACGACCCAGCCGCTGGCCAACTGGTCTCCAGCGAGGTTCACCTCGTACCAGTCATAGCCGTCGGCTCCGAGCGGTCCGTCGCGGATGATCACTCGGGCGCCGTTGTCGAGCGTCCGGCGGATCGGGAATCCCAAACCGGCGCTCGCCCGCATGTTCGCCGAGTCCGCATATGGATTGCATACCGCCATCGCGTCGCCTGCGCGGAGCGGCTCGGTCCCCACCGGTCGCTTGGGGAAGGCCCCCGCAGGCGCGTACCAGTCAAGGATGTCGACGCCGGACGCGGTCTGGCCTCCGGTCACGGCGACACGGATCACCGAATGGTCTGTGCACTCCGCGCGGAGACCGCACGCCACCGCGGGGGTGTACGCGCCGGCCAGGCCATCGGCTTCTCCCTCGACGTACGCAAGAACCAGGTACATCCCCGGCTCAATGGCGCCGATCGTGTACGGGCTTAGCGCGCCTCCGGGAAGCCGCGGGGTGTGCAGTATGCGGAAGACCTTCGGGTCGTCGACCCGCATCGCGATCAGCGCGAGGGGCGGGCTGCCTTCGGAGGGATATCCGAACTTCCCGTTGATCCCGCCGAGCGAGATCTGGCGAATCGCGGGGCACGCCGCGGCGGGACCGCCGCTCGGGGCGGGGACGCTCGCGGTCGCGGCAGGCTCGGAGCGGGACGGCGACGGCGTCGTCGGGCTCGGCGCCGCCGTGCAGGCGAGGGCCAACGTGAGAATGAAGACGGCGATGCGACCTGGCATGCGCAGAGTTTGCTCTAGCACGCGCAATAGTATTTTCCGGCCGGTCCCTCGTTCAGGATGAGCTGGGCGAACGGGCCCGGATCATCGGGGTCCCACACCGCGTTCACGATCTCGCCGGTCGCCGGGAAAAGCGGCCTGGTCTTCGCGAGCAACGCGTAGTCCCGCTCGTAGATCCAGCGCATCCCATCGCGCAAATCTCCGGCGCGCTCGCCCTGGCCGATCGCTTCGGTGTACGCCAGCCACGGCAGATCTACGCCGCTGGCGATCGGAAGACCGATCCACTTCCACACCCGCGGGTTCACATCGAGGAGCAGATGCTCCTCGCGCGCGGGATCCCAAATGAACTCAACCTCGCTGATCCCGTGGTAGCCGAACGCGGTCAGGATCGCCGTGCCGCGGTCGACTATCTCCGGCACCTGTTCGCCCACCACCAGGCATCCGGTTCCGAAGCCTTCCGGATACTGCTCAAGCTTCCGGCCCACGAATCCCCCGCGCACCTCGCCGTCAGGCGCGATGAACGAGCAGAACGAATAGAACCCGCCAGGAGCCACGTCGACGATCTCCTGCGCCACGCAGGCAAGATCGGAGGCCTCGCGCGCGAAACGGAGAAGCTCGGCGGCGTTCTCTGCCCGGAACACCTTCACGCCGAAGCGGTCGTAGAAACGACGCTGCTCGGCCGGCTTGACGATCGCCGGATAGCGAATCTCGCGGGAGGTGGCCTTCGGATCGTTCAGCGTGAACGTCTTGGGGATCGGAATGCCGAGGTGATGAGCGTCTGCGTACAGCCGGCGCTTGTCGAGGACCGCGTCGATCACGGACAGCTCGCTGAAAGGGATGCGGTAGCAGGCCTCCAGCTGGGAGCGGTAGCGGGCGACCGCCATCACCCACTCATCGTTCGTGGGAAACAGGACGGCACCCTCGCCGAAGCGCTCGGCGTTGTCGAGCAGGTACTGCACGAAGCCCTTCTCATCCACGAGAGGATTTGGACAGGTATGCCGCTCCCTCACGGCGCGCGACGCTTGCCCGAGGCCGCGGGGGTCCGGATCGAGCGCAATCACCTCGACGCCATGCGCGGCGAGCGAGCGCGCGACGGCCAGTCCCGTGATATGGCAGTTCATGACGAGAGCGCGTGCGGTGCTAGACGCGGTCAAGGGCGCGATCGAGGTCGAGCGTGATGTCGGTCACGTCTTCGATCCCCACGGAGATGCGCAGGAACCCATCCGTGATGCCGAGGCGTTTTCGCTCTTCGGCCGCCAACCGACGATGCGATGAGATCGGCGGATAGAGCACCTCGGTGAAGAGATCGCCGATCGTCGTCGCGGAGGCGGCGAGCTCGAGGGCATCGAGGAACCGGAACGCGGCCTCCTTCGTGTCCTCGCGCAGCGCGAACGAGACGACGCCTCCGTAAAGGCCACCGAACTGCCGGGTCGCGAGGGCATGCTGGGGATGGTCCCGCAGGCCCGGATAGCGGACGCGCGCGATCTTCGGGTGTACCGCGAGATGCCGCGCGACAGTCAGAGCGCTCTCGCATTGCCGGCGCACGCGAAGTGCGAGCGTGCGCATGCCGCGGATCGTGAGCCAGGCTTCGTGCGGTGGCATGTATCCACCATCGAGGATCGTGCGATCGCGCATCGCGCGCTGGAGCTCCTGCGACCCGCCGACGACGCCGCCCATCACGTCGCCGTGACCGTTGATGTACTTGGTGAGCGAGTGGATCACCATCGTCGCGCCCAGCGTGGCCGGCCCGACGAGCACTGGGGTCGCGAAGGTCGCGTCGACCGCGAGTGCGGCCCCGTTCTGGGTCGCGAGCCGCGCGAGCGTCACGATGTCGTTCACGCGCAGCAGCGGATTCGCGATGGCTTCGGCGTACAGGAGCGCAGTGGGTCGTGCAGCGAGGGCGGTCTCCACCGCCTCGTGATCGGTCGTGTCCACGAAGGAGATGTCAGCGGCTCGCTCGCGCGACCAGCGCTCGAAGAGCGCGCGCGTCTGCCCGTAACAGTCCTCCTGGGCGACGACCCGGCCTCCGCGGGAGATCGCGCACGCGTCCACCGCCGCGGCGATCGCCGCCATTCCTGTGACGAAGCACGTCGCCGCAGCGACGCCGTCGAGCTCCGCGAGGGCGACTTCGAGCGCCGCCGTGGTCGGGTTCCCGTACCGGCCGTACACATAGCCGGGGCGTTCGTTGCCGAAGACTGCGTCCTGCTCGGCCGCTGAGCCGTAATCAAAGGCGACGCTCTGCACCAGAGGCGGCACCACCGGCTCGCCGTCGCCCGAGGGGAGCGAGCGAGCAGCGCGCACCACGCGCGTGCCCGCTCCCAGCTCCCTTCGGTCCATCAAGGGTCCAAAGGTACGCTGGTTATTCGGCGGGAGTGGTCGCCTCTTTCGCCTCTTCTGCGGGCGCCGACTCGAGACTCTTCGCGCGCTCGATGAGGTCAGCGACTTTCTGGCCGCCCTTGCGACCGATCCGCTCGAAGTGGCCGGCTCCGTACTTGGCGGTCACCGCGCGGCCGCCCTTCTTGCCGATCCGACCGAAGAACTCGGGCCCGTACTTGTTGGCCGTGCTCGAGCCGCCCTTCTTGCCGATCTTCTCGTAGAACTCCGGGCCGTACTTCTCGCTGACCAACCGGCCACCCATCCGGCCGGCTTCGGCGACCGTCATGCCGCCTCCTGTTTTCCGTGCCATGGCCTGCTCCTTTTCCGAGTGACAGATGTACGGGCAGGTGTCATGCCGAGTAGGCGCCCGGGCGGGGATATCCGGTAACAGTTGCGCAACGATGCGTCTCTCGCGACCCAATGAGGCTATGGGTACCTCCGTTTCGCGGTAAACGCCGGGTGAAACGGATCCGCGTAGAGTCCCGCGCGTGGAAGGGCCACCTCCTCGGATCAAACCCCGAAGCTTGGACGACTACCTCGAGCAGCTATCGAGAGGCGTCTTTCAAGCCGGCATCAGCTGGCGCGTCGTCGAGGTGAAGTGGGCGGGGATCAGAGCCGCGTTCCACCGGTTCAGGGTCGAACGTGTCGCACGGATGAGCGACCGCGAGATCGACGAAGTCGCGCAGGACGAACGGGTGATCCGGAGCCGCCCGAAGATCGCCGCCGTCGTGCACAACGCGCGCACGCTGCTCGACCTCGAGCGTGCGGGCGGCTTCAAGCGCCATCTTGGTTCGTTTCACGAGTACGAGGAGTTGGCGACCGATCTCAAGAAGCGGTTCAAGTTCGTCGGCGACAGCGGCGCGTACCACTTCCTCTACACCGTGAGCCACCCGGTGCCGGACTGGCACGACTGGGCGAAGGCGCACGGGATCATGTGGGGCGCGAAGACTAAGCGGCCGGCGCGATCTCCAGGTCGATCGGCTCCTCGCGGACGAAAAGCGTCACGACCGTCGCCGCGAGCACCGCGGCCGCGAAGCAAAACGCGCCAAGGGACCAAAAGCCGAGCCCGTCGATAAGGATGCCCCCAACTGCGGCGCCGGCCACGATGCTCGCGCTGGTGACGGAAGCCGATAGTGCGAGGAGTGTTCCCCGGGCTTCGGGAACCTGTTCGGTGAGCAGCGTCGTGTTGGACGCGAAACGCGCGCCGATCACCGCGGAGAGCGCGAGGTTCAGAAGGGCGGTCGGGACGAGCGGCGGCGTGAGATTCGTCTGAAACAGGAGGAGCGCGCCCGAGACGAGGACGCTGCCGGCGACCACGGGTTTGTGTCCGATGCGCGCACCGAGCCGTCCGCCGAGCTGACTTCCCACGAGCACCCCGAGACCTTGCGTCAGCGCGAAGGTTGAAGCGAGTCCCTGCGACAGCCCGAAGCTCTCCTCGAAGAAGACGACGATGTATGTCGCCCACGTGAACCAGTAGAGAGCGCCGAGAAGGCTCGACGCGATCGCGCCGAGCGCCGAGCGGTTTGTGACGATCGAGTGGTACAGCTCGCGCACGCGCGCGCTGTTGAGCGGTGTCTGCGCGGGACGCAGCTTCCAGAAAATCAGCCCTGCGGCCGCGATCGAAAGCACACCGACGATCGCCACCGACACGCGCCAGCTCGTCCCCTCGGCAACGATCCCCGCGAGCGGGATCCCGATCACGGAGGCCATCGTGTTGAGGCCGATCACCGTCGACATCGCCGTCCCGCGTTCCCGATAGGGCACGTTGTCGCCGACGGTGGCGGTGACGTTTGGCCAGATCACCGACGAGCCGATGCCGGCGATCATCCGCGTCGCCACCAGCACCGGAAAGCTCGTCGCGAATGCCGACAGCACCGTGAAGACGCCCATGATCAGCGACCCCGCGACGAGAAAGCGCTTGCGCCCGAATCGGTCCGAGTACGGACCCGTAAGGACCGCCACGAGGATGCCCGGGGCGCCGTAGGCCGCGACGACCAGACCCGCCGTCCCCGTGGTGATCCCGAACTCGCCGCCGATCTGCGTCAACACGGGTGCGAATACCACGCCGACGTACACGGCGGCGAATGTCAGGAAGCCGAGCAGCCCGAGGAGGGCCCGGCGCTCGCCCGGGCTCAAGCGACCGGGCGACCGGCGAAGGCGTGCAGGAAGCGACCGAAGGCGCGGATATGGTCGAAGTAGTCGACGATCGCGATGTTCTCGTTGGGTGCATGGTTCGCCGACGCCGCGTTGCCCGAGCCGAATCCTGCGGCCGGAATGCCGAGCTTGTCGCACACCTGCGCCATCGGCCCGGATCCGGCGAGCAGCGGGTAGACCACCGGCTCCGTGCCGTAGGTCGCGCGGCACGCATCGACGGCGGCGCGCGCGGTGATCGAGTCCGTGGGCCAGCGCGAGGGCCGCTCGCCGTGTCCGGGAACGATCTCGACGTCGCCGAAGCCGCGCCGGTCGAGGTGCGCTCGGAGCAACGTGGTCACCGTCTCCGGGGTGAGGTCGGGCACGAGCCGGAAGTCGATCTTCGCGCTCGCCACCGCCGGCAGCACGGTCTTGGATCCGGCGCCGGTATAGCCCGACACGATCCCGCAGATCGTGCAGGTGGGCTCGAAGAAGTGTTTCGTCTTGAGCTCGACCCCGGAGAGGCCGCGCACGAAGCGCTTGATGCCGTGGATGCGCAGCATGCCGGGCTCGTCGAAGGGAAGCCGCTCGAGCGCCTGTAGCTCCGCCGCGGTCGGCGGCCGCACCCGGTCCATGAAGCCGTCGATCGTGATCTCGTCCCGTTCGTTCTTGAGCGTCGCGAGCGCCCAGACCAGGCGCCAGGCCGGATTGGGAACGATCGTCGCGAGCGAGGAGTGCGCGTCCTTGCTCGCTGCGCGGACGCGGAGCTCCACGTACGCGATCCCCTTAAGCCCGCACGAGATCGTGGGTCGGCCGGCGGCGTCCTTGTACCCCGCCTCCCAGATGCAGCCGTCGGCCTTGAGCCGGTCGCCGAACCGCTCGACGAACGCCGCGAGGTGGGCCGAGCCGCTTTCCTCTTCGCCCTCGTAGAGGACGCGAACGCGCAGCGGCAGGTCCCCCATCGTCGCGCGGTACGCCTCGATCGCCTGCAGCCGAGCCATGAGGTTGCCCTTGTTGTCGGAGACGCCGCGCCCGAAGAGGTAACCGTCGCGCTCGGTCGGATCGAAGGGTGGCGTCTCCCACTCGTCGAGCGGATCGGGAGGCTGCACGTCGTAGTGGTTGTAGACGAGGACCGTACGCGGACCCTGCCCCGTCTCGCCCACGATCGTCGGCGGTCCGCCATCCACGCTGAGCGCGGTGGCGTCGACTCCCGCCCGACGCGTCCGCTCGAGCACGATCCGCGCCGTGTCGGCCACGCCGATGCCCTGCGCTGAGACGGTCGGCTGTCGGATCAGGGCCTTGAGCTCGTCGATGTACTCGGGCACCCGGTCGCGCACGTACGCGTCGAACTCCGCGAAGCCCATCACGCGATGGAGGCTATCGCTAGGTCGGGACCGTCGTCGTTCGAGTCTTGCTCTTGCCGAGCTCGCAGCGCGGCGAGACGGGCGTCACCTCGATCCATCGTTTCTGGCAGAGGTAGTGAACGATGCCATCGACGTCTTCGAGCGTTTCACGGCGATAGACCTTCGCGCGCGGGATCATGTACATGCAATCACCGCAGTTCACCGGAAGGGCCGGCCGCGGACGATTGGCGGCGCGCGCGACGGCGAGCGCGAAGATCAGGCTGCCGATCGCGAACGCGGCGACGATCACGACGATGAGAACGATCCCAAAAGTACCCATATCCGCCGTGGCCTCCCGTGCGTAATGAACGGTACAGGAGGAGATCGTTGATGACCGCTCGTGCGCTCCTGCTCATCGGCGTGCTCGTGACGGGCCTTCTCGCGGCCTGCGGCGGCGCGGGATCCGGTGGAGCGGGCGGGACCGGCGCTCCGGCGAGGTTCACGCCGATCCCCGCGAGCGGCACCCCCGCGCCGTCGGACCCATACGATTACGGGTATTAGGTTCGGCATACACATTGGCCATCTCGGCGGCCCGCTCGATGAGATGCGACGACTGTGGCGATTCGCGGACGAGCGCGGGTTCGACTGGTTCTCGCTATCGGATCATTTTCAGGAGACGCCACCACAAGGTGGGGACATCGACTGCTTCGAGTCGATCGCCACGCTGTCTGCCGCGGCCCTGGAGACGACGAAGGTCCGGGTCGGTTGCCTCGTCTTCTGCGTCGGCTACCGGCACCCCGGCGTTCTCGCGAAGGCGATGAGCACCGTCGATCACCTATCCAAAGGACGTGCTGACTGCGGCCTGGGTGCGGGGTGGGACGAGGTCGAGTTCGCGTCGTACGGCATCCCGTTTCCATCCATCGGCGAGCGCGAGGATCAGTTGGAGGAGTACGCCGAGGTCCTCCGTCTCCTGTTTGATCGTCGTCGCGCCGACTTCAGCGGCACGCACTACAAGTTCGTAGACGCCCCGAACAACCCCAAGCCTCTCCAAAAGCGGCTGCCTATCTGGATCGGAGGCGCCGGAGAGAAACGGACTCTTCGAACCGCCGCTCGCTTCGCCGACGGCTGGAACGCGCCGTATCTCGCGCCGGCGGAGTGGAAGCGCAAGAGCGAGGTACTGGACGCGTGGTGCGTCAAGGTGGGCCGCGATCCCGAGTCGATCGCGCGGACCATCAACGTCGGGTTCTACATGGGCGCCGACGACGCGGGAGCAAAGCGTCACGAGGAGCGGTACCAACGGCACTGGTCGAAGGACACGCACGGAGTTACGGGATTCCTGCGCGGCAGGTCGCGCGCGGCCGCGGACGTGGTGGCGTCATACGCAGATGCGGGCGCCCACCGCGTGAACATCGCTCTACGCGAGGGACCGTACGACTGGGATGCTCTCGAAGCGTTCGTCGACGACGTGATGCCGCAGTTCAAGGAGGCTTCCTGATGCATCGGATCATCGTCGCGCTCTTTCTGCTCGCAGCTCTGATGACGCTCGGCGGCACGGCCTGCGGTTACGGTGGTGGCGGTGGACAAGGCTCTCCCGCGCCGAGCGTCGGGTACTAGCGAGACCCCGCGCCTTCGTATCGCACCGTTCGCGCACGAGGGCTCGCCGGGAACCTGGATCGTCCGCTGGCGCGTCCGCAACGACGGCACGCGCAGGCTTCGGCTCATCTCCGCGACCCAGCCTCATGCGCAGTTTCGAACGCCAGAGAAGGCGCTCGAACAGGAGGTCGCGGCCGGTGCGGAAGGTGATATCGCTTTGCCGGTGCGGTTCGCCGAGACGCCTGGCAGCCTCGTCGAGAATCCTTTCCTGATCCTCCGCGTCGCGGACGGCGATGTGGTGTGGCGTGTCCTCGCACGCGTGAGCGTGACCGCAGGCCCGGGCGGCGAGCCGATCGCCGGCAACACCATATCGATCACGACCCACCGCGTCGGAGCCGTCTCGCGGGACTAGGCTTTCATCGTGGAAGAGAACGACCGCTACGTCATGCAGCGGATGAAGGGCTGACGCGGCAACTGAAGCCAAGGCTTCGAAGAGACCACGGGTATGGTCTCCAACGTGCTCGAGGTGGACCAGGACGACCTGGTCAAGCAGCTCAAGACCTTCAAGAAGAAATACGCCGAGGATGCGGAGTACAAGAAGCTGCGCGCGACCCTGCCGAAGGACTGGCCCTTCTAGACCTGCGCGAGCCGCTCCTTGGGCAACCGCACTTCGGGGTGCCGTAGCGCGAGCCGTCCGGTCTTCCCGCTCCAGTAGACGTCGCGCTGGCCGGTCATCGCCTGCACGTGGCCGTCCCACTCGAAGTTGAACGCCTCGACGCCAAGATGCACCGCGCGCCGGCATTTCTCGCGAACCTCGTCCGTCGTCGCGTACTCACGAATCGCGGCGATCTGACGATCTCCGTGACCGGTGTCCTGCTCCGCATGAAGCTCGTACGTCGCCGCGGCGCGCCGCGAGAAGCCGTAATGGCCGGTGAGCTCCTTGTACACACGCGCGGCCGCGCCATCGGGACCACCGTGCATCGCCTCGACGAATGCCAGGAGCGAGATTCCTTCGAGCGCTGAGCGATTCTGACAACCCGAGCGGATCATCTCGATCGCGGCGAGAGTGCCGGGGGCGGGATCGGCCTGGTCGGCCTGGTCGCGAGCGATGCCCGCTTCGTCAAGCATCTGCAGCATGATGTCGACGTGGGTCTTCTCGCCCCCTAGCTCCTCCATGAAGTTCTCCATCACGATGTCCATGAGCGCGTAGTTCCGCTCGCTCGCGACATTCGTGACGATGTACCCGAAGAAGATCGGATTGGTACGCACGCGCAGGTAGTGCTGGATCTCGCCAAGAGCGATCTGCTCGCGGGTCCACCGGTGTTCGACAATGCCCTTGAACCACGGGTGGTCCGGCATAAAGAGCTCGCGGGCGACGCTCCAGAGCTCGTCGATGAATTTCTCGTTCGCCACCAGGAGCCTCACTCTACGCGCGATCTCCGCGCGAAGGTCCGTATCAACCGATACGGAACAGCCGGTCGTACTGCCTCTACTGGGGGGTCGTTGGCGGCACCGGTAAACCCGAGCATTTCGGCCGGCGATGAAGTCATCCTTCACCCGCGCCTTCTCGCTCGCGGCCATCGCGCTCGTCTTCTCCGCCTGCGTGCCCGCAGGCCTGGCCTCGACGGGGATCGCGATCGATCCGCAGACCGTTGTCATCGCGATCACGGAGGAAACGGAGCTGGCCGCCGTGCTGAGCGGGGGTGCGCCGTTCGGCCAAGGGACGGTGCGCTGGTCGGTCGACCCGATCGAGCTTGGCACCGTCGACGCCGGAGGCCGCTTCACGGCCGGACCGCGCAGCGGGAGCGGATCGGTCACGGCAAGCCTCGGAACGCTCTCGGCGACCGCTCATATCACCGTCAGTTGTCCGACTTCGCGTTTCGTCCGGGGGATCACCTTCAACGTGTGGTGCACCGATTCGGCCGATGTCTATGTGGACGCTCGTGTCTCGGGAGATGACGCCGCGGCGGTGGCGGCCCTCGCCGAGTCGGACACGGCCGCTGTGCAGAAGGACCTCGCCCGGTCGTTCCACACGCGCGCTCTCATCTACGTCTTCGCCGACACCTCGTCCTACCTGCCGGGCGTCCGTCACATCTTCGGCGAACGAACGGGGGCGACCGCGATGGAAACGGACGCTTTCTTCGCGCCGTGGGTGGACGCGATCGCGGTGGACTGGCACCAGATGTCGCGCGACGTCCCCATCACCGGGCTCCGTCACGAGCTGACCCATCGCCTGGTATGGCAGATCACCGGGTCCCGGACGTCGCGGGCCGAGCTGGATGGACTGCAGAAAGCGCCGGCTCCGGACGTGCCCGCATGGCTCGACGAAGGCCTCGCTCACGTCGAGGAGAGCACGCTCGCCGGCGCCGGATGGATTGCCGTGCAAGATCGGACCTTCGCCGCGGCCCTCTCGGGCAGCTCGCGGCTGACCCTCCGCGATCTGGCGGATCTCCCGAAGTGGAACGCGCGCACCGGGACAGACGGCTACTACCAATACCTCGTCGCGGCTGAGGCGGTCCGATTGCTTCAGGCCGACCTGGGACAGGAGGGCATCGTCACGATCCTCGAACGGATCCGCGACGGTGCCTCATTCAGCGACGCCTATCGCGCCGTCGCAGGATCTTCGTTCGACGGGTTCACAGCGGCGTTTGGCCAGCGAATGCGTGCAGCCGTCTCTCCATACCCGGGGATCGCGTCCGCGCCCCGCGGAAGGCAGTCGGTCATCATGGTCTATGGCTTCACGCCCGGGTCGCTTGTGACGTTTTCGGTGAGCGGGCCCGCCGCGCTCACGTCGGTCGAGCACATGGACGAATACGGCAACGCAATGCTGATCCTGGGAAGCGGATATCCGGCCGGAAGTTACAGCGTCGGCGTCCTTGGCGGTGACGGCAAGGTGCGGCCCATGTACACGTTCACCAAGTGAGTCGCTAGCCGAAGTCGTCGCTAGGCTTACTGATCGTGGAACCCGGCCTGTACGTGACCTTCTTTACGCAAGGCACCTCGTTCGAGAACGACCTGCCGCCCGTCGGTCCCCTCGAGCATCTCGTCATCGTCGATCGGCGGATCGTGGCCGACCGCAAGTCGGTCCACCACACCGATCGCTCGGGCGGCGGTAACCGATGGATCCAGGCGGAGCTCGAGCTGCAGCGGGCGATGGGCAATGAGCCGGGCGGCGCGCGCCATCCCGACATCCGTGTGGGGGCCCCGGGTGGTGTGTACCTTCGATTCGCATCGTTCGGCGATGTGCCGGAACCGAATGCCGTACCCGAGCTCGGGCCCTTCGCCATCGTTGTCCTTGGCCGAAACGGCCTCGAAGCGGACGGAGAGCTGATCGCGACGCGGACGGGGACCAAGCGCACGCTGTGGGAGCTCACGAGGGCCGCAGGCAAGAAGCTCGAAGGGGTCGTTCGGCCGGACATCGCGTTTCGGAGCTCGACGACCGTCTATCACCCGAAGGTTCGTGCGGCGCAACCGCGTCCCGGGATCGTAAGCCGCATCGCGCGGCCCCCGGCCAATCCGCCGATTCCGGCACCGACCGTCGCGAGGCCCGTGGAGCGAGGGCTGGCCCCTCCGGTCGCGCCGACGGGCATCGATGAGCCAACCGGAACCCTGTTGAATCGGATCACCGCCACCCCCCGCGTTGAGGAGCGTCGGTCCGTCCAAAGAGACGAGGACTCGAGCTGGCGGGAGATCCTGTGGCGCGCTCGGTTCGTGATCACCGCGGTGCTCGTTGCCGCCGTCGTCGTGTTCGGGTTCACGTCGCTCCGGACGTCCCTCACGACCCCGTCGACGAACGTCGTCGGCCTCGGCAAGGTGATCAGTGGGCCGCGCTGGGATTACCAGGTGGACAACGTCTCGCGTGCGCCGACGGCCGGAAGGGCTCGCCCGCAAGGGGTGTACCTGGTCGTCCGCGTCGCCGCCACGAATCGTGGCTCCGCCGGCGCGCGGATCGTGCCCAGGGACTTCGTCGTGGTCGACGCGAGCGGCGGAGAACACACGGCCTTGCCCGAGACGGACCCCGCCTATTTCAGCGACCAAAACACCAATTCGCCCTATGTTTGGACGAACTCGTACCCGGTCGGGCGGGCAGCGCCCCTGACGCTCATCTTCGACGTCAGCCCTTCGCTCAAGGGTCTACAGCTGGTGGCCGCAGAGGTGCCCGGGACGCGCGTCCGCCTCGATTGAGCGGAGGAGGCGCGAGACTCGCGCCTCCTCCTCGTCACACGTACCTCAGTTCGCGAACTTGAACACGTTGGGCTGTAGTGTGACGCCGGTGTTCAGCTTCACGATCTCCGCGAGCGTGTGCCGGAAGTCCACGCCGAAGACCTGATCGATAAGTCGCAGGCCTGGGTCGTTCTGATAGAAGAAGCGGTCGCCGTCGCGGATGGCCGCGAACTGCTTCTTCCACATCGCGAGCTGGAGCTCGCCGAACACCGTCCCGTTGACGTGGCGCTCGGAGACCATTCCGACGAACGCGTCGAGGCGGTCGACGTTGCCATAGATCGCCTTGAGTCGCGCGGCGACGGTCGAGCGCCGTACGCCGGTGACGACCTCTTCATCGGCCGCGTTGGTGCCGGGAGTGACGATGTTCCCGCTCGCGTCGCGGAGCTCGACGAAGTCAAGGATGTTCGGATCGTTGATCGGATCCCGCGGGTTGATCGCGGGATCGCTGGGGAATCGCTGGCTGCCCTCGCCGGTCACCGCGATGAACGATGTCTTTGGCGCGAGGCCATACGCGCGGCGCAGGTCGTTGTATAGAGGGATGCCATGATCGCGGCCACGCGCGATGTCTATCGCGCCAAGGTCGCTCACGCCGCTGAAGCAGTCGGGATTCACGATCGGCACGCCGCACACCGTCGGGTCGGGAACACCCGGCTTTGGGACTTGGAAGAGCACGCTGCGGAGCGCGTTGTCGATCTGCTCGTCGTTCTCGTACTGGCGCTGGCTGAGGCTCTGGAAGACCGGACCGAGTCCGAGATTCTGGAGAAGATCGGGGTTGCCGAACGCCGCCGCGAGTGGGATCTCGAGATTGACTTGGTCACCGTCGGGCTCCACAACGACCTGCTGTGCCGCGAAAGCGGCGAGCTGCGCGTCGGTGTAAGTGCCGGCGGGAACGCTCGTGTCGAACTCGCCGTGGATCATGCTGTGCGCCCGGTAGCCGACGACCGCGAACTCGTTCGACAGGCCAGGGTTCACGGACGGGTCGTAGCCGTCGTACGGCTTCAGCCGAACCCCGAGCGCGGGCAGGAACTGGGTGTAGGTGATGTATTGGATCTCCGCACCGACCACTCGGCGCGCGATCTGGAATTTTTGCTCCGCCGAGAGGTACTTGGGCAATTTGGCGACGATGCGGTTGTGCTCACGCGCGAAGAGGGTGTGCAACGAGGTCAGGGCGATGTTCTCGTTGGCGCGCACATCGCCGGCGACCACAGCGCGGTTCGGTGTCCCGACGAGCGGACCCATGAGATCCATGGCGGGCGCTTTGGAGGGATCGCCGCGGGCGGTCACCCGCGGCAGGAAGCCGTCCTTGGTGAGCAGGAGCCGGGCACTCTTGCTCGACCCCTCGTTATCGCCGGGGCCGTCGTTCGACATTTGGTCGGCGCGAGCGTCGTTGTTCGACCTGTCGTGGTCGATAGCCTCGTCGTTCGACCCGTTGTTGTCGAGCGGCCCTGCTCGCAGCCAGTCCAGGCGGGTCGCGTCGACGCCGTAGACGTTGGACGCGTCGATGAAGCTGCTGAGCGTGTTGATCTGCTGGCGGGCCGAGCTTACGCCCGTGCCGGGAGCCGCTGGGGTACGCGAGAAGGCGATCGCGCCGAAGTCGTTCCTGAACTCCTCCAGCGGGTCCGCCGAGTCGAAACGGATGGCCGCGTTCTCCGCGGGCCGTTCATCCCTCAGACCGAAATCGTGATCGAGGAACTGCCCCCAGACCCAGCCCCACTGGGTGACGCCGTCCTTCGAGAAGATGTTCTGTCCGACATCGTTGAAGATCCGGTTGCTCACATAGCGGATTGATGGCCCGCCCACCATGGCCGAGATCCCGTCGGCGTAATTGGTGGGTGCAACTCGAAGGTAAAGTGTGTTCGCGCGACCCCACTCGGAATGACGAAGATTATTGCCGCTCCCGTCGAGCGTTCGGAACGCGAATGAGGCCGCGTCGCCAGGGGTCGTGGTGACCGCGAGCACGACTATGGTGAGCGCGAGAGCGAAGACGCCCGAAACTCTCAGATCGCGCATACGAACCTCCGTCCCTTCTCCCCTCGATCAAGGGTTCGGACGGATCACACGCTCACCCGACGAAGCGCCCCGACGCTGGCGCCGCTTCCCTCCCTTTGGTGGGTGAGCGGCTAACCCAGCCGAACTTCTATGCAATCAACGCGCGGTCATGAAAGCCACGTTATCGACGAGAGATAAGAGTTCGGGGTCAGAGGATTAAGAAACACGGGGTCAGGTGACTGAAGTACCGGCGGGCCGTGCGCGGCTCGAACGCGCCCACTCCTACTTAGAAGGTAGGTGCTCTATCCAACTGAGCTAACGGCCCATTCAGAAAGGGAGTCTAAAGGCCGACGTGCTAGACATTCGCGCATGCTCCGCCAGCTCGACCACGTCGTTATGGTGGTCCGCGACCTCGCAGCGGCGATGGACGACTACCGGCGGCGCGGATTCACCGTCACTCCGGGCGGCGAGCACGCTGACGGCCTCACCCACAACGCGCTGATCCCGTTCGCGGACGGAAGCTATCTCGAGCTCGTCGCGTTCCACGATCTCAGCCGCGGACTGACGCATCGCTGGTGGAAGATCGCTGCGGACGGCGGTGGGCTCGCCGACTTCGCGCTCCTCTCCGACGACCTGGCCGCGGACACCGCCGCGCTCGGCGAGCTCGTTGCGCACCCTCCGGCACAGGGCGGGCGGACCCGTCCCGACGGGACGCCGCTCAAGTGGCGGACGGCGATACTCGTGCCTCCGCTCCCCTTCCTCATCGAGGACCTCACCCCACGCGATCTCCGCGTCCCGGGTGGCGCACAGATGCAGCACGCCAACGGGGCGACCGGCCTTGAGCTCGTCGCGATCGGCGCGCAAGACGTCGCCGAGACCGAATGGGGATACGCGAAGCTTCGCGAACGTGGCGCGCCTACGATCGAGCTCCGGCCAGCGGAGACGGATGGCCCGAAGGACATCCGTTTCAAGGTCAGCTAGCGGGGCGAGTGGATCGGCCGCCCAAGAGCTGAGAGCGACGCCTCGCGGAACGCTTCGGCGAGCGTCGGGTGCGCGTGGATCGTCGCCGCTACATCTTCAACGGTCGCCTCGAGCCGCATCGCGAGCGTGGCCTCGGCGATGAGCTCGCTCGCCTGCGGCCCGACGATATGCACACCGATGATGCGCTGATCCTTGCCCGCGGTGACGATCTTCGTCAGACCGTCGCTCTCGCCGAGAGCGAGAGCACGGCCCGATCCGCGGAAGCTGTAGCGCGCGACCTTGGTCTCGGCTCCGTACTTCTCCTTGGCCTGCGCCTCGGTCAGGCCGACCTGCGCCACCTCCGGGTGCGTGTACACGACGTTCGGCACGACGTCGTAATCCATGGCGACGTCCGCGCCCAGGATGGTGTCGACAGCGACCTCGCCCTGCGTCGACGCGACGTGGGCGAGCTTTGCGGCGCGCGGATCACCGATGCAATCGCCGATCGCCCAGACGCCGGGGATGTTCGTTCGCATCCGCTCATCGACGGTGATCCCGAGCCGATTGGTCACCAGGCCCGCCTGCTCGACGCCGGAGAGGTTCGCGACGCGGCCGGCGCCGAGGAGGATCTGATCCCCCTCGAACGTCTCCTGCTTCCCCTCGATCTCGGCGGCGACCGTGACGCGCGGACCGTCTCGGCGAACCTCGGTCACCTTCGCGTTCGGACGGATCTTCACGCCGCGGGACTCGAGGGAGCGCACGAGGGTCCTGACCACATCGGCGTCCGCGTACGCGATCGGCTGCGGAAGCATCTCGAGCACGGTCACGTCGGAGCCGATCTCGGCGAAGAATGTCCCTAGCTCCAACCCAATGGCGCCGCCGCCGATCACGATCAGACGCTTCGGGACCTCGGTCAGGGCGAGGGCGCTCACGTTATCGAGGGGCTTCGCCTCGGCGAGGCCCTTGATCGGCGGCATCCCGACCTTCGAGCCCGTCGCGACGATCACGGCCTTCGCGTCGATGGTCTCCTGGCCGACGCGCAGCTGCGTCGGCGAGATGAGCGTTCCTTCGCCCTTGATCAGGTCGGCCTTACGGCCTTTGAGGAGCACTTCAACGCCGGAGACCAGCTGCGCAACGACCCGGTCCTTACGCGCGACGGCCGCGGCGAGCTCGAAGCGCGCCCCTTCGACGTGTATCCCGTGCTCCTCGCCGTGCGTCGCGAGCCAGTACGCGTGGCTCGAGTCGAGAAGGGCTTTCGATGGGATGCAGCCGACGGTCACACAGATCCCACCGACGCGGTCGCGCTCGACGAGCGCGACCTTCGCGCCCTTCACTGCCGCGTGTAACGCGGCGACATAACCGCCGGGGCCACCGCCCAAGATCGCGATGTCGTACGCCGCCACTAGGAAAAGAGCCTAGGGTCTTCGGACGCGTCACGCTCCAGCGGATGATCGAAATAGCCGTACCTCGCGCGGTACCAGAGATAGAGCGGGAGGAACGCGAGGCCGAGTCGCTCGTATTGCGCGACATGCCGAAGCTCATGTCGCCAGGTCGCCGGTGTCGGCTCGACATTCGAGACAATGACATGCCCGAAGGTGATCGCGCCGAACCCACGACGCGTCAGGATGAGATTTGCGAGACCGCGGTCGCTCACATAGAGGAAGCAGCCGTCGCGCCGGCGCGGCCACGCGATCGAGAGCAGACCCACCAGATGGCCGATGGGATCGGCATGATGCGCGACGAAAAGCCGGCGGAGTGTGATGGCCTACGGGATGGTCGCGACGACCTCGTCGACCGCCGCGAGCACCCGCTCGCGCGTCGTGAAGGACGAGTCGAAGTGCAGCGTCAGGAGCTTCTCTTTGCGATTCACGTCGACCGAGGCCACACCCGGGATGCTCTTGCAGCCGGCAATGATGTGCTCCGCGCAGCTCTGGCAGATGAGCTCGAGCACATTCACAGCGACCTCGTCGTTCGCAGCACTCGCGAGGACTTGCACCGGCGGGAGATCCCGGGCAGCGGTCCGCGGCGCGGGAGCGCAGGCGCCGAGCATCAGCCCCAAGGCGAGGACCAAGCGTAGGCCCGAGCGCACGCTGACATTGTGCGCCCGGGCCTCTCGTCGCTAGGGAGCAGGGTTAGCGATCGACGCGCTCTTCGCGAAGCTCTTCCTTGACCTCGCCGAGGCCTTCCTTGAGCTTGCCCTTGGCCTGGTCGACCTTGCCGCCGATCTCGGTCGACTTATCGCCGCCGAGCTTGCCGGCCTCTTCCTTGACCTTACCTTTGCCCTGTTCCCACTTGCCTTCGATCTTGTCGTCCATTCGTACCTCCTTGAACTCCCACTTGTCGGTGGGCCGAACAAGAAGGCGCAAATCCGGTGCCACCAGCCACCTGGCGTTATAGACCGCGTTTCGCGGCCATCACGGATGTGTATCGAACAAGCAATTTGACCGACGCGGCGGCTCGCCTATCGTCCGCCGGATGATCGCTGGGGACACGGACACCATCAGCGCGCGGCTGCCCGATAAGTACCGTGCACGGCCGTTTGAAGATCGCGACCGCGAGCCGCTGGTCGAGGAGCACAACACGGACGCGCATCCGATGGAATACCAGGACGCCGAAGAGTGGCGCATGTGGGAGCGCATGGCGCCGGACCCGACGCAGATCCGGATCGTCGTCGAAGGTCCGAGCGCCCTAGCCGCGACGGCGCACGTGGGAGCGGGCGCGCTCATGCGGCACCCCGACAATGCCCAGAACGGCGGCGTGAGCGTCTTCCGCGCCGACCGCGGCAAGGGGATCGGTTCGGCCTTGCTCGGCGCGATCGAAGATGAGGCGCGTCGGCGGAGCGCGCCGCGGCTGCTCGCGGGTGCCAGCGCCGCGCATCCCTTCGCGCTTGAATGGGCCCGAAAGCGCGGATACCGCGAGATCGGCCGCCGGATCGAGTCCTATGTCGAGCTCGCCACGTTCGAGCCGGCGCCATTCGCGGCGCGCGTGGCCCAGGTCAGGGCGTCGGGCCTTCAGCTTCGGACATTCGCGGAGGTGCTCGAGGGCCGGAGCGACGAGGACCGTGAAGCGTTCTTCCGCGCGGTGTATGAAGCTCAGCATCCGATCTGGGAGGACGTCCCGTGGGCCACCCGGACGGAGCCCTGGACGTACGAGCAATTCCGTCACATGACATTCGGCACAGGACAGCTGATCGCCGACGCCTCAGTCATCGCGTACGACGGCGAGCGGATCGCGGGCTTCACCACCACGGGGAGGCGTCAGAGCAAAGACGCGTACACGTGGATCACCGGCACCACTCGCGAGTACCGCGGTCGCGGACTCGCGACCGCCATGAAGGTGGATGCTCTGTCACGGGCGAAGGCCAAGGGCCTGCGCGCGATGCTGACGACAAACGACGAACCGAACGTGGCCATGCGCGGGATCAACGCCAAGCTCGGCTACCAGATGCTCCCGGCGCACGTGCAGCTGGAGAAGACGCTCTCGCGCTCGTGATCGGCCGCCTCGCGGCTCTGCGCTCGCTCCCGGCGCCGCTCGCCATCCTCGCGGGCATGACCTTCGTCTCGAGCCTGGGGATCTCGATGATGCTCCCCCTCCTTCCGCTCTATGGGCTCGCGCTCGGTGCGACGCCGGTGCAGCTCGGGCTCATGACGAGCGCCTTCGCAATCGCGAACGCGGTGTCGCAGTTCGGGACGGGGTTCCTGAACGATCGCTTCGGCCCGCGCACATTCATCGCGGCGGGGATCGCGACGTACGGCGCCGCGAACGCCCTGATCGCCGCGGCACCGAGCGCGGGCGCGCTCATCGCCTTTCGCGCGGTCGCCGGATTCGGTGCCGGCGCGAACCTGGTGTCGGCCCGGCTCTACATCGCCCACGTCTCCGACCGCGCCCGCCTCTCTTTCGCGAACAGCATCATCTCGGCGGCGAGCTCCGCGGGCAATGTCGCCGGTCCCGCGATCGGTGGGCTGCTCGCGGCGGCGTTCACCTTGCGCGCCCCGTTCCTGGCTGTCGCGGCCACCAGCGCAGTCGCGTTCGTCGCCGCGCTCTTCCTGCCTCGGCCGGTCGTCGCAGAGTCGCGCGAGCAGGCGCGCGCGGAGAGCGGGGCCTTCATCGATCGGCAGGTGCTCGTGCTGCTCGTTTCGAACTTCCTGATCAGCACCGCGTTCGGTGGGTGGATCACGAGTTACGCGCCGTACGCGACCGAGCGCCTGGGCTGGACCACCTTCGAGGTCGGGATCCTCTTCACGCTCTTCGCCGTCGGCGACATCACGCTCGGCCCCTGGCTCGGACGACTCGCCGACCGGACCGGCCGCAAGCGCATCGCCGTCGCGGCGGGATTGCCGGTGGCGCTCTTCGGCATCGCGCTCGTCGCCGGCTTTCCGCGGCCCGCTCTCTACGCGACGGCATACCTCGCCGGAGCCGGCCTCACGGCGTTCTTCTCGTCCTGGTACGCGCTTCTCACGCTCGCGGTGCCGGCGGTCCGCCGCGGTCGCGTCTTCGGTGTGGTCAGCGCGATCGGCAACGTGGGGACCGTCGCGGGCGCCCTTGGGGCAGCCGCGATCTGGCAGAACGTCGACCTCGGCCTGGCACTGCTCCTCGCGTCGATGACCGCGCTGGCCGCGAGCCTGACGCTAAGCCTCCTGCCTGGCGAACGGGAACCGGCCGGAAACACACTCGCACCGGCCTCGCTCTAGCCTGCTGGTCGTGGCTAGCGAGGATCCCGTCGGATCGATGCTCATCCTCGGCTCAGCGGTCTGCGTCCTCGCCGCGATGTACGTCGTCTGCTACACGTTCTTCATGGCGAACTGGGAAGGCTGGGAGTCATGGCATGCCCGAACCGGACTCGACGCCGACCGTGCCGAAGAGGAACGCTCAAAGAGACGCGGGCTGAAATAGAAAAAGAGGGAGGCTGAAGCCTCCCTCTCTTCGTATTCGCGAATGACTCAGTCCGCGGGTGTCGCTTCGGTCACCATGCCGCGCTCTTCGCCGCCGACCTCCGACCAAATCTTGACGTTCTTTGGCTCGTGGAGGAACAGCGTGCCGACGACCACCGACATGACCGCGACGGTGATCACGTACGCCAGCCCGAGATAGATGTTGCCGTTGATGTCGCCGGTCGTATTCAGGTTGCGCAGGTCGAAGAGGCCGAGCCACGGGACGTAGCGCTTCTCGTCCGGGATGGTGGCGCCGACGAGACCCGTGTAGGTCAGCGGCAGCAGGCCGCCGAACCAGCCGTTCCCGAAGTGGTACGGGATGGAGAGCGAGGTGTAGCGGACCTTCGCGCGGAAGTACTCCACGAGGAACGCCGCGATGGGCCCGTAGACCATCGTCACGAAGATCACCTGGATCCAGATCAGGAACACCATGATCGGGACGTTCGGGTCCGACTTCGTGATCAGGCCTGTTGCATCGCGCGTGACGTTCGCCGCATCCACCATCGCGTGGTAGATCGGGATGTATGTGATGGCCGCGATGAGGCAGCCGCCCAGGATGATGACCTTTCGGCCGATGCGGTCAGAGAGCCACCCGAACACGAGGAAGAACGGTGTTCCGAGGGCCACCGCCCACAGCATGATCGGGTATGCCTGCTGGAACGAGAACTTGAGGTATGTGCCCATGAAGAAGTTCGCTTGGAACTGGCCCTGGTACCAGACCACACCCTGACCCGCCGTGAGGCCGATCAGGACGAGCAGGATCGTGCCGACCTTGCGGCCGCTGAAGCTTTCCGAAGCCCAGTTGCCCGCGCCGGTGACCACTTTCTTCTGCTCCTTGAGGCGCGCGAAGAGCGGCGTCTCGCGGAGACGGATGCGGATGAAGAGCGCGATCACGACGAGGACGGCCGATATCCAGAAGGGATAGCGCCAGCCCTGCGCCGCGAAATCGGCGGCGGTCATCGTGTTGCGGAAGTACAGGATGATCGCGAGCGCGAAGAAGAAGCCGAGCGTCGCGGTCGTCTGGATCCACGACGTGTACAGACCACGTTTGTTGTCGGGCGCGTGCTCGGCCACGTAGATGGCCGCGCCGCCGTACTCGCCGCCAAGCGCCAGCCCCTGGATGATCCGAAGCAGCACGAGGAGCGCCGGGGCCGCGAGGCCGATCTGCGCGTACGTGGGGATCAGCCCCATGAGGACGGTGGCGAGTCCCATTGCCGTGATCGTGACGAGGAAGGTGTATTTGCGGCCGATGATGTCGCCGAGCGCGCCGAAAACGACGGCTCCGAACGGCCGGACGAGGAAGCCCGCGGCGTACGTCGCGAATCCCGCGAGCTGCACCGCCGTCGGGTTGTCACCGGGGAAGAAGAGCGGCGAGAGGAACGGAGTGAGCGTCGCGTACAGGTAGAAGTCGTACCACTCGACGATCGTCCCGGCGGACGCGGCGGAGATGACGAAGGGCAAGCCGTACGTTGGTCTGGTCGCCACGCGTGTGGCGGCGGTCGTCGTTGCCAAGGTCCCCCTCCTTGCGTTGAGCTTCGAAAGACGAGTCGATCCGTCAGTGCTCGCTTGCTTGGCCGTCACCTCCCACCAGCTTCGCTACTGGCAACGGATAGCGCGCTTGTGTAGGGCTTTCTTTCCGCATCGTCAATTGACGTTTGCGCGTAACGAGAAGCGCTACTCCTCCTTGCCGGCGGCCGAGGCCGTCCGGATCGACTCGACGACCGTCGCGTCGGCGAGGGTCGTGGTGTCGCCGAGAGGCTGCCCGTTGGCGATATCGCGCAGCAGGCGGCGCATGATCTTGCCCGAGCGCGTCTTGGGCAGCTCCGGCGTGAACATGATCGTCTTGGGCCGGGCGATCGAGCCGATCTTCGAGACGACGTGCTCGCGCAGCTCCTTGGAAAGCTCTTCGCTGCCCTCGTTCCCCGCTCGCAGCGTGACGAACGCGAAGATCGCCTGCGTGGTCACCGGATCCTCGCGGCCGATGACCGCCGCCTCCGCGACTTTGGGGTGTGACACGAGGGCCGACTCCACTTCGGTCGTCGAGATGCGGTGGCCTGAGACCTTCATCACGTCGTCGACGCGGCCCATCAGCCAGAAGTAGCCGTCCTTGTCGCGTCGGGCGCCGTCGCCCGCGAAGTACTTCCCGGGGTAGCGGCCCCAGTACGTCTCGCGGTAGCGCTTGTCGTCCTTGTAGATGCCCCGGAGCATCGCCGGCCACGGGCGCGTGATCACGAGGTAGCCCGCGCCGCCGAGCGGCACCGACTTGCCGTCCTCGTCGACAACGTCGGCTTTGACGCCCGGGAACGGGAAGGTCGCGCTGCCCGGCTTCGTCGTGGTGATGCCGGGAAGCGGTGTGATGAGGATCATCCCCGTCTCGGTCATCCACCAGGTATCGACGATCGGGCAGCGTGATCCGCCGATGGTCTCGTGGTACCAGAGCCATGCTTCTGGGTTGATCGGCTCGCCGACCGTCCCCAGAAGACGGAGCGAGGACATGTTGTGCTTGCCCGGATATTCGGAGCCCCACTTCATGAACGTGCGGATCGCCGTCGGCGCGCAGTACAGGATCGAGACCTTGTACTTCTCGATGATCGACCACCAGCGATCCTTGTCCGGAAAGTCCGGCGTCCCCTCGTACATGACCCCGGTGGTCCCGTTGGCGAGGGGCGCGAAGACGATGTAGCTGTGGCCGGTCACCCAGCCGATGTCGGCGGCGCACCAGTACACGTCGTTGTCCTTCACGTCGAAGATGAGCTTGTGGGTCGCCGCCACTCCGGCGAGGTACCCGGCGGTGGTGTGCACGATGCCCTTCGGCTTCGCCGTCGTGCCTGACGTGTAGAGGAGGTACAGCATGTGCTCGCTCTCGAGCGACTCGGCCGGGCACTCCGGCTTCTGCTTGTCGACGACCTCGTGCCACCACACGTCGCGGCCCGCTGTCCACGGAACTTCCTGCTTCGTCCGACGGACCACGAGCACTTTCTCGATGGTCTTGGCCTGGGCGATGGCGTCATCGGCGTTCTTCTTGAGCGGCACGATGTTTCCCTTGCGATACCCGCCGTCGGCCGTGACGAGGACCTTCGCCTCCGAGTCGTTGATGCGACCGGCGAGCGCCTCCGCGGAGAACCCACCGAAGACCACGGTGAAGGGCGCGCCGATCCGGGCACAGGCGAGCATCGCGGCGGGCAGCTCGGGAATCATCGGCATGTAGATCGCGACGCGGTCGCCCTTGCGGACGCCCAGCTCCTTGAGGGCGTTGGCGGTGCGGGAGGTCATCTCGAGAAGGTCCTGGTAGGTGATCGCCCGGGTGTCGCCAGGCTCGCCCTCCCAGTAATAGGCCACCTTCGTGCCTTTGCCTGCCTTCACATGTCGGTCGAGGCAGTTTTCGGAGATGTTGAGCTCGCCACCGCCGAACCACTTCGCGTACGGCACTTCCCACTCAAGCACCTTGCTGAAAGGCTTGCGCCACTGGAGCGTCTTTGCCTGCTCGGCCCAGAAGCCTTCGAAGTCCTTGTCCGCCCGGTCGTAGATCGAGCGGTCTTTCGCGTTCGCCTGGGCGGCGAAGTCCTTCGGCGGCGGGAAGGTGCGATCTTCCCGTGCGAAGGTCTCGAGCGCGGTCGCCGACTTGGTCTCGGTGGCCATCCGCGTCCTCCCCTAGAGGGCGCTCGGCCTGCGCCGGTCGAGCGCGGTTAGATGCGCCTTGTAATGGTTTGGCAGCATGAGCAGCCAGCCAAAACAATTCAAATCGCCGTAATAAGGATGCCTGGCGGTGGCCTTGGCGTCAGGCTCGGCGGGGAACTCGGCGAGGAGGCGCGCGCAGGTGGCGGCGGCCTTTTCGGCCAGGGTGGAGATCCCTGCCCTCGAGACAGCCGAGGCCGCGGGCCGGGGCTGCCCGGTCTGACCGGCGGGGGCCGCCTGCGCGAGGCGGAGGCCGATGAGCGCGACGCCCCGCTCGACGATGAGCAGGTGGGTCGCCACCTGACCGAGCCCCCAGTCGTCATCCGACCCCCGGACGAGGTCTTCCTCGGACGCCGCGGCGACCCTACCGAGGAGTCGATCCCGCTCGACGGTCGTCGCGTCGACGAGCAGGCGGATGGTCTCCCGGAGCCACTCGGGTCGGTCTGGCGGGTCATCCACGACCCTAAGCGTCACGGTGACGATCATGAACCGTTGGGGGTCCGAGGGGGCTTGCCCCCTCGACATCTTGTGCGTTCGTGCAGAATGCGGCGCGAATCAACAAAGGCCCATAGGCCGCACTGGAGGGATACGTGGCTGGGATCTCAAAGTCTGAGACCTTGAATCGGCTGTCCGAGAAGACCGGTCTAACCAAGAAGCAGGTCGGGCAATTCCTCGACGAGCTAGCTGCCCTCGCGTACAAGGAAGCCCGCAGCGGGTTCACCATCCCCGGCGTTGGCAAGCTCGTCATCGTCGACCGCAAGGCCCGCATGGGGCGCAACCCCGCGACCGGTCAGCCGATCTCAATCCCGGCGAAACGCGTGCTCAAGTTCCGCATCGCCAAGCAGGCCAAGGACTCGGTTCTCGCGAAGCGCGGCAAGTAACGCACTAGCACTCTTCCGAGCGAGGCCCGTCGGCAGAGCGAGGCGGGCCTCGCTCTCGTTTCGTGCGGGGCACGTAATGCGGCGGATCGCGGTCATCGGCAACGGCGGCGGCGGCAAGTCGACGCTTTGCCGCGCACTCGGCGATCGCCTCGGCCTTCCGGTGCGAGAGGTCGATGCGGTGCCGTGGTTTCCGGATGGCGGCGCGCTCCCCTCGATGAGACGGCGCGCATCCTTGAGGCGTGGGCGGCCGCGCCGCCAACGCTTCTGCTCTTTCGTACGCTCAAGCGAGTGAACGCGATGCGAGCGGAGCTGCTCGAGCTTGTGAGCAGGGGCGACCGCGCGGCAGGGCTAGCTCGCTGATGCCGGGACCGAACGTCCCCTTCCCGCCGATGGAGGCCCTCCTCGTCGAGACGCTGCCGACGGGCGAGCGCTGGCAGTACGAGCCGAAGTGGGACGGATTCCGCGGAGTCCTCGAGAACGATGGGGGTGAGCTGGCGCTCTGGAGCCGCAACGGACGACCGCTCCTCCGTTATTTCCCGGAGCTGCGTCCGCTCGGAGACCTCCTGCCACCTCACTCCGCGCTCGACGGCGAGATCGTGATCGACCGTGAGGGCAAGCTCGACTTCGACGCGATGCAGATGCGCCTGCATCCGGCGGAGTCACGCGTCCGGAAGCTCTCAGTGGAGACGCCGGCGCGCTACATCGTGTTCGACATCCTGCTCTGGAACGGCGAGCCGTTGCACGAGCGTCGGCTCGCTGAGCGACGCGTCGAGCTCGAGAAGCGCGCGAAGGGGTTCTCGCTCTCGCCGATCTCGAAGGATGCGGCGGTGGCGCGCCAGTGGCTCGAGCGGCTCGAGATCATCGGGCTCGATGGCGTGATCGCAAAGCGCCTCGACCTTGCCTACAAGCCCGGATCGCGCGAGGCCGTGTCGAAGGTCAAGCATCACCGCACGGTGGACTGCGTCATCGTCGGCTATCGCACCAGCGGTAGGGGGATCGCGAGCCTGCTCCTCGGTTTGTATCGCGACGATGGCACGCTCGACTTCGTCGGACACACCTCGGGAATCCCGCAGGCGCTGCAGGCTCAGCTGCAGACATTGCTTCCGCCGCTCCTCGAAGTAAGTCACGCGGGCGAGGAGTGGGGCCGCACGCCGGGCGGGGGCTCGCGCTGGTCTCAGGGGAAGGATCTGCCCTGGCACGAGGTGCGCTCCGAGCTGGTCTGCGAGGTTCGCTTCGACAAGATGGAGGACGAGCGCTTCCGTCACGGAACGCGCTTCCTGCGCTTTCGGCCGGACAAGGATCCCGAGCAGTGCACCTGGGAGCAGGTCCGGCCGACGCCCAAGCCGGGCGATCCGAAGCTCTCGGATCTCCTGGCCGGCCGCATCGCCTAAGTAATCAATCCGGATAGTCCTAGTACGGCCTGACGTGCACGGTCGCGCCGTCGACGGCGTTCTTCAGCGCAGGACCGACATTTCGGTCCGGTGGGAAGGAGCGCTCTTAGATGCTTTCGCGATCGTCTCTCCTGCGCTATGCCCTCGTCGCGGCGATTTCCGCCATGTCGGCCATGGCGCTAGTTGGAACAGCCGTCTACGCGCACAACGACGGGTTCAACGAGCGGATCGTCGCCTGCTTCGATTCCCGTGACCCCGACAGCGAGCAATGCCGCGCCGCCCTTGAGGTGAGCCCGGTGGACGCGGACTTCTTCACGCGCCTCGCGGCCAATGTGCAGATGCCGCAGCCCAAGCCCGAGCCCAAGCCCGACCTCTATGCACTGCTCAAGGCGTGCGCCGCGACCAAGAACTTCGATAGCGACGAATGCGCCCGCGTGATCGACGCGAGCGGTCTCTCACCCGCTGACTTCAAGGCGAAGTTCGCGGCGAAGCTCGGCTGCTTCAGCACCAGCAACAACGACGAAAAGAACCCGTGCCCAGTGAAGAAGCCGGAGTGCGCCAGCGCCACCAATCACGATGAGACCAACCCCTGCGCGAATCGGACCACCAAGCCCGACTGCGCCAGCACCAGCAACAACGACGAGACGAACCCGTGCGCGAAGACGACGACGAAGCCCGACTGCGCGAGCGCGAGCAATCAGGACGAGGTCAATCCCTGCGCTACGAAGCCATCGGTCGTGACGACCGCCGCTCTGAAGGAGTGCCTCACGCTCCGCGGCACGATGCACGGTCTGTCCGCGGGCGAGCTGATCGCCAAGGGCGAGCGCCTCAACACGGTATGCCGTCAGGCCTGGGCCGAGTCACGCCTCAGCGCCGGCGAGTTCTGGTCTAAGCACTAGCCCCCATACCCCCGAAACGCGGCCCGAGTCAGCGATGACTTGGGCCGCGTTGCTGTCCGGCACCCTTGCCGTACTGCGCTCGCCAGTCCACCGGAGGCCCCTTGCGCGGGCTGCGCTTTGGGAGCGTGCGTTTCACCTTCAATACGTCGAAGAGCGGGTCGAGACTCACCGCCTTCTCCCACATCCCCGCCGTGAGGTCGCCGACCTTCGCGATGCGGTCGCGCATCGCGACCATCGTGAAGTCACCCGGCTCGACATCGGGCACCTCGTCCCAACGCAGCGGCGCCGACGCGCGCGCGTCGGCGACCGGACGGATCGAATACGCGGAGGCGATCGTGCGGTCGAAGGCATTCTGTCCGTAGTCGACGAAGACGCCGGGGCGGCCGGCGACCTTCCACTGCGTCGTCGCGATCGATGGCACGAGCTTCACGATCTCCTTGGCCATGGCACGCGCGATCTCCCGCACGAGCGGGAACTCGAGCTCAGGGACGATCGGCACGAGAATGTGCATGCCGGTGACGCCGCTCGTTTTCGGGTAGCTCGCGACGCCGAGCTGGTCCAGGACCTGCTTCGTGGCCACGGCGATTTCGCGCACGTGCGACCAGGGGTTGCCTTCCGAGGGATCGAGGTCGATGAGCAGGTAGTCCGGTTTGTTCACGTCGGGAACGCGCGAGTGCCAGGTGTGCAGCTCGATGCATCCGAGGTTCGCGATCCAGGCGAGCCCGGCGGCGTCGGTCACGACCGGAAAATCCGCTTCGTTGCCCGACGGATAGTTGATGTGGACGGTCTCGAGCCACTCAGGATGCGGATTGGGCACCCGCTTCTGGTAGAAGAAGTCGCCGTCGACGCCATTGGGGTGCCGCTTCATCTGCATCGGCCGGCGAGCGACGTGATGGAGCACGGCGTCGGCGACGTCGACGTAGTACTGGACGAGGTCTCCTTTGGTCAGCCCGGACTGGGGAAAGAAGACCTTCTCGGGGTTGGTGACCTTGACCTCGTGCCCCGCGACCTCCACGCGCTAGACGCGACGAGCGGCCGCCAGGTCGTCGACGGCCACGATCAGCTCCTTATCGCCGGCGCGCTCGCCAGCGGTGTACAGAGCAGTGATGTTCACGCCCGCCTCGGCGAGCCGGCGCGCGTAGCGGCCAAGCTCGCCGGGCTCGTCGCCGAGTGACACGGACAGCACCTCGCGCTTCGCGGTGACCTTCCACCCGCCGACCTTCAGCGCGGCGAGAGCGCGGTCTTCATTGTCGACGACGAAGTGGAGATGCCCGCGGCCATTCTGCGAGAACGCCGCGGCCGCTTTGATGTTCACGCGCGCCTGGCCAAAGAGCTCCCCGATCTCCGCGATGACGCCAGGGCGGTCCTCGGTCTCCACGACGATCTCCGTAGGCACGGGCCCACTCTAGCCTTCACTTTCCTAGCGGCCGGTGAAGACCGTCCGCTCGTCGACGAAACAGAGCAGGTTGTCGAACGGATCCGACGCGTAGAAGCTTCGTTCGCCCCAGGGGCGCGCCACGATGTCGCCTGCCTTGGCGCCGTGGACCATCCCCGTCGAGAGTGCCCCGAGCTCGCGGGCCCGCGCGTGAACGCCCTCGAGGTCGGAGACGGCGAAGTACAGGTAGTCCGGCGTCGGTCGCGCCGATTCGCCGCCCGGTGTTGGATCAACCAGCGCGAGGATGACATCGCCGCAGTCGAAGTAATGCCGGGAACCGGGAATGCGCCGCCCCTGAGTGCCGAGGAGCGTGCCGTAGAAGTCGGCGGCGTGATCGAGATCGGAGACCTGAAGGATGACCCGGAAGAGCCGCGGTGCGCCCACTAGACGAGGCTCCGATAGCTCGGGACATAGGCGATCGTGCGAATCCACGCTTCGAGATCACCCAACGGCCGCTCGACGGTCGCCAGGCCCCGGTCGAATATCACCTCTGCCACTTTGGCGGCCGCGCGCAGCTCGGTGTCGAGGATCGCCGATACCGGCGGATAGATCAGCCCGATGCCGATGTCCGTCGGCGTGACCTTCTCGGCCACGCCGCGCGCGGCGGCTATGAACATCTCATCGGTGACGCGGCGTGCGCCCGTGGCGAAGACGGCCATCCCCATCGCGGGAAAGATATACACGTTGTTGCCCTGGCCCGGAACGAAGGTCCGGTCGCCGATGCGCACGGGCGGGAACGGGCTGCCGCTCGCGAATATCGCGCGTCCCTCGGACCACGCATACGCCTGCTCGGCGGTGCATTCGGATCGCGATGTCGGGTTCGAATACGGAAAGATCATCGGTCGTTCGTTGACTCGCGACATCGCCTCGATCACGCGGCGGTCGAATGCCCCGCCGACGGTGGAGAGCCCGATGATCCCCGTCGGTCGCAAGACTTCGATCGCCGTCGCGAAGTCGGCGATCGGCGCATGCCTTTGCGCGAACGGCCGCTGGTAGTCGTGCATCTGGGTTCGGTCCGCGGTGATCAGACCCTGGCGGTCGAAGAGCCAGATCCGCGAGCGTGCCTCGTCCGTGGACACACCTTCCGCGGACATCGCCTTCACGAGCAGCTCCGCCACACCGATCGCCGCGGATCCCGCGCCCAGGAACAGGAACCGCTGCCGCGCGAGCGGAGCGCCGGTGATCCGCAGCGCGCCGAGAAGACCGGCGAGCGCGACCGCCGCCGTGCCCTGGATGTCGTCGTTGAAGCAGCAGACGCGGTCGCGGTAGCGCTCGAGCAGGCGGATCGCGTCGTTGCCCGCCCAGTCCTCGAACTGGATCAGCGTTCGCGGGAACTCCGCGTCCACCGCGGCCACGAACTCGTCGACGAACGCATCGAGCTCATCGTCGGCAGGGCGCGTCTGCTTGATCCCGAGGTAAAGCGGGTCGGTCAGGAGCGTCTCGTTGTTGGTCCCGGCGTCGATGAGCACCGGGAGCGTGAACTTCGGGGGCACACCACCGGCCGCGGTGTACAGGGCGAGTTTGCCGATCGGGATGCCCATGCCATTCGCACCGAGGTCGCCGAGACCGAGGATCCGCTCGCCGCTCGTCACGACGATGCAGCGGACATCGCGTTCCGGCCAGTTGCCCAAGATCTCGCGCACCCTGCCTTTGCGCTTTATCGACAGGTAGAGGCCACGCGGCCGCCGGATGATGTGGCCGAACTTCTGGCAGGCCTCGCCCACGGTCGGCGTGTACACGATGGGCAGGAAGCGCGCCGGATCGGACATGAGCACGCGGTAGAAGAGCGTCTCGTCGGTGTCCTGAAGCTGCGACAGATAGATGTACCGCTCGAGATCGGTCGTCTTGCCATCGAGCTGCGCGAGCGCGCGACGCAGCTGCGTGTCGAGGTCGTCGATGCCCTCCGGCAATAAGCCGACCAGGCCGAGCGCCTCGCGTTCCTGTTCGCTGAATGCCGTCGACTTGTTCCGGCGCGGGTCGTGGAGCAGATCGGCCCCGCGCGGCGTCGTCATCGGAGGTGGAGGATAGTCGGAGTGGAATCATTCACCGCGATCGCCGTTGTCGCCGCGGTCATCGCGGGCGCGATCGCATCGGTCGCGGGATTCGGGATCGGCAGCGTCCTCACGCCGGTGCTTTCCACGCAGCTCGACGTACGCCTCGCGATCGCCGCGGTATCGCTTCCCCACCTGGCTGGCACCTTCGTCCGCTTCCTGCTCGTGCGCGCGCACATTGATCGGGACGTGCTGCTTGGGTTCGGAGCGGCGAGCGCGGTCGGAGGCCTTACCGGTGCGGCGCTGCAGTCGGTCGTGCAGAGCGCCGGGCTCGCGATGATCTTCGGCGCGCTGCTGATCTTCGCGGGTCTCGGCAGCATCACCGGCTTCGCGCAGCGCATGCGCTTCCGCGGACGTGCCGCTGCGCTGGTCGGCGGCGCCCTCTCCGGGCTTCTCGGCGGCCTCGTCGGCAATCAGGGCGGCATCCGCGCGGCGGCCCTCCTCGGTTTCGACGTCGACAGAGATTCCTTCGTCGCGACCGCCACCGCGGTAGCGCTCATCGTCGACGGCGCGCGAATACCGGTCTACATCGCCACGCAGGGTCCGCAGCTCGCTTCGCTCTGGCCGCTGATCGTTCTCCTTGCGATCGGCGCGGTGATCGGCACGTTCGCCGGCCAGTGGACTCTCCGCCGAATGCCGGAGCCAGTGTTCCGCCGTGTCGTGGGCGTACTGCTCTTAGGACTCGGCGCCTACACGCTGGCGCGCGCGCTCTCCTGAAGCATCTCCGCGACACGTTTGTCGTATAGCGCGCCGTACCTGCGCAGCATCCGCGTCGCCATGAAGTCGAGCACCGGCGCTTTGATCCCCGTGGTCTTCCACGAGATCGCGGTATCGACCCGCGTCGTCGAAGGCCCCTCCGCCGCAGCGCGATCGGTGCGCCAGACCGTCCCGACGAACGGGAATTCGATCTGCATCGTGATCTCGGTCGGCGCTTTGCAGCCGAGGACCTTGAACACCGTCTTCTGGTTCTCGCCGTGGATGCAGTGGTATTCGGCTCCGACGAGCGAGCCGCGCGCGCCCGGATGGAAATCGACGCGGGGGACGCCCATCCAGATCTGCCGGAGCTTCGGGTCCGTGAAGTGCTTGAAGACCTGCTCCGGTGTGCCTGGAAAACGCGCCGTGCTCCGGATCTTGGCGGTCTCGGGATCGACCGTCGGCGGCTTCTCGCTCCAGACGGCATCGTGGATCGGACGCAGGTCGAGATACGAGGCGTCGACCTCGCCGAGGTCGTAGCGCTGCGGAGCGGCGATGAACTCGGCGCGAACGCTCTCCGGCCACGCCGCGAGCGCAGGCGCGGTGGCCAGCAGGTACTCGTGCCCGGGCACGGTGTTCTTGAGGAGCCGGTGCGCGAGGTTCACGTCGTTGCCGTGGAGCTGCACGCGGCCCGCGACCTCGTACCGCGAAAAGGTCCCGCGATGGACCACGAACTTGAGCCCGAGATCCTGCACAGTCGCGCACGCGCGGCACGGGCAGGTCGTCGCCGATCGGATGTCACGAAGCCGGCGGTGGAACACGCGGAACGTCTCGCGCAGCCAGTCCGTGACCTCGACACCCGTGCGCTCGGTCGTGCAGCAGAGCGCGTCGCCCTCGACTTGCTCGATGGTCAGCTTTCCGCCGAAGCTCCGGGAGATCGCCTCCATCAGCTCGGCGAGGATCTCCTGTGAATGCTCGGCTTCGGTCCCGGCAACGAACGCCGTGTAACCGGAGATGTCCGCCATGACCAGGAGCCCTTCCACTCGACCAGATGGTACGAGCGCCTCGCGCGCTCGGATGGGTGCTAGGTGCCGCCGAGCCGGAAAATGAAGCGAGCCCCACCGTCGCTCGGTCGCTCCAAGATCACCGAGCCCCCGTGCGCCTCGGCGACGTCCTTCACGATCGAAAGCCCGAGGCCCGAGCCCGGAAGGTGGTGCGCGTCGTTCGAGCGCCAGAACCTATCGAAGACGCGCGGCGCGTCCTCAGCCGCGACGCCCGGACCATGGTCGCGCACCGAGACCTCGCCGTTCGCGACGCTCACCTCGACGAGCGCGCCGGGCGGGCTCCACTTGGCGGCGTTGTCCACGAGATTCGTGATCGCGCGCGCGACGCGCACCTTCACTCCGGTGACTATCGTGGGCGTCGCGGAGACGGCGAAGCGGACCTTCGGGTAGCGCATCTTCATATCGTCCATCACCTCGGCCACGACCTCGTCGAGCCGAAGCTCCTCGAACGGCATCGGGCTCTCTTCGTCGCGCGCCACCTCGATGAGGTCGCCGACGAGCGTGGTGAGGCGCTCCATCTGCGTGACCAGATCGGCGAGCATCTGCTGCCGCTCGATCGGATCGGCCGGCTGGCCTCGCTCGAGAAGCTCGAGGTTGGTGCGGAGGCTCGTGAGCGGCGTGCGCAGCTCGTGGGATGCATCGGCCACGAGCTGTCGCTGCGAGCGGAGCGACACCTCGAGCTGGCTGAGCATCGCGTCGAAGCTCGTGCCGAGGCGGCTCAGCTCGTCGCGGCCTCGTGCGGCGACGCGACGCGAGAGATCGCGCGTGCGCGTGACCTCCTCGACCGTCGCGGTGAGCCGTTTCACCGGCGAGAGCGCGGCCCGCGCGATCAGAAGGCCGAGCGCTGCGGCGAGCAGGATGGCGCCACCCGCAAACGCGATGAGCAGGAGACGCGTTCGCTCGAGAGCGCCGTCGACGACATCGAGCGGCTGGACGACTTCGACCGCTCCGCCGTTCGAAAAGGGCGCGACATAGATGCGAAGCCGTTCGTTCTGCGATTCGGCTGTCGCCCAGAACGCCGGACGCTTCCCCGCCGCGACTTCCTTGACCTCGGGAGCGATGAGCGCGACCTGCGGCTGAGCGTAGTCCGCACGGATGACGTTGCCGTTCGAGTCGAGGATCTGTGCGAAGACATCGGACCGTCCGGTGATGAGCTGGTCGCGTGGACCGAACGGGCCCGGCCGGTCGCCCGGTCGCGGCCCGCCGCGCGCCGCGGTCGACGCGGCGGCCTGCAGGTTCTGATCGACCTGGTTGATGAGCTGGTCCTGGACCACGAAGTACATCGCGATCGAGGCGCCGATCGCCGCCACCGCGACCGCCGTGGCGGTCAGCAGCGTGACGCGAAGACGGAAGCTCATGCTTCCTTCATCACGTAGCCGACCCCGCGCACCGTCTGAATGACCCGCGGCTCGCCGCCCTGCTCGAGCTTGCGGCGAAGGTAGCCGACGTACACGTCGAGCGAGTTGGAGTCGGGTCCAAAGTCGTAGCCCCACACACGATCGAAGATCACGTCGCGCGGCAGGACCTTGCGCGGGTTCGCGATGAAGAGCTCGAGGAGCGAGTACTCGGTGCGGGTGAGTGGAATCAAACGATCGCCGCGCCGGCACTCCATCGCGTCACGATCCAGAACGATGTCCGTGAAGTGGAGCATTCCGCGCCCGTGCGCGCCGTCTTCGCCGCGCCGGCCGAGCGCCCGGATCCGCGCGAGGAGCTCGTCGAGCGCGAACGGCTTGACCAAGTAGTCGTCGGCGCCCGCGTCGAGCCCTTCCACGCGGTCCCGCACGGCGGCGCGCGCGGTGAGCATGAGGACGGGCACCTGGTTGCCTGACGCGCGCAGGCGCCGGCAGACCTCGACGCCGTCGAGGCCTGGAAGCCCGAGGTCGAGGACGACCGCGTCGTAGGGGTTGGTCATCGCCAGCTCCAGGCCCGTCGGGCCCTCTTTGGCGAGGTCGGCCTTGTGGCCTGCGCCACGCAGCGCGCGCTCGACCGCGTCCCGTACAGCGGGTTCGTCCTCGACGAGGAGGACGCGCACGAGTCGAGTTTAGGAGCGGATTCGCTAATAAGACGCTAAGGAATCGGCCTCTTAACCAACTCTGAAGCTCGTCTCATGCAACGAGGCGCGCCGAGCCGTTCTCTAGTGCAAGACACGACCTCCAGAAGGGGGCATCCACGCATGAAGAACTTGCAACCGGCGAAGGTGCTGCTCGTCGCCGCGGTCATCGGCCTCGGCCTCTCAGGCGGATTCGCCGCCGCGGCCTTCCTGCCCGGGAGCACGCCCGGGACGGTGGCGCAGATCTGGGACAACACCGTCGGGCGCGCCTTCCAGAACGGCCCGGGCGAGAAGGGCTCGCTCTTCACCGCGGCCGCGACGTACATCGGTGTCACCGAGGCTCAGCTTCGCACAGAGCTCGGTACCGACAAGAGCCTCGCCGACGTCGCCATCGCGCATGGCAAGACCCGCGACGGGTTGATCCAGGCGCTCACGGCCGCGCAGCAGCAAAGCATCGCGACCCTCGTCGATCAGAAGGGCATCGGCGCTCGTCCGAACCCGGGTCCCGGTTTCGGTCGCGGCCCCGGCGGCCCCGGCCTCACAGGCGACCCGCTCGCGGCCGCCTCGACCTACCTCGGTATCCCCAGGACGGACATCGAGACGAAGGTCCGCGCGGGTCAGACGCTCGCGCAGATCGCGAACGCGACGGCAGGAAAGAACCGTGACGGTCTCTTCAGCGCGCTCGTCGCCGACGCGACCGCGAAGATCGACGCCGCGCAAAAGGCCGGCACGATCACCGCGGATCAGGCGGCACAGCTCAAGTCGAACCTGTCGACACGCATGGCGCAGCTCGTCGACTCGACCGGTCCGATTCCCTTCAGGCGTGGCCGCTAGAACCCACCACTACCCTCCTTCCGTTCGGACGGTGCCGGATCGCTCGGGGTCCGGCACCGTGCCGTCATGGGCCCTGAAGCTCACCGCAGTCGCGGCGGTCCTCAACGTCTTCTTCTTCGCGTTCGGCTACGCGAGCGCCCACATCAAGTCGATAGCGGCGCCCCTCCAGCCGCCCGTCGTTAGTGTCGGGGCGGCGGTGGTCAAACCGACGCCCACCGCCGCTCCGACCCCAACCGGCGCAAGCGATCGTCGCGCCCGCGCAGTGACGCCGACGCTGCGTCCGGGAATTCGCACCTCGCCGAACGCGCCGCTGACCAGTACGCGCCATTCCTAGTCGCTTATTTGAAGCTGATCTTCTCGCTCGAGCTGAGGGTCACGGCCATCGCCTTGAGCGGAGTGTTGTCCGCGTTCGCGAATCCCGGTTGGTTGAGCAGCTGCCAGCGCGTGAGCGTCACCGAGAACTCGGGCTCGCCCGAGATCCCGTCCTCCGCGACGACGACGGTGTACCCGCGCAGGTTGGCGCCGAACGCGGTGTAGAGCACCGCCCCGTTCGCGGCGGACCCGACGATGACCGCCGTCGTCACCGCACGATCCTTCATGAGCTGATCGAGAGTGGTGTTGAAGAACTTGTCGGCGCGCGTGGTGACGCTCGGCTCGCCCGTTTGCGGCGCGACTTCGGGCAGGATCGTCGAGCCGGCCGCGGTCGTCTGCGAATAGATGAGCGGGACCTTGGCGTCGCGAGCTTTCTTGATCAACGCGGCGATCTTGGGAAGCGATGCGACGCATGACGCGCGGGGCGTGCAGACCGCGCTGGTGATGTCCAGCACCAGGAGCGCGGCGCCTTTGACCGGCACCTCGACCGCGACGGCCGCCGGCACGGTCGGGATCGGCGAGGTCGGCGTGGGCGCCACCGTCGCCGCGACGGTCGGCGCAGTGGTCGGCGCGGTGGTCGGCGAAGCCGAGGGCGCGGCCGCCTGAGGTGCGCACGCGGCGATCGCGAGCAGGACCGGCAACGCGAGACCGAGCGGAATCTTCATCGAGCGACCCTCCCACATCGGCGGCATGCTATCGCCGTGACCTCGAGCGTTGCTCGCGCGGTAGGTGATCGTCTCCGCGCGGCCGGCATCCGCCACGTGTACGGCCATCCGGGCGGCGAGGTGGTCGACCTCATCGAGGGATTCCGCCAGGCCGGGCTCGAGTTCGTCTTGACCAAGCACGAGACGGCCGCTGCGTTCATGGCTGAGGCCGGCGCGACGTTGACCGGCGTTCCGGGCGCATGCCTCGCGACGCTGGGCCCGGGTGCGACGAACCTCGTCACGGGCATCGCGCACGCGTACCTCGATCGCGCGCCGGTGCTCGCGTTCACGGGTCAGCTCCCGGCGGACCGTTATGAGATCGCGACGCATCAGCGGCTGGATCTGGGCGAGCTCTTCGCGCCCATCACGAAGTGGCACGCGAAGCTGTCGCCCGCGAATGCCGCGCCGGTCATCGAGCGCGCGTTGCGGACAGCCCAACGCGCGCGTCGCGGTCCCGTCCACATCGAGGTCCCGAGCGACGTCCCGATACAGCCGACCGTGGACGTCGCGGTCCCGCGTTTCGTCACCGAGCCCACTGCGGCGATCGACGAGGACGCGGTGCGGACCGCCGCGGCGCGGCTTGGCGGGAGCGAGCGCCCCCTGCTCCTCGTGGGAATGGACGCGAACGACGACCCTGTCGCGGGCCCGCTCCGCGCGCTGGCCGAGGCGTGGAGCATCCCGGTGATGGTCAGCCCCAAAGCGAAGGGCGTTTTCCCGGAGGACCACGACCTCTTCGTCGGGACCATCGAGGGGCTCGGCACGGCCTACCTCTACGACTACATCGACACCTGCGACCTGGTCCTGATGGTCGGATTCGACCCGGTCGAGTTCGACCGCGACTGGGGCGCGAAAGCACGCATCGTGCACATCGGCGTCGTGCCGAATGACGATCGCTACTACGGCAGCGAGGTCGAGCTCGTCGGGCCTATCGACATCGCGCTGGAGCGGCTTCGCGCGAGCGGAGAGCCCCAGCCGAAGGTCGCGCGCGACGAGGTGCGCGCGTTCCGCGATGCGTTCGCCGAGCGCGTGCGCCCGAGCGCACGCGGGCTGACCGCACAGCAGGTGCTCGCCGAGCTGCGAGGTGCGTTCCCTCGAGACGGTCTCGTCACCTGCGACGTCGGGAGCAACAAGGCCGTTTCGACGCAGTGCTGGCCGGCGTATCGGCCGCGCACCTTCTTCGTCTCGAACGGGCTGTCATCGATGGGATACGGCCTTCCGGCAGCGCTCGGGCTCAAGCTGGCCGATCCGTCGCGTGCGGTCGCCTGCATCCTCGGCGACGGCGGCTTCGCCATGTCGATGGCCGAGCTCGAGACCGGCGTCCGGCTCGGACTCGGCGTGACGGTCGTCGTCCTCGCCGACGACGCGCTCTCCCAGATCAAAGCCGCTCAGGAGCGGAAGGGATATCCGGTGACGGGCACGACGTTCGGCGCGCTCGACTACCCGAAGCTCGCCGCGGCATTCGGCATTGCCGGGATCGACGTGAGCTCGGTCGAGGAGTGCCGCGCGGCGTTCCGAGCGACGCCGACCGATCGCCCGCGGCTCGTCGCCGCGCATGTGGACCCGAGCGCCTATCGCGTCGCCTAGATGCCTCGCACCGCCGGGAGGACCTCGCGCGTCATTCGGTCCAGCGTGCCGGGCTTCCAGATGTCTTTCACCCCGCCCATCACGGCCGTGAAGCCGATCTTCGCAAGACCCTTGAGTCGCTCGATGCTCGGCCCGATGTTCTCTCCGCGCTCGCCGAGATCGAAGTGGAACATGCATGTCTTCTCGATGTCGTCGTAATTCCGCTTCTCCCTCTCGCAGTGCTCCTTGAGCACGTCGAGCTTGTGCTGGACGTCCGGCGTCGGGAAGAGATTGCAGGCGTCCGCGTACTTGGCGACGAGGCGAAGCGTCTTTTGCTCGCCGGAGCCCCCGATCATGATCCGCGGGCGCGGCCGAGAGAGGGTCTGCGGACGGTTCAGCGGACGCTCGAACCTGAACCGCTTTCCCGCGAACGGGCTCTGGTCATCGCGCCACATGCGCATGCAGAGCTCGAGCGTGTCCTCGAGCCAGTCGAAGCGCTCCGCCAGAGGCGGGAACGGGATGCCGAGCGCCTTGGCTTCCTCTTCGTTCCAACCGGCGCCGATGCCGAGCATCGCGCGGCCGCCGGAGAGCACGTCGAGGGTGGTCACGATCTTCGCAAGCACGCCTGGGTACCGGTACACGGCCGCCGTGACGATGGCGATCAGGTGCGCCCTCGAGGTGTTCGCGGCCAGATAACCGAGCGTGGTGTACGCCTCGAGCATCTCCTGCTCGGGCGGACCGCCTTGAACGATCCGTCCTTCACGGACCACGGCGATCTGGAAGAAGTGGTCCATGACGCCGATCGGATCGAACCCTCCCTCGTCGGCGGTGCGTGCGATCCGCGCCAGGTCTTGTCCGAGCTGCTTCGGGCCTCCCGGAAACGTGAAGTTATTGATCTGCAGGCCGACCTTCATCAATGGCCTACGTTCTGTAGCAGCCTGCGCGCGAGCGCGGTCGTGCTAGGTGACCTTCACGCGGTCCGGGAAGTACTTGCGGACCTTCTTCACCTTCGGCGCGGCGTTGAAGAGGATGTACGGCTGGAGCGGATTTCGCTCGGCGTAGTCCTGGTGATAGTCCTCGCCCTCGAAGAAGCGCTCGAGCGGCGTGACCTCGGTGACGATCGGAGCGTCGAAGACGTGCGCTGCGTCCAGCTGCTTGATGTAGGCCTCAGCGGTCCGCTTCTGCTCGTCGTTCGCGTAGAAGATCACCGAGCGGTATTGCTTGCCGACGTCCGGGCCCTGGCGGTCGCGCGTGGTCGGGTCGTGCGCGATCGAGAAGAAGACCTTGAGGAGCTGGCCGTAACTCACCTTCGACGGATCGAAACGGATCTCGACCGCCTCGGCGTGTCCGGTCCGGCCTGAGGAGACCTTCTGGTAGTCGGCCGACTCGGCGGATCCGCCGGCGTATCCCGAGACGACCGAACGAACGCCGTCGAGCTGCTTGTACACGGCCTCGACGCACCAGAAGCAGCCGCCCGCAAGGACGGCCGTGGCCTCGCCGTTCTGGGCCGGGACCGGCGCATCGACCTCGGGATCCGGGAACTTCTCGGGGGAGACCACGACCATGGAACTGTAGGCTCCCTCGGTCCATTCCATGGCCACGATCAGCGCCACACGCAAAGCGCTCCTCGCCCATGCCCTCAGGCACGAAGGCGCGTGGGAGGACCACCCGTGGGGTGAAGACGTCGCGAAGGTCGGCAAGAAGATCTTCGTCTTCTTCGGGCAGGAGGGGCCGGACCTCGGGGTCGGCGTGAAGCTTCCACGCTCGCTGCTCTTCGCGCGGGCGCAGCCGTTCGTCCAGAAGATGGGTTACGGCATGGACAAGTCCGGCTGGGTCGCCGTCCGGTTCGCGAAGGGTGATGACATGCCGGTCGCGCTGCTCCGAAGCTGGATCGATGAGAGCTACGAAGCGATCGCGGTGGCCGCGCTCCCCAAACGCAAAGCGCGCACGAAGACGACCCGCCGGCCGACCGCGCGCCGATGAAGCTCGCGCCCGGCATCCACCGCATCGGCGATGGCCTCGTCAACTCCTATCTCCTCGAAGAAGGCGGCGAGGTCACGATCGTCGACTGCGGCGCTCCCGCGTACTGGAACGATTTGCCCCGCGAGCTTACGGCGATGGGGCGCACGTTGGCCGACGTGCGAGCGGTCGTACTGACGCACGCCCACACCGATCACATCGGGTTCGCCGAGCGTATCCGCCGTGAGCGCCGAGTTAGGGTCAGCGTCCACGAGCTCGACGCCGGGATGGCGCGCGGCGAGGAGAAGCCGAAGAACCAGTCGTGGGCGGGCATCCGGATCGGTCCGCTGCTCGGCTTCATACGATTCGCGCTCGGCCACGGCATGCTGCGATCGACCCCGATCGCGGAGGTCGCCACGTTCGGCGACGGCGCGACCCTCGACGTCCCGGGGACGCCCCGCGTGATCCATCTTCCGGGACACAGCGAAGGCAGCGCGGCGCTACACGTCTCGGCCCGCGACACGCTTTTCGTCGGCGATGCGTTCGCGACGTACCACGTCCTGTCGGGCGAGACCGGTCCCCAGCTCTCCCCGTTCGGGTCTGATCTGCCGCAGGCCCTCAAGTCCCTTGCACGGCTCGACGGCATGGAGGCCGGCCTCGTGCTTCCCGGTCACGGCGAGGCTTGGACGGGCGGGCTCGCGGATGCGCTCCGACGCGTCCGGGAGAGCACTCCGCACTAGCATCGGGCGCGCGGTGACGCAGAAATTCCGCACGATCATCGAGCCCTTCCGCATCCACTCCGTCGAGCCGCTTCGCATGACGACCGAGGAAGAGCGCACGGCCAGGATCAGGGAAGCCGGCTACAACCTCTTCGCGCTCCGGGCCGAGGACGTGCTGATCGACCTGCTCACGGATTCCGGAACGGGCGCGATGTCCCGCGACCAGTGGGCCGCGATCCAGCACGGCGATGAGAGCTACGCGGGCTCGCCTTCGTGGTTCCGCTTCCTGGACGCGGTGCGCGAGCTCTTCCCCTTCCGTCACGTCATCCCGACGCACCAGGGCCGCGCCGCCGAACGGATCCTCTTCTCGGTCATCGCAGGTCCGGGAAAGGTGATCCCGAACAACACGCACTTCGATACGACGCGCGCGAACGTCGAGGCCACCGGTGCCGAAGCGGTCGACCTCGTCATCCCCGAGGGCCGGGAGCCGCAGCGCATCCATCCGTTCAAGGGGAACATGGACATCGCGGCGCTCGACCAGCTGCTGGCGAAGCGCGCGTCCAACGTCCCGGTGGTCTTCGTCACCGTCACGAACAACTCCGGCGGGGGGCAGCCGGTCTCGATGGAGAACATCCGCTCGGTGCGGGCGGTGTGCGATCGCCATCGTGTGCCGTTCTTTCTCGACGCGTGCCGCTTCGCCGAGAACGCGTGGTTCATCCGCATGCGCGAGAAGGGCTACGCCGACAAGGCCGTTCCGGACATCGTCCGCGAGATGGCCTCATACGCGGACGGTATGACGATGAGCGCGAAGAAGGATCCGCTCGCGAACATCGGGGGCTGGCTCGCGCTCAACGACGACGCGCTCGCGGAGCGATGCCGCAATCTGCTGATCCTGACCGAAGGATTCCCGACGTACGGCGGACTCGCCGGTCGCGACCTCGAGGCTATCGCGCAGGGTCTGAAGGAAGCGGTCGAGCACGACTACCTCCGCTATCGCATCCGATCCACGGAGTACCTCGCCGAGGCGCTCGACCGTGCCGGCGTGCCGATCGTGAAGCCGGCGGGCGGCCACGCCGTGTACATCGACGCGCGGGCGATGCTTCCGCACATCGCGCCGCTCGCCTACCCCGGTCAGTCGCTGGCGGTCGCGCTGTACGAGGCGGGCGGGATCCGTAGCGTCGAGATCGGCACGGTCATGTTCGGCCGTCATCCCGACGGCCGCGAGACCCCTGCGGCGATGGATCTGGTGCGGATGGCGATCCCGCGACGCACCTACACGCAGAGCCACATCGACTACGTGATCGAGGTCGTGGCCGCCGTTGCGGCGCGAGCCTCAAAGCTCCGCGGCTACCGAATCGTCGATGAGCCGCCGCAGCTCCGGCACTTCACCGCGCGCTTCGAGCCGCTCGCCTAGGAGTTACGCGCGCTGTCTCGATCCCGCGAGCGGCGCTCGCGCGGCCACGATCAGACCCGCGACCAGCACCGCGACGATCGCGGCGTGGTAGGCGATGTCCGGTCCTGTTCGCGGACCGACGCCGATCGCGATGGTGAAGATGCCGACCAGCGTCCCAACAAGAGCGAACGCCTGCGCTCCAAGGCCAGCCGCGCGAGTCGGCACCCCTGCCAGGCTCAGCGCAAGACCGAATAACAGGACAATCGCGATGACGCTCTCCGCGGTGCCGGCCTGCTGGTGCTCATAACCGCGGGTCAAGACACCGAAATGGACCAGCGCCGCGGCGGCGAAGCTCGCGGCCTCGATGAGCAGGAAGGCTCGAATGGTCTGCGTCATGAGGCGCGCTCGAGGCCCCGAGGTTCAATCGAGCCTCGCGCCGTGCCTGACGTCGCGATTGCGGCGGCGGTCCCGGCGAGACCGAACGCGACGAGCGCGACGGCCGATGCGACGAGGTCGGGTTTAACGGTCATGAGCAGCACGATCCCGAGACCGATCCCGATCCGCGTCAGGATCGATGTCCACACGATGCGATCGCGCAGCCGGGCGCGCGCCTCCGGCGGGAGCGGACCGCGCAGAGGTCCGATCGATCGGCCGATGATCGGTATCCGCGCCGCATTCGATGCGGCGCCGAGCGCGGCCAGAACAACCATGGCCAGGAGCGCAAGGGCGTTCCACGGCTGCCAGCCCGCGCTCGTGGCCACCATGTAAAGACCTGGGACGAGAATCGTGACGAGGGCGACCGGTCCGATCACCCGCAGAGAGCCCAGGACGCCAAGCCAGTCCCGCACCTGTTCGGCCGTTCCAGCCGAACGCAGCCTCGAGACGGTCACGAATTCGATCCCCATGGCCACGAACAGCAAGAGCGCGCCGACGATGTGGAGATATAGGACGATCGAATAGATATTCATTTCATCCTCCCCGTTGTGCTTCGCGTTGTACCACCGATAGTTTGGTTAGTCAAACTATCTTGCTATTCAAACTATTCCGAGGTAGGCTCTTGCCGATGGCCAGCGGCGGCAAACGTAAGCGAGCCGTCGCGAATGCAGCCTGGCGACGGATCTTTGACTTCATAGCGACGACCGCGGACCAGCGCGATCGCACGCTCGAACGTCTCGACCTGTCGCCCGGCGAGGTGCGCGCCCTGAGTAGCCTCGCCGACGACGACGCCAAGACGATGCAGACGCTCGCAACGGAATGGCGTTGCGACGCCTCCACCGCGACCTGGTTGGTCGACCGTCTCGAGAGAAGGGGCCTCGCCGCCCGGCAGGCGTCTCCAGACGATCGCCGCCTGAAGCTCGTCAAGCTGACGGCACTCGGCTCGCGGACCAAGCGCCGGCTCCAGGCCGAACTCTACAAACCGCCGCCCGAGCTGCTGGGGCTCGACGAGGCTGAGCTCGCTGAGCTCATCGCCCTTCGGGACGCGGCCGCGCACCTGCCGACCGGACCATGGCCCGCGCCCCGTGCCGCGGCCGAGCTCCGACGAGTGAAGAGGAAACGGAACGTGTAGCCCGTAGCGGATTCGAACCGCTGATCTCAGCCTTGAGAGGGCTGCATCCTAGGCCACTAGACGAACGGGCCGGGAGAACACCATTGTACGGGCGATGACCCTCGCGAACGATCCCCCACGCTGAAGGCGCCGATCGTGGCGCCGGGTGTCCGGCGCATCGAGCTCCCTCTTCCGCTCGCTCTCCGGAGCGTGAATGCCTATCTGATCGAGGGGTCGTCGGGGTACGCGCTCGTCGACGCGGGTCTGCATACCGACGATGCGGAGTCCGTTCTACGAGGTGCGATCGCTGAAGCGGGCATCGCGATCGAGGACGTGCGGCGCGTCTTCGTCACGCATCTGCATCCGGATCACATCGGGATGGCCGGCACCTTGGAGCGCGCAGGCGCCGACGTCGTGATGCACACGCCGGAGATTTCCAACGCTCGACGCATGTGGTCGCGCGACCACTCCATGATCGATGAGACGTACGCCTGGTTCGAACGCCACGGCATGCCGAAGGACGTCGACCAAGGAATGCGCGACGCATGGCTAGCGATGGGAAAGGGCGTCGACGAGATCTCGAACATCGGCCAGGTGGCGGACGGCGAGACGCTGGATCTCGGCGGGCGGCGCGAGCGCGTCGCGTGGACGCCAGGACACACCGACTATCACGCCGTGCTGGTGGACGAAGCCGAGCGCATCCTCTTCTCTGGCGATCACGTGCTGCCGCGGATCACCTCGAACGTCGGGCTCTATCCCTACTCGCGGGACGATCCGCTCGGCGACTTTCTAGGGGCTCTGCGTGCGGTGCGCTCGCTTCCGGTGACGCGCGTCCTGCCGGCGCACGGCGATCCGTTCGACGACCTGCCGGGACGCGTCGATCAGATCCTGGCCCACCACGACGATCGCCTGCGCGCGACGCTCGACGCGATTGGCGACGCGGAGCGCAACGCGTATGCGGTGTGTCGCACGCTCTTCCCCGTACTGCGATCAGCGCACGAGGAACGCTTCGCGCTGGCGGAGACGCTCGCCCACCTCCGATATCTCGAGCGACGTGGGAAGGTACGGGAGATTGAAGGGCGGCCTGCCCGTTGGACCCGCGCGTGAACGACGGTCGAGGTCCTATTGACACGAGGTGAACGTCTGTTCTAACTGGGCGCGATGCGGACCGCAGAGAAACAGCGCGCCTACAACGCCCTCTATTACGCGGCACACCGGGAAGAGGAAATCGAGCGTGTCGGCAGGCGTCAGGCGGCGACCCTTGAGTTTCTACGCGATCTGCGTCGAAGGCCATGCGCCGACTGCGGGCGGAGCTTTTCGCCTTGGGTGATGGACTTCGACCACCGAGAGCCAAAAGAGAAGTCGTTCGCCCTCGCGGCGGGAAAGGTGCTCCTTAAATCGCGCGACGCTCTACTCGCCGAGATCGCGAAGTGCGACATCGTCTGTGCGAACTGTCACGCGCTTCGGACATACAACCAAATCCAGGCGTGGAAGGCTCGCCTCGCGCCTGAAGAGTGGACACCCGGTAAGTCGAAATACATTGAAACGAAGCGGGCGCGCTGGCGAGCAAACGCGCAGATGCTGAGAGAACTTTGCGACGTACCTTGCCCAGACTGTGGAGAACGCTACCCGCCGTGTGTCATGCAGTTCGACCACCGCGAGGGAACGACCAAGAAGTTTCTGGTCAGTCGAATGATTCATCGAAGTCGCAAAACGATCCTCGAAGAGGTCGCTAAGTGCGATATCGTTTGTGCGAACTGCCACCGCGAGCGGACATATCAACGCCGAATGGCAGCACGCGGGAGTAGCTCAGCCCGGTAGAGCGCCTGCCTTCCAAGCAGGATGTCGCGGGTCCGAATCCCGTCTCCCGCTCCGATCCGTCAGTCCGCAGTTGACGTAGCTATCGGCCGCTCCCATCGCACTCGTCCCTTCGCCTCGACCTCGACCGTCACGAACATCCCACCGCCGAGCGCGCGCTCATCGAAGAGCTTCATCCGCGCGGTGCGAAGCCGATAGAAGCGAGACCGGCTAGTTCGCCGTCGTAGCCTTTTGCAGGTGCGCGTTCGTCGGCGAGCCGCGGCGATCGCGTTCCTCGGCCTCATCCTCCTTGGATTGCCGACGGGCATGCTCGGCATTGCCTGGCCATCGATGCGCACCTCGCTCGACGCCCCCTTCACCGGGCTTGGGCTCCTCGTCGCAGCGATGACCGTCCCGCAATTCGCGGCCAGCGCCGCGAGCGGCTTCTTGCGTGAGCGCCTCGGAACGATCGCGCTGATCCTCGCCTCGGTCGCGGCCGCCGCCGGAGGTCTCGCGATGTTTGCGCTGGCCGACGGTTGGTGGGCGACGATCCTTGCAGCCGCCGTCCTTGGCTGCGGCCTCGGGTTGCTCGACGCCGCGGCGAATACCGAGGCCGCTCTTCGCGGCGATATCCGCTTCATGGGTGCGCTGCACGGGGCATGGGCGATCGGCGCCGCCCTCGGTCCGCCACTGGTCGGCGCGGCACTCGTGGCGAGAGACTCGTGGCGGCCCGCATATGTCGTCGCGGCCGTCCTCTTCGCGTCGCTGGGGGTGGCGACATACACGGTTCGGTCGGACGTCAGCGCCGCACCTGAGTTCGAGGCCGGGGCGAGCGGCGAGAGAAGCATTGGCCGGACGGTGATCCTTGGCTGTGCGCTCATGTTCGTCTACGTGGGCATTGAGGTCGGCGCGGGGCAATGGACGTACACCCGATTCACGGCTGACGCCTCGTTGACCGAGGTGCTCGCGGGACTCGCCGTGTTTCTCTATTGGTCGGCCCTCGCCGCAGGACGCATCGCGCTCGCGGTGGTCGGCGACCGGATCAGGCCGGCGCGCCTACTTGACCTAAGTGTCTTCGGTGCCGTTGCGGGGACACTCGGCTTCTCGGTCCTCCCGCCCCCGCTCGCGGCTCTGGTCGCACTTCCCCTGCTCGGTGTGGCGCTCTCGGTTTTCGTGCCCGTCCTCCTCTATCTGACGCCGCGGCGAATCGGGACGGCCGCGGCGCCGCGGGCGATCGGCTATCAGGTAGCGGCCGCGATGATCGGCGGCGCCACACTTCCCGCGGCTGTCGGCCTCCTCATGCAGTCCATCGGCGTCCAGGTGCTCGGCCCATGCCTCGTCGCGATGGCCGTCGTGCTCTGGGGTCTCCACGTCGGGTCGACGCGAACTTTGGGCTCGCGAACCTACGTGCGCCAGCTCCTCAGGTAAAGCGACGCTCTCGACCCGGATGGTCCAGATGACGCGGCCACCGCCCAACGGGCTCGCTCTGTACGATGCCGGGACGTGATGCGGTGGACGGTTCGCGACCTCAGATCGTTAGCGATTGGCCTCGCGTACCTCGCGCCGTCGCTCGTGCTGTTCGCCGTCTTCGTTTTCATTCCGCTTGGACGCACCTTCTATCTGAGCCTGTACAACACGAGGGCGACCGGAGCGCTCACGACGTTCAACGGGCTGGATCACTACATCGACCTCGTGACGTCGGCAACGTTCCGGTCCGGCCTCGTCGCGACCGGACTCTTCGCGATCTACACGGTCCCGATCGGCATCGCGCTGGGCCTGCTCCTCGCCGTCCTGCTCAATCAGCGACTGCGCGGCATCAGCATCTTCAGAACGATGATGGCGAGCACGATCGCCATCTCGGCGGCGGTCGGCGCGCTGCTCTGGCTCTTGCTCTTCAACCCGAGCATCGGGTTGCTCAACTACGTTCTCTCGCTGATCGGGATTCGCGGTCCCGAGTGGCTCATCCAGCCGGCCATCGCGATCATCGCCGTCTCCATCACCACGATCTGGCTGACGCTCGGAACGAACATCATCGTGCTCCTCGCCGGTCTTCAGGGCATTCCCGAAGAGATCTATGAGGCCGCCCGTCTCGACGGTGCCCGAGGCGTCCGGATGTTCACGCGGATCACCGTTCCGATGGTCTCGCCGTCGCTGTTCTTCCTGCTGGTGGTCGACAGCGTCGCTGTCCTCCAGGCATTCACCCAGATCCACCTGCTGACCCGCGGCGGCCCGGTGGATGCCACACGCACCCTCGTCTACGGCATCTACCTCGATGCGTTCCAGAACTTCCAGTTCGGGTTCGCCAGTGCCGAGTCGGTCGTGCTCTTCGCGCTCGTCCTGGCCCTGACGATCATCCAGTTTCGGTTCGTCGAACGGCGGGTTTTCTACCAATGAGCGCCATGAGCGTGTCACGGCCGCGCCCGTTCGCGGTCCGCAGAGTCGGCGCCTACCTGCTGCTCGCAGTCGTTGCGATCCTCGTCGCGTTTCCCTTGCTCATCGCGCTGTCCTATTCGCTCATGAGCGAGTCGGACATCGTGACGTTCCCGCCTCCCCTCTTTCCCGCGCATCCGAGCCTCGACAACTACGAGAAAGTGATCGCGACGATCCCGATCGGCCGCTATCTCCTGAACAGCTTCATCGTCTCTGGCGCCGTCGTCGTCGGACACCTCGTGACCGCAAGCCTCGCCGCATACGCCTTCTCGTTCCTCGCTTTCCGCGGACGCAACCTGCTCTTTTTCGTTTTCCTCAGCACGCTCATGATCCCGTGGGAAGCGACGATCATCCCTAATTACATGACGATCCGCTCGCTCGGATGGCTCGACAGCTATCAGGGTCTTGCGGTGCCTTTCATGGCGACCGCGTTCGGAACCTTCCTGCTCCGGCAGGCTTTCATGCAGATCCCGCGCGAGCTCTGGGATGCGGCGAGGATCGACGGCGCATCGTCATTCCGATTCCTGCGGGCGGTCGTGATCCCTCTGTCACGGCCGGCGCTCGGCACGGTCGCGATCTACGGCTTCCTCTCGACGTACAACCAGTACTTCTGGCCGCTCCTGATCACCAACGAAACCCTGATGCGGACGACCCAGGTGGGGATCGCGCAGCTGCGGTTCGAAGAGTCGCTGCGCTGGGGTCTGGTCATGGCCGGTGTCATCATGGTCGCTGTACCGACGCTTGCCCTGCTCGTGCTGGGGCAGCGCCAGCTCATCCGGGGACTGACCGCGGGGGCGGTCAAGGGGTAGGAGAACGCGTGGAGGGAAAGATGCGGAAGCTCGCAACCTTAGCGATCGCGCTTTCGATGGTCGCCGCGGCGTGTGGTGGGAGCAGCCCGGGCGGCGCAGGCGGTGGCACAAGCAACGACCTGAGCGCTCAGGCGCCGGGCAAGGACGTAAAGCCCGCCGCGAAGATCACGTGGTGGCACGCGATGTCGGGCATCAACGGCGAGGCGCTCAACAAGATCGTCACGAACTTCAACAACAGCCAGAGCACCATCAAGGTCGAAGCGGTCTTCCAGGGAACCTATGACGACCTGCTCTCGAAGCTGAACACGGCGCTCGCGTCGAACGCCGCGCCCGCGCTGGTGCAGGTCTACGACATCGGCCAGCGCTACATGTACGACAGCGGCCAGGTCGTGCCGATGCAGGCGTTCATCGACCGCGACAAGTTCGACACGTCCGACTTCGAGCCTGCCGTCATCAACTACTACCGGTACCAGGACAAGCTGCAAAGCATGCCCTTCAACGCGTCGTCGTCGATCTTCTACTACAACAAAGACGCGTTCAAAGAGGTTGGCCTCGATCCCGACAAGCCGCCCGTGACATTCAGCGAGATCACCGACGCCGCGAAGAAACTGACCAAGAAGGACGCCAGCGGGCAGACCGTTCGCTACGGCTTCGGCCCATCGATCTACGGATGGTTCTTCGAGCAGCTTCTCGCGACCTCCGGTGCCCTCTACGCCGACAACGGCAATGGGCGTGACGATCGCGCGACGAAGGTCGTCTACAACAACGCCGCGGGGAAGGCGATCCTCGATTGGTGGAAGGCCGGCATCGACGGCGGGTACTTCTACAACCCCGGTATCGACAACCCCGGCGCGACGAACGCGTTCAACGCCGGCAAGACAGCGATGTACCTCGAGTCCAGCGCGGCGCTGCGCGGCAACATCAACACAGCCAAGTTCCAGGTCGGCACCGGGATCTTCGCGCGGCCCGACGGCAGGCCAAAGGACGGAGGCAACATCATCGGCGGCGCATCGCTCTACATCATGAAGAGCCGCCCGGTGGAGGAGCAGCAAGCCGCGTGGGAGTTCGTGAAGTTCGCGATGACCCCGGTGGTCCAGGCGCAGTGGCAATCGGATACGGGCTACTACGCGATCCGTAAGTCCGCATACAACGAAGCTCCGGCGAAGGAATGGGCAACGAAGTATCCGCAGTTCCTCACAGCGGTGAATCAGATCCGTGAATCACCACAGAACCGCTTCACCAACGGCGCGGTACTCGGGGTCATGCCCCAGGCGCGTGCTCGCACGCAAAAGATGATCGAATCGGTCTTCCTCGGGCAGGCGACGACGCAGGCCGCGCTCGATGCCGCGGTCACGGACATGAACGACCAAATCGACAAGTACAACAAGGCGAACAAGTAGGTAGGTACACGCGATGAGACGGTGCGGTCGCTCGGCGATCGCACCGTCGATCTCCTGGTCATCGGAGGCGGGATCGTCGGCGCGGGCATCGCGCGCGATGCCGCACTGCGGGGCATGTCGGTCGCGCTCGTCGAGCAGGATGACTTCAGCTCCGGCACCAGCTCTCGTCCGACGCGGCTGATCCACGGCGGCCTCCGGTATCTCGAACAATTCGACTTCGGACTCGTGCGTAGCGACATGCGCGAGCGCGAGATCCTGCTGGGCATCGCCCCGCACCTCGTGTTCCCCCTTCCGTTCCTGCTCCCGCTCTACCGGCCCAGCTTCTTCTATCAGCTGAAACTCCGGATCGGGATGCAGCTCTACGACGCGCTGTCGCTCGAGAAGAGTCTTCCGAAGCGGCAGCACCTCGACCGCGCGGCGACGCTCGCCGCGGAGCCGAGCCTGCAGCCCGACGGTCTCGCGGGTGCGTGGCGGTTCTATGACGCCCAGGTCCCGCTCGTCGAGCGCTTGGTCGTCGAGAACGTCGTCGATGCCGCAGATCACGGGGCGCTCGTGCTGAATCACGCCCGCGCGATCGCGTTTCTGCGCGAGGGGGACCGCATCGGCGGAGCGCGCGTGCACGATGCGATCGGCGCGCGGGATCTCGAGATCCGCGCGCGCTTCACGGTGAACGCCACCGGTCCGTGGCTCGACGAGACGATCGCGCCGCTGCGCCGCACAAAGCAGCGGCTGCTTCGGCTGACGAAAGGCATCCACCTCGTTACGCGACGCGCGACCGAGCACGCGCATGTGCTCTTCGCGAAGAGCGATGGGCGGCTGTTCTTCGTCCTGCCGTGGCTCGACGCGACGATCGTCGGTACTACGGATACGGACTATGTCGGCGATCCCGCGGACGCGGCCGCGGACGAGGATGACGTCCGCTACCTGCAGGCCGAGGCGCGCCACGCGTTCCCGAAGGCGCCGTTCGAGGAGATCCACTTCACCTGGGCAGGCGTGCGCGCCCTCGTGCGGGAGGAGGGTGTCGCGGAAGGTGAGGTCTCGCGCAAGCACGCGCTATTCGATCACGAGCGACGCGAGGGGATCGCCGGAGTCATCTCCGTTGTCGGGGGCAAGATCACCGCATACCGCGCCATCGCCGAGGAGGTGGTGGACGCCGTATCCGGGAAGCTCGAGCGGCGCGGCCGATCGATCACCGCGGAGCAGCCGCTGCCGGGCGCGCGCGTGGGAGACTTCGCCGCACGCGAGCGGGAGCTGTCGCTCGAGCCGGCCTCGCTGGCGCACCTCAAGCGCGTGTATGGCGGAAGGGCGCGCGAGCTGCTCGACCTGGCCGCCGCGGACCGATCGCTCGCGCAACCCTTGTGTCCTCACCATCACGGTGTCGCCGCGGAGGTGGTTCACGCGGTGAAGACCGAATGGGCGATGACCCTCGGCGACGTCCTGCTGCGTCGCAATGCCCTCGGCCTTTCGGCGTGCCAGGGATTGGACTGCGTCGACCGCGTCGCCGACCAGATGGGCCCACTACTCGCCTGGGATGCGGACCGGCGGCGAAAGGAGATCGAGGCTTACCGTCACGAGGTCGAGCCGATGCGACGCTTCAGCACCGAGTGAAGGCGGTCCTCGCGCTCGATCAGGGGACGACCGGTTCGAGCGCGATCGTGTGCGACATTGACGGGTCCGTTCGCGGAGCCGCCGACCGCGAGATCCGGCAGTTCTATCCGGCTTCGGGGCACGTCGAACACGACCCCGAAGAGATCTTCGCCACCACGGTCGCGGTCGGACGCGAAGCGCTTCGCGCCGCCGGGGTCGACGCCCGAGACCTCGCGGCGATCGGCATCACCAACCAGCGCGAAACGACGATCGTCTGGGAACGCGCGACCGGCCGCCCGATCCATCCGGCGGTCGTTTGGCAGAGCCGCGCGAGCGCCGGTATCTGCGAGCGTCTTCGCGCGCAGGGGCGCGAACAGCTTTTCCGCGACCGCACCGGTCTCGTGATCGACGCGTACTTCTCAGGCACGAAGATTCGCTGGATCCTCGACCAGGTCCCACACGCGCAGGATCGTGCCGAGGCCGGCGAGCTTCTCTGCGGGACCGTGGACTCCTGGCTCGTCTGGAAGCTGACGGCCGGACGCGTTCACGCGACCGACCTATCGAACGCGTCGCGAACGCTCGTCTTCGACATTCATCGCCGAGTGTGGGATGACGAGCTGCTCGGGATCCTCGGAATCCCACGGGCGATGCTCCCGTCAGCGGTTCGGTCGAGCGGCGTGGTCGCTGTGACCGACGCGGCGCACTTCGGCTCCCCGGTAACGGTGGCGGGGATAGCGGGCGATCAGCAGGCCGCGCTCTTCGGACAGGGATGCTTTGAGCCGGGCGAGGCGAAGAACACGTACGGCACGGGCTGCTTCCTTCTCGTCAACACCGGGACACGCGCCGCGTCGCCCGTCGGGGGTCTCTTGGCGACGCTAGCGTGGGACATCGGCAACGGCCCGCGCTACGCGCTCGAGGGAAGCGCCTTCATCACCGGGGCCGCGGTCCAGTGGCTGCGTGACGGTCTCGGCATCATCGCGTCGGCCGATGAGACCGAGGCCCTCGCGACGAGCCTCACCGACAATGCCGGCGTCTATCTCGTGCCCGCGTTCACCGGTCTCGGCGCGCCGCATTGGGACCCGTACGCGCGTGGCCTCCTCATCGGTATCGAGCGCGGCACCTCCCGCGCGCACCTCGCTCGCGCAACGCTCGAGAGCATCGCGTATCAGACCCGCGATCTGGTCGAGGCGATGCGCGGCGCGGGTCAGCCCATCGCCGTGCTCCGAGTCGACGGTGGCGGGACGGTCAACCGTTTCCTCATGCAATTCCAGGCCGACGTGCTCGGCATCCCGGTCGAGGTCGCCCGGGTCCGCGAGACGACCGCACTCGGGGCGGCGTTCCTCGCGGGTCTGGGCGTCGGACTCTGGAAGTCCCCGGACGAGCTTCGCCAACGCCGCGCGGTCGCGGCGCGTTACGAGCCCGCCATGTCAGTCGACCAGCGCGACGCCAAGTACTCCGGCTGGCTGCGCGCGGTGGAGCGCGCGCGCGGGTGGGCCTCGAGCGCTCCCTAGTCCTTCGGCACTCGCTCGGGGTAGTCGGACATGATCCCGTCGACCCCCCACTCTGCGAACGTGGCGATCTCGCTCGGCTCGTTCACCGTCCACGCATTCACGACGAAGCCCGCCCCGTGAACGTCGCGCACGAACGCCGGCGTGACGTACGCGCGGTTCGGGTGCAGCGCCCATAGCCCGGCGGCTCGTGCCGTCTCCAGGAACGTGCGGCGCTCCGGCGAGTCCGCGAATAGGAACGCACGTCGGACCGATGGTCCGGCACTTCGCGATCCTTCGAGCGCATCCCACCAGAAGCTCGAGACGTACACATCCGGATCTGCGCGGCGCGCGAGGATCGCGGCGACGCGAGCGCCGGTCTGGCGGGCCCGTTCCTCGCTCGCGACACACTTCAGCTCGACGTTCACCTCAAGCTTCCCTCGGCAGAAGTCGAGGACCTCGTCCAGCGTCAGCGACGCGTCGCGCCCTGGTGGGTCGTGTGAGATGACGAGCCGGCCGTGGTCGGCGAGCCACACGTCGGTCTCGACGCCATCGCAGCCGAGGTCGATCGCCTTCTGAAATGCAGCGATCGTGTTCTCGGGTGCGTGACCCTTCGCGCCGCGATGTCCGATGCGCCGCACGGCGCGATTCTGATACTGCCGCGACAATGTGACCGGAGGAAACATGCCGGAGAAGTTCGTCACCCGCGGATTCGTCGGACGCCGCGAGCCCGCGGGCACGCAGACCAAGCGCATCCCGCCCGGCCAGCATCTGGTGAAGGACTTCCCGGTCCTCTCCGCCGGACCGACTCCGCGGACGGATCTCGCCAAGTGGACCTTTCGCATTGAGGGCCTCGTAAAGGAACCGGTCTCATGGGGATGGAACGAGTTCCAGAAGCTTCCGGCGCAGGACTTCGTGAAGGACATCAGCTGCGTCACGAAGTGGACCAAGCTCGACACGCGCTGGCGCGGCGTGTCGGTGGACATCCTGCTCGAACAGGTCGAGCTCGATCGGCGCGCGGCGTTCGTGACCGCGTTCTCGGACGGCGGCTACACGACGAACATTCCCCTCCCGGAGCTCGTCAACGGCCAGGCCTTCGTCGCCTACGGCTACGACGGCAAGCCACTCGCGCCCGAGCACGGCGGGCCGGCCCGGCTCGTCGTTCCGCACCTCTACTTCTGGAAAAGCGCGAAGTGGGTCCGCGGCCTGCGCCTGATGGATCGGGACGTGGCGGGGTTCTGGGAATCGCTCGGCTACAACAATCACGGCGATCCCTGGAAAGAAGAGCGGTATACCGGCGACTGATGAAACGCACTCTCGAATGGCAGATCGCCACGGTGTCCAGGATCAAACCCGAGACCGCCGAGGTGAGGACTCTCACCCTCGCGCTACCGGATTGGACCGCGCACCGACCCGGGCAGCACTACGACGTCCGCCTCACCGCCGACGACGGCTACGCGGCGCAGCGGAGCTACTCGGTCGCGTCGGAGCCCGAACGCACCGGAGAGATCGACATCACCGTGGAGCGGGTCCCGAATGGTGAGGTGTCGCCCTTCCTCCTGGACACGGTCGTCGTCGGTGATCGTTTCGAGGTCCGCGGGCCGATCGGCGGGTACTTCGTCTGGGATGAGTCGGTCGGTGGTCCGATCCTGCTCGTGGCTGGCGGATCCGGCGTCGTGCCGCTCATGGCGATGCTGCGCCATCGCGCGGCCACACGCGTGAAGACCCCGGCTCGGCTCCTCTACAGCGCACGCACGTACGAGCAGATCATCTACGGGCCGGAGCTCGACATGCTCGCGAGCCAGGATGGCTTCAAGGTCTCGTACACGCTCACGCGGCAGCAGCCGCCCGGATGGAAGGGCTATGCGCGGCGGATCGACGACGCGATGCTCGCCGAGGTGCGCAAGCCGCTCGGTCTCGAGGTGGTCGCCTACGTCTGCGGACCGACGGCCCTGGTCGAGGTCGCGGCCGACGGTCTCGAGCGGATCGGCCTCTCCGCCGATCGGATCCGCACCGAGCGCTTCGGACCGAGCGGAACATGAGCGAGCTCATGGACGAGCTCGTGCTCGACGGCAACGCGGCGGCCGGAGCGCTCGCCGAGATCTACGGCGATGACATGACGACGGTCCTCGCCGAATGCGCAAGCTGTGGTCAGGTGGACCCGATCGGAGGACTGGTCGCGTTCGTCCATGCGCCCGGCATCGTGTTGCGCTGCACCGCGTGCGCGACAGTCGTGATCCGCATTGTCCAGACGCCGAAGCGCACGCTGGTGGACGTGCAGGGCAAGCGCATTCCGGCGCCACCGACAACGACCTAGGCGCCTAGGATTCCCGCCGGAGGAGCGGGAATTGGAACGGCGGTCCGAACGT
>WNGI01000050.1_pt1 | contig 67970 bp, 69 predicted proteins | sample 5400621 | NCBI WGS metagenome assembly WNGI01 (sample SAMN13153374, study PRJNA577476) | soil metagenome | isolation source: 20 cm soil or saprolite under Garry oak tree replicate 1 | place: USA:California | collected 2016-06-15 | reverse complement strand
GGGCTCTACCGCTATCGCGTCACGGACACCGAGATCGTCAACCCAGACAACAGGACCGCCCTGATCGCCGACGCCAACGGCTACTACCTGACACTGACGACATGCTGGCCCCTATGGGCCGGGGCATTTGCGACGCAGCGGTACATCATCCACGCGACCCAGTACTGGCCGATCCCGGTTCGACCCGGCTACACCTAAATCGTCCGTGGAGGGGGATGACGGGGTGGGCGTGGGTGGCCATGCATGGCGCTTGGGTGAACTGTTAGACGGACGGTGAAGAGTGCGACGGGGATGCGCTTGGAGACCGAAAGCGACGCATTGGTGAATGAGATTTGACCTAAATTAACTGGACATACGAACATTAGTTTGATAGACTTTGGGCATGCTCGAGATGGCTCCCGAGGTGGTCGACAAGGGCTTCCTTCTCTCCAGCCTGCGCCACTTCATCGATGGCCTGGAGCTCGACTTCGCCCGCTACGCGGCGGAGTTCGACCAGAGCAAGCAATGGGACGAGGAAGGCTTCAACAACCCGGCCGACTGGATGCGTTTCAACTGCCACATGAACTCCCAGGCGGCCTGGAACGCGCTGGGAGTGGGCGAACAAGAGGCCAAGCTGAGCCAGAGCATCGCTGCCCTGCGGGCGGGCGAGATCGGGTTCGCCCACCTGGCGATCATGGGTTGCACCGCCGATCAGATGGGCAAGGCCTTCGATGAATCCAAGCTGCTCCCCCTGGCCAAGGAGAACTCGCCGGGCAAGTTCTACTACAAGGTCCTCCACTACAAGCACTCCGTGGATGCCGGTGCGTATAACCGCGCCCAGGAGGAGCTCGCCGAGGAGCGCAGCCTGCGCCTGAGCACTGCCGAGGATGGCTGCCTCTTGATCAGCGGCGTCCTCGATCCGATCGGCGGCGCTGCCGTGCGCACCGCGCTGGAGCCGCTGGCTCAGCCTTCCGGGGCTCACGACGACCGCAGCCGGGAGCAGCGCCTGGCCGATGCGTTGGTCGAGCGCCTCTCGGGTGGCCAGCCGGCCAACCTCCAGGTCACGGCCACCATCGAGACCCTGAAGGGCTTGGCGGGCGCCGCGGCGGGAGAGATGGAGTTCTCCTTTCATCTCCTCCAGCTCGATCCAGCGCATGGCCTGCGACTGCAGCATCACCCGGGTCCTGCTCAGCCAGGAGTCGGTGACGATCGACGTCGGGCGCTCGAAGCGGGTGATCTCGGGCGGGCTCGCTCGGGCTCTGAAGGCTCGCGATGGGCACTGCAGGTGGCCGGGCTGCGAGCGCTCAGCCTCGATGTGCGACGGACATCACCTCGTGCACTGGATCCACGGCGGGCCGACCGACCTCGACAACCTGGTCCTGCTATGTCGCCGGCACCATCGGATGGTGCACGAGGGCGGCTGGCAGCTGATCAAGACCTCAGATCAGAAGATCGTGACAATCGCGCCGACAATCACGTTCGGGTTGCCGCGCGGGCCTGACTAGTCGGCCGTCACCTCGGCGGCGTTGTTCTCCGTCTCGACCACTCGCACCTTCACCAGATGGGCCGGTTTGAAATGCGGCTCCAGGCGGTGGAACGCGGCCATGGCCACGTTCTCGGCCGTCGGAATGACGCCGCGGAGGAAGTCGACGTCGCGGTTGAGGTGGCGGTGGTCGACGGCGTCGATGAACTCGCGGCGAAGGACGCTGTCGACGTGCTTGAGGTTGACGACCATACCGGTGTCGGGGTCGAGCGGACCGCTTACCGTGACCTCGATCACGTAGTTGTGGCCGTGGTCCGTGACGCACGCGCCGAATACCTCGCGGTTCTTCTCATCGTCCCAGTCGTCTCGGCACAGGATGTGGGCCGCGGCGAACGTGGCGCGGCGGGTGATGGTCACGTGGGTGGTCATGGGTCCATCCGCAAATTAGCACCGGTGAGGGGCGCCGATTCCGAGGAGGCGAGCCAGACGATCACGCGCGCGACCTCTGCGGGCGAAAGGGCGGGGCCCTCCACCCCCGCTGTTCGCAGCATGTCAGTATCGACGGAGCCCGGGCTTATGGCGTTCACGCGGATGCCGAACTCGCGACCTTCCACGGCGAGGGCCTCGGTGAGCCCGGCGAGGCCCGACTTGGCCGCCACGTATGCCGCCATGCCGGGAAACTTCTCCGCTCCGGCGACACCCGAAAGACTCGAGACCATCACGATGGCCCCTCCGCGATGGCGCATCAACCGGAAGGCCTCACGGCCGCAGAGAAAAGCGCCGCGCAGTCCTGCGGCTAGCTGCTCGTCCCAGTCGCGCGCGCTCGTCTCGATGAATGGCCGCTTGATCAAGACGGCCGCGCAGTGGATCAATGCGTCGAGCGATTGCAGGGCGCCAAAGGCCCTGACGACCTGGTCTTCGTCCGATACGTCGCATCCCTCCCGGCGACTCAAGGACGTGACGTCCCACCGTTTGCCGCGCAGCTCCTTGACTACCTCGCTCCCGATGCCGCCGGAGCCTCCTGTGACGACCGCGCTGAGCGTCACCGAGCAATGCCCATGAACGCGGATTCGTAGCGGTCCAGCGCTCCATCCAGACTCAGGCGGCGCAGCGCGCTCGCCCGCACCGACGCGCGGTCGAGGGTCAGGCAGCGCTCGATCGCGGCGGTGAGATCTTCGACATCGTCGGCCTCGGCGAGATAGCCGCTCACCCCCTCCTCTACCACCTCTGGCAACGCGCCTCTGCGATAAGCGGCGACCGGACACCCGGCCATCTGCGCCTCAGCGGCGACCATGCCGAACGGCTCTTCCCAACGGACCGCGCACACGGTGACGGCGGATGCGGCCATCATGCGGCGAAGGTCGTCGCGCGCGAGCGAACCCAGCTGCTCCACGCCTTCCAGGTCGACCACGTATGCCGGATCGTAGTGCGCGCCCGCCAGGCGCACCCCAAGGCCGGCCCTGCGCGACGCCGCGATGGCGTGCTCGATCCCTTTCTCCGGCGAGATCCGCCCGGCGATCATGGCGGACCGGGTCGGCCGGGACTCGACCGCGATGTCGGCCACGCCGTTCGGCAAGACAAGCGCGACGTCCACACCGGCCGACCGCCACTGCGCCTGGCATGAGTGCGAGACGGTCGCCAGGGCGCCGCCCGGCAGCTTCCTTGCGGCCTCGACCACCGTGGTCACGATAGGCGGCAGGTGCAGCGTATGCAGCGCAGGAAGGCCGTGCGACAGCTCGAGGGCAGGAGCATCGAATGCGTGCTGGCTGATGACGTCGACCTTCATCGCTCGGATCGTCCGGAACGTTTCGTCGAGCGCCCTCGCGACGCCGGGCGTGGGCGGCGGCTGTGAGCCGCCGGGCATGACCAGCGCGACGGCTGCGTCGCGCGGCGCAGGCACCGTCACCAGCCTGACGCCCGCTACCTCTGATCCTGATGCGCAGTGAAGCGTCACGTCGTGTCCGCGTTCCGTCAGCCCTCGCGCCAGGTCACAGATGAACGCCTGCGCGCCGCCGAGCTGCGCCGGGCGGAGTGCCGTCACGGGCGACGCCACGACGGCGATCCTCATCACGCCGTCCTAGTCTGATCGAGGGTACGCGTGGACTTTGCAGAGGCCGTCGCCAAGGCGCCGCCCGGCTGGCGGCATTTCAGCGTCAGCGACATCGCGCGGCTTCCACCTGCCGTCCGCGCCCATGAGATGGCTCGAGTACCGGCCGGTGAGCCGGATGACGACGTCGTGCGGTTTCTCTTCTGGACGCTCGTCTATCACCTGGAGCCGGAAAAGTGGGACGAGCTCGCGCGCCACGAACCGATCCATCCCGATCTCGTAGCCGCGCTGCCTGACCACGTAAAGCTGGCGATCGACGTCGGCGCCGGAAGCGGCCGCCTGACGGACCATCTGGCGGCGCGAAGCAGCCGCACCGTCGCGGTCGAACCGTCCGCGGGGCTCCGGGCATTGTTGTCGCGGCGGCTGCCCACCGTCGAGGCAGTCGCGGGTTGGGCGGAAAACCTACCGCTGGCTGATGGCTCATCCGAGCTGACCGCGGCGTGCGGCGCACTCGGTCCTGATCCGATCGTCCTGGCGGAGCTGTGGCGCGTGACGCGGCGAGGCGGTGTCATTGCGCTGATCAACCCCGAGCAGCCCGAGTGGTTTGCAGAAAACGGATGGAAGCGAGTCACCGCCCCAGCGCTGGCTGCCCCTGAGCATCCGCGCTGGATCGACGATTTCTTCGGGCCGCTTGACCCACCGCGTGAGCTCGTGCTCCAGGTCGTGAGCTAGGCGGGCGTCGCGGAGATCGGCTCCTTCTCGCCCACATCGGCCTCCTGGGGCCGCGCGGCGTGGTTGCGAATACCCACTGCGTTGACGACGGCGCCGGCAAGCAGCAGCCCCGCGCCGATGAGCATGGCCAGGTGGAACGCCGTGGTCGACGCCTCGCGGACGATGGCCGCCAGTTTCGCGTCGGTCGGAGTGTTCAGAGGGCTGACGGTGCTGCGGAAGCTCTCGGATGACACGTCGACACCGGGGAGATGCGGCGCAAGGTAGGCGTAGAAGGACGCCGTGAGGAAGACGAAGATCAGGGCACCGGCCAGCTGCGGACCCACGCGAGAGATCGCGTTGTTGATCGCTGATCCCAGGCCCGAGTGACTCACCGGCACCGATGTCATCAGGGCCGTGGTCAGCGGCGCGACCATGATCATGATTCCGATTCCGAAGATGATGTTGCCGGGCAGAAAGTCGATGAAGTACGACAGCGGCGGAAGGTATGTGCCGACGTGGTTCGGCTCCAATTTCCACGGCGTGCTCGACGACGGCACCCGCGCGAACCACAGGACGCCGAGCGCCATGATCACCGGCCCCACGGCCATGAAGATCCGGGGTCCGTACTTCGCCGCCAGGCTCCCAAATCTCGGCGAGAAGAAGATCAGAAAGATCGAGCCCGGGATTCCCGCCGCGCCCGCCGCGGCCGCCGTGTAGCCCAGGGTTCCCTGCTGGAAAAGACCGAGGTAGTAGAACGTGACGTACAGCGCACCGTAGATGAGAAGGGTCGAGATGTTCGTTACGGTGAAGTTGCGAGAGCGGAACAGGTCGAGCGGGATGAGAGGGTGTTTCGCTCGCGTCATCCACCACGGAAGCGCGGCGGTGGCCACCACGCCGAGGGCGAGGATCAAGTAGCCGAGCGGATCCCGCCAGGCGCGCTGCTGGCCGTAGATCGTGCCAAACGCGAGGCCGCCCACCGAGATGGCGACGATCGCGGCGCCGATCCAGTCGAAGGTCGGCGCTTTGCCCTCGACGCGACTCTCGGGCACGTTCTTCCACGTCGCCCACGCGGCGACGGCCACCAGGGGGACGTTGATGAAAAATGCCGCACGCCAGGAGATCGTGTCCACTAGCACGCCTCCGATCAGCGGGCCGAGGATCGTGGTCGCGCCCGACGCCCCGGCCCACGTCCCGAAGGCTCGCCCCTGCTCCTCGCCAGAGAAGTTGGCGGTGATCAAGGCCAGGGAACCCGGAACCAGGAGCGCCCCGGTCGCGCCCTGGAGGACGCGGAAGAGCACGAGAAGCTCCATGTTGGGCGCAAAGCCGCATAGGACCGAGGTGAGCCCGAAGCCGAGCAGCCCGAGGAGGAAGGTGCGTTTGCGGCCGTAGAAATCGTTCACCGCGCCCGCGAGGATGAGAAGGGCGCTCAGCGTCAGCAGATAGGCGTTGTAGACGTACGACTGGCCCTCGAGGACACCGAGGAACAGGCGCGGCAGGTCGCGACCGATCCTAGGGAGCGCGACATTGACCACCGTCGAGTCGAGGAACACGATTCCAGACCCGAGCACCGCCGCCATCAGAATCCAGCGCTTGGTGCTCATGGCTTGCAGAAATCCATCAACCCTCGTGACCCGCTGCGTATTCTGCCCGGGATCAGGTGGTGCGCGCCGGGGCGAACCCGCGCTTGCGCCCGAGGGCGCGAATTCAGAAGTCCTGGCGACCGAGAAAGTGCTTGAGGACCTCGGGCCGAGAAGCCTCGTAGAGGGCGACGCGCTGTCCGCCAGGCAGCGTGAACGAAGAGCAAGCCCCCATCGGGATCTCGAGCCGGTTCTCGCGCTTCAGACCGCGCTTCTTCAACCCCGCGACGGCCTTGCTCAAGTCTTTGACGCGATAGATGTAGATCGTGCGATCGCCTTCGAGATGGTCGGTGAGCAACACGTGCGGCGGGCCGCCGGTCAGCTCGATCATCGCGACGCGGGCGCCCATGCCTTCGACAGCAAAAGCGAGTCGTCCGCCAAGGACCTCGGTGAAAAACTTCGCGTCCCGGGCGACGTCGCTGCTTGGGGTGTAGAGGTAGTCGAGCTGGAGGAAGTCGGTCAGGGGATTTCCGTCGTCTCCATGCAGGGCAGGATAGATTGGGGTGTGCGGATCTGCACCTGGAACATTCTGCTTGGGCTCAGGTTGGGCAAGGTCGTCGAGATCGTGCGCACCCACCGCGAATTTCGCGACCTGGACCTTTTCGCGATCCAGGAGGCATCGACGCATGATGGCCGCTCCGACGCTGAGGCGATCGCGGAGGCGATGGGCGCCGAGTACGCCAGCTTCCAGGCAACCGCGCAGCTCTTTCGGGGACGAGAGCAGGCCAACGCCCTGATCTGGCGCCGCGGCCTGTTCGATGAGTCACCTCAAGTTGTGTCCCTGAGCGACTTGCCTCGTGCGAGTCTGACCCGCGCCGAGCGGACACTGCTGCGGGCGATCCCGCCTCAGAGGCGGATCGCGATCCGCGCCGAATCTGAGGCTTTGCGCGTTTATGTCATGCACCTCGATGTGGTCGGTTTCACGCACAAGCTCGAGCAGTTCAGGGCAATCCTCACCGATATGACCTCGCGTCACCGGGTGCCGCTGACGCTGGTCGCCGGCGACCTCAACACCTTCGGGCCCCCGCGCCTGCAGCTGTGGCGCCGGATCCGGGCCGCGGCGCACGAGGCCAAGCTCGTCGAGCTCACACACGGACTGCGGCGCACGCACTGGACCGCACAGAAGCTCGATGCGATCTACGCGGGCGGAGCTGTGGGCGCGACGCATCGCGCCTGGACTCTTAACGTGCGCGCGTCGGACCATCTCCCCGTGTTCGCCGACTTCTGAGATGGCGACCAAGCTGGTCGTGCTTCACATAGACGGCGTCAGTGCACGGTCGCTCGGCAACGCGCTCGCGGCCGGCGACATGCCGCACCTGCAGCGCCTGATCGACTCCGAGGGCTACGAGATCCACCCCTATCGATGTGGCCTTCCCTCGACGACGCCCTTCGCGCAGGCGGGAATTCTCTACGGCGACAACTCCGAGATCCCGAGCTTCCGCTGGTGGGACCGCGAGCGCCGCGTGCTGGTGAAGTTCGGCCCCGGATCGACGTTCAAGAAAGTCGCGGATAAATACTTCAAGGGGTGCCGGCCTCTCACCGAGGGAGGCGCGTGCATCGCGGCCTGCTATCCGGCCGGAGCCGCCGAAGACTTCGGCATCGCATACCAGGACCGCAGCTACGGGCAGCAGGACAGATCGCGTACTGCGGCCGCCGTGCTGGTGCCCTACCTCGCCAACCCCATCCACCTTGGCGACTGGGTCTGGCAAACCGTTGCCGTGCTCGGCCGGACAGCGCAGGACTACCTTGTCTCCCGCTCGGAAGGACGGCACCCGGCGCGTCCTTATCTGGTGACCAACATGGTCGAGGAGATATTCGTTCACCACCTCACGAGGTACACCGTCCAAAAGGCAATGCGCCAGGGTTATTCGCCGATCTACGCGGGTTTTTACGCCTACGACGAGGTGGCGCACGCGTTTGGTCCCGCGGACCCCTCCGCGCTGCGTGTCATGAAGCATGTCGACAACACGATCGAAAAGATCGCGCGCTCCCGCCACGGCCGCTACGAGCTGGTCGTGCTGTCGGACCACGGCCACGTCGATACCACCCCATTCGCGGCGTCTGCCCATAAGCAGTGGGGCGACGTGCTGGCAGGTGCTCTCACCGGGCATCGCGTCCTGGAGATGAACAGCGGCAAGTCGTACGGCGCGCCGGAGAATGAAGCAGGGGGTCACGTGAATGTCACGGGGGCCGGTGGTCTCTCCCACATTTATTTCGCGGAGCGCTCTACGCGCATGACGCACCGCGAGGTGACCAACCTGCACCCACATTTCATGGCAGCTTTGGCGGCGCTGCCACAGGTTGCGCTGGTCATGGCTCGGGACGGCGACCGGGACATCTTCATGAGCGGCCGCGATGAGCACGTCGGCTCCGCGGTAAAGAAGCTCCTCGCGCCTTACGACGAGCCCGACGTCCTCTTCGCGCAGCTGACCAGGCTGAACTCGTTCCAGAACGCCGGAGATGTGGTCGTCTTTGGCGCGTTCATCGATGGCAAGCAGGTCAACTTCGAAAACCAAGCCGGCGGCCACGCGTCGATCGGGGGCGAGCAGCTCCATCCGTTTGTGCTGGCGAAGAAGGAGTGGGGCATCAACCTGGCCGGCATCACGGGAGCGCACCAGCTGCACCCGCTGCTGTCTGACCTCCGCGACCGGCTTGCATCACGACCGCTGCCAGGATGAGCACTCCCCCCACGGCCTGAACGATGCTGAAGCGGTCGCCGAAGAGGATGACCGCGAGCACGACCGTGACGACGGGTTCCCACGTGCTGAGCAACGAGGCCCGCGCGGCACCGACACGAGGCAGGCCGGCCAGAAACGTGGAGATGGCGATCATGGTCGGCACCACGGCGAGTGACAGCACGACCAGCCATCCGTCCGTGGAGGGCGGAATGTCGAACTGGCCGCGGATGCCGGCGATCAAAGCGAATGCGATCCCGGCGCCGGACATGATCACTGCACTGGCTCCAATCGCGGGCACACGGCTCATCACCTTCTCGCTGAAGAGGATGTAAGCCGTGTAGATGATGGGCGCCGCAATCGCAAAGACAAGGCCCCATGCGATCCGCAGTTGCGCGCCTCCGACGAGAAGGACAAGCCCGGCGAAGCTGACGGCAAGCGCGACGACATGCCATCGGGACACCGAACGTCGCAGGAAGAGCCACCCCGCGATGACGACCAGGCTGGGATAGATGTAGACGATCAACACGACAAGCGAAGCGGTCAGTGTCTGCAGCGCGGTGAAGTAGGTGAGCGACTGGGCCGTATAAACGATCGCGCCCAGGGCGAACAACGCAAGGAGCCTGCGGCGGGCGAAGCGCATCGGATTCTGGCCTAGGGCCAGGGCCAGGCCCCACATCCCGATGGCGGCGATGACGAACCTGTATGCGAGAGTTTGCGTTGTCGCCAGCCCGACGGCGTACGCGAGCTTGGCAAAGATCGCATTCGTGCCGAACGCGGTCGCCGAGATCAGGACGAGAGCAACCCCCACCCATTCCGTCCTGCGGCCGTGCGCCGCTCCAAGATCTACGGCCAGAGCAGGTGTCCGAGCACCATGCCGATCACGACCGCGATCGCGTAGGTGACGCGTGGGAAGCGCCGCACCGCCGAGCGGACATCGTTGGTGATCGGATCGCGGCCCGCGGTCAACGCGAGCGACTCCTCCAGCATCAGAAGAAATACGATGAGCGAGACGAGCGTCGCGATGAGAGACAAGATCGCGTCGACGCTGAAGCTCACTTCTTACCAACAGGCGACGTCCGGCCGTATGCGGGTCCCCATAGAAAGTGCCCGACGAGGATCCCGAAGACCACCGCGATGACGAACGCGTACCCCGGGTACGCGTGGATCGCGGGCCGGATGTAGTCGGTGATGGGCGTGTGGTTGGTGAGCAAGGCCCAGCTCTCGAAGGCGAGCAGAAGCGTGATGGCGCCGAACAGCGCGGTCACGGTCCAGGAAAAGATGTTGCCGAGCACGTTCAGCACCCGTGAATTGTCGCCGGATAGGATGGCCGGAGATGGGAGCCTCGTCGCGGCCCGAGACTCGCATCACCAGGGTCCGCTCGCGCGTGCTCAATCTGCCGCTGCCGGCCGAGTTCCGACCCGCGTGGGGCCGCAACGAGATCCAGCGTTCCTTTTATGTGACGCTGGTCCAGGTCGAGACCGCGGGCGGCGTCGTCGGGATCACTGCCGCCGAGGCCGGCCTCGAATCAGCGGTTTCGATCGAGCGATTCGTGACACCGCACCTGCTCGGACAGGACGCGGCCAGGCCGGAGACGCTGGTCGGCGTGCTGCGGGACGCGGAGATCCTGGGCTCGCCGGTGTACTGCCTGGAGATCGCGCTTTGGGACATCGCGGCGAAAGTTGCCGGCCTGCCCGCGTACAAGATGTGGGGCGCCGTGACCGATCGTGTGCTCGCCTACTGCGCGACCGGCGAGGTGCGCTCGGCGGAGAGGCGGGTCGAGGATTGCCGGCGCATCTTGGCCGATGGCTTCAAGGCGGTGAAACTCCGGTTTCACTCCGATGATCCGGGCGACGACATTGCCGTCGTCGAAGCCATCCGGCATGAGCTCGGAGACCAGCTGGCGATCCTTGTCGACGCGAACCAGGCGGGTGTCCTGCCTGGCCTGGGCGGTCATCGACAGTGGACGTTCTCGGTAGCGATGAGCGTCGCCCTCGAGCTCGAGCGACTCGGGGTGACCTGGCTCGAGGAACCCCTTGCACGTCATGACTATGCGGGCCTCCGGCGAATCCGCGATCGCCTTGATCGGCTCCAGCTCGCGGGGGGCGAGAACAACCACGGCATACATGAGTTCAGGCTGCTGGTCGAGCAAGGGTGTTACGACGTGCTCCAGCCCGATGCGGTCCTGTCCGAAGGCGTCTACCAGCTGCGGAAGGTGGCGGCGCTGGCCGAAGCCGCCGGACTGTTGATGGCTCCGCATACCTGGACACATGGCATCGGTCTGCTCGCCAACCTGCACCTTGTGGCGTCGATCCCCAACCATTCCTGGTTCGAGTTTCCGCACGAGCCGCCGGGGTGGCCTTCGACCGCGTTGAGCCAGATGCTGGTCGCCAAGCCCTGGATCGACGGCGAGGGCTACCTCGCGCTACCGGACCGTCCCGGATTTGGCTTCGAGCTCGACGAGGAGCTGATCGAGCACCACACCGTAGCTCGATACGGATAGGCTTTGTGGCGGGATTTGGAACGCTCCAATATCGCATTGCGTATTGGCCTGCTCACCGATGCCATGCCAGACCGTGGTCTCGCTCAGGTCGTCGATTGGGCGGCCCGGACCGGCCTGATCCAGGACCTGGAGATCGGGGTCGGAGGCTACTCGCCTGCGCCGCACTGCCCACCCCCGGAGCTCGTCGGGAACGCGGGCGCTCTCGCAAGCTGGCGCAAGACGATCGACGACGCCGGCCTCGGCATCTCCGCCTTGAACGTGTCAGGCAACCCACTCCATCCCAATCCCGAGGTGGCGCGCCGGCACGACGCCGACCTGCGGCGCGCGATCCGGCTGGCGGGCGAGCTCGGCGTCGTCCGCATCGTCGCCATGTCGGGCTGTCCGGGCGCCGACGCTTCCGATCGTTCCGCGCCCCATTTTTCAGGTGGCGGTTGGCTGCCGGATCTCGAGCGGATTGCCGAATGGCAGTGGCGTGAGCGCGTCGCGCCGTACTGGCAGGAGGTCTCTGACTTCGCGCTCCGCGAGCATCCCGACCTACTGATCTGCTTCGAGCTGCATCCCGGCACCTTTGTCTTCAACTTCGAGACGTTCGCCCGCGTCCGCCAGCTCAGCCCAAACCTGGGAGTGAACCTGGATCCCAGCCATTTCTTCTGGCAGGCGATGGATCCACTCGTCGTCATCCACGCGGTAGCAGATCGCATCGGGCACGCACACGGCAAGGACACGACGCTTCACGCCGAGCGGCTCGCACTGAACGGCATGCTGGACAGCCGGTGGCCAAATCCACCGGACCAGATGCCGTGGAACTTCGCCACTGTCGGGCGCGGCCACGACAAGGAGTGGTGGGCGCAGTTCGTCGGCCTGCTGCGCGACGAGGGATTCGCCGGGACGATCAGCATCGAGTACGAGGATCCGTTCGTGCCCGTCGAGGAGTCGATCGTCGAGTCGGCGCGAATGCTGTCGTCGGTCCTCTCGTGAAGATCGAGCGCATCACCTGCCGGGTGGTCGACTTTCCGCTGGAGCGCGACTTCCATCCGGCGTGGGCGAGGGGACGCAACCAGCCCGACCTCCTGATGGTGTTGATCGAGATGGAGACCGATGAAGGATTGACAGGCATCGGCGCGGCGCACGCGGGTCTCGAAGCAGCGGTGACCATCGAGCGCTTCGTCGCGCCTTACTTCATCGGCCAGGATCCGACCTACGTCGAGCGGCTCGTACCCATCCTCCGCGACACCGAGATCCTCGGCGCGCCCGTGTACTGCATGGAGATACCGCTCTGGGACATCGTCGGCAAGGCGGCGAACCTCCCCGTAGCGAAGCTGTGGGGAGGCTACTCAGACGGCGTGACGGCCTACTGTGCGACCGCCGAGGTGCGCTCCCCGGAGCGCCGCGTCGAAGACGTGCGACGGATGGTGGAGGACGGCTACCGGGCGGTGAAGTTTCGGTTCCACCTTGCCGACCCGCGCGACGACCTCAAGGTCGTCGAGGCCGTTCGAGCCGCGGTCGGAGACGGCATCGACATCATGGTCGACGCCAATCAGGCAGGGGTCGAGCCCGGCCATGGCGGTCATCGCGCATGGGGCTTTCCGCTCGCAGTGGCGGTGGCGCGCGAGCTGGAGCAAATGAGAGTGCGGTGGCTCGAAGAGCCTCTCCCCCGCCATGACTACGACGGCCTGCGTCGCCTTCGCGACCGCCTGGACACATTGCCGGTCGCCGGCGGAGAGGATAACCACGGCCTGCACGAGTTCAAGCTTCTGATCGACCGCGGCTGCTACGACATCCTGCAGCCGGATGCGCTGCTGTCGGAGGGCGTGGGCCAGATGCGGAAAATCGCGGCGCTGGCCGAGGTGGCAGGTCTTGAGGTCGCGCCACACACCTGGGGGAATGGGATCGGGCTCATGGCCAACCTTCACCTCGCGGCCGCGATCCCCAACTGTCCGTTCCTCGAGTTTCCGCACGATCCGCCAAGCGGATTCACGGCCGCGGCCCGCGACCAGATGCTGCTCGAGCCCCTCACGATCGACGATCGGGGCTGCGTCCGGGTGCCCGACCGGCCTGGCTTTGGCCTCGTGCTGGACCATGAGCGCATCGCTCGCTACACGGTGAGCACGCACACAGTCACCGCCACGGGCTAATCCGCGCCGCGACCTAGCTCCAGGAGGACGCGTCCCGATTCGATCCTGACGGGCATGACCTTCACCGCATAGGCCTCGTCCCAAAGCGCGCGGCCTCGCTCCAGCTCGAACTCCCACCCATGCCACGGGCAGGCCAGCACGGGGGTCTCATCGTCGACTTCCATCGATCCTGGTGCGGCCCCGCCGAGGCGGCCGCTCACGATTCCCAGGCAGACTGGGCCTTTCTGATGCGGGCAGCGGTTGTGGACCGCATAGAAACGGTCTCGCCATCGCAGCACGCCCACCTCGAGGTTGCCGGCGTTGACGATCCGCACGCGCTGGTCTTCGAAATCGCTGACCGCGCCGACATCCACCATCACGCGGATTCTCGGGCCGCGGCCCCCGTCCGCTCGAGGTCCTCCTCCTTCCAGCCGTAGAGCCGGCACGCGTTCTCGAAGAAGATCCGGCGATGCCAGTCCAACGGCAGCCGGGTCGAGAGGTAGTCGATCTCGTCGGCATCCCAGTGCGGGTAGTCCGACGAGTAGACAAGTCGGTCTTGCATGTTCGTCGAGCGCAGCAGGTCGATGACGTCCTCTTTTTGGGGGGAGATCTCGAGCGGCTGCGTGGTGACCCAGACATGGCTCGCGAAGTACTCGCTCGGGAGGCGCTTCAGCCATGGCACCTCGCGGCGCAGGCCTTTGTACTCGGTATCGAAGCGCCACAGCAGGCTGGGAATCCACGCCGACCCTCCCTCGACCAGGACGACTTTCAGGCGCGGATATTTCTCGAAGACGCCATGGGCGATGAAGCTCACGAGGTGGGTCTGGATCGTTTGCGGCCACAGCACATGGGTTTCGAAATACGTGCTGACGCTGCCGCCGCCGGTGCTCGGCGGGTTTGCCCAGCCGCCCGCTCCACCGTGGATCGCCACCGGGCGACCCGTTTCCTCGGCCGCCGCGTAGATGGGGTGAAACACAGGGTGCCCGAAGCCGCGATTGAACGGGTTGTCGACCAGCATCACCTGCACCATGCCCGGGTTTTCGGCGTGGCGCCGGACCTCGGCCGCGGCCGCGTCGGGCAGCTGGCTGCCGACCATGATCGAAGACAGAAGACGCCGGTCCTTGCTGAGCCAGTGCTCGATGCTCCATTCGTTCATCGCGCGAGCGAGCTCGGCGGCGAAGTAAGGGTTGTGATGGCCGGCGACGTGGCTGTCGTCTCCAAAGGTGAGGATCACGCGTCTGACATCTGACGCCGCCAGCAGCTGGTCGCGCATCGTCGCGTAGTCGGAGCCGGGTTCACCACCCTGCTTCGGATAGGTGTCAGCCCGCATGAAACCGTGCGGGTTGGGAAAGCCGTCCTGCACGGTCATAGGAACATTGCCGGCGGGCCCCCGATCGGTCACGTACTCGCGCCAGCCCCTGGATAGATATTCGATCAGCTCGGAGTCGGTGTTCCGAGCGTGATGGACGTCGCAGTCGATGACGGGGCCGGAGTACATGCTCTGAAGTCCTCGCTTTTCAGGATGAGGCGGCAGGGCGGATCAGTGTCCGCCCTGCCCCCGGTGCGTCGTTAGGTGAGTGTCTCGACGTTACCCGCGCCGACCTGGTTGGCCATCGTGTCATGCAGGATCTTGATGGCCTGGTCGACCGAGGTATTGGGGTCGGTCGCGATCTGCCCCGTCGCCTGCCCGATGCCCTGGACGTAGGCGGGATAGCCCTCCTGCTCAGACGGCATCGGCTTGGAGTTCGGGAGCGCGTCGCCGAACGCCTTGTTGAATGGAGGCGCGTAGTTCAGGAATCCGTCGGACTTGGCGACGGTCTGGCTCGGCGGGACGAAGCCCGCGCGGTTGGCGATGAAGACCTGGTTGTCGTCGGCCTCCATGATCTTGAGCAACCCCCAGGAGAGCTGAGGGTGCTTGGTGGCCTTGGACACGGCCACCGCCCACCCACCGAGGGTGCTGGCGGTGCCGGGGGCCTGGCCCTTGGAGGTGGGGATCGGCACGGCGCTCGCCTCCTGCGCCGCGGTCGCCCAGTGCCGGTTCTGCTCGGTCCACGCGTCGGCGAACCAGTTCGAACCGATGGCGATCGCCATCTGGTGGTCCTTCAGCAGCACGACAGGCCGGCCCACCGCCTTCGGGGAGAACAGGTCTGAGGTCGAGCCGCCGAGGTGCTCCGAGTAGACCGTCTTGTAGAACTGCATGACCTCGCGCAGCCCGGGGCTGTCGACGACCCACTTCTTCTTGTCGTAGTCATAGATCGTCGGGCTCGACGACGCGTAGACCATGTTGGCGCTGCCCTGGAGGACACCTCCGGCGCCGGCGCTGGTGCCGGCCGGGGCCCAGAACGCCACCACCTTCTGGCCACTCGCCTTCACGGCACGTGCCGCCGCGAGCAGATCGTCCCAGTTCTTCGGCTGCCAGGGGACGGTCACGCCCGCCTTCTGCAGCATCGAGGTGTTGTAGTAAAGCGCGGAGTTGTTCTCACCGGTGTTGACCGCGTAGACCTTGCCGTTGATCTTGCTCTCGTCCTGGATCACCTTGGGGAACGAAGCCCAAAACGGAGCCTTGCTGGAATCGTTGACGAACGAGTCGAGCGGAAGCAGGTAGTCGGAGCCCACCCACTGCCCTACGTAACCGGTGGGAAGCATGAACACGTCAGGCGTGGTGGAAGGGTTCTTGTACTCGAGCGCGACCTTGTTGACGAGGTCGACGTCGGTGCCGTTGAACCCCTGCAGGTTGAGCTTCGCGTTCGGGTACTGCTGCTCGAACTCCTTCTTCACTTTGTCCCACCAGATCACCGACTGGTCGTCCGAGTCGAAGACGTAGGTGGTCGAGTAGGCGACCGTGATGGTCCCCTTCATGTCGTCGGTGGTGGCGGTGTTGTTGGTGCCGCCGCCGCAGGCCGCAGCCAGCGCGGCCACGAACGTCAGCAGCACCGACCACAATCCGAATCGTTTGCCAGGAATCCTCAATGCCTTACCTCCTTACGAAATTTCTTCAGGTCTCGACGGCACGTTTTGTGCCTCGGGTTGACGCTGGCGTTCTGATCGCCGTTCCGCCGAGTCACTGTTCCGCGCCTCCCCCACGGAACTCGGAAGCTCAGCGCCAACGGCCACGGGCCGTTGCAGGATCGTGTTCCCCGACCCGGCGTCGAAGAGATGCAGGCGCGCAGGGTTCAAAGCGAGCTCGATGCGCTCGCGCGTCCGCACGCCCGAGCGAGGCGGGAACCGGGACGTGACCGTCTCGCCTGCGCACACGGCGGTCACGTAGGCCTCGTGGCCCATCGGTTCGACCACGTCCACCTCAGCGTTCAACGTCAGCGTGCTCTCAGGTGACGCGGCGCGGCGCCACATGAGGTCTTCGGGCCTCAGCCCGACCGTGACCTCGCCGTCCGAGGCGTCCGCGGTGAGCTTCGCCCGCGCGCTGAGGGAGGTCTTGACGCCCAGAAACTCGACGGTGGCCGCGCCCTGAGCCGTCGTCAGCCGTCCTGGTACGAAGTTCATCCGCGGCGACCCGATGAATCCGGCGACGAAGACGTTGGCGGGGTTGTCGTACAGGGTCTCGGGCGCGTCGACCTGCTGCAAACGACCACTGTTCATGACCGCGATCCGGTCGCCCATGGTCATCGCTTCGACCTGGTCGTGGGTCACGTACAGAGTGGTGACCCGAAAGCGCTCGTGCAGCCGGCTCAACTCGGCCCGCATCTGGACGCGCAGGCCGGCGTCCAGGTTGGACAGCGGCTCGTCCATGAGGAACACCCTCGGCTGCCGGATCAGCGCGCGGCCCAGCGCGACACGCTGGCGCTGGCCACCGGAGAGCTCTGAGGGACGGCGCTTCATCAGCTGCGCGAGACCGAGCACGTCGGCCGTCTCCTTGACCCTCTGTGCGATCACGCTGCCTGCAGCGCCGCGGGCGCGCATACCGAACGCGAGGTTGTCATAAACGTTCATGTGCGGGTAAAGGGCGTAGCTCTGAAAGACCATCGCCACATCCCGGTACCGCGGCGAGACGTTGTTGACGAGCCTGTCGCCGATCAGGATCCGTCCGTAGGAAGGACGCTCCAGGCCGGCGAGCATGCGCAGCGTCGTGGTCTTGCCGCAACCTGAGGGCCCGACCAGGACAAGGAACTCGCCCGCGTTGACCGTCAGATTCAGGTCTTCGACCGCAGTCTCGGTGCCGAAGATCTTGTGCACTCCCTCGAAGCGGACCTCGCTGAGCATCTATTTCACCGCGCCGCCGAAGTTGAACGCGCCGCTGAAATAGCGCGACATGAAGAGATACAGCACGATCACGGGCACCGAGAACAGCAGCGAGAAGACGGCAAGGTCACCGAACTTGAAAAGCCCATGCGAACCCATGAAGTTGTAGATCTCGACCGGGCCCGGTTGGTTTTCCGGGCTGTAGGTCAGCACGAAGGGGATGATGAAAGCACCCCAGGCGTTGATGAACGTGTAGATCGCGGTCACCGCTATGCCGGGCAGCGTCAGCGGCAGCACAAGCTCGCGCAGGATGCGAAACGTACTCGCGCCGTCGATCGCCGCCGCGTGCTCCAGCTCCTCCGGCACCGCGTCGATGAAATTCTTCATCAGCCAGATCGCGAACGGCAGCGAGCTGGCCGCGAGGAAGAGGGCGGTGGTATACAGCGAATCGAGCCAGCCGAACGTCACGTACATCTGGTACACGGGCACGATCAGCATCGAAACCGGAAGGCCCGAGGCGAAAAGGACGGCCAGCATGAACGCGTGCTTGAACGGGATGTGCATGCGCGAGAGCGGATATGCGGCGAGCACCGCCAGCACGGTCGTGACGATGGTCGTCGTGCCGGCCAGGATCAAGCTGCTGCGAAAGGAGCTGATCGCATCCGCCCGCCCGAGCACGTCGATGAAGTTGGCGAGCGTCAGCGACGGGAGCTTGATCGCCCAGTCGGGGTTCGAGTCGATGGACGCAAACACCATCCACAGCATTGGCAGGAGGAAGAAGCAGCCCAGCAGGATGAGGATCATGTTGGTCGCCACCGCGGCCGCCGAAACCCGGCTGTACGGAACGACGATCAGCTTTTCGGCCACGGCGCGACGCGCCTCCACCGCGCTCATACCTGGCTCCTCGAAGCACGGACGAATAGCAGCGAGAAGACCGCTCCGATCAACACGAGCACGAGTGAGATGGCGGTTCCGTAGCCGAGGTCGTGGAATACGAACGCCTGCTGGTAGACATACAGCGGAAGGGTCATGGTCTCGATGCCCGGGCCGCCCTGCGTCATCGCGTAGATCAGCGTGAACTCGGACAGGTTCAGGATTGTGACCAGCAGCAGGTTCGTTACGATCGTCGGCTTGAGCAGGGGCAGGACCACCGTCCGGTAGCGGCGCCAGGCGGACGCGCCCTCGACTTCGGCCGCCTCCAGCACCTCCGTCGGCAGGTTGCGAAGCCCGGCCGAGAAAACGAGCATCGAGAACGCGACGTTGCGCCAGAGGTTGGCCAGGGAGACGATCAGCATCGGCACGGCGACCAGGAAATTCGTGTCCGAGTGGCCCAGCAGGATCGACAGCGTGCCGCCGGCCTGTGAGAACGCGTACCAGACGAGGGCGACGGTGATCTCCGGCAGCACCCAGGCCACAATGACGATCGACCCGATCACGGCCCGGACGGACCCGAGCGCGTTGCGGAGGAGGATGGCCAGGCCCATGCCGAGGACGCTCTGGCCGATGATCGCCGAGCCGACGACGAAGATGATCGTCAGCCACGACGACTTGATGAAGACGTAGTCGCCCAGCATCCGCGTGATGTTGTCGAGTCCGGTGAACTCGTAGTCGTGCGACCGCGAGCCAACCAGGGCCAGGTTCGTGAAGCCGAGGTAGCCCGCGTAGAGGACGGGAAACACGAACAGCACCCCGAGCAGCGCGAGCGCCGGGGCGAGCATCGCAAGGCTCGTCCACTGGAAGCGCGCGCGGTCCAACCTCGGGCCCAAACCGGCCGCGACTGCCAACCTCAACTCCTCCGCAGGTCTGGCGGAATCGGCCTCGCCGTCCCGCCTTTGGAGCGTTCCACTGGAACGTTCCGTAATTCTCTAGGGGGCCGGGCCGACCGTCAAGTCCCCCGCTCTCCGGGCGCTGCCGCGGGCTAGTCCATCCGAGGCGGAGCCGTCGACCGCCGAGCGACCAGCGTCACATCGACGATGGTCCGCCGGGGCGGCCCCTTGAGCTTGCGCTCGATGCGGTCGGCGACGGTCGCGATGCCGAGGCGCGCCAGCTCGTCCCGGGGCTGGGCGACCGTGGTGAGCGCGATGCGCGCGAGCCCCGCCATCGGCACATCGTCGAAGCCGACGATGGAGATATCACCCGGGACACGGAGGTCCACGCGGTCGGCGAACTCCTGCAGCGCGATCGCGGCGACGTCGTTGGAGGCGAACACTCCCGTGGATCGTTCAGGACCGCTGAAGACTTCGAGAAGAGGCCGGTCGACGCCGTCGACGCGCGCGCGGTCGGCGGGCGGCGACCAGCTGATCCTCACCGGCGGGCCCAGGCCGGCTGCTGTCATGGCCTGGCAGTAGCCGTCCCAGCGCGCGCGGTCGGACTGGTCTTCGAGCTCGGGTATCGAGAGATATGCGATGCGCCGGTGGCCGGCGTCAATGAGGTGCTGCGTGCCCATTCGGCCGCCGACTTCATCGTCGACCGAAACCACGTCACCCCACTCCGCACCGCAGCTGACAAAGACCGCCGGGATCTGGTGCTGCAGGGTCTCCTGCATGGTCCTGGAGGCGCCCGAGAACGCCAGGAAGACGATGCCCGCGACTCTGTGCTCGAGTAGCGTCTCGACGCCGGCCAGCTCGCTCTGGCTGTCGCCTTCGGTGTTGCAGAACATGGCGGTGTAGCCCCGCGCCGAGGCGTGCCGCTCCACAGATTTCGCCATCTCGGCGAAGAACGGGTTGGCGAGATCGCCGACAACGACGCCCAGGATGCTGGTCCGCTGCTGCACGAGCTGGCGGGCAAGCACGTTGGGCCGGTAACCAAGCTCGTCGATCGCGAGACGAACCCTTCGGCGCGTCGCCTCCGACACACCGGGCAATCCACGCACGACGTTGGACACGGTCGATTTCGAAACCCCGGCATGCGAGGCGACGTCCAGGATGGTCGGGTGTCGTCGCGTCGTGGAGGCGGAGTCGATCACGGCTTCATCGCGGGATCCATCAGAACTTTCATCGTGCCGTCACGCTGCGAGAGCTCCATCGCTTCGGTCGCGCGCTCGAGCGGCATCCGGTGCGTGACGATCTCGGTGAGCGGGAGGCGGTCGAGGTTCCGGGCGAGGAGGTTCATCGCGGGGACATAGGAGGTTGCCGTCTCACCTCCGACGCCGATGACGCTGACGTTCTTGGTGCAGATATCGGCGTTGGGATTGACGCCGACCGGCCCCATGTCCACGAACGTGCCCGCCTCCACGACGGTGCCACCGTAGCGCACGAGGTGAAGACACTCCGGAAACGATTGCGCGACGCCGGTGCAGTCGATGACGATGTCCGGCCCGGTGTGGGTATGAGCGCGCACAAGCGCGATTCTTTCCTTCTCGTCGGTTTGCGTGACGTTGATGGTCAGCGTCGCGCCGAACTTCTTCGCGAGCTCGAGACGCGAGTCAAGCCGGTCGATCGCGATCAGCTTGCCGCAGCCCATCAGCCGCGCCTTGACCAGGTGGCAGAAGCCAAGTGGGCCGATGCCGACGATGGCCACCGACTCGCCAAACGCGCTTCCTCCCCACCCGGCGGTCAGCATCCGAGCGCGATCGAACCCGTGAGTCACGGCCATGACCTCGGTCAGTGCCGCCACTTCGTCAGGCAGGCCGTCGGGCACCCGGAACAAAGGCGTTCCCGGCAGCAGGTACATGTACTCCGCCCAGCCGCCGAAAAGGTGCGGCGGGTTGCCGGCGTGCAGGCTGTTGCCGTAGTCCTGCAGGTTCTCGCAGAAGTAGTACGGGTAATCGTTGAGGCAGAAGACGCAGTGACCGCACGGGACGTTGGCCGCGGGCACGATCCGGTCGCCAGGGCGGAGCGGCCGACCTTCGCTGTCGGGTATCGCGTCCGCGCCGCCGATGGCCTCGATCACGCCGACGTTCTCATGGCCGCAGATGAGTGGGTACGTGATTTCGCGCTCGTGGTCGGTGCCCGCGTACTGCTTCGATTCGCCTCGGTACGTGTGCTTGTCGGTGCCACAGATGCCCGAGTAGGTCACCTTCAAGAGGACGGCGCCGGGTGCCGGCTGGGGAAGCGGAAAATGGCGAACCTCGAGGTGTCCCGGGGCTGTCATCACGGCCGCGCGGACCGTCCCGCTCACAGCTTTGGAACGTTACAGCAATCGGCGTGGTTGTTCAGTCGAGCTGCCCGCGGTGGTCGGGGTCGGTCGTGACCAGCCAGCGCCGCGTGGGACCGGCCATCACGTTCAAGTAGTAGAGGTCGTACCCCGGGCCGGCGGCCACCGGGTGGTAGCCGCGCGGGACCAGGACGACGTCACCATCGCGGACCTGGATCGCCTCGTCGAGGGTGCGATCGTCGGTGTAAACGAGCTGGACTGCAAAGCCTTCCGGGCGCGCGATGCGGTGGTAGTAGGTCTCTTCCAGGTAAGCCTCACGCGGAATGTCGTCGGTGTCGTGCTTGTGCGGCGGGTAGCTGGACCAGTTTGCCGCCGGAGTCAGGACCTCGGTCACAAGGAGGGATTCGGCAGGCCGGTCCTCCATGAGGATGTTGTGGATCGTGCGCTCGGTCCGGCCCGAGCCGCGCTGGAACGGCTTGACATCTGACGCTCTGATGAGCGAAGCCTCGACTCCTCGCTTCGCCGGCGCCCAGCAAAGTGCGACCTCGCAGACCTTGCTCGAGGCTTGGATCTCGAGCGTCTGACCCGGCGGCGCGTAGACCGCGTCCGGCCGGCCTTCGAACACGCTGGCGCGCGAGCCTACGTGCGGCCAGGCGTGGGATCCGACCGCGATGTCGGCCTGGCCGGCCAGCATCACGACGCACACCTCTCGTTCATCCGTGGTCCGGGCCACGCGATCGCCGGCGGAAAGCCGACTCACCTCGAAGCCGACGTAGGACCAGCCGGCCGAATCGGGCGTCACCTGGATCGGGCCACCTGAGTTTCGAACGACGAGCCGGCTCACACGTGCCACCGCCGGCGCGCCAGGCCGCGGTCGTGCTCCTCACGTGCCTTCTTCACCTCGTCCGAATCGGCAACCTCGGCGACCGGCACCTCCCACCAGCTGTCATAGCTGGGCACGCCCTCGTAGCGATCCACCGCGATGTGGATGACGACGGTGCGGTCGATCTTCTTGGCGGCGACGATGGCGTCGCGAAGCTCTTCGATGTTGCGCGCGCGGAAAACGTGCGCCCCGAGGCCCTCGGCGCTGAGGGCTAGGTCCACGGGAAGGCGAGCGCCATCGTCCTGCCTGGCGTCGTCGCCGAGCGAGCCATCCGATCGATAGCGGTACCGAGTGCCGAAACCCGCCATCCCTTTGGAGCGCGAAAGGCTTCCGATCGAAGCGAAGCCCTCGTTGTCGACGAGCACGATGGTGAGCTTCGCGCGCTCCTGGATCGACGTCACGATCTCCTGCGACATCATCAGGAAGGAGCCGTCGCCCACCATCACGTACACCTCGCGCGACGGATCCGCCAGCTTGACACCGAAGCCACCGGCGATCTCATAACCCATCGTCGAGTACCCGTACTCGACGTGATAGCCCTTGGCGTCGCGCGTGCGCCAGAGTTTGTGCAGGTCACCCGGCATCGAGCCGGCCGCGCAGACGACCACGTCTCGCGGTGCCGAGAGGTCGTTGACCGCGCCGATCACCTCAGACTGCGCAGGCAGCGGGGCGTGGCTGAGCGCATACAGGCGCGAAACCTCGCGGTCCCATTCCCTACGCAGCTGCTCGTAATGGGTCCTATAACCGTCGCTCACCGTCCAACTCTGCAATCGCCCGTCGAGCGCCTCAAGCGTCGCGCGTGCGTCTCCCGTCAACGCCATCCCACCAAGCTTGTGGCTGTCCAGCTCGGCGACGTTGATGTTGACGAACCGAACGTCTGGGTTCTGAAACGCGGTCCGCGAGCCGGTCGTGAAGTCGCTGTAGCGGGTGCCGACGCCGATGACGATGTCGGCCTCCGCGGCCATTCGGTTGGCTGCCGGTGTGCCGGTGGCTCCGACGGCGCCGAGAGCGCCTGGATGATCGAACGGCAGCGACCCCTTGCCGGCCTGGGTCTCCGCGACGGGGATTCCGCTGCGCCGGACGAGCCGGCGCAGCACCTCCGTCGCCTCGGAGTAGATGACGCCGCCGCCCGCGATGAGGAGCGGCTGCTTGGAGCTCCGGACCAGGCCCGCCGCGCGGTCGAGAACCGAAGCGTCGGGCAGCGGCCGCGAGATGTGCCAGATGCGCTTCTCGAAAAAACGGTCCGGATAGTCGTACGCCTCGGTCTGCACGTCCTGGGGCAGGGCCAACGCGACGGCGCCGGTGTCCGACTGGCTGGTCAGGACCCTCATCGCGGAAATTGCCGCGGGGATGAGCTGCTCCGCCCGCTCGATCCGGTCGAAGTACCTCGACACCGGGATGAAGGAATCGTTGACGCTGATATCGCCGCGCGAGGGACTTTCCAACTGCTGAAGAACGGGATCGGGACGGTGGGAGGCGAACACGTCTCCCGGCAGAAGCAGCACCGGGAGGCGATTGACCGTGGCCGCGGCCGCGCCGGTCACCATGTTGGTGGCTCCGGGCCCGATCGAAGTCGTGCACGCAAAGGTGGCCAGCCTGTTTCGCATCTTGGCGAAACCCGCCGCCGTGTGGACCATGGCCTGCTCGTTGCGCGCCTGGTAATAGGTGAGCAGGTCGGCGTGCTGAGCCAGAGCCTGACCGACCCCGGTCAGGTTGCCGTGGCCGAAGATGCCGAAGCAACCCGCGATGAACCGGTGCTCGACACCGTCGCGCTCCACGTATTGGGCGCCCAGAAAGCGCACGAGCGCCTGCGCCATCGTCACGCGGACGGTTTTCACGCGACTACGTCGGTTCGGGAAGCATCGCGTCGCGCACCAGGCCGTCGAGGTCGGCACACGCTGCGATGAACTGCCGCAACGTTCGCACGGTGGGCGGGAACGAGTCAAACTCCTCGACCTTCAGACCGCCTTCCGTGTACGCGCGCTGGAAGTCCGGGAAGTGCTCGAGCAGCGCATGGACGAGCTTCGGATCCACCGGATGGTCGATCCGGCGGCGCACCTGGATGTCGCTAGCGTTGAAGCGCTTCTGCCACGCGTAGGGGGGTGAGATGACGGCGTCGGCGCCGATCAGCTCGCTCCAGTGCATGTGGTTGCGAAATGCCGCTGAAAGTAATCGGATTCGGTATCCGCGCTCCTGGAAGAGCAAGTAGGTCTTCTTGAACACCGCCACGCCGGCCCATTCGAGGTACCCGGGGTCGATGCTGATCTCTCTCTTTTCAAGCAATACCTTCAACCAGTCGTCGAGGCGGCCGACCATGATCGTGCAGACCGGGCCCATCGCCTCGGTCTCCTTACCCTCGGCCTCGCGACGGCTCAGCCCTCGCTCGACGGCTTCCGCCACCGCCACGCACTGCGGCAGGGTGAAGGACACCGTGGCATTGATGCTCACCCCCCGAGCGGTCACTTCTTCGATCGCGGCGATGCCGGCCCTGGTGGCGGGAATCTTCACGACCATGTTCGGCGCAAGGCGGCTGAACGCCATCGCGTTCTCGACGATCGCCGCGGCGTCCCGATAGAGGCGGGGATCGGTCTGGATGGAGAGCCGGCCGTCGCGGCCGCCGTGTGCCGCAAAAGCGGGCTCGAGCAGCTTCGCCGCGGCGACCGACATCTCCTCGACCAGCTTCCATCCCACCTGGTCCTCCGTCGCGGTGGGCAGCTCGGTGAGGAGCGACTGAATGCGCGGCCGCCACTCGGCGATGTGCTTCTTCAAGATGCCCACCGCGATCACGGGGTTGCACGTCGCGCCGACCGCGCCGTTGTCGATCGAGTATTTGAGCTCGTCGATGTCCGCCGAGTCGTTCCACAGACGCGTCGGTGTCGTCTCGGTCATCTCGTGCAGCGGACTCTTGTACGAAACCTCGCGTCGGGCTACCACCGCGTCACGACCACCTTCTTACGAGTGTAGAAGTCGATGCCGTCCGTGCCATGCACGTGCAGGTCGCCGTAGAACGAGCCCTTCCAGCCGCTGAACGGGAAGAATGCGAAGGGCTGAGCTATCGGCACGTTGATGCCGGTCATCCCGGCCTCGACGCGCTCCCGGAACTCACGGGCGGCGCGGCCTGACTGCGTGAAGATCGTGGCCATGTTGCCGAGGGCCATCTGGTTCGCCTGTCCGATGGCGTCGTCAAGGGTCGCCGCGCGGGACAGCGAAAGCACCGGGCCGAAGATCTCCTCGCGGCCGACCGTCATCTCGGCCGTCACGTGATCGAGGATCGTCGGGCCCAGGAAAAATCCAGGCCGGTTCATCTCGCGCCGTCCATCGACGATCAGCTCGGCGCCCTCCGATACCCCCTTGTCAACGTAGCCGGCGACCTTATCCCTATGCTCGGCGCGGATCAGCGGACCCACCTGGACGCCGGCCTCATCTCCGGGCCCGACGACCATCTTGATCGCCGCATCGCGAAGGGGGTCTAGAAGCGTGTCGGCGGCCCGGCCAACCGCCACCGCCACCGAGCCGGAGAGGCAGCGCTCACCCGCGTTGCCGAACGCGGAGTTGAGGATGGCGGGAACGGCGATCTCCGGGTCCGCATCGGGCATGACGACGATGTGGTTCTTGGCTCCGCCCAACGCCTGGACCCGCTTTCCGTTCGCAGCCGCTGTCGCGTAGACGTGCCTGGCGACTGGAGCCGACCCTACGAAGGAGATCGTCGCGACGGCGGGGTGCTGAAGCAAAGCGTCGACGGCCTCCCGGGCGCCGTGGACGACGTTCAGCACCCCTTCGGGGAATCCCGCCTCGAGAAAGATCTCGGCGAGACGCTGGCCGCCCAATGGCGTGCGCTCGGACGGCTTGAGCACGAAGGTGTTCCCCGCCACGACCGCAAGCGGGAACATCCAGAGTGGGATCATCACCGGGAAGTTGAACGGGGGGATGCCTGCGCAGACCCCGATCGGGTAGCGATAGAGGTCCTGGTCCACCCCACCCGAAACGTCGCGCAGCGTGCGGCCCTGCAGCAAAGTCGGTGCGCCGCAGGCGAAGTCGACCACCTCGATGCCGCGGCGGACCTCACCTCGGGCTTCGTCGAGCGTCTTTCCATGGTGGCGGGTAATGGTCGCCGCCAGGTCTTCAAAGTGCTCCTCGAGCAGCGCTTTGAACCGAAACATGAGCCGCACGCGCTCCAGCAGCGCTGTCCGCGACCACGCAGCAAAGGCTTTCGTCGCCGCTGCCACAGCGGCGTCGACGTCGCGGCCTCCGGACAGCGGCACGTTCTCGATTACCTCCCCGGTGGCGGGGTTGAAGACCGGCAGCGATGCCGCGCCGTCGGCGGCAGCTCTCCATTCGGCTCCGATCAGGTTGCGGATCATCGAGGTCCTCCATCTGTGGGACGGGCGATCTCTTTGGCCGGCTCCTTGGCCACCAGCTTCATCTCCGGGTCACTCGCCATCTGCTCCAGCTCCTCTCCGCCCACCATCATGGTTCGCCAGCTCGTCGACGACGTCTCCTGCTTGTTGTACGACCCCATGCGTGATGAATATCACGCCAAGCCCGCGCTCGCGCGCCTTGACTGCGTACCGGCGTCCGGTAGCCCGAGCTCAAGCATCAAGCGAACTCGTCGACCCGGACCGGCCTATGTTCGCGCAGCGAGCGATCGGCGGCGAGAGCGACCACCAGCGCATCGCGTGCGTCGCTCACCGAACAGGGACTTTCCGCGCCCTCGCGCACCGCAGATAGAAAACCCTGCAGCTCCGCGCGATAGGCCGGCGCGAATCGATCCAGAAAATCACGGTAGCCTTGCGCGCGAGGAGCTTCCATGGCAGGTTCCACCGAGCGCAGCGGCGTGCGCGCATCCCAACCGACGGCGACGCTGTCCCGCAGCCCAAACAGCTCCATCCTGACGTCGTATCCGCGCGGGTCGTTGCGGGTCGCCGTCACCGCGCCGACGATGCCGCCCTGAAAGTGGAGCAGCGCGCACGCGGCGTCGACGTCGCCGTGCTTCGCGAACACAGCCCCATTGGCCTGACCGTCCGCGTAGACCTCCTCGATCCGGCGCCCCAACACCCACGCGCCGATATCAAAATCGTGGATCGCCAGGTCCCTCCAGATGCCGCCTGACTCCGCAAGGTACGACTCGGGCGGCGGAGCTGGGTCGTGCGTCGCCAACCTGACCACGTGCACGTCGCCGAGAGCTCCCGTCGAGTACGCCTCTCGGGCGGAGCGGTAGCCAGCGTCGAAGCGGCGCTGGAAGCCGATCTGCACGAAGATCCCAGCCTGCTCGACATGCCTTATCACCGCGTCCGTCGCCGCGAGGTCGAGCGCAATCGGCTTCTCACAGAACGCGGCCACCGAGGCGTCGGCGGCAAGGTGCAGGAGGCCGGCGTGGGCCGGCGTCGCGGCGGCGATCACGATGGCATCGACGCCCTGCGACAGCAGCGCCTGCGGGCTCTCGGCCTGGCCGGCGGAAACGTCGGCGGCCACTTTCGCGGCGCGGCCGGCATCAGAGTCGAAGATCGTGAGCCTGGAGACGAGCGGGCTCGCCCTGAGGCTCTGCGCGTGAAGCGCACCGATTCTTCCGGTGCCGATAAGCCCTACGTGCAACGCTCCTCCCGGACATTAGCGTTTTCATTGGCCGCGCGTCGCCACGTGCTCGCGCCGGAGCTGGTCGTCCGCGATTCGGCCGCCAAGCCGCGCGAGGGCTAAGGCGTGACCGACACGGTGGTGGGCCTGCGAGCCCTGCCTTGCACTGTCAAGGCGGCGACAAACGTCGCCAGGATGGCGGCGGCGGCGTAGGCGTAAAACGCGGCCTCGATGCCGGCCGCTGACCAGATGAATCCGCCGATGATCGGACCCGCCGTGACCCCGATGTTCTCGAACTCGCCGAACAGGCCCATGTAGAAAGCATGCCGCGGCCGCGGCATCGACTCCGCGATCCACGCAGTCGCCGCCGGCCAGATCAAAGAAGCCCCCACCGCCCTGACCGCTGCGCCGGCGATCACCATCGTGAAGTTGCCGCCCAGCGCGTAGATGATGTAGCCGGCGGCGCATATGAGGCCACCCGCGATCATCGTCGGCCGGCGTCCCCACCGGTCCGAGGCGCTCCCTCCTGGCACGAGCAAGAGCCCGCCGAGCAAGCCCACCGCCAGCATCGCGGCTCCCGCCGCACCCGCGGAGAGATGCAGGTGGGTGGTGACGAGCAGGGGCAGCAGCGCGAGCTCACCGCCGAGGCCGACCTGGATGAGCAGCGCCAGGGTCGCGGTGACAGCCAGCACGCGAATGACGTCCCCTCTTGCGTCGGCGCCCATCCGGCTTCCGCTCTCGAGGTGTCGATTGCCGCGTGCCTCGTAGTTGCGGAACACCAGGAATACGAGCACACCGGAGACGACGGGCAGGGCCGCACCGGCCAGCATCACGCTGCGGATCTGAAAGTTATCGATGAGCGGGCCGCCAACACCGGCGCCGACGGCCTCCGCGATCACCCACTGAGAAGCAAGCAGCGCGAGGCCGGTGGCCCGCAGGTTCGCATGGAGAGCCGTGCCGAGGTACGAGCGGGCGATCGGTCCGACAGCGACCATCATTCCGCACGCGAGGAAATAGCTCGCCGCGATCATTGGAACGGACTGCACGCGGGACAGGACCACGATCGTCAGCGCGTAGAGAAACTGGGATGCGATCAGCGGAGCGCGATAACCGACGCGGTCGGCCACGACGCCCCACAGCCATTCGAACGCGAACATGCCGAAGCCGAACATCGAAAGTGTCAGTCCGATCTCACCCGGACCCGCTCTGAGCTGCCGCAGCTCGAGTGGCAGACAGATCAGTAATAGGCCGGTCGCCAGGGTGGAAAACGTGAGGGCCGCAATCAGGCCGCCGCTGCGACTGCGGATCAATGGTTCGGTGATGCGGGAACGATAGGACATGATGTCGGCAGCCCATGGCTCCTCTCCATCCGCAAGCGAGGGCCGTGCTCGACGCGATCGTGGCGAGCGGAATCGACGGTTCGAAGTCGCCCGACATCGCAGAGCTCCGCCGCCTGCAAGAGGTGGCTGAAGAACGCGTTGGAGACACAATTGCCTGCGCATGACGGAGGGCGTTGACCGACCCAACATCGGCGTGGTGACAGAACCCTTCGCCGGCCGCCCGCTGACGGACGTGATGGACTGGCTGCTGCGGGCCGCACCCCGGGTGACAGATCTCGAGCTGGGCGCCGGCGGATACGCGCCGACAGGTCACTGCGATGTGCCGCTGCTGCTTCGCGATTCCCAGTTGCGCAAAGCATGGCTGCATGAGATTTCTACGCGAGGCTTGCGGGTCGCCGCGCTCAACGTCTGGGGCAACCCGCTGCACCCCGACGAGACGATCGCGCGCAAGCACGACGCCGACCTGCGCGACGCGGTAAGGCTGGCAGCTCTGCTCGGCGTCGACCGCGTCGTCGCCCTTGCGGGCTGCCCACCAGGAGCGCGTGGGGACCGCACGCCACACTTCGCGGGCGGCGAATGGCTGCCGTATCTCGAGGCGATCCACGAGTTCCAATGGACCGAATGGGTCGAGCCCTACTGGTCCGAAATCGCGGAATTCGTGACGCGCGAGCATCCACAGCTTCTGGTCTGTCTGGAGCTTCATCCCGGGACAGCCGTCTACAACGTGGAGACCTTCGACAGGATCGCGGCGCTCGGCGACTCCATCGCCGCCAACATCGATCCCAGCCACTTTTTTTGGATGCGGATGGATCCTCTGTCGGTCGTGTCCGCGATCGGCGACCGGGCCGGGCACTCCCACGGCAAAGACGTGCAGTTCGCAGGATCCAACCTGGACCTCAATGGGCTGCTCGACCGGCGGTGGCCACACGATCCGACGGCTTTGCCGTGGAACTTCGCCGTGGTCGGCCGCGGCCGCGACGCAGCCTGGTGGAGGGAGTTCGTTGCAGCGCTGAAGAAGCACAGCCGGGTCCGGACGGTTGCCATCGAGCATGAGGACCCGTTCGTCGCCGCCGAAGAGGGCATCCCGGAAGCTGCCGAGCTGCTCGCCTCCGCCCGCTGAGCCAGGATCTGTTGACACCGCCCACCCTTTCGTATAGGGTCGTTGGAACGTTCCAACGCGCTTGCCAGCGCGAATTGCTACCGGGGTGAATATGGCCGGGCGGCTGCGCGTAGGGGTCATCGGGTGCGGGTTGATCGCTCAGGTCATGCATCTCCACTACCTCAGGGAGCTGTCCGACCGTTTCGAGATTGCGGCGGTGTGCGACGTTTCGGAAGAGGTCCGCTCAGCCTGCGCGAGGGAGTACGCCGTACCCGAGCAGTTCTCCTCCTGGCAGGAGCTGCTGACCAGGCGGCTCGACGCGGTTCTCGTGCTCACCTCGGGGAGCCACGCGCCGATCGCGATCGCGGCGGCCAAGGCCGGCATCCATGCCCTGGTCGAGAAACCGATGTGCTTTTCCGTGGCCGAGGGCCGCGCGATGATCGAGGCAGCCGATGGGGCAGGGACTGTGCTCATGGTCGGCTACAACAAGCGTTACGACCCCGCCTACGTTCGACTCGTCGAAGAGGCCCGCACGCTGGCCGACCTTCGGCTTGTCCGGATCACGACGCTCGAGTCCCCCATCGCCCCTTACGTGGGCCACTACAACCTGCGGCGCGGAGGGCCCTTGGCGAAATCCCTCGCCCAATCACTCCAGGACGATGACGACGTCCGGATCTCCGCCGCGGTTGGGGACGTAGACGGGCTGTCGCGATGGGCATATCGAAACGTCCTGCTCGACAGCCTCGTGCACGAGTTCAACGCAATGCGGGGCGTCATGGGGGAACCCGACGCGCTCGAGTTCGCCAGCATCCGCGAGACCGGGCTCACAGCGATCTTCCGGTACGGGTCAGCGCAATGCATCCTCGCGTGGGTCGATCTGCCCGACATCGCGCGCTACTCGATGGAGTTCGCCTTCTACTCACCCGAGCGGCGCGTCACCCTGGCGTTTCCCTCCCCATTCCTGCGCAGCATGCCCACGCTTTTCATCTCCGAAGATGGCACGCCTAAATCGCCGCGTGCCTCCCGCACCGAAGAGGTCGCCTCGTACGAGGAGAGCTTCAAGCAAGAGCTCGTCCACTTCCACGATTGCGTGACGAACGGCCACCGGCCGACGACGTCTGGCGCGGACGCCCTCCATGACATCGCCCTGTGCGAGTCCGTCGTGGCTGTCCATCGAGAGGGTCAGGCACGCGCGCATCCTTCAGAGCCGGCCATGGCCACCTCACCCAGGGAGCGTGCATGACCGACCCGAGCAAGGTCGTGATCGCCAACGCGCCCGTCAGCTACGGAGCGTTCGAGCTGACTGTCGGCATCCTGCCCGACGTCCCGGACGGCGAGCAGGTGCTCGACGCGGTCGCGGATGCCGGCTACGCAGGGATCGACCTGGGACCGCTCGGCTACCTCGGCCGGGGAGATGCGCTCGCCTCGAGCCTGCGGCGCCGCAAGCTGGCCCTTTCAGGTGGATTCTTCGAGCTGCCATTCAGCGACCACGCCCGCATGCCGGCGGCGCTACGGGAGCTGGACACGTTGCTGGACGTCTTCGACGCGGCCGGAACACACAACGGCCTCAAGCCAAAGCCGACGCTTGCCGACACCGGCAGCGAGATGCGCCGGTCGCGGCCGGGCCAGGCAGCCACGGATCCATCGCTCGGCCTCGATGGGGACACCTGGAAGCGATTCGCGCAAGGCGTCGAGATGGCTGTGGAATGCTGCCGGGCGCGTGGCTACGAAGCCACCATGCATCACGAAACTGGCACCTACATCGAAGCTCCGTGGGAGATCGACAAGGTCCTGGAGCTGACCTCGATCGGGCTGTGTCTCGACACCGGACACCTGCTGCTCGGCGGCGGCGATCCCGTCCGCGCGATGCGCGAGTGGCGACACCGCATCAACCACCTCCATCTCAAGGACGCGCGGCGCTCGGTGGTCGAGGGCATAGTCCGTGAAGCAGCGCCGGTGGCCGAGATATGGCGCCGACGGGCCTTTTGCAGTCTTGGCGCAGGCGATCTCGATGTCGACGGTGTTCTGCAGGCGGTCCGCGAGTCGTACGCCGGCTGGATCGTGGTCGAGCAGGACGTTCTTCCCGACCCTGACGGTAGGGCGGCCGCCGACCAACGCGCCAACCGCGAGTATCTGGCCGCCCGGGGGTTCTGAGCGGGTTGCCCGCGCTGAGGATCGGGCTGGCCGGCGCCGGCCGGATGGGGCGAAACCACCTCCGAGCAATCGCCGGCTCCGCGCTGGTCAAGGTCACCGCGATCGCGGAACCGGTCGCAAGCACGCGGACTCTGTTGGAAGGGACCGACGCCGCCGTCTACGGCGAGCTCGACGATATGCTGGATTCCGCTCCGATCGACGCAGTCCTGGTATGCGTTCCGAGCGACCTCCATCTGACCACGATCCGGCGGCTCGTGGAAGCCCGGATGCCCATCCTTTGTGAGAAGCCCGTCGGGGTGGCCGCCTCGGAAGCTCGGGAGGCGGCGGCGCTTGTCGAGGCGGCGGGATTGCCCTTCCAGGTCGGCTTCTGGAGACGTTTCGTCCCCTCACTCAGACGCCTCCGGGAGCGAATCGCGCGCGGAGAGCTGGGTGACATCTATTCGTTAGCCAACTTTCAATGGGACGGCGCGCCGCCAAGCGCTAATTTTCGCGCCCACAGTGGGGGAATCTTTGTGGACATGGGGGTTCACGAATTCGATCAGACGCGATGGCTCGTACGGCAGGACTTCGGCCCCATCACGTCGCTTGCGTCGGGCGTGGCGCTCGAACATTGGCCGGGCGACGCCGAGAGCGCACATGCGATCGCCGAACTCTCGGGAGGGACGACGGCCGTGGTTTCCCTGGGCCGGCGCTTTCCCTTGGGCGACGTGTGCAAGGTCGAGGTGTTCGGGACCAAGGACGCGGAAGAAATCAAGTTCCTGTGGCCGCCGAGCGCAGACGACACCTTCTTCGACGCACTCCGGCAGCAGGCCGAAAGCTTCGCGCGCCACGTCCGAGGCGATACCCTCGAGGGGGCGAGCGCTAGCGACGCCGCGGCGGCGCTCGAGGCCGCGGAACGTGCCGCCGCCCACCTCGTGCAGCGCTGATGGGCGACGTCGGGATCGGGATCGTCGGGTACGGAATGATGGGCAAAGCTCACTCCTACGCCTACACGGTCGCTCCCGTGATGCGCAAGCTTCGCCACCACCCGAGGCTTCGGGTCATCAGCGGACGCGACGCGCACCAGGTGGAACGGGCCGCGGAGTCTTATGGAATCGACAGCTGGGTCGGCGATTGGCGCGAGCTGGTCAATCGGAGCGACGTCGACATCGTCGACATCTGCACGCCCCCGGGAACCCACGCCGAAATTGCGATTGCTGCGGCGGCGGCCGGCAAGGCGGTCATCTGCGAGAAACCGCTCGCGGTCTCATATTCGGAGGCGGTCTCAGCGGTCGACGCCGTCGCCAAGGCCGGCGTCCTGGGCGCGGTCGGCTTCAACTACAGGCGCCTGCCGGCCGTCTCCCTGATGAAGCGAATGATCGACGCGGGCGCGGTCGGACAGATCAGGCTCGTCAGGGCAATGTGGCTCTCGGACGAGTTCGCCGACCCGACGATCCCATTCGACTGGCGCTTTGACCGATCGATCGGAGGCACCACGATCGCCGACCTCGGCAGCCACCTGATCGACATGGCCACGTGGATGGTGGGACCAATCGTGCAAGTCAGCGGACAGTCGGAGACGTTCGTGCGCGAGCGCTCCGCGAAACCGGTGACAGTGGACGATGCGTCCGCCGCGCTGGTCCGGTTCGAGTCCGGGGCTCGGGGCGTCCTCGAGATGGCTCGCGTCGCGGTAAGGCGCCCGTGCGATTTCACCATCGAGGTCGACGGCAGCCGGGGCACCCTGGTTTTCGCGTACGCGCGGCTGAACGAGCTGCTTTACGGCGACGCCAGCGACGGGCCCGAGCTCTACGGGATGCGACGCATCCGCGCCGAGCATCCAAGCCACCCCTACGCCCGGGATTGGTGGCCGATCGGCCAGGGGGTCGGCTATGGCTCGAGCTTCGTCAACCACCTGGGCGATCTGCTCGACCGGTGGCCAGACGGCCCGTGGGAGCCTGACTTTGCGCAAGGGGCGGCTGTGCAGGCTGTTTGCGAGGCGATCGAGCGTTCGGCGGCGGAGACCCGGTGGGTCGAGGTTGTTGAGATCACCTCCCCACCAGGCGCGTCGCGGCGACCTCACCAGCAAGTGGGGAACTGAAGCCAGCTTCCGGACGGGCGGTGCGCTGACCACAAATCGTCCTTGACGCCGCACAAGGGGTGACCTATCGTTCTGGAACGCTCCAAACGGGGCGCCGTTTTTGCCTTTTTCGTTCTCCGTAATCAAGGGAGGGGAAGCATGGCGAGTACCAGCGCACCCATGGGAGGCAGGGCCGCCACCGGCCAGGGCCTCTTCACGCGCCAGTCATCGGGCCTCGTCCGCGAGCTCGGCGTCCCGGCCGCCACTGGCATCGCGCTGGCGTCGGTCGCCGTCGTCAATACGTTCATCAACTTCAACGCGGGGTTGGTGTCGTTCGACAAGGCAGAGATGACGCTTCCCCTGTTGCTGGGCGCGGCGATCTGGTTGGTCGCGATGTTCGCCTACAAGTACCTTTTGGAAGCAATCCCCCGCGCCGGCGGTGAATACGTGTACCTCTCGCGCATCATCTCGCCCGCTTTGGGGGCGATGGCCGGCATCTCGATCTGCATCGCCTTTACCTACATCCTGGCGGCGAACGCCAACTTCACCGCAGCGTACACCCCGTTCATGCTTACCGCGCTCGGCGCGGCCTTCAACAGCTCGGCCATCAGCAATGCCGCCGGCAACGTTACGAGCCAGGGTGCGGTGGCGACGATCAGCGTCGTCATGCTGCTCGTGGTCGGTGCGGTGTCCCTGGTATCGATCCGCCGGCTGGCGCAGGTCATCCTTGTCCTGGTCGGCATCCAGCTGCTTGCGTTCCTCGTCCTCGGATGGCTGCTCATCACGCACTCGCACCAGGATTTCGTCAACGCGCTTGCTTCGTTCAGCAATCACCCCGGGGCGTACAACGACATCATCGCCGCCGCGCAGAAAGACAGCATCCCACTGGGCTTCTCGATCGGCGCCTCGCTCACCGCGGTGCCGTTCATGGTCCTGAACTACAACGGCGTGCTGTACGCGTATTACGTCGGCGGAGAGCTCAAGCGCCCCGGCCGCACGTACCTCTACGCGTCCGTGATCAGCATCGGGCTGCTGGTTGTGGTCTGGCTGGGAGTCTGGCTGTTGATGCGCAGCACGGTCGGTCTCGACTTCATGCAGTCGCAGGCGAAGCTGGGCGCGACAGATCCCGCCGCCTACGGTGCGATCACAAGCCTTCAGTCGTCAGCCGGAGGCCTGGGCTATGGATTGATCCTTTCGGGCGACCCCATCTCCAAGATCCTGATCGGCATCGCGGTGCCGTCAGCCGAGCTGGCGGTCGACCTCGCCTTTGTGGCGGTGGTGACGCGGGTGATGTTCGCGCTCGCGTTCGACCGCCTCCTCCCCATCAGCCTGGCCAAGATCAGCGAGCGCAACGCAATTCCCACCAACGCGATCATCGTCGCCGTGGTAATCGGCATCCTGTTCGCCATCCTGGCGGCGTTTGTGAATCTCTCGAACATAGTCGCCAACCTGGCGTTGTTTGTCGCCCTGATCATCGTCGCCGGTGGCGTGGCCGCCACCGCGCTCCCCTACCGCCGGCCGGACCTCATAATGCGTCCCGGGGAGACCGCCCTAGCTCGGGTCGGAGGTATTCCGGTGCCGTCGTTGTGGGGTGGCGCAACCACGGTGCTCGCCGCGATCGTGGTCGTGCTGATCATCACGCACCCATCCGTCTTCGGGAGCTTCACTTTGACGTCGGTCGGCGCCCTCGTGATCGTCCTGCTCGCGGGACCGGTGATCTACCTCGCCGCCCGCCAGATGCGGCTCTCTCGTTCGTCGATCGACCTTCGGCTCGCGATGCGGGAGCTACCTCCCGAGTAGACGAAAGGCGGAGGGTCCATGTTCTTCGGGCGTCCCAGGAAGCGGGCCCTCCGCATCTACTTCGCGACCGATATACACGGATCGGACCGGTGCTTCCGGAAATTTCTCGCTGCGGCCGAATCGTATGAGGCGGATGCGCTCGTCCTGGGGGGCGACATCGCCGGCAAGGGCCTTGTCCCGATCCGCTCTCACAACGGGACCCTGAGCGCCAAGGTCCGCGGCGAGGCCGTGACCGTGCCGCGCGATGAAGAAGGCCGGCTCCGCGCGGAGATCAACCGTCTCGGCTTCTATTCGCTCATCACCGATGACGCGGACATCGAGCGCCTCGAGTCCGAGCCGGCTCACCTCGAGCGCGCGTTCGAGCGCGCGATCATCGAGCAGATCGAAGGATGGTGCAAGCTGGCCGAGGAACGGCTGGCGCCTCGTGTCCGGTGCATCATCACGCCCGGCAATGACGATCCAAAAGCGATCGACCCCGTGCTCAAAGCGGGGCCCCGCATCGAATCGCCCGAGGCCGAGATCTGCGAGCTTGGGCCGGTCGTCATGGCCAGCTGCGGCGACGTCACGCCGACCCCCTGGAACACGGAGCGGGAATACGCCGAGGACGAGCTCGCGCGCCGCCTGGAGGCGATCCTCGGGCAGGCCCCCACGGGAAGCAAGATGGTCGTCAACTTCCACTGCCCGCCATACGGTTCCGGGCTGGATTTCGCGGCTGAGCTCGATCCCCAGCTCCGGCCCGTCATCCGCGGTGGCCGGCCCAGCATCGTCCCGGTCGGCAGCAAGGCGGTGAGGGACGTGGTGAAGCGCTACCAACCGGTGGTGGGCCTTCACGGGCACATCCATGAATCGAAGGGTGCCCAGAAGATCGGCTCGACGATGTGCCTGAACCCCGGCAGCGATTATTCCGCGGATGTGTTACGCGGCGCTATCGTGGACTTCGCCGAGGATGGAAGCTACATCGATTTCCTCTTCACAACGGGATAACAGCCCCCTTCCCGACCCGGTCGCCGAGTCGCGGCGGCTCATCGATGTGGCGAATCGCAAGGGCCTGGTCGCGCGGCTGCTGGGTGGAGCGGCGGTCTATGTCCAGGCTCCGCGTGGAGGGCCGATCCTGCCACGACTCATCAAGGACATCGACATCGCGACCCGGCGTGGCGCGCGGAGCGCGGTGACCGAGGTGCTGATCGCGGCGGGGTACGTGCCCGATGAGATGTTCAACGCGCTGCACGGCGCCCGGCGGTTGCTTTTCTACGACGAAGCCAACCTCCGCAAGCTCGATGTGTTCGTCGGCGACTTCTCGATGTGCCACCAGATCCCCATCGCCGACCGACTGGAGCGCGAGCCACTGACGATCCCTCTGGCGGAGCTCCTGCTCACGAAGCTGCAGATCGTCGAGCTCACGGAGCGCGATCAGCGCGACATCTACAGCCTGACGTACCACCATCCCGTCATCGAGGCGGACGGTCCGGGCATCGAAGCCGGCTACATCGCGCAGATCTGCGCGCGAGACTGGGGTTTATGGCGCACGGTCAAAACCACGATGGAACGAAGCCGGTCGGCTGTCGGCGAGTACGAGCTGGATGCGTCGGCCCGCGAGTGCATCGAACAGCGCTTGGCGCAGCTATGGCTGCGAATCGAATCCGAGCCTAAGACCAGCAGGTGGAGACTGCGGAGCCGGTTCGGAGACCGCGTGCGCTGGTACAACGAGCCGGAAGAGCATCCTCAGCAGGAGCAATGACTCTCGAAGCCAGGAGGCCGATCGCGCGCGACCTGCTCGAGCAAGCCGCCAGGCAAGGCAGCGACCTGGAAACGGTGGCACGCGGAGTCCTCGCCCGCCTCGCGGAGCTCACCGGCTTGAGCTCGACATACCTGGCCGAGACGCGACTGATGCTCGATGAGCAGTACATAGTTTTCTCGTGCAATCGGAGCGAGCTTTTCCACATCCCCGAAGACGTCACGCTGCCATGGTCGGAAGGGCTTTGCCGTTTCGTGGTCGAGGGTGGCCCCAACTACACGACCGACGCGCAAAACAGTTTCCGAGCAGCAGCGTGGCCAGACTGCTGGAGATTCGCACCTTCATCTCCTACCCCGTGTTTACCGCGGAGGGCCGCTTCTTTGGCACCCTGTGCGGGGCGAGCAAGGAGCAGGTCGAGATCCAGCAGGAGATGCTCGAGCTCATGCGCGAGTGTGCGCGGCTCATCGGCCAGCGCCTCAAGCGCGCCGCAACGGCGTCCACGTCCTCGCCCTCGCAGGCGCAGTGAGGTGAAGCTCGTCACTTTCCGCGGCGACGGCACTGCCCGAGTCGGAGCCGTGGCGGATGGCGAGGTGGTCGAGCTTGCCGAGCCGCGTGACATGCTGTCGCTGATCGACGCCGGCGACGGGGGTCTGGCCGCCGCAAGATCGGCACTGACCTCGACAAAGGCCAAGAGGCACCGTATCGACAGCGTTCAGCTGCTGGCGCCGCTGCCACAACCCCGCGGCAACGTGATCGCCATCGGGCGCAACTACCAGGCGCATGCGGAGGAGAGCGCACGGGCTGTCGGCAGGGTTGTCGATCCGCCCACCGTGTTCACCAAAGCCGTCACCAGCGTCGCCGGCCCGCATGACGATATCCGTATCGACCCCTCTGTGACGAGCCAGGTCGACTGGGAGGTCGAGCTGGGCCTTGTCATCGGCCGGAGCGGCGTCAACATTCCGCGCATGGGCGCTCTCGACCACGTCTTTGGCTTTGTCACGGTGAACGACGTCAGCGCGCGCGACGTCCAGTTCGGGTGGGGCGGCCAGTACTTCAAGGGCAAGAGCCTCGACGGTTTCTGCCCAATCGGTCCCTGGATCGTGACGCGGGACGAGATTCCCGATCCTCAGGCGCTGCGGCTCCTGCTCCGCGTCAACGGCGAGACCAAGCAGGACGGCAACACGCGCGACATGATCTACCCGGTCGATGCGGTGATCGAATGGGTCTCCAAGGGGATGACTCTGCTCGCGGGCTCGATGATCGCGACCGGAACGCCAGACGGCGTCGGCTTCGCGCGCACCCCGCCGGAGTTTCTCAAGGCGGGCGATATCGTCGAGGCGGAGGTCGAGGGTATAGGAACGCTGCGCAACCGGGTCGTCGACGCATGAGGTGAGGCCGCCGCGACGTCGCGGCGGCCCCATCGTCTAACTCTCCTTCAGGGAGTCGAGATCTTCCACAGACCGCGGCCGTGGGTCGCGGCGATCAGGTAGGTGTTGCCCGGACCGAACGAGAGATCGTTTACCGGTGAGTTCGGCAGGCCGCTGCCGAGCCGCGCCCATGAGGTGGAACCTGGCGTCGTTGTGAAAACACCAACGTCGGTGGCGAGCACGAGCTTGCCGCTGGCTGTTACCACGAGATCGTCGGCCGGCGCGTCGGGCAGGTTGCCACTCACGTCCGTCCAGGTCACTCCGGCGTTGCTCGACTCGAAGACATGGCCCACGCCGGCGTTCGGGACCCAACGCCGCGAAAAGCCGCCGAACACCGCGTACACGTGGCTGGCGTTCGCCGGGTCCACCATCAGCGAGTTCACGTATCGGTTGGGCAGCGAGCTCGTATCGATCGAATGCCATGTCCCACCGGCGTTCGTCGCAAGGCCGCGTGAGAAGCCTGCCGAGCTCCCCGCCGAGGTCAATTCGCGTGGATTGCAGTTGCCGCCACACGACGCGGCATAGATCGTCTGGCCGCTGACCGACAGCGCGGTGACCACGTTGCCCGCGCCCGTGTTGTAGACCTGTTTCCAATCGCAGGCCGTCGAGGAGCAGGACGTCCCCCATCCCTTGCCCTGGTTATCCCAGACATACTGCCCGCCCGCGACCCAATGGTTCACATTCTTGATGTCCGCTCGGTAAGGCGCGATGAAGCGTGCGTTGGGGTCGCATGGGTTTGGCGTGTAGGTAAACGCGAAACAGGTTGGAGTGATCTCGATCCAGGCGTTGCGGTCACCGTTGGGCGAGTAGCCCGCCGTGGTCGACTTCCAGATGTCGAGGTCGACGTACTCCTGGAGGACCCGATCACCGTTCGCCGGATCGACGAGTGTGTCGCCGCCGTCACCGCCGAACGGCTCGACCATGGTCGCGAGGCCCGGCGCGATCATCGAGCCGCCGTTGTCCTGCATGCCGCCCCAGATCTGGTCGCCGCCCGCCGCGTGACCGTTGGTTGTCGAGACGGAGCTACCGGCGCCCGCGTAGTAGTACTGCAGCGTGTGCAGCGTGGCATTGAGGTTGCTCCAACCCGTTGGCGATGCCGAGCTCTGAGACAAAGACCGGCTGTAGACGCCGCCGTCGTTGCCCACGTAAACAAGACCCGGCGCGAAAGCGACCGCGTGCTGGTCAGGGTGAGTCGTCTTCGGGCAAGAATCGAGACCGTTCGCCGAGCAAGGCATCCCGAAGTTCCAGTAGGGCCCAATGGTGTGCCAGCTGTTGCCGCCATCGCGGGTCTCGTAAACCTCCTCCAGGCCGAGGTACACGTGGCGGGCGTCAGCCGGATCGACGCCGATGAACTCGTTGTACCAGGCCTGCACCCCTGGGGCGTAGCCGACGGAGTGGTAGAGCGCAGAGTCGGCGTTCTCCAAGTTCCGGTAGTCGGCGATGCGGTTCCACGGGCCACCTGGATCGCCACTCGGCGATACGAACACGCCCTCGAGGACCGTGTTGCCTTTCTGAATCTGAGGGTTCTGAATCAATGAGATGGACTGCACGACCGCGTACGCGGTGGAGCCATCGGCCGAGAAGGCGAGATGCGTGTTGCCGATGTCCTTGGGGTTGATCGCGCCCAGCAGGCCGTCGTACGAAAACGATTGACCGCCGTCGCGCGAGATGTAGAAGCCGTTGTATGCAGCACCGTTGCGCCAGGCCATGGCCGCCACGACCACCTGGCCGTTAGTGTTGGGGCGGACCGCGACGTCGTCGACGATCGACATCCCGTATGGCTGCGCGACCGATCCCGCGGACGCGGCGTCCAACACCTTGGTCCATTCCAGGTTGCCGGCCGCTGACGTCTTGTACAGGCCGAAACTGGTCGCTGCATAGACACCGCCGATGCCGTCGAACTCGAGCTTGCCGATGGTGTGATCGCGGAGCTCCTGGCCCACCTGCGACCAGGTTGCACCTCCGTTGGTGGAGCGGAACACCCCGAGCCCGGAGTAGTTCTCAAAAGCAGTGTTGTTCTCACCAGTGCCGACCCACACGGAGCCGTCGGCGGGGTTGATGGCTATGGCGCCGACCGCCAGCGTGCCCATGTTGTCGGAGACCGGTGTCCAGTGGGCACCCGCATCGGTCGACTTCCATACGCCGCCCGCCGCGGCGCCCGCGTAGAGGAGCGATGGCCGGGCGGGGTCTACCGCAAGCGCGCTCATCCGACCGGCCGACAGCCCGGCTCCCCCACCGGAGTTCGAGATGAAGGGGTCGCGGAAGTTCACGTTGTCGGAGTCGTAGGGCTGGGTCGTCAGCTCCGTCCAGGAGGTTGAGGTCGACCGGGGCAGCGCGGCCGCCGCCGCGCGAGCTGCGGTGAAGGCGTCTACGCTCACGCTGGAGCCGGGCGCGACCCTGGAGGCCGCGTATTGGTCGGCCGCCCGCGAGATCTCGTCAGCGCCTTCGAGCGCCTTGGATTCGGAGGCGACTTGGTGCTTGGTGGCCAGGCTGCCGCCACCTCCATTGGCGGCGTCAGCGCTGATCATCGCCAAGGCGAGCACCGACACCAGGGAGCCGAGCGCGACCGATCGGGCGGAGATAGCGAGACGGCGCATGGACACCCCCCTCGAAACAGCACGCCTCCGGCGTGCGCCGGTTCATCCCTGCCGGAACCCACACCCCGGCCGACAATGGATTTTCAGCAATTTTTCAGGGCAAAGTCAAGTTGCCGGTCTGTGCCCTTTCCGCTCGCGCTAGGCTGAGCGCGGTGTTCGAGGTCGATCATCTGGCGGGGGTGCTTGTCGCCCTGGCTTCGCCGATGTCGAGCGAGGGCGAAGTCGACACCGCAGGCTTGACGCGCCTGGTGGAGCACGTGATCGAGGGAGGCGTCCAGGGCGTGCTCGCCCTCGGCTCGACGGGAGAGACCGCATCGCTGGACGAGCGCGCCCGGCGCCAGGTGCTCGACGCCGCGATCAAGGCCGCGGCGGGCCGGATTCCGGTGCTGTGCGGGGTGGCGCAAAGCCAGCTGTCGTCCGCCATCGCAGAGGTGGAGGCGGCCGCCAACGCCGGAGCTGACGCAGCCCTGGTCGCGCCGCCCTTCTACTACCCCACGGACCAGGCGGGCGTGCTGGCGTTCTACCGCGCCGTCGCTGCACACGCGGCGATCCCGATCCTCGTCTACAACATTCCTCAGTTCACCAAGGTCGTCGTCGAGCCGGCGACTCTTGCATTGCTGGCTGCTGAAGGGGCCGTGCAGGGCATCAAGGACTCCAGCCGCGACTTCGAGTACTTCGAGGGGGTCTGCATCGCGACCCGCGGCATGGGCGGGTTCCGCGTCTTCACGGGCAGCGACTCGATGCTGGTCGCGTCTCTGGCCGTCGGCGGCGCGGGCACTATCTGTGGCGCCGGCAACATCGCGCCGGCCTGGGTCGTGCGCATTTACGACGAGTTCACCGGCGGGGACCTGCCCGCGGCGCGACTGAGCCAGGACAGGCTGTACAAGCTCGTGATGGCTTTGCGCGGCGGCGTGTTCCCGACCGCGATCAAGGCTGCGCTCCATCTGCAGGGAATCTGTGAACCGTGGACGGCGCCACCCGTCACACGTCTGGACGCAAAACTCGAGCCGCCGCTCCGCGAACGGCTCGCGGAGTGGGGACTGCTCAGCGCAGCGCGATCACGGCACTGAGATTCTCGCCACGACCTGCTGCTGGTAGTGCTGCGGGTTGGTGCCGTCGTCATACGTGCTGACGAATGTCGCGTAGTCGAAGGACCCCGCGATCTCGTTGCCGAAGTAATCGCCAAGGAAGGTGTCCGTCGGGTTGCACGGACACTGACGGTCGGGGCTGTTGAGCTGCGGATCCCAGCTGTGTTGGGTCAGGCGGATGTTGTGCCCCTTTGGCGTCAGATCTGGGCTGTAGAACTGCACGCTCGAGGTGACGCAGTAGTTGGTGGCGCCGTAGGGCGGTAGCGATCCGCTGTAGCTCGGATTCATCTGGTCGAGCGCGAGGCCAGCCTTGAGCGCCTCCTTCGTTCCGCCCGCCGGGCACGCCAACCGCCGATCGTAGAAGTTGACGCTGACCGTTCCGTCGGGTCCGACGGCGAGGTTTGGCTGAAACTCGTCGACGGTCGGGCTCGCGTTGTCGTTGATCTGGATGGGAGCCGTCCAGTTCTGTCCGCGGTCATAAGACGCGGTGAGAAGGAGGTTGCCGAACCCGCTGCTCTTCGATTCGTAGCCGAGGTAGATCGCGCCGTCACCGACGCCGAAGGTCTCCTCGATGCCATCCTCAAATGTGGTGTTGGCGTACCCAGCGCCTGACAGCGGCGCGGTATGAACATCCGACACGGCCAGCAGCGGGCCGATCCAACTGGTTCCCCCGTCTGTCGAATAGTCCACGTAAATGTCGACGCAGCAGGAGCCGTGGGACGAGGCGTAGTTCACCACGGGCGTGAAGACGACACCATGCGGGTCGACGTGTGGGTAGAGGTAGGTGTTGTTGTTGGTGGCTCCGGCTGCGGTGGGCAGCAGGACTGGAGCGGTCCAATCGCTGTGGGTTCCATCTTCGTTGGCGATCGCGGTCCGGACGTAAGGTTTGCTGCCGTTTCCGTTGAAGTTCACATACGTGACATAGATCCGCCCGTAGTTCGGATTGGTCGCTTTGGTCCCGGTACGGTCGATCGCGATCCACTGCTTGTCCGGTTCCTGGCCGAGGCCGGCATTGGTCGTGAAGACGTGATCCGGGTTTCCGTGGTGGGTCGTGATCCAGTCCCGAACGCCCGTTGCTCCGTGAGGACGCACCGCGATCGAGACGGCCTCGTTGTCAACCGCGGGGTTCGGCTCGTTGCCGGTCTCGTATTTCTTGAATCCGCCCTTGTCGTAGTAAAACTGGTAGGGCAGGATCGCTACGTAGTAGTTGCCATAGGGGTCGAACGCGCCGACCGGATCGGTATTGTCAGTCCAACCCTCGTAGCCAGGTATGTGCCCCATCACAGGCCACGTCTTGCCGCCGTCCCACGACTCATAGAAGCCGAGAAGGTGGTTGTAGCCTTCCGCGCCGGTGAACCATTTGCTCGAGCCGATGATGTGGTTCGGATTCGTCGGGTCGACGCGGATGTCCGATTCCGAGTGATCCGTCACGAGCATCGGGGTGGCGGCCGGATAAGGAGCCCGATAGCCGCCCGCGCGCGGCCGAGCAAGCGGTTCTTCAGCTCGGCTTAAGGGTCAGGGGAGCGGTTGCGTCAGGTCGTAGACGGTCACGCCGCCAACCGTCGTCGCGGCGAAGTTCGCGCTGACCCACGATGCGATCTGGCTGCTGGACCCGCCGCCGCTTCCGCGCATACCGCCCGCGATGAAGTAGTGAACCTGCCCCTTGCTGACGTAATCCTGGAATTGGGCGAGCGTGGGCGCTGGATCTGAGCCGTTGAATCCTCCTATCGCCATCACGGGCTCGCCGGTCGCGAGCTCGTAACCGGCCGCCGAGTTGGCGTCGATGGTCGCGACTACCCAGCGGTAGTTGCTTGCGTTGGTTTCGAGGAGGGCGGCGAGCTCGCCCGATACCTGGCTTGCCTGGAGAAAGTTGCCGCCACCAACACCGCCAAGGCGCCCCTGGGACGGAGTGAACCCGCCGCCACCTTGAGGCGGGCCGAGCCGGCCGGCGTTGGCGGCGCCCGGGCCGAACCCAGTGGTGGCGACGGATGGGCCCGCCGAGGGGATGGCGCCGCTGTGGGATGTCGAAACCGTGTCTAGCGTGTACGCGGTCGGCCCGGCGAACGTCGCGACCAGGGCGAGGGCCGCGACAGAAGCTGCGAGCCGGCGCTGCAGCAGTGGCCCGGCCACGATCAACGCGCTCACCGCAAGACCTGCGACGGCGATAGCGATCTTCAAACCAGGGTTCCAGTCCGGGCTGCGGTCCAGCAGGACGTACGCCCACGCGGCGGATGCCGCGACCGCCCCGGCGAGGAAAAGCCGCGCAAGCAAGTCCCCCCGCCGCTTCCAGAGCTCGACCGATCCGGCGCCGACCAGCGCTCCGATGGCGGGTGCCAGGGCAATCGAGTAGTAGGGGTGGATGATGCCTTGCGCGAAGCTGAAAACCGCCCCGGTGACGAGCAGCGAGCCGCCCCACATCAAGTAAGACGCGCGCGCGATGCTGGTCCGCCGCGCGTGCACCGTGAACCACAGGCCGGCGACCAGCAGGATGATCGCGGCCGGGATCAGCCACGAGATCTGCCCGCCGAACTCATTCAGAAAGAGCCGGTTCCATCCGGTCAGCCCCCACCGCGATCCGGCGGCGCCGATCCCGCCGATGCTTCCGGTTTCATTGCCCGTGAGGCGGCCGAACCCGTTGTAGCCGAAGATTAGATTGACGAGACTGTTGTCCTGGGAGCCCCCGATGTAAGGGCGGTCCGCGCTCGGCCACAGCTCGACGACGGCCACCCACCATCCCGAAGCCGCGACGAGCGTCACGCCCGCGATCACCAGCTGCTTGATGCGCTGAAGGAGTCGAGGACGCCCCGCAACGAGGTAGACGAGGATGACGACGGGCACGATGACGAACGCCTGGAGCATCTTGGCGAGGAAACCAGTGCCGATCAGCGCCGCGGCCAGAACGAGCCACCGGGTCGAGCCGCCTTCGGTGGCGCGCAACGTTGCGTAGGCGGCGGCCGTGAGAAGCAGGACGAGGAGCGCGTCGGGGTTGTTGAAGCGGAACATCAGTGCCGCGACCGGAGTCAGGGTGACCACGGCTCCGGCGATCACGCCGGCCGCAGGTCCGAACCATCGGCGGACCGCGATGTAGACGATCGCGACGGTGGCCACTCCCTCGAGCGCCTGTGGCACGAGCATCGACCACTGGTTGAAGCCGAAGAGGCGCGCCGATATCTCCATCACCCAGAGGAAGGCAGGCGACTTGTCGACCGTGATGAAGTTCGATGCGTCCAGAGAGCCGAAGAAGAACGCCTTCCAGCTTTTGGTCCCCGCCTGCACCGCGGCCGCGTAGTAGGCGTTGGCCCAGCCGTTGCGGTCGAGGCCCCAGACATAGAGAAAGAACGTGACTGTGATGAGCGCCACGAACGAGATCCGCGTCCACAACGCGCTGGAAGCCCGAATCGAGAGCGCCCGCGGGTAGGTGATGACCGCCATGCGCCTCAGGTTGGGCGCGGCGGATCAGGGGGTTATGTGACCCTGCTGAGAGGTTGCTGAGCCGAACCCTCCGAGCACTTCGCGCTCGGCCATCTTCCCGGCGAGCGAGAAAGGAAAAGAGCCATGCACGCGGCGCCGCATGGCTCACCCCCCACAGACCATCTGGGCGCCGGCTACCCAAGCCGGCACGGAGATCATTTCGCACGCCTGGTGTCGTCCGCCAACCGCAATTGCATGAATTCGCATTACCCCAATTGAGGTAGTCGGCCCTGGGTCCCCGCCGAGGGGAATATCCTCGTCAGGTCTTGATCGTCTCCATCGGCGACCTCGTGCTCGACGTCAGGATCGTGCCCGAGGGTCCGCTCGAACCTGACGACGACGCTCCCGCCTCGATCACGATCGGTGGCGGCGGCCAGGCGGCAAACTTCTGCGCCTGGACGGCCTCGCTGGGGGAAGCGTGCCGTCTGGTCACGCGCGTCGGCGACGACGAGACAGGCCGCCGTCTCGTCGCTGACCTCGGGGCGAAGGGCGTCGACGTCCGGGCCGTGTGGGCCGCGGAGCCGACCGGCGCCATCGCGGTGCTGGTCGCTGGCGACGGCAGGCGGACCATGGCGACGCAGCGCGGCGCGAGCGTCGGGCTGAGTCCGGATGATCTCGAAGAAGTCTGGTTTCGCGACGTGCGCCTTCTGCACGTGCCGGCCTACTCGCTCTTCCTCGAACCGATCGCGAGCGCGGCGCGCGCCGCGATCCGGGTGGTGCGCGACACGGGTGGCATGCTCGCGGTCGACCTCTCATCGGCGGCCGGGCTGCGCGCCTTTGGTCCCGCGCGCATGGCCTACGTTCTGGCGCGCCTCGCGCCTGAGGTGGTCTTCGCCACAGAGAGCGAGGCCGCGACCCTGGCGGTTCCCCTCGAAAGCCTCGCCCAGGTGCCCGTCCTGAAGCTCGGCTCCGCCGGATGCCGTGTATTCGGCCGGACGATCTCGGCGCCGGCGGTCAAAGCGATCGACGCCACCGGCGCCGGCGACGCGTTCGCCGCCGGCTTCTGCTCGGCGTGGCTGCGCGGCGCGACACCGATCGAGGCCGCCGAGCACGCGGTCCGGGCCGCCACGGAGTCGGTCCAGCTCGCGGGAGCGCGGCCCAGCTGAACGAGCTGCTGCGGCTCTCCGACGAGGTCGCCGCGGCACTCGAGCAACACCGCCCGGTCGTCAGCCTCGAGACGTCCATCGCCGGACAGGGCCTCCCCGCCCCGCACAACATGAAGGCGGCGCTTGGCTGCGAGGCGGCAATCCGCGAGGTGGGCGGCGTGCCGGCAACGGTGGCCGTGCTGGGCGGGCGGCTGTGCGTGGGGCTGACCAAGGCTGAGCTCGAGCACATCGCCACCAGCTCGGTCAAGGTGAGCTCGCGCGACCTGGGCCCGGCGCTCGCTCATCGTTTCGCCGGCGCGACGACTGTCGCGGCCACGATTCACGTCGCTGCGATGGCCGGCGTCCGATTCATGGCCACGGGCGGCATCGGCGGCGTCCACCGCGGCCGTCCCGAAGACGAATCGGCAGACCTTCTCGAGCTGAGCCGCTCGCCGGTCGCGGTTTTCTGCTCCGGCGCGAAGATCATCCTTGATCTCCCGCGCACGCTGGAGCGTCTCGAGTCGCTATCCGTGCCCGTCCTCGGCTACGCGTGCGACGAGTTTCCCGCCTTCTACACGCGGCGGAGCGGCTGCAGCGTGAGCGCACGCGTAGAGGACAGACACGATGCGGCTCGCGTCATCCGGGCGGCGTGGGAGAGCGGATCGCGCGGCGTCGTGGTCGCGGTGCCGCCGCCCGCCGACCTGGAGGGAGCCGACGACATCACGCGACAGGCAATAGCAGAGCTGGGAGACATTCGCGGAGCGGATGTGACGCCACGACTGCTGGCCCGCGTGGCCGAGCTCTCGTCTGGCCGATCCGTCGACCTCAACGTCGAACTGGTGATCAACAACGCGCGGGTGGCGGCCCAGGTCGCCCGCGCCTTCGCCGGTGCCGCATGACACCCGAATCGAGGTACTCGCGCCTGGTCGATGAGATGTCGCGCGATCCGGAGGTGATCCTTGATAGGGAAGGAAAAGGCTTCGGGTCGAGCGGTCAGCTGAAGGTCAAGGGCAGGATCTTCGCCATGCTCGTGCGCGGGGAGCTTGTGCTCAAGCTGCCGCGGGCTCGCGTGGACGAGCTCGTCGCGAGAGCCGAGGGACGGCACTTCGACGCCGGGAAAGGCAAGCCGATGCGGGAATGGTTCGTGCTGTACCCCACCTCGAAAAGACCATGGCCGCCGCTAGCTCGCGAAGCCCATGATTTCGTAAGGGAGGAGCGACGATCGACGCGGGCCCTGAGGTCTTCGCAAACTGTGTCGAAACGCGTCTGAACCCGGCTCACCTGCCACGTTCGATCTCTGCTTGTCGGCTCGGCGGCTAAGTTAGGGTCGCAGCCTGGGCCGCCCGCGAGGTCGCGGCCCGCTCTTGACCGGCCACACCTTGCGCGGCGCCATCATGTCGCACCACGCCACCGTGATCTTGGTCAGCTCAGCGGTCTTGGCATCGACATCGGCTAGGTCGGCAAAGCGCATGAAGCGCGCCGAGGGACCGCTCCCTTCGAGATTCGGGAAATTGCCCTTGATCTTGGCTCCGCGATTGAACATGAGGGTCACCGTCTTCTCGTTGTGGCGGACGAAGTTGGCGAGATCGCCTTTGCACGCGAACTGCACGGTGCCGTACTTCAAGTATTCGGTCACGCGATCGTCACCCCACAAGATGATGTCGCGCACGCGGCGCAGGATCGGCTCCGCCGGTTTGCCCTTCATCCACCTGTCGACGTCGGGTTCTCTTCGCGCCATCTTCCTGTAACAAAAAACCGGCGGGCCGAGAGGCCCGCCGGTTCGTAACTTTATTGCCTTTTAGCTCTGCTTCATGATGAGCAGGCCGAACGCCGCGCCCTGAGGGTCGCTCAGGATCGAGAAGCGGCCGCCTGGAAAGTCCTGCGGACCAAGCATCTCCTTGCCTCCGAGATCGACCGCCTTCTTGTGGGCTTTGTCCACGTCGTCGACACCGAAGTACACCATCCAGTACGACGGCACCTGGGCGGGCACCATCGGGTTCATCTCCATCCCGCCGGCGATGCTTTCGCCGTCGAGCTGGAACTCGGTGTAGTCGCCCTGTCCCTCGCCCATCGGGCTGACCTTGGTGGTCCAGCCGAAGACCTTCTGGTAGAAGGGCGTGGCCTTGTCAAAGCCGCGAGCGCTGAGCTCGGCCCAGGAATAGGCGCCGGCCTTCCCCGCGACCTCGAAGCCGTTCATCTCGGTGGGCTGCCACGCGGAGATGAACGCGCCGCTCGGATCCTGGAAGACGGCCATGCGGCCTGACTTCAGGACGTCGAAAGCTGGCACGACGACTTTGCCGCCCGCTGCCTCCACTTTCTTGCCGAGCGCGTCGGCATCGCGCGTGCCGATGTAGAGGTTCCACGCCGTCGGCGCATTGGGATCCTGCGCCGGACCGATTCCAGCCACGTCCTTACCGCCGAGTTTGGCGAGCGCATAGCCCCCTGCGTCAGGACCCGCTATCTCCACCTTCCAACCGAACAGCCTCGCGTAGTAGTCGCGCGACGCGTCCGCATCCTTGCTCGAAAGATCGACCCACGCCGGCGCGTTCACGACGAATGTCTTGGTGTCGGGCATATTGAACCTCCTGAATACAGGACTGATACCGGGCCCCTACCTCTCACCCATTGTGCCACCGGATGGTTAGGGGTTGCCAAAGGGAATCCGGTGAGTTCACTGAACGTTTCCTTAATCAAGATGGAACCTATCCTGCCAGTCGATCTGGTCATCTTTTCCGATTACGTTTGACCCTGGTGCTACATCGACTCGGTCAGGGTCGAACAGTTGGAAAGAGAGGGGTTGGCGCATATCACGTGGCTGCCCTTCGAGCTGCACCCCGAGGCGCCGCCCGAAGGAATTTCACGCGACGTCTACTTCGGCCGCGAGCGCTCGGAGCGCATGCAGTCTCACATGCAATCCATCGCCGACTCTGTCGGGCTGACGATGAAGCAGCGCGACGTCATCATCAACTCGCGCCGCGCCCTCGGTGCGGCAGAGTTTGCGCGCGAGCGCGGCGGATTCGGCGACATGCACCGAGCGCTCTTCCAGGCGCATTGGGAGGGCACTGGCAAGCTGGAGGACGTGGACGACCTCGTGCGAATCGGTACCTCCGTCGGTCTCGACGCGGTTGAGCTGCGGAGCGCGATCGAGGTTGACCACTACGCAGACGTCATCGATGAGAACCGGCGGCTTGCCACGTCCGTGGGTATCGACGCGATACCCGCGCACATATTCGGCCAGCGCTACCTGGTCATGGGCGCGCAGCCTTACGAGGTTTTGAAGGAGGTCGTCGACCGGCTCAACCCGCCGGGGTGACTTTCCTCGCCGAACCATCCGTGCTATAGGTGTGGCTGATGAACCAGTTCTTCGAGGCCCTCGGTCAGGATTGGGTGGAAGCAGCAGAGCGCCGCGGAGCTGGCATCGCGAAGCCTGGATTGGACTCCCAGGTCGCTCTCGAGCTCCTCGAGCTGGCCCGTGTGGCCGCGCATACGCAGGAGCGCCGATTCGCGCCCCTGACCTGCTACCTCGCGGGTATCGCCGCCGAGCGGCTGCGCGCGGCCAAGCCCGACGTCGATGAGGCTGCGCTGGCCGAGCTGATCCAGGAAGTCAGGCAGAAGCTGGAGCGCGAGATCCCCGGTCTCTAGACCACGCGTTCAGCGGACGTTGATCACCGGCAGCTGCCGGAAGCTCTGCACGGATACACGCGCCGCGAGAGCTGAGGCGATCTTGCGAAGCGCCCCGCTGCCGTCGGTGTCCGGCCGGGAGACCACGACAGGCGCGCCGGCGTCGGCCTCTTCGCGGATCGAGCGCTCGAGCGGGACAGGGCCAAGGTACGGCACGCCGAGCCGCTGAGCTGCGCGTTCCGCCTGGCCATGGTCGAAGATGTGGTGTTCCTCGCCGCATGTGCCGCAGACAAACCAGCTCATGTTCTCGACGATCCCAAGCGGGGGCACGTTCAATCCGCGGAACATCTGCAAAGAGCGGAGCGCGATCTTCAACGCCGCATCCTGCGGTGTGCATACGATCACGACACCGGTTAGCGGTACCGCTTGTGCCAGTGTGAGCGACGCGTCGCCGGTGCCGGGCGGAAGGTCGACTACCAGGTAGTCGAGCTCGCCCCACCAAACGTCCGCGAGAAGCTGCTCGATCGCGCGCGACACCATAGGGCCCCGCCACACCATCGCCTTGTCGGCCCCGGCCAAGAGCCCGATCGAGATGAACTTCATCCCGTAGGCCTCGAGCGGCAGCAGCTTTTGTTCGTGCACCTTCGGCGGATCAGTCACACCGAGCATCCCTGGCACAGAAGGTCCGTATATGTCGGCGTCGAGAAGGCCCACTCGCCCGCCCGAGAGCTGGAGCGAAGCGGCGAGGTTGACAGCGATCGTCGATTTGCCGACCCCGCCCTTGCCCGAACCGACCGCGATTACATGTTTCACTCCAGGAATCGCTCGCTCGCGAGAACCGCCGTTGAACGCCGCGCGCACATTGGAGGTCATCTTCAGATCCACTGCGGTCACGCCAGGCAAGTTAGCGACGATCTCGCGAGCCTCTGTCTGGAAACGATCGCGGACCGGACACGCCGGAGTGGTCAGCTCGAATGTGAAGCCCACGCGGCCGTCGTCGGTGATGGCGAGGTCTTTGATCATCCCGAGGCTGACTACGTCCCGTCCGAGGTCGGGATCCTTGATCGCCGACAAGGCGGTCAGTACGTCTTCCCTACTGGGCACTGAAGATCACCGCCGCTCGCATGGCCAGCACTGCGACCAACACCAGAATCGAGACGATGGTCGCTCCAATGGCGATCGGAGCTGCAACCGCGGCCTCGGCGCCCGGGCTGACGCTGACACTGCGGGGACGGCGAAACCCGAAAAGCGACGCCGCGATTCCCAACAGCGCGACGATCCATAGCGGGAACCACGGCACGAGCCGGGTGGCCGTTCCAGCGATCACCACTGTGGCAAAAAATGCCACCAGCAGTGCTAGCTCGAGAATCGAGAAGTAGCCGTCGGCGACCCGCAGGCGTTCCAGGCTGAAGGCGGCCTCCGGCCGGTAGCGCACGAGGAGCGTGATCAACGCCGCCGCCCCACTCAGACCCGAAGCCAGGAACAGGCCGCCCAGCGCCCACGTGTCACTCCATACCGGCTGATTGCTGACGCTCAGAAGCACGCCGGTGTACGACGCGACGAACAGCCCCAGGAGTGAGCCGATGATCATGAAGATGCGGTCGACCAACGGCGGTAGCAGAGCCGCGCCACGTCGATCGGCAATCCAGGCGTCCATGGCGGAGATGAGCACGAAGAAACCGAAGACGAGCAAAGCCCACACGCCCATAGACATCGGAGACAGGAACTTGAAGTTCACGCCTGTATCGCCGGGTGTCACGTCGATGAGCATGTGCCAGAACCTCGACCAGCTCACCCCGAGGTCGGCCGTCAGAAGAATCGGGCACACGATCAGGGCCGGAAGGCTGATGTAGAAGCCAATCCGCGCGGCCGGCTCGTCGCGGCGGTCGCCACCTAGCCGCAGCAAAGTCGCCAGCACGTAGGAGCCACCGGCCAGTCCCGCGAAGAAAAAGTAGAAGAGGATGTACCAGGTCCACTGCGGCGCCTGAACGAAATGCTCTGCGGCGAGGAACATCAGGTGGTTCCCCGGCGCCGGAAAGCGACCAGGCCCGCCACCACTGCGAGGGCCCCTGTGACCAGAGCTGCCAGGTAACCGCCAACGTCGTTGCGGCTGGGCAGCTTTGCGTTGTCGGCGTCTGGGAGACCGTATGTCTCCGGTTTGTCCATCAAGAGGAAGAAGGCGTTGAGCCCTCCGTAGATCTTTTCGTCTCGCCCGTACAGCTGCGCCTGCGCGGCGCCCTGCGAATGTAGAGCAGCGAGACGCACGTCTGCCGCCTGCTGAAGCTCAGCCAGGGGGCCGAACTGGATCGACTGGGTGGGGCAGGCCTTAGCGCATGCGGGCTCGAGGCCTCCCTGCAAACGGTCGTAGCACAGCGTGCACTTGTGTGCCGTGCCGGTCCGCTGATTCATGCCGATGGCGCCGTACGGACATGCGGCGATGCAGTTCCGACAGCCGTTGCACACGTCCTGCTGGATGAAGACCGTATTGAACTCGGTGCGGATGATGGCACCGGTCGGGCAGACCTCCATGCAGCTCGCGTGCTTGCAGTGCTTGCAGACGTCCGACATCATCAGCCAGGCGGCGCCGTTGCCGGCCGTTGCGGGTTGGTCGGGCACCTTCTCGATGAACTTGACGTGTCGCCAGTTCTGGGCATCCAGCGACCCGGTGTTATCGAAGCTGTCCGCCAGGAAGGTTGGGCTGTCGCCTTCGAGCTGATTCCACTCCTTGCAGGCGACCTCGCAGGCTTTGCAGCCGATGCACACGCTCGTGTCGGTGAAGAAGCCGTACGTCTCGCCGGCCTTGATGGCGGCCACGATCAAAAGCCCATCAGGTTGGTTGTGATCTTGGAGAAGCCCTGCTCGCGGGCGTAGAGGTCGAGGGGGATCGCGGCGAGCTCATCGACCATGGGGACGGCCGCCGGTTCGCTGGCAAGGTCGACGCTCAGGACGTACTGGCGGCACGATTCGCACGCCTCGATTCGCATGTGGGGAAAGACAGCGTCGCGCCGGCCGCGGGCGCCTGCCGAGCTGGGCAGCCCCCGTACCACGCTGCCTCGCTCGCCGGATGAGGTGCCCTGCTCGCTAAAGATGTTGAGCCTCGCGCTCGAGTCCTCTCCGCAGCCCGCGCAGGTCATCCGCGGATAGCCCCACGCCGCGCCGCAGCGGGCGCATTCGAGAAAGCGAGGCCCAGTCGCAAGATCTTCGCGCGCGGCCGTGGAAAAGCTCAGCTGAGGCGGCCCCCCGCATTCAGGGCAGTGACGAGCATCACGCTCGCCCCCGCAACTCGCACGGGTGGCCGCGTCGAGCGCCTCGAGCACTGGGCCAAGCGACGCACGCGCCAGGTAGCGGTCGATCATCGGCTGGGGTTCGCCGGCGATCCATCGCTGGAGGATGCGCGCCGGTTGTTCGGTCTCGAGACGATCCGTGAGCTGCCCGCGGAGCTGGTCTGGCCCCGCAAACAGGCTGACGTCCACCACCGCCGGCACAACCATATCGGCCACGTACGACGCGAGCATGTCCGCGCTTGGCCGGCTCGAAGCCGCATTCAGGTAAGCGCGCTCCTGGACACCGAGCAGCGCACCGTAGAAGTCGAGGAGCTGGCGAGCAAAACCCTGCCGCGCCTGGAGCTCGGCGACGCGCCGCCTTCGCTCAGTCCAGGGCTTGGTGTCGACCGCCACGGCCATCACATCTTCTCCAGGTTGACGAGAAACGCCTTGAACTCCGGCGTGCGTGCGTTGGCGTCGCCCACGAACGGCGTCAGCGCGTTGGCGAGCCAGTAGCGCCCGCGGCTCGGGTCGCTGTCGGCGGACAGCCCGACGTACCCCCAGTGAATGGGAATCCCGATCTGGTACACCTTCTGACCGGCGACTGTCATCGCTCCAAGCCGCTTGGTCACCAGCGCCAGCACTTCGACCTTGCCCCGCTTCGACGACACCCGCACGTGATCCCCACTCTTGATCCCTTTTTCGTTCGCCAGCTCTTGAGGGATCTCGACGAACGGCCTCGGTTGCAGCTGCACCAGGTGGGGCACGTGCTGCGTCACGTAATGCTCGTGCTCGGTGAGGCGGTAGCTGGTCGCGATGTAAGGAAATTCAGTCGGAGTGCCGAAACGATTTGGCCTTCCCGCCGCCTTGTCGTATAGAAAAGCGACCGGCGACGCCGAATTAGCTGGATGCAGCGGATTGGCCACGGGCGATTCGACCGGCTCGTAATGCTCCGGGAACGGCCCGTCGACCATGCCGTTGCTGAACAGGCGGCCCACGCCCTCGCCGTTCATGATGAAGGGAAGCCACGCGTTCGGGTCGTGCGGGTCCATCGTCGCCGGATAGTCGGGTACGTCGCCGACCCACTTGCTCCCGTTCCACGTGATGGCGGGCCTCGTCGGATCCCACGGCTTGCCATCCAGGTCCGCGGAGGCGCGGTTGTACATGACGCGCCGGTTGAGCGGCCAGCTCCACGCCCAGTTCGGATAGAAGCCCATGCCCGTCGGATCGTTCGTTTTCGGGTCCTGGACGCCGCCGCGACGCTTCATCAGGTTGCCCGCGTCCAGGTAGCTGCCTGTGTAGATCCAGTCGCCCGTTGTGGTCGTCCCGTCGTCTTTGAGGAGGGCGAACGAGGTCATCTGCTTGCCCGTCGAGAGGTCTTTGCCGTTGATCTCTTTCGCGATCTCATCGAGCTCGGGCTTCAAGGGGTCCTTGTAGTCGAACGTCAAAGCCAGGATCGGATCGGGAAACTTGCCGCCTTGCGACTGGTACAGCTTCTTCACTCGCTGGAACAGGTCGGCCAGGATCCAATGATCGTGGCGGGCCTGGCCCTGCGGCGGCAGCACCTGGTCTTTCCACTGCGACCAGCGGCCGCTGTTGACGAAGGATCCATCTTTCTCGATCCAGTGCGTCGCCGGGACCAGGAAGACCTCGGTCTTCACCTGGCTCGCCTCCACGCCAGGCGCATGCCAGAACTCGGAGCTGGTCGTCGGCAGAGCGTCCATGACGACAAGCCATTTCAGGTTGCCCAGCGCCTGCCGCACCTGGTTGCTGTCGGGGCCGATGCTCGCCGCTGTCATACCCGACAGGATCAGGCCCTCCATCTTCCCCTTGAGCGCCTGGTCATAGATGGTCATCCATGACGCATTGCCGGCGGGCTTGGGGACGAAATTGAAAGCGAAGTCGTTGTCCTTTGTGGCCGCGCTGCCGAACCAGCCTTTGAGCGTGCTGACCATGAACTTGCTGTAGTTGGTCCCGAAGAAGTTCCACGAGTTCTTGTCCGACTTCTTCGGCGCGCTCTGAGCGACATAATCCTGGATCGTCTTCTGCCCTGGGGCCGGGATCTTCAGGTAGCCGGGCAGGATCTCCCACGAGATCGCGTGGTCGGTGTTGCCCTGGATGTTGGCGTGGCCGCGCTCCGCGTTCATTCCGCCGCCCGGGCGACCCATGTTGCCCAGCAAAAGCTGCAGCACAGCCCCGGAGCGGATCAGTTGTCCGCCGGTCGTGTGATGGGTGAGCCCCACCGCGTATACGATCGTCATGACCTTGTCCGGCCTCCCCATCTGGCCGACCAGATCCGCGACCTTCATGAAGTCGGCGACCGGGATGCCTGTGATGCTCGATACGACGTCCGGCGTGTAGCGCGAGTAGTGCGCCTTCATCAGCTGGAACACCGAACGTGGGTCTTGCAGGGTTTTGTCTCGCATCGCGAAGCCGGTCGACGGATCTGACTTGTAACTCCAGCTCGCGATGTCATATGTCCGCTTGGCTGCGTCATAGCCAGAGAACAGCCCGTCCTGGAACGAAAAACCGTCCTTGACGAGGAACGATGCATTCGTGTAGTTGCGCACGTACGCGTCGTGGAAGAGATTGTTCTGGAGGACGTGGTTGATGAGGCCACCGAAGTAGGCGACGTCGCTGCCGGTGCGGATGCGCAGGTACGTGTCGGCGACCGCTGACGTCCGCGTGAATCGCGGATCTGCGTGAACGATCTTGGCCCCCCGGTCCAGCTTGGCCCGCATGAACCACTGGAATCCGACCGGATGGGCCTCAGCCGGGTTGGCGCCGTTGATAAGGATGAGATCGGCGTTCTTGATGTCGCGCCAGTGGTTCGTCATCGCACCCCGTCCGAATGTGGCGGCCAAACTGACCACCGTTGGGCCGTGTCAAACCCTGGCCTGTTGCTCGAGGTGTACCAGCCCCAGGCCCCGCATCAGCTTGGTGGCGAAGTAGCCTTCTTCCGAGCTGAACGCGGCGCCTCCCGCGAAGGCGATGCCTTCGGTGCGGTTGACGATGTTGCCGTTGCCATCGGTGGCGACAAACGTCGCATCGCGCGACGCCTTGATGTTCTGCGCGATCTTGGTGAGCATGGCGTCCCAGGAGATGTTCTGCCAGTCCGTCGCGCCTGCAGGCCGATAGCGGGGCGACTCGATCCTGCGCGGGGAGGTCGCTAGCTGCATCGCAGTGGCGCCCTTGGGACACAAGCGTCCCTCGTTGACCGGGCTGTCCGGATCGCCTTCGATCTGCAGCAGCTCGGTCGTGCCGTCACTCTTCTGCCGCGTGTAGGCGACCAGCGAGCAACCCACCGCGCAGTACGGACAGACGGAGTGCAGCTCCCTGGCGCCGGCGATCCGCAGTTTCTGCTTGACCCGGGTGGATTCGGCCAGCGCGGCATCGAAGCCGAGCCCCGAGACAGCGAGTGCCCCGGCGCCGGCCACACCCAGCTTGAACAATTCCCGACGCGTTACGGTCGGCAATCAAACCCCCCGAAGAAACTGACGCTAGCTCACGTTGGTTGGCGCGTCAAGTTTGTCATCCGGTGGACATCAGCAGGTCGCCACGATCATCCGCGTCCGGATTGCGCAGCAAGTCGATCAGACGCGGGTCCCACGGGACCATCACTCCGTGTGCGCCGGCCAGTTCATGCTCCTGAAGAATCCTGGCCCAGGACTCCCTGTCCGCCGGCATCGAGATTTCCACCCAGGTCTCCCCGGGCGGAATCGCAGCCACCACACGACCACGGCTGAGCTTCTGCAAGATCCCAGCCGACCGTGGATCTGAAACGCGGAGCGGAAGTCGGTCGGTGACGGCCGCGACCGCTCCCATGAGGATCGCTTGATCAGGGCCGTCACCCGCGAGCTCGATCATCGCGGCTCCCGCCGCTTCGAGGGCCCTTACGTCGGCCAGGAACTCGCCCGCGTCGTCGATCGCGGCCAGCATCCTGACCCCGACCTTGATCACACCTCCAAATCTAATGCCGCGACGGTCGCGCCGTTACGGAAAGGCCCAGCTGCAGCGCGTCTGAGCTGTTGCTCATACTCGGGCGGTGGACGAAACAACCGATGTGATCGGCGGCCTGATGCCATTGACGGCGACGCTCGGCATCAGGTCCGACTCGTACACCGCCGAGAAGGTCGTGCTTTCGATGGCGTGGGCGCCGTCTCTGTGCACCGCCGGTGGCTTGCTGCATGGCGGTGTGATCATGGCTCTGGCCGACTCCGCCGGCGCCGCATGCGCTCTGCTCAACCTGCCTGATGGCGCTTCCGGGACGGCGACCATCGAGTCGAAGACGAACTTCGTCGGGTCAATCAAGGGCGGAAGAGTTGCGGCGACAGCCACGATCCTGCATCGGGGCGGCACCACGGTCGTCGTCGAGACGGCCGTCCGCGACGAGTCCGGCAAGCTCGTCGCCAAGGTCATCCAAACGCAGCTGGTGTTGCGAGCGCGCTAACGCTTGACCGCGGCGGCCACCTTTTCGCGCAGCTCGTGCTTCAGCTCCGAAGAGTCGAGCGAGGCGCTGAGATGTCCGGCGATCGCCTTCTTCAGCCTTTCCGGCAGCATGCGCTCGAACGTCGCGCGGGCCTCGTCGGGACCGGCGACGTAGAGCTGCAGATACGCCCCCGAAGCCATCTCGCGCTCCACGGTCTTGACGGCGCTCTCCAGGTTTGCCTTGGCCTTGTTGTCGGCCTTCCGCTGGTTGCTCGGCGCCGACGTCCCACCCGCTCGCGAGTGGCGGACCTCTGTCCCGTTCACCTGCTCCAGCGGAATGATCTCGTCCAGGATCGATCCGAATGTCTTGGCGTGCTCCTTGTCCACGACCGCAATCAGGGCGGGCGGGTAGTGCTCCAGCTGGCGAAGGATCGGCGCCAGCAGCAGCTCGCCGACCTCGAGTCTCTCGTCCGTCTCGTCCCGCAGCTTGATCAGCTCGAGAACACCATGGGGCTCATCAGCGAAACCCGCGAAGGCCACACATCCCGCCGGCCGCACCACCGCGACGTGGTGTCGTAGACGTCGCATCTCGTACTCCATCAGCTCGCGGTCTTTGGCGCTGAGCCGGTCGCTGTACCGATGCAGCAGGTCGCGAAACTCGATGTCGTAGAAACGTGCGTCGTATCCCTCGGATCGGGCGGGCATGAAAATGCTCACCGCGCGATTGGACGCCCGTCGGAGTCGGGGAGCAAGGACGAACAAGGCCAGCACGGGGCTGTAGTTGGTCATCTCACAATCTTGAACGCTCGTCGGTACGATGGTGAGCAGGCGTGTTCGAGGATGAGACTCCAGTGGCGTGGCAGGCAATGCCTAAACGCGCGCCGGTGGTCGCCGGCGACGGTACCGAGATCGGGACCGCCGAGAAGGTGCTCGGAGATGAAGAAGACGACATCTTCCACGGCATCGTGGTCAGGCGCCACGACGGCCACGCGATCGAGATTCCCGCCAGGCGCATCCAGAGAATGACCGAGAAGCATGTGATCACGGATCTCGCCGCCAGCGAGGCGGAGTCGCTTCCCGCTTACAGGGGAAGTTAGCGTCCAGCCTGCGCCTGCTTGACTTCTTGTTCGCGCATGAACTGCATCGCCTCCTCCTCCGACGGGACGTTGATCACGTTGTCGCGCGCAAAGCTCTCGGCTGAGGGCCAGTCCTTCTCGCGAATCAGTCCGGCGGCTGCCTGCCGGTCGTAGTCGGTCCGCCGTAGATCAACGCCTGGACCGAGCATGGCCCAGCATGCACCAGGCTTGCCGTAGGTCATTCCAACGCTCCCGGCGTTGACGACCCGCACGGCCTCGATCTTGCGGTCGAACTGCATGTGCGTGTGACCGCACACGACGAGGTCCGCATCGACCCCTGTGAGGATCTCGCGCATGCGATCGGGTGGTGTTTCGGTTGTCATCACGTCGATGTCGTTTTGCGGTACGGCGTGACAGAACAGAACGCGACCGACGCCATCGACGCCGGCGATCGCTACCGTGCTCTCAAACGAATCCAGGAAGTCACGTTGGGCGCGGCTGATCTGTTTCGCGCACCATTCGGCGAACGGGCCTGGCGAAACGGACGGCTTACCGTCGAACTCCTCGACCAGACCGCGGTCAGCGTTGCCGCGGACGAAACGGGCCCCGTGAATGGTCCGCAGCAGATCGATCGTCTCGGACGGCATCGGGCCCGACGCGACGTCACCGCAAAACACGATGAGGTCCGGCTGTTCGCGCTCCACCTCGCGCAGCACCGCTTCCAGGGCGGGCAGGTTTCCGTGGATGTCAGCCAGCGCCGCGACCCGCATCAGCTCAGCGCTTGGGGTCCCCGCTCTGGCGTGCTTTCGCTTCGGCCGCCGCCTCGTTCTCGAACGGGCCGTCGAGCCTGACGCCCTCGGCGTGGCCCTCTTCGTCGAGCTGGGCGCTGACGACATACCAGCGCTTGCCGAGATGAAGGATGCCGTGGTGCATGTCGGTGGTCCAGCTCTTCGGCGTGATGCCGACGCGATCCCCCACCCGATCAGTCTAAGTGCGTTCTTCTCGCGACGAAAGCGCTCATCAGCGCGAGGCCGCCGAAGACGACGGTGAGGACGATCCCCAACAGAAGCAACGGGGCACTGAACCCGTACCTGATCGAGCTGATCAGCACGACACCGCCGCCCACGCACACGCCGAGAATCAAGCCCCAGAGCCAGGGACGCTCTGTTCGTTCAACCCGCATACATAGGGAACGCGCGAGGAAGCCTCAAGGGAGGGCATGAAAATGGAATTCCGAGACCTGGTGCGCAGACGCCGTATGGTGCGTCAGTTTCAGCCATCGCCGATCGCCAGAGACGTCTTGTTTCGGGTCCTCGAGGTCGCACGCCACGCGCCCTCCGCAGGCTTCAGCCAAGGGTTCGACTTCGTCGTGCTGGACGAGCCTTCGCAGGTGGCTTGGTTTTACGAGGTGACCGACCACCCAGATTTTCCTCATGAGCCCGCTGAACGTGACAGCCCTCCCCCATGCCTGGTCCTCGCGATTTCCAATCAGCCTGCTTACCTCGAGCGCTACTCGCGGCCCGACAAGGCGCGTTTCGGGCTGCAGACGCCGGACACGTGGCCTGTCCCCTACTGGGACGTCGACACGGGGATGGCCGTGATGCTCGTCTTGTTGGCTGCGGTCGAGGAGAAGCTCGGCGCCGTCTTTTTCGGCTTGTTTTGGGGGGAGAAAGAGCTTCTGCAGGAGCTGGGCGTGCCCGAAGGTTGCCGACCGATCGGCGTAATCGCGCTCGGGTACCCCGCCGCGGATTCCACGTTTGACCCGTCGCTGTTCACGGCGAGACGGAGATCCCTCGAATCGATGGTGCATTTCGGCCATTGGGAGCGCCCCCGCTAGCCTTTCTTCGTGAGTCAGTCGCCCATCGGCCTGTTCGATTCGGGTGTGGGTGGCCTGTCCGTGCTGCAAGAGATTCACCGAGCCCTTCCCGCGGAGTCGGTCTCGTACGTGGCTGATTCCGGGCACGCGCCCTGGGGCGACAAGCCACCGGCGTTCGTGCGCGAGCGCGGCCTGAAGATCGCGCGGTTTCTGATCTCCCAAGGAGTCAAGGCGATCGTGATCGGATCCAACACCGGGACCGCGGGATCAGCGGAAGCGCTGCGCGCCGCCCTCCCGATCCCCGTGATCGGCATCGAACCGGGGATCAAGCCCGCTGTCGCGGCGACGAGATCCGGGATCGTCGGCGCCATCGTTCCTGCTGCTGTCGGCGGCTCCGATCGCCTGGCGTCGCTGCTCGACCGCTTCGGCACCGATGTCCGGGTGATCATCCAGCCGGTCCCAGGGCTGGTCGAGCACATCGAGGCTGCCGACCTGGACGGTCCTGATCTCAAGCGGAAGGTCGAAGGCTACATCCGGCCCATGCTCGACGCCGGCGCCGACACCATCGTCCTGGGGTCGACGCACTACGTTTTCCTCAAGCCGGTGCTCGCAGAGCTCGCCGGACCCAACGTGGCGCTGATCGAGACCGGCGAAGCCGTCGCGCGACAGCTGGCTCATGTGCTGGACGAGCGAAACCTGCGTGCGGATGGAGCTGAACCTCAGGAACGCTTCTGGACCAGCGGCGACCCCATTGCCTCAGGGCGGGTCATGACCGCGCTCTTGAAGCGAACGGTTGTCGTGGAGAAGCTGCCCGAGCTGTAGGCAGGCTTCAGCCCCCGACTTTCAGGACCAGGCCGATCCCGTACGTGATGCCGCCGACGATGATGCCGGCCAGCGTCATCTCGAGTCCCGCCGACCACCAGGTGCGGAGAGTGAAGAGCGACTTCGAGGCGCCGACCAGGAAGTGTGCGATCAAGGACACGACCGCGGCGGTGATCACGCCCTTCGTCCCGGTGAGCCAGAAGAACGGCATGACCGGGACCATTGCTCCGATGAACGTGCTCACCCCGGCTGCGATCGCGGACTGGACCGGCTTGCTCGCGGTTTCGAGGCCGCCCAGCTCCTCAGGGCCGTGCACCTTCAACAGCGCCTCCGGGTTCCCGGACAGCTGCTCGGCAAGGCGGTCCGCCATTTCCTTGTCGATTCCCTTCAGCTGGTAGAAGAGAGAGACCTCTTCCTTCTCTTCGTCGGGGTGGTCGATGATCTCCTGCCGCTCTCGCTGCACGTTGGCCGCCGCGACCTCTCCCTCCGAGCGCTCGGCGAGGTAGGCACCCGTGGCCATAGAAAGACCCGAGGCGATCGCCCCGAACAGGCCTGCCGTGAGCACGAAGCTCGAGCCCCCCGTCGCGCCGGATACGCCGGCCACGATGCCGAACACGGCGGCGAGGCCGTCGTTGGCGCCGTAGATCGCGCCGGAGATCCAGCCCGCCCCGGTGCGGTGCCACGATTCGCGGCCGAGGATACGGTTGAGCCTGCTCTGCACGCTGGAAGGTGCTCGATCAGCGGCCTGATGGGCGACCTCCATCGACTCGAGCGATCGCGAATGGCCTTGCTCTTCGACGCGGATCTCCTGCAGCACGGCGTCGGTGTCCGGGTCACCCGTTGATCGCTTGTACCGGTCGGTGATCTCCAGCTCCTCGGCCTCTTCCATCCTCGCGATGACGGTTTCCACCGGTGCGAGCTGGGCCTGCAATCGCTGCAGCAGTGAAAGCTTTACCGCCGACGGGTCGGGGATGGGTTCGCCCATCGCGCGAAGGCGCTCTTCGATGCGCCGGCGGTGCGATTCCTCGGCGTCGGCGATGGCCCGAATGATCCCGGCGCGCCGCTCGTCCCGCATCCGGGAGGCGAGCAGCAGGTACATGGCGCGCGCCTGCACCTCGCCGCGCCACGCCTGGCGAAGGCGTTGTATCGCTTCGCTCTTCGACGCAGTTTGCTGGGCCACGGGCAATCAGGCTAAGACAAGCGAGTCAGAGCGCTAATCCGCGTCGGCCGCAATCTGCTGTTCGTGGGAGGCGCCGACGACGACGACGACGCGCTGCACAGCATTGTTCTGGACACCTTCGAGGTTCCAGTTCGGGTCGACCGGTTGCACGTTGCCGGCTTCGTCGGTCGCCCGCACACACAGCTCGTACTCGCCGGGCCGGGTCGCGTCCCAACCGAACTTCCAGCGCCGCCACGCGTATGGCGAGAGCGGCGCCTCGAGACTCGCGGGCGACCAGGTTGCACCGCCGTCGTCGCTGAGCTCCACTTTCACGATCGCTCCTTGCCCTGACCACGCGCGGCCCTCGATCACATGCATCGACGGCTCGACGAACCGCATTCGGGTCATGAAATCCGGTACGCCTGGAGGAACCATCAGCGCGCGGGGGAGCATCCGGGTCACGGGCTCGCCCGCCTCACCCTGGCGCCTCCGATAGTGGTAGGCGGTCGCCTGCTGATATCCGCCAAAGGCTCGGTCGGTCACCGTGATCGAACGCAGCCATTTGACGTGCGTCATGCCGTACCAGCCAGGAACGATCAGGCGGAGCGGAAAGCCGTGCTGCGGCGAAAGAGGGACCCCATTGATCGCATACGCGAGGAGCACCTCGGGGCGCGACGCATCCACGAGCGAAAGGCTTCTCTCGTACCACTGGTCGACGCCGCCTTGAACTCCGCGATCCAGGCCTGTGAACACGACGTCGATCGCTTCAGGGAGCGGGCCGGCCTCATGGAGGATCGACGCAAGCGAGGTCCCGGTCCACTCCGCCGTGCCGACCGCCTCGCCAAGCCACGGTTGGCTCATCGGACGCGGCGAAAGGCGGGCGCGGCCGTTGCCGGCGCACTCGAGGGTGACCGCCAGCGTGGTCGCGGGTCTGGTGTAGATCTCGTCGATGGTGAAGCGCCGAGGCTCGCGAACACGACCCCCCACCGAGAGCTCGAAATTCATCACGTCCACCGTCGGGATGTCGAAATGGATGAGCAGGTAGTGGAGTCCGAGCGGAGTGATGTCGTGGCGCAAAGCCTCGAGCGGCATCGAATGGTTTCGTACCGCGAGCTGCAGCTCTTCGGGCGTGATGTCTGCGGTCGGGATCAGCGATCCGGCAGTCCGCGATGGCTCGACGCTTTCGGTCACGATGGCGAGTGTAAACCCGGTCGATCCGGACGTTCCCCGCGTTTTAGGTAGGAACTGGCGATGGAAGAACGAAGCGAAGAGCAGATCACAAGCAGGCTTCTCGAACTGGAGAACAGCGGTCAGGCCGAGCGGCGCGCGCAGCTGACCGGGGAACGCTTCCTTTCCCTGCTGCATGATCCCGACAGCGGGCGCAGCTACATCCTCCGTCATGGATCGGACAGCACGGAGGGAGCTGAGATTCCCGAGGGCACCGAGTTTTACGAATATCCCGAGACCGAGGCGGCGCAGCGTGCGTACGAGCAGTTGCTTGGCGAATCGCGACGCGCGGGCGAGCTGCTGGAGGAAGACTCCTCGGAAGGCATCGGCGATTCCGAAACCAGTGGCGCCGAGATCCGCGACCTCTACGCGGACATCGATGAGGACGAGCTCACGCAAGATCCGGTGATCAGCGAAGAGGAAGAACCGTAAGCCCATCCCCGACCTTCGGCTGTACTTCTCGATGGGATGCGGGATCGTTGGCTTTCTCTCCTCCCAGCCATCTCTGAGGAATCTCCCAGCGCGGAACCAGCCCGCTGACGGACGATCCTCACCATGCCACGAAGGTTCTGGATTCCGATCGCCGCGGTCGGGGCACTTGTCGTCCTCGGCGCCGGCGGCGCATACGCCTACTTCTTCTCCAGCCTGCGCACGACACCCCCCTCCCTCGCCCTCGCCTCCCCAAGCCCGACCGCGGCGAGCAGCGCATCGCCCGGCTCGTCAGCGGCCGGCACGGGGACGTGGACGGTCGCTTCGGGTTCGCTTGCCGGCTACCGCGTCAAGGAGCAGTTCGTGGGCCAGAGCTCGAGTCACGAAGCAGTCGCGCGCACGAGCGCGGTGAGCGGTCAGGCCACGATCACCCAGTCCGGCAGCACCTACCAGCTGTCGGCGGCCACCATCACTGTGCAGCTGTCCAGCGTAGCGAGCGTTGATTCCGTCGCCGGCTACAACGTGACCAACCGCGACCGCATCGTCCAGCAATCGCTCAACGTGAGCTCATTCCCGACGGCGGTCTTCGAGGCGCAGAGCGCCGCGCTGCCCGCGGGAGCGGCGACCGGTCAGACGGTGACGGTCTCGGTGCCCGGCAAGCTGACGATCCACGGCGTCACGAAGGACGTCACGGCGAACCTGCAGCTGCGGGTCAGCGGGACCTCAGCCCAGATCGCGGGCACGATCGCGACGAACATGACCGACTTCGGGGTCAATCCGCCGAGCATCGGCTTCACCACCGTCCAGCCGGCGGTCACGATCGAGGTCTCGCTCCAGCTGACCCGGTCTGCCTGAGCTCAGGACGCGCGGCGCATGCCGCCGGCCATCTCCTCGAGGCGGCGGATCCGCTCCTCGATCGGAGGATGCGTGCTGAACAGCCCGGCCAGGGATTGCCCGCTCAGCGGGTTGACGATGTAGAGGTGGGCGAACGCGGGCTGCGCAGTCTGCGAAGGGATCACCTGCGTCGCGCGCTCCAGCTTGCGCAGCGCGGAAGCGAGCGCGAGCGGATCGCCCGACACCTCGGCGCCGGTGCGGTCGGCCTCGTACTCACGCGACCTGGAGACCGCCAGCTGGATGAGGAGCGCAGCGATTGGGGCCAGGATGATCATCAGGAGCCCGACCAGCGCGCCCCCCGCTCCCTGCTGCCGGTCGTCCCGGCCTCCGTAGCCGCCGAACATCAGTCCCCATTGGGCGACGTTGGCGATCAGGGTGATCGTGCCGGCCAGCACCGCCACCACCGAGCTGATCAGGATGTCGCGGTTGCGCACGTGTCCGAACTCGTGCGCAAGCACGCCGTAGAGCTCTTCCTCGTCGAGGATGCGCAGCAGCCCATCGTTGACGCATATCGCGGCGTGGGAAGGGTTGCGCCCGGTGGCAAAGGCGTTGGGTGACGGGTCTGGGCTCACGTAGACGCGGGGCCGCGGTACTCCGTACTGCACCGCGAGACGGTCGGCGAGGCGGAAGAGCATCGGCGCCTCGGCGGCCGTTACCTCACGCGCTTGCGCCGACGCGAGGGCAATCCGATCGCTGAACCAGTACGCCGAGCCGTTCATCACGACGGCAAGGAGGAGCCCGACGTAGATGCCGGCGGACCCGATGCCGATCATCTGACCGACGACCTGTCCGACGAGCACAAGGAGGATGGTCATTGCGACAAGGAGGAAGGCGGTCTTTACCTGATTCATGCTTCTAATTGTTCCACCACCCTGAGAACGTCAATCACCAAGGGCCGGGCACACACCCGGCCCTTGGCAACTTCTTACTTCTTGGTGAGGATGCAGGTCCCCGATACCTGATTCGCGACCCGGATCTTGTTGACCGTGTTGTCATCGGCGAAGACAACATGCGCGCAGCCCTTCTGGTCGAGGGTCTCCATGATGAAGTCGAGAAGGTTGCGGTTGGATGACGGCGCCAGGCAGAAGATGCCGAGGTTGCAGATGTCCCCCACGTGCATCGGCGTTGTCGTGACCTGGGTGGTCGCCCACGTGGCCAGGGACGGCCCCAGGCTCAGGTTCACCGACTGCGCCGCGTACAGGTTCCAGCTGCAGGCGGGCGGATACGTCGTCGGGTTTCCGTTGGCCGGTCCGGGCCCGGCGCATCCGCCCGGGTCCGCCTTGCCGAACGGGTCGGTGGGCAGGATCGTGCTCGTCCGCAGGTACGCGACGTCCACCTTGCCCGGATCGCCCGCCGCAATCGCGGGGAAGAAATGCGTGCCGCGCTCGCTCGTCGGGTTGACCCGATAGGCGCTCGCCGCGCTTCCCGGAATCAGGCCGCCCCCGCCGTCCCATGTCGCGCCGCCGTTGCTCGACCACACGACATACA
>WNGI01000432.1_pt2 | contig 68023 bp, 62 predicted proteins | sample 5400621 | NCBI WGS metagenome assembly WNGI01 (sample SAMN13153374, study PRJNA577476) | soil metagenome | isolation source: 20 cm soil or saprolite under Garry oak tree replicate 1 | place: USA:California | collected 2016-06-15 | reverse complement strand
CCGAGGACCAGGACGAGGTCACGCGTAACCTCGAGATCGCCGAGCGCGGCGTGCTCGACGCGGGCGAAGTCATTCGCCGCATGAGCGTGTTCAGCCGGGCTCAGGCCATGCCGGAATGGGTCCCGGTGAAGCTCAACGAACTGGCCGAAGAAGTCATCGAGATGACGCGGCCACGCTGGCAGGCCGAAGCCCAGATCCGCGGGATCGAGATCGACGTGCGGCTGGAGCCCGGGGATGTCCCGCCCGCCGCTGGTGATCCCTCGCCGCTGCGCGAAGTCCTCATGAACCTCATCTTCAACGCGATCGAGGCGCTGCCCCACGGCGGAGAGGTCGCGATCACCACCTGGGCGGAAGACAAGGCGGTCTTCTGTTCCGTGGTGGACACCGGCACCGGCATGGCGCCCAGTATCCAGAAGCGCGCGATGGAGCCCTTCTTCACGACCAAGGGCTTCGCCAGCACCGGCCTCGGCCTGAGCGTGGCCTACGGCATCATCCGGCGCCACGGCGGCGAGCTCTCGATCGATAGCGTCGAGAACCGAGGCACCACGGTCACCTTCCGTCTCATCGCGGCCGACCCGGCGCAGCCGTCCGACACGACGCCACCGGCCGCGCTGAGTGAGAAGCTGCGCATCCTGCTCATCGACGACGACCCGCAGGTGCGCGCCGTGGTCGGCGAGCTACTGACGATGAACGGCCACAGCGTGATCACCGCCGGCGGTGGCCTCGAAGGCCTCGCCCGACTCGACGGCGACGACGTGATCGATCTCGTCCTGACCGATCTCGGCATGCCGGGCATGACCGGCTGGGACGTGGCGCGCGCGGCCAAGGCGCGGCGGCCCGACATCCGAGTCGGCATCATCACCGGCTGGGGGGAGGAAGAGCGCTCGCGCTTCGAGGAGCAGGCCGTGGCCGACTTCGTGTTGCAGAAGCCGATCACGCGCGCGGTCCTCATGGCCGCCATCACCCAGTACACGATGCCCCGCGCGTAGTCTCGCCGCGCCGTCGCGGCCCCGTGCTAGCATCGCGTCAGGAGACGTCTCATGCGGATGTCGCTTCTCGACGTCGATGACCTCGATCCCGAGCTCCGCGAGGGCCTCACCAGGTGGCTGGCCGAGGGCGGCGATCCCAACTTCTACCGGCTCTTCGGCCGTCTCCCCGAACGCCTCAAGCACTTCATTCGCTTCTATTCACCGCTGGTTCGCCGGGGCCTCGTCGAGCACCGCACGAAGGAGCTGGTCCGGCTGCGCCTGGCTCAGCTCAACCAGTGCCACTACTGAATGACGACGCGCTACGCCTCGGGCAGGCGCGAGGGGATCACCGAGGAGCTGGTGAGCGCCCTCGCCGACTACGAGGCCGGGCCGTTCGCCGAGCGCGAGAAGACGGCGCTGCGCTATGCTGATCGGATGTACTTCGACCACCACACGGTGGACGACGCGCTCTTCGCCGAGGTGCGCGCCCGGTTCAGCGAGGACGAGACGCTGGAGCTGACGTGGGTGATCGCCGAGTTCATCGCCCTCGGCAAGGTGATCCACGTCCTCGGGCTCCCCTACGGGGCGGTCGAGCCCATCACCCCATCGCCCTGATCGGTTGGCCAATTGACAAGCCGCACGGTTGACGGATAATCCGTCAACTTCCCCGGAGGGTCATGCACTAGGCCGGCCATGCCGGCCGACGAGGCTCTGGAATGAAGCGATACATTTTCCGCCGACTCGGCTACGCGATCATCTCGCTCGTGCTCCTCTCGGCGACGATCTTCGTGTTCGTGCGACTGACCGGCGACCCCACCGTTCTCCTGGTGGAGCCGGGTGCCAGCCGCGGCGACATCGAGGCGCTTCGCAAGGACCTCGGGCTCGACCAACCCCTCTGGGTCCAGTACGGGGCGTTCGTCAAGAACCTGGTGCACGGCGATTTCGGGAGCTCCTTCTACTACCGGACGCCCGTGCTCGAGCTCTACCTCTCGCGTCTGCCCCATTCACTGCTCCTCGCCACCACCGCGATGGTGTTCTCGCTCCTGATCGGCATCCCGAGCGGCGTGCTGGCGGCCGTCCGCGTCAACGGCTGGGGTGATGGAGCGGGCAAGGTGTTCGCCCTGCTGGGCCTCAGCATGCCGTCGTTCTGGGTCGGTCTGCTGATGATCCTGTTCTTCTCCGTGTACCTCGGCTGGCTGCCGTCGTCGGGCTCGGGCACGCCGCTGCACCTGGTCATGCCCGCGGTCGCCCTGGGCTGGTACTTCGCGGCTGCGCACATGCGCCTCACCCGCTCGTCGATGCTCGAGGTGCTCGGCTCGGAGTACGTGAAGCTGGCCCGGCTCAAGGGCCTGCCCGAGGCGCTGGTCATCGGAAAGCACGCGTTCAAGAACGCGCTCATCCCGGTGCTGACCCTGGCCGGCATCAACCTCGTCATCATGGTCAACGTGGCCGTCGTCGTGGAGACCGTATTCGCCTGGCCGGGCATCGGCCGGCTCCTCTACGAAGGCATCGCATTCCGCGATTTCCCCGTCGTGCAGGCCACCGTCTTGCTGGGAGGCGTGATGATCATCGCGGTCAACCTCTTGGTCGATCTTCTCTACGCCGTGATCGACCCGCGGATCCGATTCCAGTGAGCACCGCGAGCGCTCCGCTGAGCCCGAGCGCGAGCCCCAGTCGCGCGGCGAGCCTCACCCTCGCGTGGCGCTTCGCCGCCTTCCACGTCGGGGGCTTCCCCGTTCTGCCCACGCTGATCCTCCTCGTGCTCGCCTTCACCGCCGTGTTCGCCAACGTCATCGCCCCGTCCGATCCCGAGATCGGCACGCTGGGCGAGCGCTTCCGACCGCCGGCGTGGCAGACGGGCGGCAGCGAGAAGTACCTGCTCGGCACCGACCATCTCGGCCGTGACGTCCTCTCCCGGTTGATCTTCGGCGCGCGGGTCTCCATGGTCGTCGGGCTCACCGCCGTCCTCTTTGCGGGCGCCGTCGGGACCGCGCTCGGAATCCTGTCCGGCTTCCTCGGTGGCTGGGTCGATCAGGTCATCATGCGCGTGACCGACACGTGGCTGGCGTTACCCGCGCTCACCTTCGCGATCTTCCTGGCCGCGGTGGTCGGTCCGAGCGAGATGAACATCGTGATCATCCTCGGCGCGGTGTACTGGACGCGCTACGCCCGCGTGATACGCGGCGAGGTGCTGTCGTTGCGCGAGCGCGATTTCGTGCGGCTGGCCATCGTGGCGGGGTGCTCGAAGTGGACGATCATGCGCCGCCACATCCTGCCCAACGTGCTCAACTCCGCCATCGTCCTCGGCACGCTGATGCTCGGCGTCGTCATCGTCACCGAGGCGGCGCTGTCCTTCCTCGGCGTGGGCGTGCCGCCGCCGAAGCCCGCGTGGGGCCTCATGCTGGCCGACGGCAAGAAGGGGTTGATGGCGGGCTACTGGTGGCTGACGGTGCTGCCGGGATCCTGCATCATGCTGATGGTCCTCTCCGCCAACCTCCTCGGGGACTGGCTCCGCGTGAAGCTCGACCCGCAGTTGCGCCAACTGTGACGCCTCTGCTCGAGCTCGATCACCTGACCACGCGCTACGTCTCCGCCCGCGGTGCGCGCGTGGTGGAGGCCGTGTCGGACATCTCGTTCCGTCTCGAGGCCGGGGAGACGCTCGGCATCGTCGGCGAGTCGGGCTCGGGCAAGACCACGCTCGCGCTCTCGATCATGCGCTTGCTGCCACCCGCCGCCCGCATCGCGTCCGGCGCCGTGCGCTTCGAGGGCGAGGACCTCGTCACCAAGTCCGACCGCGAGATGCGGCGCCTGCGCGGCAAGCGGATCGCGATGATCCTGCAGGACCCGATGGCGTCGCTCAATCCGCTCTTCACGGTCGGTGACCAGGTCGCCGAGTCGCTGCGCGTGCACGAAGGCGCGTCACGGCGGACCGCCTGGTCGCGGGCGCGCGAGCTCCTGACCGCCGTCAAGATCCCGGCCCCCGAGGCGCGAGTGCGCGAGTATCCGCACCAGCTCTCGGGTGGCATGCGCCAGCGCATCGTGGGGGCCATCGCCATCTCGTGCGAGCCGCGGCTGCTGATCGCCGACGAGCCCACCACGAGCCTCGACGTCACGATCCAGGCGCAGTACCTGAACCTGCTGCGCGAGCTCCAGCGCGAGCACGGCCTGGCACTGATCTTCATCACGCACAACCTCGGGATCGTGGCGCGCATGTGCGACCGCGTCGCCGTCATGTACGCGGGCCGTCTCGTCGAGATCGGGCCGGTGCGGCGCATCTTCGACTCGCCGGCGCATCCGTACACGCGCGCGCTGCTCGAGTCGATCCCTCGGCTCGCCGATTCGCGAGCTCGCCTGACCGCGATCGACGGCCAGCCGCCCGATCTCGCCGCGCTGCCGACCGGCTGCGCGTTTCATCCGCGCTGCCCGAAGGTCGAGGACCGCTGCCGGCGCGAAGTGCCCACCGACGTCACGGTGGCCGAGGACCACCGAGCTCGCTGCTGGTTGGCCGCACGGTGACGCTGCTCGAGGTCGACAACCTCGTCAAGCACTTCCCGGTGAAGGGTGGCCTCTTCGGGGGCGGCGGCGTCGTCAGGGCGGTGGACGGCGTGTCGTTCCGCATCGAGCCCGGACACACTGTCGGCGTCGTCGGCGAATCGGGCTGTGGCAAGACGACGACCGCGAAAGTCGTGCTCGGCCTGGAGGCGCCGACCAGCGGCACGCTCCGCTTCGAGGGCGCCGATCTCCAGACGCTGGACGCGGCGGGCCGGCGCCGGTACCGACGCTCGGTTCAGGCCGTCTTCCAGGATCCCTTCGCCTCGCTCAACCCGCGTATGCGCGTGGGAGCGATCATCACCGAACCGCTCGTCGTCCACGAACAGCTCGGTCGCGGCCAGGTCCGCGAGCACGGCCTGCGTCTGCTCGATCTCGTCGGCCTCCCCGAGCGCTCGATCGACCTCTTCCCACACGAGTTCTCGGGCGGCCAACGACAGCGCATCGCCATCGCGCGGGCGCTGGCGCTCGAGCCGAAGCTGATCGTGCTCGACGAGCCGGTGTCGGCGCTCGACGTCTCCATCCGCGCCCAGATCCTCAACCTGCTGCGCGACCTGCAGGCGCGGCTGGGCCTGGCCTATCTCTTCATCACCCACGATCTGGCGGCGGTCGCGTACATGAGCCACACCGTGGCGGTGATGTACCTGGGGAAGCTGGTCGAGTTCGGTCCGGCGCGCGCCGTGGCCACGGAGCCCCAGCACCCCTACACCCGCGCGCTCTTCGCGGCAGCGCTGCCGTCGCATCCCGACGAGCGGCGTGAGGACGTGCCGCTCGCCGGCGAGGTGCCGAGCCCGCTCGCTCCGCCGCCGGGCTGCCGCTTCCACACGCGGTGTTCGGCCGTGATGGAGCGCTGCAGCCGCGAGGAGCCGCCTCTGGTCCACACCGATGGCCGGCTCGTGGCCTGTCACCTCTATAGCCCGACGCCTGGCGCCGGCCCGTGGCAACCGCAGCGGGCGGCGCTGGGCTCATTGACGTCCCCGTCTTTCACCACGGGAGGAAATCCATGAGACGAGTGCTGAACGTTGGAACCGCGCTGTTCCTGGCCACCACGGTCCTGGCCGGCACGCAGGCCGGCGCGCAGCTCGCCGACAAGAAGGTCCTGACGCTGGCCGCGGCGAAGAAGATGGCCGCCGCGGCCGAGGCCGAGGCGACGAAGAACAACTGGCGCGTCGTCATCGCCATCGTCGACGATGGCGGGCATCTCCTCTACTTGCAGCGGACCGACGAGACCCAGATCGGCAGCATCGACATCGCGATCGGCAAGGCGACGACCTCTGTCGCGCTGAAGCGGCCGAGCAAGGCCGTCGAGGACATCATCGCGGGCGGACGGAACGCGTTCCTCGGCGTGAAGGGCATGACGCCGCTGCAGGGCGGCCTTCCCATCATGGTCGACAACAAGCTGGTCGGCGCAATCGGTGTCAGCGGTGTGACCTCGCAGCAGGACGAGCAGATCGCCAAGGTCGGCCTCGAGGCCCTCGTCAAATAGTCGTTCCGCGTGTCGGACGTGGGGCTCCGGTCGGGGCCCCACGAACTCTACTCCGACCTCCAGACGTTCCGACAGCGCGTCTCGGTGATGCACGCGGCGAGAGCAACTGCGCCGACCGCGACGGCCAGACACAGGCCGAAGGCGGCGCGGTACGCCGTGGCCGAGTAGACGCGCGTCCCCGCCGTCTCGAGCCCCGTCCAGGCCGCATCGAGCGCGAGACCGGTGAGCCACTGCATCAGCGCGACGAACAGGAACATCGGGATGTTGCAGAAGCCGACGACGACTCCGACGCGCGTCGGATCGTTGACTTCTCGGACGCACGGCCACACGAGGATCAGCCCGCTCGACGAAAAGCCCAGCAGGAAGAACACCGCCGGCAGCCACGCGATCGGCGGTTCGAGCGCGGGGACCACGAGCGGCAGCCAGCACGCCGCGCCGAGCGCGCTGAACGCCAGGAATGGCGGCCGGCGGGCGCCCAGCCAGCGGTCCGAGATCCTGCCCACCAGCGGCGCGCCCACCATGACACCGACGGCCATCCACGCAATGTCGGCCGCCGCCTGAACGCGGGGCAGGCCGTGGACCTGAGTGAGGTACGAAACGCCCCACAAGCCCTGCAGGGCGATGACCGTCGAATACATCCCGGCGCCGGCGAGGACCGGCGGCCACGTCCTTGGATTGAGGACGATCGCCGGAATCCCGACGACGACGTCGCGCAATGACCGGGTCACGGTACGCGGCGTCGAATCACGGCGTTCGCGAACGCCGAGTACGGCGACGACGGCGAGGGCCACGGTGATGGCGCCGATCGCCTCGAAGCTCGCGCGCCAGCCGATCGCCTCGACCAGGAGGGCCAGGGGCCCGGCGGCGGCCACGCCACCAAGGTTGCCGACCGTTTGCGTGAGCCCGGAGATCGTGGCGAAGTCGTCGGCGCGAAACCGCTCGGCGGCCAGCGTCAGGAACGCGATCAGGATGACCGACGCCCCGATGCTCACGACGAGTCGTCCCAGCACGACCACGGAAAACGACGGGGCCAGGCCGAAGACGAGCGCGCCCAGCCCCATGGCGAGCGCCCCGGCGCCCAGCGTGCGCCGCGGCCCCAACGTGTCGGCCAGGCTGCCCGCCACCAGCGCCATGGCGACGAACACGTACGGATAGATCGCCGCGAGCGCGCCGAGCGTGGCCGCGGTGATGGTGAACGCTCGCATCAGGTCCTGGGCGACGACGCCGAGCGCGATCCGGTGGAAGTGCGAGACGAAGTAGATCGCGGAGGGGATGACGAGGACGGGCCAGCCTGTGCGCAACGTTGCGCCGACCGTGACCGCTTCCGCCATCGCCGGCTATTCTACGCGCATGTGGACACTCGACTCCGGCGTCGTCTTCCTGAATCACGGCTCGTTCGGGGCGTGCCCGAAGCCCGTCCTCGACTACCAGCGGATGCTCCGCGAGGAGCTCGAGCGCGAGCCCGTGCGCTTCCTGTCCCGCGAGCTGCAAGCGCGCCTCGACGCCGCTCGCGCGGCGCTTGGCGCCTTCATCGGCGCCGATCCCGATGATCTCGCCTTCGTCAGCAACGCCACCACCGGCGTGAACACGGTGCTGCGCTCCCTGGCCCTGGCACCCGGCGACGAGATCCTCGTGACCGATCACGCGTACAACGCGTGCCGCAACGCCGTGAACGCGGTGGCCGCCGCGCAGGGCGCGCGCGTCGTCGTGGCTCACGTGCCGTTCCCCGTCGACGGCGATGACGCGGTGGTGAGCGCGATCCTCGCGGTCACCACGCCACGCACGCGCCTGGCGCTGCTCGATCACGTGACCAGCCCGACCGCCGTCGTGTTCCCGATCGCCCGCCTGGTGTCCGCGCTCGCCGAGCGAGGGGTCGAGACGCTCGTGGACGGCGCTCACGCTCCTGGCATGCTGCCCCTCGACGTCCGCGCGGTCGGCGCCGCCTACTACACCGGCAACTGCCACAAGTCGATGTGCGCTCCGAAGGGCGCCGCGTTTCTCTACGTGCGGCGCGACCGCCAGGCGAGCGTGCGGCCGCTCGTCATCAGCCACGGCGCCAACTCACCGCGGACCGATCGCTCGCGCTTCCGGCTCGAGTTCGACTGGACGGGAACTCAGGATCCGACGCCAGCCCTGGCGGTGCCGGAGGCCATTCGCGTCGTCGGCAGCCTCTGTCCCGGCGGCTGGCCGGCCGTCATGAAGCACAATCACGTGTTGGCGCTCGGGGCGCGCTTGAGACTGGGCGAGGCGCTCGGGCGGACACCGCCGTGCCCGGACGTGATGATCGGGTCGCTGGCCGCCGTCCAACTTCCTGATGGCACCGATGATCTTCAGAAGCACCTGTTTGACCGCTTCGCGATCGAGGTTCCGGTGATCGCGTGGCCAGCCGTACCGAGGAGGTGGGTGAGGATCTCTGCGCATTTTTACAATCGGGAAGCCGACTACGAGCGACTCGCCGAGGCGCTTGGAACGCTCCTCGCCCGGTCATCGTGATATGGTGGTCGACGTCGTGCGGATGCTCAGCGCCTTACTGCTGACGCTCGGTCTGGTCCTCATCGACACCGCGGTGCCCTCGGCCCTGTCCCCGCACACGGACGCGCCCAGCCATCACGTGCGCGACGGATTTCGCAACGTCGCACCTGATTACGCGTATCCCCTGATTGGACGCGCGCTCCGCACGCTGCGCCTCGGCTTCGAGCACGCGCCAGCGCGCGGTCGCACGCCCGCCGTCCTCACCAACGACGGCGCCGAGCTTCGCGCGAACGGCATGGTGCCCACCCTCACGTGGATCGGCCACTCCACGTTCCTCCTGCAGATCGACAGCGTGAACATCCTCACCGATCCGCACTGGGGCGACCGCGCCAGTCCGGTCATGTTCACCGGACCGCGGCGTCTCGTGCCGCCGGGAATGCGCTTCGAAGATCTGCCGCCGATCCACGCGGTGATCATCTCGCACGATCATTACGACCACCTCGACGAGGCGACGGTGCGCCGCCTGAACGCCGCGTACCACCCGACGTTCTTCGTGCCGCTCGGGATCAAGGCGTGGCTGGCCAAGGTGGGCATCACGAACGTCGTCGAGCTCGACTGGTGGGAGACGCGGGAGTTCCGTGGCCTCACGCTCGTGTGCACACCCGCCCAGCATTCCTCGGGGCGTGGGCTCCTCGATCAGAACCGCCGCCTGTGGTCCTCGTGGGTCGTGCGTGGCCGCGACCGTCGCCTGTTCTTCGCCGGCGACACCGGGTACTACGACGCCTTCAAGGAGATCGGCGAGCGCCTGGGGCCGTTTGACGTGGCCTTCATCCCGATCGGGGGCTACAGCGCGTACGAACGTCACCCCAATCACGTCAATCCCGAGGAGGCCGTTCAGATCTTCGAAGATCTGGGGGCGCGGCTGATGGTGCCCATGCACTTCGGCACGTTCGATCTCAATCGCGAGCCCTTCCGGGAGCCGCCCGACCGGTTGATGCGTGAGGCGCTCCGGCGCGGACTCGAGGAGAGCGTAGCGCTCCTCAGCCCGGGCCAGACCATCCACTGGTAAGGGCGCCGTCGGGCGCCGGCTCCGCGGTACCATCCGCAACACGCCGTCATCCGTCTGAGGAGGTCAGTATGCGTCGCGTCACCGTCATCATCGTCGCCGTCGTCGTCGCCGTGGCCAGCGGCACTGTCGCCCAGGAGGCCTATCCGACGCGGCCGGTCACGATCGTCAATCCGTTTCCGCCCGGTGGGATCGCCGATCTGACGGCGCGCCCGCTGGCGGCCGCGCTCGAGCGGCTCCTCAAGCAGCCGTTCGTGGTCTCGAACAAGCCGGGCGCTGCCGGCGCGGTGGGCGCGCAGTCCGTCGCCGTGGCCAAGCCGGATGGCTACACGCTGCTCGTGGCCCTGGTCAGCATCTCGTCGACACCAGAGGTCGACAAGCTCTTCGGGCGCCCGGCGATCTACACGCGCGATCAGTTCGTCGGCATCGCGCGGCTCAACGCCGATCCACCGCTGCTCGTCGTCAACGAGGAGTACGCGCGAAAGTACGGATGGACGACGCTGAAGGAGCTGGTCGACGACGCGCGCAAGCGGCCGGGCGAGATCACGTACGCGTCGTCCGGGCCGTACGGTGCGTCGCACCTGCCGATCGAGATGCTGCTGGCCGTGGCCGGATTGAAGATGCGTCACTTGCCGACGACCGGGGGGGCGCCGGCCACGACGGCCGTGCTGGGCGGTCACGCTCAGCTCTGGGCCTCACCGCCGGCGCTGGCCCTGTCCCACATCCAGGCCGGGAAGATGCGCCCGCTGGCGTCGTACGGCGCGACGCGATTGGCCGCCTTCCCCGACGTGCCAACGCTGAAGGAGCTCGGCTACGAGGTCGAGTACTACGTGTGGACCGCGCTCTTCGCGCCGCGGGGCGTGCCGGCCCACGTGGTCCAGACGCTACGCGACACCACCCGCAAGGCCATGCAGGATCCGGAGCTGCGCGCATCGATGGAGAAGGCCAAGACGCCGATCGCCTATCAGGACGCCGACGAGTTCAAGAAGTTCTGGGACGAGGACGCGCAGCGAATTGCCGCGGTGATCCAGAAGATCGGAAAGGTCGCGGAAAAGTAGCCCCGCGCACCTCGCACGGGCCACCCACGGAGCGAGCCGGTCTCGAGGCTTCGCTACAAAATAGCCGTCGCTAGCCGCGGCGGGCGAGCATCTTCACGAGCGCGTCGGGGTCGACCGGCTTGACCAGGTGCGTGTCGAACCCCGCGGCTTCGGCGCGCCGGCGATCGTCGGGCTGCCCGTATCCGGTGAGCGCCACGAGGTAGGCGGTCTTGCCGTGCGGCGTCGAGCGGATCCGCCGCGCCACGTCGTAGCCGTCGCAGTCGGGCAACCCGATGTCGATGAGAGCCGCGTCGAGCGGCGCCGTCGATCGTTCGACGCCCTGGGCGCCGCTCTCGGCCGTCCGCACGCGGTGGCCTTCCAGCTCCAGGAGCATCTGCAGCGTCGCGCGCGCGTCGGCGTTGTCTTCGACGACGAGGATGTCGAGCGTCCGCCCGTCAGTCATGGCGCCCGGATTTTAACGCACGTTCAGGAGATCGCGTAGCCCATCGCCCACGAGGTTGATCGCGAGCACCGTGGCGGCCAGGAAGATGCCCGGGAAGAGGATGATCCAGAAGGCGAGCTGAACGTAGGCGCGGCCTTCCGCCATGATGTTGCCCCAGGAAGGAATGTGCGGCGGTGTTCCCGCGCCGAGAAACGACAGATACGCCTCGAAGAGAATCGCCGACGCGGCGATGTACGTTCCTTGCACGATCAGCGGAGCGACCAGACCGGGGAGCACGTAACGCGCCAGGATGCGCGGCGTCCGCGCGCCGAGCGCCCGCGCGCCCTCGACCATCAGGTGCTCGCGCAGCGACAGCACCGACGCGCGCGTCAAGCGAACCACCCGCGGAATCTCGGGGATGAGGAGCGCGATGATGACGTTCTGCACGCTTGCCTTCATGAGGGCCATCAACGCGAGGGCCAGGAGAATGGCCGGGATGGCCATGAGCCCGTCCATGACGCGCATGGCGATCATGTCGAGCCTCCGATAGAAGCCGACGACGAGGCCGAGCGTCGTGCCCAGCACGAGGCTCAGCGTCGAGACCGCCGCGCCGACGGTGAGCGAGATCCGCGAGCCGTACAGCGTCCGGGTATAGATGTCGCGGCCGAAGTTGTCCGAGCCGAACCAGCGTTCGGCCGACGGCGGCCGCAGCCTCACCGCGGGCTTCATCTCGAGGGGATCGCCCGTCCACCAGAGCGGCGCGAGGACGCCGGCGACGAGGATCACGACGAGCGTGAGGGCGCCGGCGATGAGCGTCGGGTGGCGCAGGAGCGCGCGGCGGGCCGTATCGAGCGCGCCGGCGCGCGCAGTCGGCGCCGGGAGCGCGAAATCGGCGGCGACGGGCGGCGACAGCGCCATGGCTCAGTACCGGATCCTGGGATCGAGCACCACGTAGAGCACGTCGACGACCAGATTGATCAGGACGTACACGCCGGAGACGACGAGGATGACGCCCTGGATCACGGGGTAGTCGCGGCGGATGATCGCGTCCACCGTCAGGCGCCCGAGTCCGGGCAGCGCGAAGACGCTCTCGGTCACCACCGCGCCGCCGATGAGCAGCGCGAATCCGATGCCGATGATCGTGACCACCGGCAACGAGGCGTTCTTCAGCGCGTGGTGGATCAGCACCCGCCGGGGGGCCAGGCCCTTGGCGAAGGCCGTGCGGATGAAGTCCTCGGAGAGCACCCCGAGCATGCTCGCCCGCGTCATGCGCGCGATCAGCGCCATGTAGACGACGGAGAGTGTGACGGCGGGAAGGATCAGATGGCGCAGGAAGGGCCACACGCCGTCGGCGAGCGGCCGGTAGCCTTGTACCGGGAGCCAGTGCATCGAGATGGCGAAGACGTAGACGAGCAGGAAGCCGAGCCAGAACACCGGCATGGAGAAGCCGGAGACCGCGAACAGCATCACCAGCCGGTCGACCAGCGACGCCTTCTTCCACGCCGCCAGCACGCCCAGCGGAACGCCGACGCCCACGCTGATGAGCATAGCGAAGAGCGTCAGCCCGATGGTCGCCTCCGTCCGCTGGCGAATCAGCGTGGACACCGGCAGGCCCGAGAAGATCGACGTGCCGAGATCTCCGCGCACGATGCGGCCGAGCCAGATGCCGACCTGCGTGACGAAGGGCTCGTTCAGGCCGAGCTTGGCCCGGATGCGCGCGATGTCATCGGACGTCGCGTAGTCACCGGCGATGATGACGGCCGGATCGCCGGGCGTGATGTGCAAGAGGGCAAACACGGCGATGGCCACGACCCCCATGACGGGGATGGTGGCCATCAGTCGCCGCCCGATCTGGCCGATCACGCGATGGAGACGCTCCAGAAGACCGGCGCCGGGAACTGCAGGAAGCCTTGCATGCTCTTGCGAAACGCGGTGGGTGAGACCCACTGGCCGAACGGCACGTACATCACCTCGTCGAGGGCGACCTTCTGGATCTCCTCGGCGATCTGCTTCTGCGCCGCCTTGTCCGTCGCGCGCGCCCACTGGATCTTCAGCTCTTCGATGCGCCCGTTCTCGGGCCAGCCGAACCAGGCGCTGGAACCGGCGCCGGAGATTCCGGCGTGCACGGCGGGGTTGATGACGTCCGACGCGATCCACCACGTGAAGAGGACGTTCCAGCCGCCCTGGGCCGGCGGATCCTTCTTGGCTCGGCGAGCGACGACCGTGGACCAGTCCATCGCTTGCAGGTCCACGTTGAAGCCGACCTGGGTCATCAGCTCGCGGCTCACCAGCGCGGCGCCGTGGGTGAGCGGGATGTCGGTCGGATCGAGGACCACCACCGGTTTGCCGTCGTAGCCCGAGTCCTTCAAGAGCTGCTTCGCCTTGTTCACGTCCTGCTTCACCGCGCCGGCGCCCGTCTCGAACGGCCCCCCGCAGGTGAACACGGCCGGGCACGTGCGGTAGTACTTCGGCTGCCCGAGGGCGGCCTGCAGGTACTTCTCCTGGTCGACCATATAGAGGAGGGCCTGGCGGGCCTTCTTGTTGTTGAAGGGCGGCTGCAGATGGTTCGGCCGGATCCACCCTTGCGTCCCGCGCGGGTCCTGGATCGCCACCATGATGTCCTTGTTGCCCTCGAGCCGGGCGGCGATGTCGATGGACGGTTGCTCGTACCAGTCGACTTCGCCCGCTTCGAGCGCGGCCGCCGCCGTGGCCGGATCGGGGATGTACTTCCACACGACACGATCGAGGTTGACCTTCTTGCCGCCGGTCGAGCCGCTCGGCGCGTCGTTGCGCGGTACGTAATCCGGATTGCGGACGTAGACGACCTGGTTGCCCGGCTGCCACTCGTCCTTCACGAAGCGGAACGGCCCCGAGCCGATCGTCTCCTTGATCTGCTCGCTGTCGGGCGTGGCGGCGATGCGCGCAGGCATGACGAAGGGCACGTTGCTCGACGGCTTGCCGAGCGCTTCGAGCACGAGGCCAAACGGCTGGGCGAGCTCGAGCGTGAAGCTCTTCTTGTCCTGAGCGGCGATCCTGGCGGTGTGGGCCGCGAGCAACTTGCCGAGCGGATCGCGCTTGCTCCACCGTTTGATCGATTCGACGGCATCCTCGGCGACGACCGGCTGACCGTCGTGCCACTTGAGGCCGTCACGCAGCGTGAACGACCACTTCATCCCCTTGTTCGCCGAGGACCACTTGTCGACCATCTGCGGCTTGATCTGCAGATTCTGGTCGGTGCCGAAGAGCGTGTCGTAGATGAGATAGCAGTGGTTGCGTGTGATGTACGCCGTCGTCCAGATCGGATCGAGCACCTTGAGATCGGCGTGGGGGACGAACCGCATCGTCCCTCCGCGCTTCTGCGCGTGGACCGCGGGGAGGCCCGCCGACGCGGTCGCCGCGACGGCGGCAGCACCGGCGATGAAGTGGCGACGACTGAGATCGGCCATGACGGATGTCCTCCTCGGAGGGAAGGCCAGATACTAGCACGCGGCCCCGGGGCCATGTTAGAGTGGCGTCCTGATTTCAAACCCTCTCCGATCGACCGCTGGGCACCGCGCATGAAGCGCCGCAATTACGGGTTCGACCGGCGGCGCCGCGAAGACCTCCGCCGCGCCAAGCAGGAAGCCAAGACCCAGCGCAAGACCGACCGCGAGGCGAGCGGTTCGGTCGGTCCCGAGATGGGTGAAGCGCAGACGACGGGTGCGCCCGAAGGAATGTGGGAGTGGTTCTCGGCGAGCCGGGCGCGCACTCTGGCGACACCGCCGCGCACCCGCCCGCCCGCTGATCCGCCCGACGACTGGATCCTCCTCACCGAAGCGAGTGAGGAGGAGGCCGCGCCCGAAGCCTAGACTACTTCTTCTGCTCCTGCGCCACGGCGGCCTCGGCCGCCTGAAACCCGATCTTGCTGTGGGTCCCGTCACAGAACGGCTTGGTGACGGACGCGCCGCACCGGCACAGCGCGATGCGCGGGCGCCCGGTCGTGTCCACGCGCGCGCCCGTCGGGTCGTAGATCTCCACGTCCCCTTCGACCAGGTACGGGCCGTTCGGACGGCAGGTGATCTTCACGGTCATCGACACGCCTCCTCGCTCGAATTGGGCCTCACGATACACCCAGCCGCAAACGCGGGCGTAGAATGACGGGCGTGCGCGAGCCCGGCGCGATCCTCCTCGTCGGCTGCTACGAGCTGGGCCACCAGCCGCTGGCCGTGGCGTGGCCGGCGGCCTTCCTCGAGCGCGCCGGCTATCGGCCAGCCGTGCTCGACGTGTCCATCGAGCCCTTCGATGCCGAGCGCGTTCGCCGCGCCCGCCTCGTCGCGATCTCCGTGCCGATGCACACGGCGCTGCGCCTCGGCGTCGGGGTCGCCGCGCGCGTGCGCCAGGAACATCCGTCGGCCCACATCTGCTTCTACGGCCTGTACGCGACGCTGAATGCCGAGCATCTCTTGCGACACAGCGCGGACTCCGTCATGAGCGGCGAAGTGGAAGACGCGCTCGTCGAGCTGGCCCGCCATCTCGAGGCCGCCGCGGATCGCGGACCGGTCGGGCCTCGCGCTGCGTCGGCTCCGATCCTCACGAAGCTCGACTTCCCGGCCCCATCGCGCTCGCTCCTTCCGAGCCTCAAGAAGTACGCCCACCTCGAGCGTGGAGACGGCCGCCTCGAGCTGGCCGGCTACGTCGAGGCCAGTCGCGGCTGCAAGCATCACTGCCGTCACTGCCCGATCCCGCCCGTGTACGGCGGGCGCTTCTTCGTCGTCGATCGCGCCGTCGTCATGGCCGATGTCCGCCAGCTCGTCGACGCCGGCGCCACTCACATCACGTTCGGCGATCCCGACTTCCTGAACGGCCCCCGCCACGCGCTCGACGTCGCGCGCGCGCTTCACCGTGAGCTCCCGGCGGTCACCTTCGATATCACGGCGAAGATCGAGCACCTGCTCCGCCAGCGCCAGCACCTGCCGGAGCTTCGCGCCCTCGGCTGTCTCTTCATCGTCTCCGCCGTCGAGTCGCTGAGCGATACCGTGCTCGCCCATCTCGACAAGGGCCACACGCGGGCCGACGTCGCCGCCGCCCTCGGAGCCGTGCGGTCCGCTGGCATCACGCTCCGGCCCACCTGGGTCCCGTTCACGCCGTGGACCACGCTCGACGCCTACGCCGAGATGCTCGACTTCGTGGAGGGCGAGGATCTGGTGGACGCCGTCGATCCCGTGCAGTACTCGATCCGCCTGCTGGTGCCGCCGGGATCGCTGCTCGCGGAGAGCGAAGCGCTGCGACCGTACCGAGGCCCGCTCGTCGAGCACGACTTCTACTACCGCTGGACCCATCCCGATCCTCGGATGGACCGATTGCAGGAACGTGTCGCGTCGTTGGCCGCCAAGGCCGCCGAGGCTCGCGAGGATGCGGCGCTGACGTTCGGGCGGATCAGAGCGCTGGCCGACGAGGCCCGTGAGGTTCCGTCCCGGCCTTCGTCACCCCCGCCTCCGTCCGACCGGCGGCGGGCGCCGCGGCTGAGCGAAGCGTGGTTCTGCTGAAGCGAGCCCATCCAGGGCCAGGTGGCCTTGATCGAGCGAGTCGGGCCCTGAGGGGGCCATGTCGTCTGGTACCATGAGCCACGGAGAGGTGATGCCATGACCACCGAGAGCACCGATAAGCCCGACCTCAAGACCCGGGTCCAGGAGATCATCGATAGCATGATCAATCCGGCCGTGGCCGGTCACGGCGGCTTCGTCGAGCTGATCGACGTGCAGGACAACCGCGTCTATCTCGTGATGGGCGGCGGCTGTCAGGGCTGCGGCGCGGCCGACGTCACGCTCAAGGCCGGCATCGAGCGCCTCATCAAGGAAGAGATCCCCGAAGTCGCCGAGGTGCTCGACACGACCGACCACGGGGCCGGCAGCAATCCCTACTACACGCCGGGCAAGCAGTAGCCCTGGCCCGGCTGCTGCTCCTCCTCCCTACCCGCACGTACCGCACCGAGGCCTTCGTCGACGCCGCTCACGGCCTCGGTGTCGATCTCGTTTGCGCGTCCGAGCGGCCCAGCACGCTCGAAGATCTCGCCCCCGACTCGTTGCTGACGCTCGACTTCGCGGATCCCGCCGCCGCCACCTGCAAGGTGGCGTACTGGAGTCGCCAGCGCCCGCTCGACGCCGTGGTCGGTGTCGATGATCAAACCGCGACCGCGGCGGCCGCGATCGCCGAGCGACTCGGGTTGAGGACGAGCCCGGTGGCCGCGGTGGCGGCGGCCCGCAACAAGTTCGAGATGCGCCAGTGCCTGGCCGCAGCCGGGCTTCCCGTTCCCCGCTTCCGCCGCATCGCGCTCAAGGAGGATCCGTTCCTGGCCGCGCGCGGCGTCGCGTTTCCCTGCGTGCTCAAGCCGCTGGCGCTGTCGGCAAGCCGCGGCGTCATCCGAGCCAACAACGTCGATCAGTTCATCGCCGGGTTCCGCCGCATCGGCGCGCTGCTGCGGCGGGACGACGTCAGCGTCACCGGCGACGCCGCCGACGCCTTGCTGGCCGAGGAGTACATTCCCGGCGTCGAAGTGGCGCTCGAAGGCGTGCTGAGTGGCGGACGGCTCCAGGCGCTCGCGCTCTTCGACAAGCCTGATCCGCTGGAAGGGCCGTTCTTCGAGGAGACGATCTACGTCACGCCGTCGCGGCTGCCCGCGAGCATCCAGAGCGCCGTCACCGACGCGACGGCCAGCGCGGCGGCCGCCCTCGGACTGGAGGAGGGCCCCGTGCACGCGGAAGTGCGCGTGAACGAGCACGGGCCGTTCGTCATCGAGCTGGCGGCGCGCTCCATCGGCGGGCTCTGCTCGCGGACCCTGCGCTTCGGCACCGGCATGACGCTCGAGGAGCTGATCCTGCGCCACGCGCTCGGCTGGGAGGTCCCGTCGTACGACCGCGAGGCCCGCGCTGCCGGCGTCATGATGATCCCGATCCCGCGCGCCGGCCGGCTCGGGGAGATCCACGGCATCGCCGACGCCACCGCCGTACCGTCAGTGGAAGAGGTCGTGATCACCGCCCACGTGGGTCAGGAGCTGATCCCGCTTCCCGAAGGCTGGCAGTACCTCGGATTCATCTTCGCCCGCAGCGACACGCCCGATCAGGTCGAGAGGGCTCTCCGGGCGTCACACGCGCAGCTCCGCTTCGACATCGCCTGACCGGAGAAAGACGCCATGACCACCGACTATCTCGCGCTCGCCCGCTCGCTCGCCCAGAGCCTGCGGCTCCAGGTCCCGCCGATCGCCGTCTGTCTCACCGATCAGGTGCCGGCAGGCGTGCCGGCCTTCGCGGGCCGCGCGCCCGCGGGCTGCTCCTTCTGGCAGGAGGCGATCAAGGGCGCATTCGCTACGTCGGCGCGCGATCACGACCTCTGCGCGATCGGGACGTTCACCCACAATCTCGATGCGACCGCTGCGCACGAGGCGGATCGCCGCGACGCCCTTCGAGTCTTCGCGGATCTCGGCTACGTACGGCCGCAGGATATCCCACTGATCCCCGTCCTGGCCGAGCGCCGCCGCCACGTCGTCTACGCGCCGCTCGCCGCCACCCCGCTGCCTCCGGATGTCGTCGTGCTCTTCGTCACTGCGGCCCAGACGCTCGTGCTCGTCGAGGCGGCGGAGGGCGTGGATGGCGGGCGCCCGCCGGCGATGGGCCGGCCGGCCTGCGCCGTGGTGCCGCACGTGGTGAATCAGCGCGCGGCCGCGCTGAGTCTCGGATGCTGCGGAGCGCGCGCCTACCTCGACGTCCTCTCCGACGACGTGGCGATCTTCGCGCTACCGGGCGCACGGCTGGACGCGTACGTGGCCCGCATCGCCGAGCTGGCCAAGGCCAACTCGGTGCTGGCGAGCTTTCACGCTTTGCGCCGGCAGGACGTGGAAGCCGGCGCGAGCCCGACCGTGAAGCAGTCGCTCGAGCGTCTCAGCGCGCGTTAGTCGATCGCGGCGGGTCAGTCGGGGCGGGTCGACCGGGGCGCTTTCGTGTCCGGCGCCGCCACCACCAGCGTCGGCCGCGAAGACTCCGCTTTCCTGAGCCCCAACCGCTGGCCGATGATCTTGACCGCCGCAAAGACGGGCACGGCAAGGAACATACCCGGCACGCCGCCGATCTCGCCGCCGGCGAGGACGCAGAAGATGACCACGGCGGGATGGAGCTCGACGCCTTTGCCCATGATGAGCGGGCTGGTGACGTAGTCCTGCACGCCCCGCCACAGCACCAGGAAGCCGACGAGCAGCCACGGGTGGGTGAACCCGGCGAAGAGACTGACCGCGACGACGATGACGCCAGACGTCACCGGTCCAACGACCGGAACGAACTCGAGCGCCCCGCCGATGGCCGCCAGGAGCAGCGCGTACGGCACGCCGGCCACGTAGAACAGCACCGACCAGACCACGAACGTGACCACGCAGAGCACGATCAGCGCGCGCACGTAGTTGCCGAGGACCTGATCGACGTCGCTGACGATCTCGCGCCACAGCCCACGTCCGGCGCGGCTGTCGATCACGCCTTCGACGGCGGCGGCCAGGCGCTCGCCGTCCTTGAGGATGAAGAACGCGAAGATCGGCACGAGCACGACCATCCACGCGCTGGCCAGCCACTTCAGACCGGCCGTCACGACCGCCTGGGCCTGGCCGGCGAGATCTTGAGCGTGCGCGCGCACGGCCCGTTCGATGCTGGCGATCGTGGACGCTTCCCAGCCGTAGCGTCGCAAGAGCTCGCCGATGATCTCGCCGCTCTGGACCCGCTTCGACATCTCGGGCAGCCGCTGCGCCAGCGCCGTCGCCTCGTCGGTGAGCATGGGCACGAGCGCGGCGCTTCCCCCGAAGAGGACGCCGAACACCGCGAGGTACACGAGGCCGATGGCGACCGCGCGATGGCGGACGTGGAAGACTCGTTGAACGATGCTCACGAGCGGAAACACGAGGTAGGCGAGAAAGACCGAAAACGCCAGGAGCACCAGGAGGTGGCGAAGGACGTAGATCAGCCCGAGAGTGGCGGCGACCACCAGCGCGGTCCAGATGACGCGCAGCGCGCGGGTGTCGAGACCGAGCATCCGCTCCGGCCCGTCAGGGCCGGCCGTAGCTCCCGCCGCCTCGAGCCCGGTCGCGGCGCCGCGCCCGAGGGATCACCACGCCAGCGAGCGCGAGAATGGCGACCAGCGCGTCGCCCTGCGGGCTGCCCGGACGAACTTCCTCCGGGTTCGGCTGCGCACCGTGCTGCACGGGACGGTTGTCCGACTTGGCTGGCGGCGGCGCCAGGCGAGCGTCCGTCGGCTGCGCGAACGCCGGCGTGACGAGAGCGAGCACGAACGCGAACGCGATGTTCAGCATGCCGACCAATCCAGCAAGGCCGGTGCCAGCCAAGAGATCATCCACGAGTGCAATCTACCCGATGACGGGACCGAATTCCCAGGCTTGCGTCGAGCGCCGCGTGCTCCTCAGCGCCTGTCAGCTCTGGCTCTTCGGATCGAGAACATCGCGGAGGCCGTCGCCGAGCAGGTTGAACCCCAGCACGGTGAGGTAGATCGCGAGGCCAGGAAAGGCCGAATACCACCACCACGTCGGCAGGTAATTGCGGCCGTGGCTGATCATCGCGCCCCACTCCGGGAACGGCGGCTGGGCGCCGAGGCCGATGAAGCCGAGGCTCGCCGCGGTCAGGATCGCCGTGCCCATGTCCATGCTCGCCTTCACGAGGATCGGCGAGAGGCAATTGGGCAGCAGGTGCACGAACGCGATGCGAAGACGGCCGACGCCGACCGCGCGCGCCGCTTCGACGTACGACTCCTGGCTGATGGCGAGCGCCTTGCCCTGGACCAGGCGCACGTAGCCGGGCCACCACACGAGCGCGATCGCGAGCATCGCGTTGACGATGCCCGGCCCCAGCGCGCTGACCACGGCGACGGCGAGCACCAGCGCCGGCACGGCCAGGAACACGTCGGTGATCCGCATGATCCCCTCGCCCAGCCGGCCACCCACGTATCCAGCCACGACGCCGAGCGGGACGCCGATCGTCGCGGCCACCAGCGTGATGACGAGACCGATCTGGAGCGAGAGTCGGGCACCCAGCACCACGCGCGTGTAGACGTCGTCGCCGACTTCGTCGGTGCCGAACCAGTGGGCGCGGCTCGGCGCCTCGAGCTTCCGGTCGAGGTGCACGGTGCCGGTCGCGTCCTCGGGATACGGGACGATCCAGGGGCCGACGAGCGCGATCAATAGAAAGGCCACGACGAGGCCGAGCCCGGCCACCGACGCCGCGTTGCGGCCGAAGATGCGCGCGTAGCGCCGGGCCTCGCGCGCGGCGGTCGCGCGGTCCTCCCACCAGCCGCGGAAGGCGAGCGATTGAACGCGCGCGTTCACGCCGCCGTCCGTCGGAGACGCGGATCGAGCCACGCGTAGCCGAGATCGACGAGCAGGTTCGCGAGCATGAAGTTGAAGCCGATGACGAGCGTGACGCCCATGACCGGCACGAAGTCGGAGGAGAGCGCCGAGTTCACCGCGTAGAGGCCGATGCCCGGCCAGTCGAAGACGCTCTCGACCAGCAGGGTTCCGCCCAGCATCCAGCCATAGCGCAGGCCGATCATGGTCAGCGTCGGGATCATCGCGTTGCGCAACGCGAGCTTCGCGACCACGCGGAGGCCGCCGAGTCCCTGAGCGCGCGCGTTCAGGATGTAGTCCTGGTGCAGCGTCTCGAGCATCTCGGCGCGGTTCACGCGGAGGATCGAGGCCAGGGCGGGAAACGACAAGGTGACGACGGGCAACACGGCGTGACGCAACCCGTCGCCGAGCGTCGCCCACTGGCCGCGCAGCACGGCGTCCACCAGGAGCAGGTGGGTGATGGGCGGCGGCAGCTCGGTGGTCAGGTTGAGCCGGCCGCCCAGCGGCAGCCAGCCCAGATGAAGCGCGATCACGAGCTGGAGCATGAGGCCGAGCCAGAACGCGGGCACGGCCACGCCCGAGACCGACATGACCCGCGAGCCGTGATCGATCCAGGTGTCACGATAGACGGCCGACAGCATGCCGAGCGGCACGCCTACGGCGACGGCGAGCAGCAGCGAGAGCGTGACCAGCTCGAACGAGTTGGGAAAGAAGCGGGCGAGGTCGTCGGCGACGGTGTTGCGGCTGCGGAGCGAGAGCCCGAAGTCGCCGCGCAGCAGGCCGCGCGTGTAGACGACGAACTGCGTGCCGAGCGACCGATCGAGCCCGTACTGGGCGCGAAGCGTCTGCACCATCGCCTCGGAGGCGTCGGGGCCGGCGGCCAGGCGGGCCGGGTCGCCGGGGATCACGTGCGAGATCGCGAACGTGATGCAGAGCAGCCCGAACAGCAGCACGCCGAGCGCGAGGACGCGCCCGGCGACGTAGCCCGTCACGCCATCATTTCGCGGTGATCGCCAGCGGGTAGAGATCGACCTCGCCGGTGAAGCGCACGGGCGAGAACGAGAAGCCCTTCACGTGGTCGCGCATGCCCCAGCGGCGGTTCATCAGCATCCCGAAGACCTCGGGAACATCGTCCGCGATCTTCTTCTGGATGTCGGCGTAGAGCGGCGCCCGGTCCGCCCACTTCACCGTCGTGCGCGCCTGGTCGATCAGCGCCCACACGCCGTCGTTGGTGTAGAACGACGAGCCGTAGTACTTGCCCCAGGAGCTCTTGTGGTACTGGTACGCGACCGCGTCGGGATCGGTCGACACCGGCGTGGTGAACACGGCGAGGAAGTCGGGCGAGGTCTCCACCTTCGAGGCGCGCGCCACCATGTTGGGCCACGTCGTCGCCGTCATCTTGACCTTGAGGCCGAGCTTGGCGAGGTTGTCGATCAGGACGAGGCCCATCTTGCGCTCTTCCTCGAGGCCGTCGAAGTAGACGTACTCGAGCTCGACCCCGCCGTTCGGATAGGCCGACTTCGCCAGGTACTCGCGCGCCTTGTTGAGATCCTGACGATAGAAGGCGGGCACCGCGACGTAGCCCCGGGTCGCCTTCGGGAACGGACTGTCCTCCAGCACGGCGTGGCCGTTGTAGATCTTGAGGAACGCGTCGTAATCGAACGCGTACGCGATGGCCTTGCGGAGGTTGACGTCCTTCGTCGCGCCGCGCTGCGTGTTCATCTTGAGGCCGAACGTCGTCATGCCGGGGAACTCGGGGACGACGACGCCCGGCATCTTCGCCACCTGGTCGTAGTCGTCGGGCGTGAGGCCTTCGGCGATGTCGGCCTCGCCGCGGATGAGCGCCGCGCGCTGGGCCGCCGCCTCGCGCACGAGCTTGTAGATGACGCCACCGACGTGGTCCTTCGACGGCCAGCCCTTCCAGTAGTCGTCGACGGCTTCCAGCTCGTAGAGCGTGCCCGGCTGCCAGCGCTTGATCTTGAACGGCCCGCTGCCGGCCTCGTTCGTCGTCAGCCACTTCTGGCCGGCGTCGCCGCTCTGCTCGTTGGCCGTCACCTGCTTGGGGTTCATCACGTACCACCACGGGACGACCGACAGGAACGGGCCGAACGGCTGGGTCAGCGTGAACTGCACGGTGGTGGGGTTGACGACCTTGATGCCGTCCTCCTTGAGGAAGTCGGACAGCATCCACGACGGCCCCTGATTGAGCTTGAGCGTGCGCGCGAACGACCAGCGCACCGCTTCCGCGGTCACCGGATCGCCGTTGTGGAACCGGGCGTTCTTGGCGAGGTGGAACGTCCAGGTCCGGCCGTCGGCCGACGTCTCCCACTTCTCGGCGAGCCACGGCACGATCTCGGCCGACGGGCCGACGTACTTCACCAGCGCGTCGTAGAGCGACTGCTGCATCATCCGGATCGACCAGTCGTACTTGATGCTGGGATCGATCGTGGGCACTTCCTGGCGGCCGACGAAGACGAGGATCCTCCGGTCACCCACGCGTTCGAAGGCCGACGCGGGCGAGACCAGGAGCAGCATCAGGGCAAGGATGACCGCGACGTACATACGAGCCTCCTCTCGCGACGCGCGACGGGGGGTGAAGAATACCACTGTCAGTAGATCCCCGACGGCAGGTAGGAGCCGCGCGACTCTCGCCAGCCTCCGCGGGCCATGAGCGTGAGCGGTTTCTCGACGCGGAAGCCGAGACCGAGGCAGCGGCGGAAGAACGCCGTCCCCGTCGGCGCGTTGACGCCGACGGGACCCCTGACCGCCGCTCCGACGCCGGCGAGCAGCGCCATCATGTCGTCGTCGCTCTCGGCCACCGCCCACGCCACCACGCCGGCGTACAGGACGTACGTGCACGCCACGATCCTGCCGTCGCGGAGCGCGGCATACCCGGTGAAGTCACCGAGCGCGTCGCGCAGGTCGACACGGCGGCTCCATCCCTGCACCCGGACGTAGAGCCGATCGCACTCGTCGACGTCCTCGCGGCATATCGTCCTGACCGCGACTCCCGGCGGCACGGGCCCGGGATGACCCACGATGCGGGCCAGGGGCGCTTTCACCTCGAAGCCGAGCGACGTGTAGAGTCCCAGCGCGTGGACGTTGAAGGCCTCCTGGATCAGTCGCACGCCGGCGGCGTTCGTCGCGCGCGCCAGCGCGGCTTCCATCAGCCGACGCCCGATGCCGCGACGCTGCGTCCCGGGATCGACGCTGACGAGAGCCACGCCGTGAATCGGGTCCCCTTCGTCGTAAAAGATGCTGCCCACGACGCGGCCGTCCACCTCGGCGGCGCCGCTCCACATCGCGTCGAGGCCGAGGAACACGCGGACGACGCGCCTGGCCACCTCCACCGTCGCAAAGCCCGACGTGAAGCCGTGACGTTCCGAGACGTCCTTGAACGCGTCGTAGACGAGGCGCGCGCACACCGCCTCGTCGGCGGGGCCGGCGCGGCGGATCGTGATGTCCATGCGCCGGGCACCGTACGCTGCGGTCGCCAGCCGGTCAAGCGCCCGCCGTGGTAGGCTGCGGCCTCGTGGCGCGCCGTCCCGTGTCCGCGGCCGAGATCGAATCGCTCGCGATCGGCGCCTGGATCCTCGGCACGGGCGGCGGCGGCAGTCCCTATTACGGCCTCCTCAACATGCGGAAGCTGTACCGTGCCGGCACCGTCGTCGACCTGCTCGATCCGGACGATCTCGCCGACGACGATCTCGTCGCGGTCGTGTCGAACATGGGTGCGCCCCTCGTCGGACAGGAGCGGCTCACCGACCCTCAGACCATCGCCCGCGCCGTCACGATGATGGAGGAGTATCTCGGCCGCACGTTCCGGGCCGTGATGTCGGTCGAGATCGGCGGCGGCAACGCCATCCAGCCATTCATGGCCGCCGCCCTGCTCGGCAAGCCCGTGGTGGATGCCGACGCGATGGGACGCGCGTTCCCCGAGGCCCAGATGACGTCGTTCGCGATCCACGACCTCCGGCCCTGGCCGCTGACGCTCGCCGACGTGCGCGACAACGGCGTGGTGGTGCCGCGGGCGGCGACGTGGAAGTGGATGGAACGGCTCTCGCGCACGGCCTGCGTGGCCGTCGGCTCCATCGCCGGGACGTGCAAGGCCCCGCGCACCGGCAAGGAAGTGAAGGAGTGCGCCATTCTCAGGACGACGACCAAGGCGATCCGCCTCGGCGAGGTCGTCCAGGCCGCCCGTCGGGCGCATCGCGATCCCGTCGACGCCGTCCTGGAGGCCGAGCACGGCTGCCTGATCTTCGCCGGCAAGGTGCACGACGTCGCGCGCCGGACGACAGAAGGGTTCCTTCGGGGTCGGGCCACGCTGGAAGGCCTGGACGACTGCAAAGGCCAGCGGTTCGAGCTCGCGTTCCAGAACGAGTTCGCGGTCGGCTGGCTGGACGGCGAGCCCCGCGTGATGACGCCGGACCTGATCTGCGTGATGGACGCGATCAGCGGTGAGGCCGTGGGCACGGAGGTGATCCGCTACGGCCAGCGTGTGAAGGTCATCGCGCTTCCCGCCCCGCCGATCTTGCTCACGCCGAAGGGGCTCGAGCACGTCGGCCCGCGCGCGTTCGGCTACGACCTCGACTTCGTCTCGGTGTTCGCGGCGTGAGACGGGTCGGCATCGACGTTGGCGGGACCAACACCGACGCCGTGCTGCTCGAGGGTGACCGCGTCGTCCACGCCGTGAAGACCCCGACGACGGGTGACGTGACGACCGGCATCACCCGGGCCCTCGACCTCCTCCTGAAGGCCGTTGGTGGGCAGCCCGTCCACGCCGTGATGATCGGCACCACGCACTTCACCAACGCCGTGGTTCAGCGGAAGGGCCTCGTGCCGGTGGCGGCGATCCGGATCGGGCTGCCGGCCAGCGCCTCGCTCGAGCCCTTCATCGACTGGCCCGACGACCTCGCCGCCATCGTGCGCGGCGAGATCTTCATGCTCGAGGGCGGCCACGAATACGATGGCCGGCCGATCGTTCCCTTCGACACTCATGGCATGCGGCGGGCGGCCCGGCGCATCCGTGAGCTCGGCCTCCGCTCGGTGGCCATCGCCTCGGTGTTCTCGCCGCTCAACGCCTCCTGCGAGGACGAGGCCGCGGCCATCCTGCGCGACGAGTGCCCCGGAGTGACCGTGACGCTCTCGCACCACCTCGGCCGCATCGGCCTGCTCGAGCGCGAGAACGTCGCGCTGCTGAACGCCGCGCTCGCCGATCTCGCCGAGCGTACGGTTGGCGCGTTCGTGGAAGCGCTCGAACGGAGCGGCGTCGCCGCGCAGCTCTATCTCACGCAGAACGACGGCACCGTGATGCTGGCCTCGCTCGCTCAACGCTACCCGGTCTACTCCTTCGCCTCCGGGCCGACCAACAGCATGCGCGGCGCCGCCTTTCTCTCACGGCTGTCGGACGCGATCGTGATCGACGTGGGCGGGACCACCACCGACATCGGCTGCCTGCGCCAGGGGTTCCCGCGCGAGGCCAACAACGCCGTGGAGGTGGGCGGCGTGCGCACGCTGTTCCGGATGCCCGACCTGCTCTCGCTCGGGCTCGGCGGCGGCAGTCACGTGAGCACCGACCCGCTGGCCGTCGGACCACTGAGCGTCGGCTATCAGCTCACCGAGCGGGCGCGCGTCTTCGGCGGCGCCGAGCTCACCGCGACCGACGTCGCCGTCGCCGCCGGCCTCGTCGACCTCGGCGACCGCACGCGCGTGGCCGACGTGCCGGCCGATCTCGTGAAGCGCGCCCTGGCCTCGATCCACGCGACGATCGAGGAGGGCGTCGACCGCATGAAGACGGACGCGCGCGCGGTTCCGCTCGTCGCCGTGGGCGGCGGGTCCTTTCTCGTTCCGGCCGCGATCGACGGTGTTTCCGAGGTGGTCCACGTCCCCCACCGCGCGGTGGCCAACGCCGTTGGCGCCGCCATCGCCCAGGTGTCGGGCGAGGTCGATCAGATCTTCCAGAACCGGAGCCGCGAGGAGGCGATCGCCGAGGCTCGCCGACTCGCCGAGGCCAAGGCGGTGAGCGCGGGGGCCGATCCGGCCACGTTGACGGTGGTCGAGGTGGAGGACATCCCGATTGCCTACCTGCCCGGAAACTCGCTGCGGACACGCGTCCGGGTCATCGGCGACATCGCCGGGCACGGCGCGCGGGTCTAGGTCGAGAGCAGCTCGGCGACGACGCGGGCCACGAGCAGATTGGCGACGATCACCGGAACGTCGAGCGCGGCCTGCAACGCGTCGCGCTGCGATCGTTGAAAGCCGATGCAGTCGAGGACGACGAAGCCGACTCCGCCCGCGCGCAGGCGATCCGCCACGACGGAGATGGGAGCGGCGTGACGGTAGGGCGACGCCGCGACGACGACGGGATCGAAGCCGTGCTCGCGCCAGCGTCGAGTCGTCGGCTCGACGTGGCGCTCCGACGGCGTCAGCACGCCCAGCCGTCCCTCGAAGCTGACCCCGCGCAGCACGCCGAGCAGGATCTTGTCGGGCTCGACGAGCGGGCGGCGGGCCCGCAGACCGCTGAAGTGCCCCGTGCACAGGACCACGGTCATGCTCACGCCGAGCGCGTCGAGCTCGGCGATCATCCGCTGGACTCGGGGCGTGACGCCGCGCTTGCCGACGAAGACCGACGAGCCGTCGGTCAGGCGCGTCACCAGCACCTCGTCGTCGGACTCCGGCGCCAGCTGCGCAATCTCGTCACCGCCCAGGCCGTCGAGGGCGCCGCGCTCGATGATCTCGACGTCGGGGCCCAGCACGTCGGCCATCGCCGGGACGACGTCGACTCGCGGAGCCTGGCCGATCGTCACCATGCCGACCCTCGGCTTCATCGGCCGGCATGATAGCATCGGCTTCCACATCGCCCGAGAGGTGACGTCGATGAAGCCGACATCCCAACTCCTCGAGCATCTCTACCGGACCATGGTGCGGATCCGCCGCTTCGACGAGAAGACGACGGAGCTGTTCCAGGCCGGCCTCGTCAAAGGCACCGCGCATTCCTACGTCGGTCAGGAGGCGGTCGCTACCGGGGCGTGCGCGGCGCTGAGCGAGCAGGACGCCATCGTCGGCAACCATCGCGGCCATGGCCACTGCATCGCCAAGGGCGCGCGCATCGACCGGATGATGGCGGAGCTGATGGGACGCGAGACCGGCTACTGCCGTGGCCTGGGCGGCTCGATGCACATCGCGGCGCTCGATCTCAACATCCTCGGCTGTAACGGGATCGTGGCCGCCGGCCTGCCCATCGGCACGGGCGCCGCGCTGGCCGCGCGCCTGCGCAAGAGCGACGTCGTGGTCACGATCTTCTTCGGCGACGGCGGCGCCAATCAGGGCACGGTCCACGAGTCGATGAACCTGGCGGCCATCTGGAATCTGCCCGTCGTGTTCCTGTGCGAGAACAACCACTACGCGCTCTCGACGTCGTCCAAGCGGACGACGGCCGGCGAGGGCATCGCCGCCCGCTCGGGGGCCTACGGCTTCCCGGGGGTCCGCGTCGACGGCAACGACGTGCTCGAGGTGTACCAGGCCATGCGGCACGCCGTCGCACGGGCCCGCAGCGGCAAGGGGCCGACGCTGCTGGAAGCAGTGACCTACCGCTGGGGCGACCACAGCATGCGCGCGAACCTGCCCGGCTATCGGACGAAGGACGAGGAGCTCGAGTGGCAGCGGCGCGATCCCCTCGCGCGGTTCGAGATGCGCCTCATCGACGAGAAGCTGGTCGCGGCCGACCGGCTCAAACAGATCCGCAACGAGGCCGAGCACGAGCTGGAGGAAGCGGTCGCCTTCGGCATGGCCAGCGCCGAGCCGACGGTCGAGGTCATGGAATCGTCGGTGTACGCGCCCCACATCGAGGTGAGCGAGCCCGCCCGTCCCGCGGCGGGAACGCGCGAGATCACCTTCGTGCAGGCCCTGAACGAGGCGATGCACGGAGAGATGGCGAGGGATCCCCGCGTGTTCGTGATGGGCGAGGACGTGGGATTGATCGGCGGGATCTTCGGAGCGACACGCGGCCTGCGCGAGGCGTTCGGCGAGGAGCGCGTGCGCGACACGCCGATCTCGGAGCCGACCTTCGTGGGCATGGGCGTGGGCGCCGCGGTGAGCGGGCTCCGCCCCATCGTCGAGCTCCAGATCTTCGACTTCGTCGCGATGACGATGGACCAGATCGTGAACCAGGCGGCGAAGTTCCGCTACATGCTGGGCGGCACCCCGACCGTGCCGCTCGTGATCCGCGGCCCGCAGGGCGGCGGCATCCGCCTCGCCGCTCAGCATTCCCAGAGCCTGGAAGCGTGGTTCATTCACGTTCCCGGGCTCGTGGTCGTCGCGCCGTCGACGCCTGCCGACGCCAAAGGCCTGCTGACGTCAGCCATCCGCGACGACAACCCCGTGATCTTCCTCGAGCACAAGGTCCTCTACGCTCAGAAGGGCCCGGTGCCCGAGGCCTCGTACGCGATCCCGCTCGGCAAGGCCGACGTCAAGCGCGCCGGCACCGACGTCACCGTCATCGCCACCCAGGTGATGGTCCAGCGCGCGCTGGCCGCCGCCGAGGAGCTGGCCGGGGACGGGATCAGCGTCGAGGTCATCGACCCGCGGACGCTTGCCCCCCTCGACGAGGCGACGATCCTGTCGTCGGTGGAGAAGACGGGGCGCCTCGTGGTCGTCCACGAAGCGGTCAAGCGCGGCGGCTTCGGCGCCGAGGTCGCGGCGCTCGTCAGCGAGAAGGCGCTCGACTGGCTCGACGCGCCCATCGTGCGCGTCGGCGCCCGTCACGTGCCCATGCCCTACAACGACGCGCTGGAGCGCGCGACCATTCCGACCCAGGAGGACATCGCAGCCGCGGTGCGCTCCCTGGTCTGACCCGGCCACCCGGCGGCCAGCCTGCCGCCGGGGAGTGTCGGAAATTCTTAGGTTGACGAGATGCCTGGAGTTAGGTCACCCTAAGAACTCTAGGGATCCGAACGTGGGCGCCACTTTCCTCATCACCGCGCGCGAAGGCTTCGAGGCCGCGCTGCTCCTCGGCCTCGTGTACGCCTCGCTCAATCGCCTCGGACGCCACGACCAGTTCCGCAACGTGACGATCGGAGCGTGGGTCGGCTTCCTGGCCAGCGTCCTCATGGGCACCCTGCTCGACCTCGGCCCCGACGTGATCGCGGCCGCCGTCATCTTCGCGGCGGTCGGCCTGCTCACGTGGCACGGCTGGTGGATGCGCCAGCACGCTCGCGTGCTGCGCGGCGAAGTCGAGCAGCGCGTCGAGGCCGCCGAGGCGAGCCGCCGTCTCTGGGCGGTTGGCCTCATCGCCTTTGCCGGAGTCTTCCGCGAGGGTGCCGAGACCGTCCTCTTCCTGTGGGGCCTGATGACGCAGGTCGGATCGACGCACGGCTGGGACAGCGCCATTGGCGCGGCGCTCGGTCTCGTGGTGGCCGCCGCCCTGGGCTGGGCCGTCTATCACGGTGGGGCCAGGCTGAGCCTGCCGCGCTTCTTCACGGCGACGTCGATCCTCATCCTCTTCCTCGCCGCCGGGTTGTTCAGCACGGGGTTGGGCCGCCTGCAGGCGCTGGGCGCGCTGCCGCCGGCCGACATCTTGTGGGATACCTCGGCCGTGCTGAGCAACGAGAGCATCGTCGGCTCGTTCCTCAACGGCCTCGTGGGATATCGCGCGCGGCCGTCGACGATCGAAGCGTTCGGATATCTCGCCTACCTGGTCGTGGGGACCGCGCTGTTCTTCGGCTCCGGCGCGCTGACGCCGTGGCGGCGCATCCCGGTCGCGGCGCGCGACTGACGTTCTAGCCGGAGGTTCGCAGCGCCGACTTGAGAACCTTGCCTGTCGCGGCCTTCGGCAGGGCCTCGAGGATCGTGACGAGGCGCGGATACTTGAAGCTGGCCAGGCGCTCGCGACACCAGGCGACGAGAACCTCGGGGGCGACGTCGGCGCCATGGCGCAACGCCACGAACGCCGTGACCTCCTCACCGAGCTCGGGATGGCCGACGCCGATCACCGCCGCCTCGGTCACCGCCGGGTGCGCCATTAACACCGCTTCGACCTCCTGGGGAAAGATCGAGTAACCACCTCGCAGGATCCTTTCGCGCTTGCGACCGTCAATCCGGACGAAGCCGCCGGGATCGATGGTGGCCAGGTCCCCGGTCCTGAACCAGCCGGCGGCGAGCACCGCGCGCGTCTCGTCGGGCGCGCCGAGATATTCGTCCATCGCGGCGGGTGATCGGATGAACAGCTCGCCGCATTCGCCGGCGGCCAGCCCCGCTCCGTCGTCGTCGACGATCTTCAACTCGACACCCGCGACCGCACGGCCGATGGCGTCGGGCCGGTCCTCGGGATCACCGGCGACGTACGAGATGGGCCGGAACAGCTCGGTCATGCCGTAGCCGCGCAGGATTCGCACACCGGTCGCCGCCCGCCACTCGGACGCGAGCGGCCACGGACACGGCGCCGCTCCCGACAACGCGATGCGCAGCCGGCGCAGGTCGCCGAGCCCGGCGTCGGCGTCGAGCAACCGGCGGAACATCGTGGCCACGCCGGGAAAGACGCTGACTCCGAGATCGCGGATCGACCCGAGCACGGCCTCGGGCGAGAACCGCTCGAGGAGACCGACCGTCGCGCCGGTGACGAGGGGCGCGAGCAGCGCGCCGTTCAGCCCGTACGAATGGGACAGCGGCAGGACGGCCAGCACCACGTCGTCCGCGGTGAGCGCCATGACGGGATCGATCCACGACGCGACGCCCGCGGCGACGGCGTGCTGCGAGAGCACGGCGCCCTTCGGGGCGCCGGTCGAGCCCGACGTGTACAGGATCAACGCCGGCGCGTCGCTGCTCGGAGACGGCCAGTCGCACTCGTCGGCGGCGACGTCGTGCACGACGACGGCCGGCGCCAGATCGTCGATGATCCTCGTGCGCTCCTCGTCGATCAGCCGCGGATCCAGCGGGGCCACGGTGGCTCCGAGCTTGAGCGCGCCGAGCAGCGCGACGACGAACTCCGCACGGTTGCCGATGACGAGCGCGACACGGTCGCCGGCGCGGACGCCGCCGTGATGGAGCGCCCGCGCGAATCCTCCGGCGCGCCGATCGAGCTGGCGATAGGTGAGGGCGCCGCCGTCCCAGCGGAGCGCCACCTTCTCGGGCCGGCGGCGCGCCGTGACTTCGAAGCGCGCGACGACCGGGTCAGCCACGCCGCTTACGGAAGGTAGTCCTTGAGATCGAGCCGCTCGAGGACGGCGGGCGGCACGCGGTGGCGGGGCGTGTACGCGGCCAGCGACGGCTTGGCCGTCGCGTCGATGCCCCACTTGGCCGTGTAGCCGTCTTCCTTGGTGGAAGGATCGAGGTCGGAGCCACGGGCGTTCGTGATCACCGTGATGTCGCGATCGGGCTGGCAGCGCGTGGCGATCGCCCAGTTGACCTGGCGGTCGTCGAAGACGTCCACGTCGTGATCGACGACGACGACACGCTTCATGTAGAGGTCGGCGCCCAGCACGGCGAGGATCGCGTTCTTGGCCTGACCGGCGATGCGCTGCTCGAGCGAGACGAAGCAGGTGAAGGGCGCCGGCACGCGCACGGCCTTGACCGACGGCACCATCGCCCGCACCGCGCGGTAGAGGTTCGCCTCGATCGGAATCGTCGAGAGCAGCATGTGATCGAGGTGCGCCACCGAGATGTCCTGGAAGATCGCGTCCCGGCGATGGGTGATCGCCGTGACCTTCACCACCTCGCGCTGGCGCTCGCCCAGGCTATAGCCCGTGAACTCGCCGAACGGCCCTTCCGGCACGCGCTCGTGAGGCCGGATCTCGGCTTCGATCACGAGCTCGGCATGGGCCGGCACCACCACGTCGCTCGTCTCGCACTTCACCAATTCGAGCGGCTCGCCGAAGAGCCCGCCCATGATGCCGCGCTCGTCCTCGTCCACAGAGCCGATGGCCAGCGCGCCCAGCGCGATCGCCGGATGGGCGCCGATGACGAAGGCGACCGGCAGCGGCTCGTTGCGCTTCTCGGCCAGGCGGTGGAACTCCCACAGGTGCTTGCCGAGCGTGAGATGGATCGACGTCGTGTCGCGGCCCTTCAGCATCAGACGGTTGTAGGCGCAGTTCCAGATGTCGGCCGTCGGGTCCTTGGCAAACGAGATCGCCGAGGTCAGGAACACGCCGCCGTCGCCCTCGTGATGGATGATCTGCGGCAGGTCGAGGAGGTTCACGTCCTTGCCGGTCCTCACCACGTCCTTCACCGCGCCCGTCCTCACGAGGCGAGGTGCGATCGGCCTCTCCATCGCGCGGAGGTACGTCGTGAGCAGCGCGTCGGGCGCGGCGTTCAGCGCCAGCGCGAGCCGAGCCCGGCTGGCGTGGAGATTCGTGAGCACGGGAAACGAGGTGCCGCGGACCTTCTCGAAGAGCAGGACGGGGCGCTTGCGCGCCTCTTTCTCGAGCTTCACCACCAGCGCGGTGATCTCGTACGCCGGATCGACCTCGCGCGAGACAATCAGAAATTCTTCGGGACGCTTGCGCTTGAGGAGATCGAGATAGCTACGCAGATCCTGGGCCATGGCGAGTCCCGATGGTACACGGGGAGGGCCGATCTCGACAAACCTCGCGGGGTCGCGTTAGTCGTTCAGGGGGCTCGCTGACGGCGGTGGGTGGAGCCTCTGCTCGACCTGGGAGATGATCTCGCCGGCGGTCGCCCGATCCTTGCCGATGCCGTGCTGGCTGACGACGAGCTTCATGCGAGTGAGCGCCGGCGTGATCGGATCGAGCTTGACAGTGAACTTTCGGTCGATGGCCGCGCCGTGGATCGTCACGTCGGCGCCGTCGAACGACTCGTTGGTCGGCGTGATTTCCAGCTTTTGAAACGTTTCGCGCACGGCCTCGTACACGTCCTTCACAGGGCTGCTGAACGTCCGGTAGGCGGCGCCGGCCATCGTGTACTCCGTGCCCGCCCTGACGAGGCCCCCGGCGCTTCCGCTGACCGCGGCCGCGCCCACGGCGGCGGGCGGAATCGCGATCGCCGCGCAGCCTGAGCGCGAGAGCGCCGACGCGAGCGCCAGGACGAGGAGCGCGACGCGGACCATCCTCCGAGAGCACACGCAACGACGATGCCAGCGTGAAGTAAGCTATGGCCCCATGACACCGCCACTCGAGGGCATGGTCCCCTGGCCCGCCGACATCACCGAGCGGTATCGCGCTCGCGGCTACTGGACGGGCGAGACCCTCGGCTCCGCGTTCGACCGTTCTGTCGCCGCCCACACCGACCGCGTCGCCGTGGTCGAGGGCGATCGCCGGCTGACTTACCGTCAGCTCGCCGGCCTCGTCGATCGCCTCGCTCGTCATCTGGTCGAGCGCGAGATCGTCGGCGGCGCCCGCGTCGTCTTCCAGCTTCCCAACGTCCTCGAGTTCGTCGTCGCCTACTTTGCGTGCCTGAAGGTCGGCGCAATCCCGCTCGCGTGCCTGCCCGCTCATCGCCACGCCGAGATCGAGTATCTCGCCAGGTTCACCGAGGCCAGCGCGTGGTTCCTCCCGTCCACGTTCCGCGGGTTCGACTACGTGGCGATGGCCGAGGAGTTGCGCGCCGGGCTGCCGTCGCTCCGCGAAATCTGGGTGGCCGGCGATCGCGTCGGTTCCGGCATGACGCGCTTTGCCGATCTCCTCGCCGACCCTGGCGCGACGCGCGCCGCGGCGACGACGCGAGCGGTGACGACCGCGCGAGCGCACCCACAGCCGAGCGACGTGGCCGTCTTCCAGCTCTCGGGAGGGACGACGGGCCTTCCCAAGGTGATCCCACGCACCCACGACGACTATCTCTACAACTCCCGCGTCTTCGCGGCGATCACCGGCGTCGACCGCGAGACGGTTCTCCTCGTGACCGTTCCGATCTCACACAACTTTCCGCTCGCCTGTCCCGGCATCCAGGGCACGCTGCTGGCCGGCGGGCGCGTCGTGCTGGGTCCCTCGCCCGACGCCGAGACCGTCTTCAGCCTGGTCGAGCGCGAGCGAGTGACCTGGCTCCCCGCGGTGCCGGCCAGCGTCATCGGCTGGCTGAACGATCCGCGCATCACGCGCACCGACCTGACGTCCGTGCGTACGCTGGCCGTGGGCGGCTCCCGGCTCAATCCCGAGCCGGCCCGCCGCACGCTGAGCGAGATGGGCCCGGTGCTGATGCAAGTCTTCGGGATGGCCGAGGGCCTGCTCTGCTCGACACGGGCCGGCGATCCGGCCGAGGTGATCGTGGAGACGCAAGGCCGCCCCGCGTCGGACGGCGACGAGATTCGCATCGTCGACGACGACGGCAAAGAGGTCTCGCCCGGCCAGATCGGGGAGCTCCAGTGCCGCGGGCCCTATACGATCCGTGGCTACTACCGGGCCCCCGAGCACAATCGCGCGGCCTTCACCGACGACGGCTTCTACCGCACCGGCGACATGGTGCGCATGCACCCGAGTGGAAATATCGTCGTGGAGGGCCGCAAGAAGGATCTGATCAACCGCGGCGGCGAGAAGATCAGCGCGGAAGAAGTCGAGAACCTGATCCTGAGCCACCCGGCCGTGCTGAACGTGGCGGTCGTCGCCGTCCCCGACGAGGTCCTGGGGGAGCGCGCGTGCGCCTGCGTGATGCTTCGCCCCGGAACGACGCTCACGCTCGCGGACCTCACCGACTTCCTCCTCCGCGAAAAGCGGATCGCCAAGTTCAAGCTGCCCGAGCGGCTGCAAGTTCGCGATCGCTTTCCCACCACGGCTGTCGGTAAAATCTCGAAGAAGGATCTGCGCGAGGAGGTCCGGGGACTCTCATGAGCGACATCGTCGAAGAGATCCGTCGCGCCTACGCGGGCGTCGGCATCCGGCTCGACCAGCCCGCCTCCTACGGAACGTACTATCGGCTGCTCTGCGCCGGCTGCGGCCGGATGCTGGGCAACGTCGGCGACCGCCTGCTGCCCGGCCAGGCCCAGGAGATCGTCGACGCCCAGCGCGAAATGTACGCGAGCGGCCTGCTCGGCTGCGCGTGCGGCCACCAGCAGGAGCGCCTGAAGGGAGCCTGAGCATGAGCGAGATGGACGTCATTCGCGACGCCGAGGAGCGAGGGCGCACCGACCTGTGGCCACTGTGGCGGCGCGTGTACGCGCAGGGCGACCCGCTGCCGAAGTTCACGCCGCCGGCCCGGCCCGCTCACCGCTTCGACGAGGGCCAGCCGCTGCCCGAGGAGTACAAGAGCCTGCTGTTGAAGATGCTGCGCCACGAGGGCGAGCGCGCCGGCAACAAGTCGTTTCTCGGCTTGATGGGCACGTGCCTCGATCTGGCCGAGGCGCTCTTCCCCACGCGCGAGATGCGGCTGCTCAAGGCCGAATACCTGGCCGAGGAGCTGAAGCACGCGATCATGTTCCATCGCCTGGCCGTCGGGCTCGAGCACGACTTCGCGCTGCGCGACGTCCCCTACGCCCACTACGCGTTCCACCTGCCGCGGGAGTCGTGGGCCGACGACGCGTTCTTCCACTTCTTCGTGGACCTGAACGGCGCCTTCCACGCGCGCGACTGGCGCGAGTCGTCCTACGTCCCGCTCCAGAAGATGTCGGCCACCGTCGAACGCGACGAGCTGGGCCACTCGGAGATGGGCTACTACTTCCTCCAGGAGATCTGCTCGACGCCGCGCGGGAAGGCGCAGGCCCAGGCGCTGCTCGCCAAGTGGTATCCGGCGACGCTCGACATGTTCGGCCGCTCCGACTCGCCGAACGTGCCGAAGTTCATCCAGTGGGGGCTGAAGTCGGTCGGCAACGCCGAGATCCGTCGAGCGTACAAGGCGTACGTCGATCGCAAGCTGGTCGCGCTGGGCCTCGACCTCCCCGACGAGCGCGCGCGACGTCGCTTCCTCTGAGTGGACGTCCGGCACTTCGAGCTGCAAGACCTGCTCGCCGAGGCGCTGATCGCGCTCGAGGCCGGGAATCATGCGGCGGTGGAGACGGCATTGAAGAAGGCGCTCGCGTGGGTGGAGCACGACTGGCTGGCCACGCCGGGTGAGATCAGGCTCGCGGCCGACGGCCCGGCGATGTCCGACGACGACGAGGACGACTGAATCATGACGTGGCTCACGGTTCCGGTCATCGACATCACGGCGTACTGGACGGGCGTCGACGCCAGCAAGCGTGACGTGGCGCGACAGATCGGCGAGGCCTGCCGCGACATCGGCTTCCTCGTCATCGCCGGCCACCGCGTGCCTCCGGATCTGATCGCCGCCGTCGACGACGTCTCCCGGGAGTTCTTCGATCTGCCGCTGGACGAGAAGATGAAGGTCGTGCGTCCAGCTCCGGATGTCACGCGCGGCTACATTCCCATGGAAGGCGAGAGCGTCGCCCGGAGTCGCGGCGAATATGCGCCGGGGGACCTGAACGAGTCCTTCATGATCGGCCCGGTCGACGCCGCCGAGACGGCCTACTTTCATGGCCCCCCCGCGGGCAAGCACTTCGCGCCCAACCTGTGGCCCGAGCGCCCGGCTCGCCTGCGCGCCATCTACACGACCTACTATCGGGTCATGGCGGATCTCGCGCGCACGCTGATGCGCCTGTTCGCGCTGGCGCTCGATCAGCCGGAGACGTTCTTCGACGAGAAGATCGACCGACACATCAGCCGTCTCCGCGTGCGCAACTATCCGGCGCCGCTCGAGCCGCCCGCGCCCGGGCAGCTACGCGCCGGCGCCCACAGCGACTACGGCAGCCTCACCATCCTCAAGGCCGAGGACAAGGCCGGAGGCCTGCAGGTCCACAACAAGGCGGGGGCGTGGGTCGACGTGCCGATCGTGCCCGACTGCTTCATCGTCAACCTCGGCGATCTCATGGCGCGCTGGACGAACGATCACTGGGTCTCGACGCTGCACCGGGTGGTGAACCCGCCGATGGAGCTTGCGCACCTCAGCCGTCGTCAGTCGCTGGTGTTCTTCCACAACCCGAACTACGACGCCGCGATCGCGTGTATTCCGAGCTGCCAGGGTCCTGACCGCCCGCCGAAGTACCCGGTCATCACGTCGGGCGACCATCTACGCCGGCAGTTCGTCCGGACTCAGACACAGGCGGAAACGACCACCTGACCTCAGGCGTTCGGCATCTGCTCGGCCTCGCGAATGCGCCGGGACAGCACGGCCATGATGCTGCGGGTGAGCTCGGGCAGCTCGTTGAGCAGCCGCGCGAAGTCGCGGCGGTGGATGACGAGTAGCCGGACCCCCGTCTCCGCAACGACCGTCGCCGAACGCGGCCCGCCGTCCAGGAGGCTCATCTCCCCGAAGAACGCATACGGCTTGAGGATGACGCGCTTGCGGGGCGACACCTCCACTCGCGCGCGCCCGTCCAGGATCAGGAAAAACTCGTCGCCGGCCTGATCCTTGCGGGTCAGGACCGCGCCGGCCGGCGCCACCCGCACCTCGGCGATGCGCGCGACGGCCTTGAGCTGGCTGCGCGAGCAGCCCTCCAGCAGCGGGACCTCGGCCAGTCGCGTGATCTTCTCGTTCTGCTTCACGCGAAAGCCGAAGAACGAGCGCTCCTGGCCGCTGCCCTTGTTGGGCTCGGGAATCGAGCCATCGAGCATGCGACCGATCAGTTCCATCATCGAGCCTCCTCAGTCTAGAGCCTGTCGCCTAGAGCCCGTAGAGTCGGCGCGCATTGCCGCCGAGGATCTTCTGTTTCTGGGCCTCGCCGATGTCCCCGCGGTTCTTGATCTCGTCGAGCGAGCCCGGGTACGAATTATCCCAGTGCGGGAAGTCCGAGGCGTACACGATCTGGTTCTCGCCGACCCGCTCGAGCGCCTGGGGCAAGAGCCACTCGTCGGCCTCGCACGAGAAGTAGATGGTCCCGCTGCGCACGTACTCGCTCGGCCGCTTCTTGAGCGCCGGCGCCTCGCTTCGCCGCTTGGCGTACTCGTCGTCCATGCGCTCCATCCAGTACGGCGCCCACCCGCAGCCCGCCTCGAGGAACGCCACGCGGAGCCGCGGGAACTTTTCGGGCACGCCTTCGAAGATCATCGAGGTGAGCTGGCGCATCTGCCCGAAGGCGTGGGAGCACGTGTGGGTCTGGATGAAGCTCGGAAACAGGTCCACGCCGGCACCGCCCAGGTGCGAGCCGGAGGCGTGAATGCCGAGCATGACGTTCAGGCGCTGGGCTTCTTCGTAGATTCCGTGGAAGCGGGAGTCCCCGAGCACGTGCTGGCCGTCGGCGGCGAGCATCGCGCCGACGAGGCCGAGCTCGCGCACCGCCCGCTGCAGCTCGACGGCCGCCGCGTCGGGGTCCTGCACCGGCAGCAGCGCGACCGCCTGCAGTCGCGGGCTGACCTTGACGAAGTGCTCGTGCAGGAACGTGTTGTAGGCGCGGCAGAGCGCCACCGCCCACTGGCGATCGCGCAGGAAGGAGAGAAACAGGCCGAGCGTCGGATAGAGCACGGTCTGGTCGACGCCGCCCTTGTCGAGCGCCCGCAGCCACGTCTCGGCATCGCCCGCCCAGTCGCCGAGCGTCCCGAGCAGCCGCCGGTCCCACCCATCCCACGGATAGAAGAACGCGCCGCTGGGCCGCCGGCGATACGGCTCGTCGAGATACTTCACGATCTGGTCCTGAGTCTCGGTGACGTGGCCGTCGGCGTCGAGGATGGTCATGGTGCTCACCTCAAGCTCTTGGCGGGATGAAAATGTTTGAAAATGGCCAGGATCAGGGCGACGGACACGAGGACCGACACGGCGCCGGGAACGAGAGCCAGCACTGCGTCGGCGGGGTGGTCACGGACCCAGCCCTCGGCCGTGAGCCGCCACACGCCGACGGCCCAGGAGATCGTCAGCATCGCGGCAATCATGTAGATCACGTATTGAGACCACCGGCTGTTGCGCAGCAGGCCCCAGGCGCTGGCCAGCGCCGCGATTCCGAACACCGCCCAGATGAGCTGGTGATTGTTCACGCCCTCGCCGAGGGCGTAGCCGCCGTAGGCGGCGACCACGAGCACGATGAGCTGAATGACCCACGACATCATGGACGCACCACGTGGCCCGCGACAGGCGCGTTGGTCATGGCTTCTTGCAGACGACGTTCAACAGGGCCTGGCGCTTCTCGTGGCGCACCACCCGCAGCGCCTGGTCGAGCATCTCGGGCAGCGCCGCCGGGTCTTCCACGCGTTCGCCCCAGCCGCCGCAGGCGCGGGCCACCAGCTCGTAGTCCGGCGCAGGGTCGAGCTCGCTGAGCGGCATCACGCCGGTCCGCACGGCCCAGCCCTCCGGCGCGTAGGCCTTCACCGAGCGCTTGACCGCGTTCCACGCGCGGTTGTTGAAGATCACGAAGAGCACCGGAAGGTTGTGGGCGCGGGCCACCCAGTGGGCGGCCAGCGGCGCGCCGAAGATGTAAGAGCCGTCGCCCACGGTGCAGATGACCGTTTTCTCCGGTGCCGCGAGCTTGGCGCCGAGCGCGGCGCCCAGGCCCCACCCGAGCCCCGATGAGGCCGGAGCGCCGAAGTAGGTGCCGGGAGCTCGGAAGCAGGTCTGCGTCGGGTCGAGATCGTACTCGTTGACGACCAGCGTGCTCGCGTCCAGACGCTCGCCGATCGCTCGCGAGAGCCCCAGCATGTCGATGGGACGATCGTCCTGGGCCTTGCGTCCCGCGGCGCTCCAGGCCTGGCGCAGTCGGCGATGCTCGGCCTCCCAGCGCGCTCGGCGCTCGGCGACCGCGTGGGCGTCCACACCGATCCGACGCGCAGCGTCGGTCAGCGCAGCGAACGTCAGCCGCGGCGCCCCCCCGAGTCCGAGGTCGACGGCGAACCCACGGATCGGATAGCGCGAGAACAGCGGGTCCTGACCGATCTGGATGATCTTCGCCTCGGGCCTCGGGGCCTTGAGCTTGGGGAACCACGGCGCGTCCGACTCGACGACCACGACCACGTCCACGTCGCCCAGGTGCGGCGTCGGGTCGTAACCGGCGTGAAGCGGGTGGTCCTGGGGAAAGTTGACGTGAGAATGGTGCCACTCGAAGACGGGCAGGCCGAGCGTCTCGGCCAGCGTGACCAGCGGAGCAACGGCCCGCGGATCGCGGCCGCCCGACTTGGCGATCACAATCGGATTCCGGGCGGCGATCAGCGCCCGTGCCGCCTCCTCGATCGCCGCCGGGTCGGGCACTCGCTCGGCGTCCGGCCGCAGGCGCGGCGGATCGAAGTACTCGATCTCTTGCAGGCGCTCGGCCAGGACCTCGCGTGGCAGCGTGAGGTACACGGGCCCGGCCGGCTCGCTCGTCGCCACGGCGAGGGCCCGATCGACCACGGTCTCGAGCTGGGCGCCCATGCGGAGCTCGTAGTCCCACTTCACGTACTCGCGCAGCATGCCCGCCTGGTCGAACGACTCCTGGGCCCAGTGGATCTGACGGTTACGGGCCCCCGGCAGCGCGCCCTCGGTCAACGGCGTGCGCCCGGCCGAGAACAGGATCGGCGCGTTGGCTCGGGCGGCGTTGATGATCCCGCCGGCGCCGTTGGCCGTGCCGACGTTGACGTGCACCATGACGACCTGAGGCCGGCCGGTGACCATCGCGTAGCCGTGGGCCATCGCGACCGCGGGGATCTCGTGCGGGATCGTCAGCGGCCGGGGCAGGACCTGGCCCTGGGCCTCGCGCTTGGCGTAGGCGTCGATGATCGGCGCGAAGTCGGTGCCGGCATTGCCGAAGAAGTACTCGACACCCCTGGCCGCCAGCAGCTCGAGGTACGCCTCGGCCGTGCTCTCCACCGCCACTCGCTTCCGCATGAGGGAGCCTCTCCTCCCCGGGTTCCCGGGGCTCGTATTGTAAAGGACCGCACGAGTGCACGAGCCGGTCGGTTGACAGCAAGGAGGAGAATGTGTCGGGCGAGGTGCTACCCGGGCGCTACGCGGCGCGACGAAGGTTGGGAGGTTCCTAGGCCCGTCGAATCAACGAGATCCGTTGAAATACGTCAGTGCCTTGGTCCACGCCTGCACGCCAATCAGATAGCCCACGTTCTGCGCGGTGGTGTTGTCGTCGGCGAAGTGGATGCCGCCGTAGAGACGTGACAAACCCGCCTCGTTCGCCGCATCGCTGAACGTCCCGTAGAGGAATGTCGTCGGCACGAGAGGGATCCCCGGCTCCACGCGACCGAAGCCCGCTGGCAGGACGGTCGAGAAACCGAAGTCATCGCTGCCCGTGAAGAGCTGCAGCACGGTCGCGCTCGAACGCGAGAAGACCGAATGACCCGAGAAGTACCCGGGGAACGATGGCGTCAGGTTGGTGCCCGGGTTGTACGGCGACCACTTTTCGCCCGGGATCTGCTCGATCGGCCGCCCAGGGCCACCCCAAGCGTGGATGTTCTTTCCCCGCTTCACAAAGCGGATCGCCGTGATCGGACGCACCCCGTTGTACTTTCGCTTGATGTGCCAGGCCACGATGCCAGCGTCGAACGACGCGTTGTGCATCGCGAAGAACATCTTCGCGTCCTGATCGATCGTGTGGTGGTCGCGCTGCGAGACGAACTGGGCGAAGAGTCCCCAGTGGCCCGGCGGCAGCTCGGATGACGGGCCGTCGGCCCAGTATTCGACGATGAGCTTGCGCCCGGTGTCGAGGCTCCTGCTGAACTGGATCATGTCGTCGACGTTCTTGTGATAGTGGCCGGAGTTCTTCAAGTAGTCCGGCGGCGGGATCGTCAGGATGTCGTCGAACTGATCCGCCGACGTCAGCGCGAACGGTGTCACCCGTTCCCACTGAGGAGCGATGAAGAGCTGGATTCCCGGACACGTCTCCTCGGTCCCACTGCCGGAGTCCAGGCACGCCTGTCCATTGGAAAAAATCAGCGGTTGCCAGTGATTCGGGTCCACGATGTCCTGTCGCTCGCAGACCACGACGAGTGGATTGCAGTAGCCCATGAGCGGATTCGTCGGCACGTAGGGCTGGTGGTCCGCCGCAACGTAGTCGGAGTACGCCCACACCTCATCGAGCCTCGGCGTCGGATGAGCGGACGTCTGCCCATACGCGGTGGCCGCGCATGGCAGCGGCCACGGGGTGGGCACCGGACACGGTGCCGGCGTCAGATCTCCGTACTGGTTCGAGCCATCGTGACGCCGGGCATCGATCACCGCCTGCGCGGCGATGTTTCCGAGCCCCGCCGCAGTCTCCGGACTGGAATTCCGGCAGTCCTGATCGGTATTGCACGTCTCGTTCAGGCTGTACCCGAGGCTCAACAGCATGGTGTTCAGACGCACGCTTGGCTGCGCCAGGGGCGGCGGCAACGAGCCATCCGGATACAGATTCCGCAGGCAACGATACGCGGCAAAGCTGATCGCCTTCGCCTTGTTCTCATCGGTGCGCTCGTTCGCCGGTCGGCGCCGGCTCCCACTGCTATCGGTGGTGCCGACGGCGACGTCGGCAAAGGCGGCCCACGCGTCGTACATGCACGTGTGGGCAATCGCCAGTGCGCGCGCCACGATCGGCGGCCCGTTGCGAAGCGCCTTGCTCAGGCGTACCTCGGCGAGGGCGGCCGCGTTCCAGTCGCTCACGACGGTCGCCGAGGCGGACGTCGCGCACCCAAGCACCGCGACGAAGGCCGTCACCCGGAGCGCGCGGTTCACGAGAAGCTCATCCACGATGTGATACGAAGCCAGACAGGATCACCGAGCTGCGTCGCCGCACCGGGCATGATCGAGAGAGCACTGTCATGACGCTCTCCTTCGCACTCACCGAAGGACAGTCCACGAGCAGGCCATTCGGCCAATTCCATGGCCGAATCCCTCAGCGCTGGTTGGGGCAAGAGCCATACCAGGCCGGAAAGATTCGGGCAGCGCAAAGAATCCGCGACTCTACCCGCGACACGCGTCCACTTCAGTTGGACAGGATGGCCCCCGGCGTTGCGCCGCTGGCAAACCAGCCGCTGCGGACGACGAATCTCATCGAGACGTTCCGATGAGGAGCGCCCCGAGAGAGAGGTGGAACGAATCCGTCGGCGAAGCCTGATGCTCTACGCTTTCGACCAACCGCCCAGTGAGCCTTTTCCCGTGCCCGCTGTTAAATTCCCGCCAGATCGGGTGATGCCAGGTATAAAAGACGTAGGTGCTCATCTACGCCACCCGCCGAATCCTGTGGCTGGTGCCCACGCTGATGGCCATGGCGCTCGTGACTTTCCTGGTCATGCACGCTACGCCGGGCAGCCCGCTCGATCCCATCGCCGAGGGCGCCAACCCGCTGTCGCCCGAGGCTCAGCGCAATCTCGCCGCACACTACGGCCTCGACCGGCCGCTCTGGGAGCAGTTCGCGATCTTCGTCGCCAAGGCCGTCCAGGGCGACTTCGGATCCTCGTTCGTCTATCGCTCGCGCACGGTGGCCGAGATCATCGGCGAAGCGCTGCCCGTGTCGCTCATGCTGGGAGCCATGGCCATGGCCGTCGCCGTCGCCGGTGGCCTGGCCCTCGGCGTCGTGGCCGCGGTCCATCAGAACCGCACCTGGGATTACGTCTCGGTCAGCGTGGCCACGGCGGGCGTGGCCGTGCCCAACTTCGTCCTGGCCGTCTTCCTCATCATCCTGTTCTCGCTGGTCGTGCCGCTCTTTCCGACCGGCGGCTGGGAGTCGCCGCGCGCGTGGGTGCTGCCGACGCTGACGCTGGCCCTTGGCCCGCTCGGCATCGTCGCCCGCTTCACGCGGGCGGCCGTGCTCGACGTCGTGCGCGCGGACTTCACGCTCACGGCGCGGGCGAAGGGGCTGAGCGAAGCGCCGGTGATCTTCAAGCACGTGCTGAAGAACGCGATGATCCCGGTGGTCACCGTGCTCGGCCCCATGTTCGCCGCCATCGGCACCGGCTCGTTCTTCGTCGAGTCGATCTTCCGCGTGCCCGGGCTCGGCCGCTTCTTCGTGCTGTCGATGACCGGACGCGATTACCCGATGATCATGGCCGTCGTCCTCACCTACGGCGCGTTTCTGGCCGTCATGAACCTCGCGGTGGACCTGGTCTATGGTTTCCTCGACCCTCGCATCAGATACTGATCTCGGAGGGGGGCTGCGCGCCCCTTCCGAAGCCTCGCCCGACGAGTCGCACGGGCAGCGCCAGCCCTCGAAGGGCGGTGGTCTTGCGCGCGATGCCGTGCGGCGCCTGCTGCGCAACAAGCTCGCGCTGGCCGGCGGCCTGGTGGTGATCGCGCTCTGCCTGGTTGCGATCTTCGCCGACGTGCTGGCCCCCTACGCCTACACCAAGACGAACTTCGGCCGGCTCAACGAAGGGCCTTCGCTCGACTATCCCTTCGGGACCGATCAACTCGGCCGCGACGTCCTCTCGCGCATCATCTACGGCGCGCGTATCTCGATGCTGGTCGGCGTCGGCGCCCAGATCATCATCGTCCTCATCGGCGTACCGATCGGCGCGCTCTCCGGCTATCTCGGCGGCCGCACCGATCTGGCGCTCACCCGGATCATCGACGTGATGTACGCCTTCCCCCGACTCCTCTTCGTGATCCTCGTCATGTCGATGCTCGGCGCCGGCCTCGCCAACATCTTCATCGCCATCGGCGTCACCGGCTGGGTGGGGATCGCCCGTCAGACGCGGGCCCAGGTGCTCGCGCTCAAGGAGAAGGAGTTCGCCGACGCCGCGCGGGCCCTGGGCGCGGGCGGCAGCCGCGTCCTGGCCCGCCACATCGTGCCGAACGCGCTGACGCCGATCGTCGTCGCCGTGACCTTCGGGATTCCCGAGGCGATCTTCACCGAAGCGGCGTTGTCGTTCATCGGCGTCGGCATCAATCCGCCCACCCCCTCCTGGGGCCAGATGGTCGGCGAAGGCCAGCAGTACCTGCGCTCGTACTGGCACCTCTGCGTCTTCCCGTCCATCGCCATCGCGGTGACGATGCTCGCGTTCACGTTCCTGGGCGACGGCGTCCGCGACGCGCTCGATCCGAAACTGCAGTAGCCGCGCCCGCGAGAGGAGTGTGCCGATGGTGCAGCTCGATCTGCTCGAGCAAAGGCTCGCCGTGCTCGGTGTCGACCGGCGCGAGTTCTTGCGCGTCGCGGCCGGCGTGGTCGCCCTCGGCGCCACCGGCTTCGGCGCACGGCGCGCCGCCGCGACGCCGCGGCCGGCGCCGGGTGAGCGCCTGGCCAAGGAGCAGATCTTCCGCTACGGCGGCGGTGGCTGGTACCAGAAAGATCCGTCGAGCCACGACTACAACAAGGACCTCTACTGCCTGGGCGTGCCCGCGCTCTTCGCCGGCCTCCTGAAGTTCAACGCCGATCTCGAGGCGGTCCCCTACGTCGCGGAGAAGGTGACGTCCAACAAGGAGGCCTCGGTCTGGACGTTCGCCATCCGCAAGGACTCACGCTGGTCCGACGGCACGCCGTGCTCGGCGCACGACTTCGAATGGTCCTGGAAGCGCCAGCTCGATCCCGCGACGGCCGCGCCGTATGCCGCGTTCCTCTACGACATCAAGAACGCGGAGGCCTTCAACAAGAAGCAGATCGCCGACCGCAACCAGGTGGGCGTGCGGGCCAAGGGCGACTTCCTGCTCGAGGTGACGCTGGAAGGGCCGCGCGCCTACTTTCCGGTCCTCTGCGCCTACCTGGCCGCGCTACCCGGGCACCGGCCCTCGGTCGAGAAGCATGGCGAGAAGTGGACGGAGGCCGCCAACATCGTCGGCAACGGCCCGTTCGTGCTGGAGAGCTGGGAGCACCATCGGACGATGGTGCTGCGGAAGAACCGGCACTTCTTCGGGGCCAAGGACATCGTCCTCGACAAGGTCGTGATCCCGATCATCCCGAACACGGCCGGCGCGCTCCCCTACGAGAACAACGAGATCGACATGACGTCGCTCCAGGTCGGCGACCTCAAACGGCTGCAGTCGAATCCCAAGACGGGCCGCGAGGTCTTCCGCTATCCGTTCCCCGGCACCTGGTACCTGCTTCCCCAGGTGACCAAGCCGCCGTTCGACAACATCAAGGTCCGGCGCGCCGTGGCCCACGCCATCGACCGCGAGAACGTCGTGAAGGTCGCCCAGGGCTTCGCCGTCCCGGCGCACGCCATGATCCCGCCCGGCGTTCCCGGCTCGCTCGATGATCCCAAGATCAAAGCGATCCAGCGCTTCGATCCCAAGCTGGCGATGGAGCAGCTCAAGGGCACGCCGTACGAGCGCGGGCGGAACTGGCCGAAGATCACGCTGTCGATGCGCGAGCAGGCCCTCGGCTCGAAGCCGCTGGCCGAGGCCATCCAAGCGGTCCTGCTCGAGCACCTGGGCCTGCGCACCGAGCTCGAGGTGCTGGAGCCGCGGGTGTTCCTCGAGCGCGTGTGGAAGCAGGATCTTCAGTTCATCTGGATCAGCTGGTTCATGGACTACCCGGACCCGCACAACGAGTACTTCGACACGTTCTACGGCAAGAAGACGACGGGCCGGCGGCAGGCGTGGGTCAACGACACGTTCGATCGCGAGCTCGAGGCCGGCCGCGACACGCGGGATCAGGCCAAGCGGCTCCAGCACTACGCGCGCGCCGAGGAGATCCTCCAGACCGACGTCGGCTACGTCCCCGTGGCGTGGTTCGTGCGCTACGGGGCGGCCAAGTCGTGGGTGCGCGGGATCGAGAAGAATCGCCAGGGCGAGCCCGTCATCGAGGGCAACGCCTACGTCGACATGCTCTCGCACCTGTACATCGTCGAGCGCACGTAGGCGGCTCGCCCTCTCAGCATCGGAGCCTCCACTGCGCCTGGCGGCTTCGGAGCATCCGCTCGATGGCGACGGACCGCCGACGTCAGCGTGAGTGACATTGCGTTCATGGTGAGCCTCCTGTGAGCGGTGTGACCCCAGCCGGAGGCGCGCGTGAAATCGTCTCGAGCCGCGAATCTCCCAGAACGTGGCTCGCATCAAAATGGCGCGTATCATCGCGGACGGAGGGTAAGTCATGCTGGGGGTTGCACTCGTCGTCACCGTGGGTGTCGTGATCTCGATCGGCGTCCGCTACCTCGAGCGCCGGCGACTGTGGCGTGAGCGCGCGGAGCACCTCCAGCGTCGTCTCGTCGTCGCGTTGAAGCGGGACACGACGCTGGCCGGGCTCGTCTTCGTTCCCGAAGTCTCGGTCGATGCCGACGGCGTGACGAACGTCGCGCTCTCCGGGGTGGTGCCGTCCGAGGCCGATCGCGATCGCGTGATGCACGCCGTCAGGCGTCAGGTGGCGCGACTCTTTCCCGGGGCCACCGTCGACGACGCGATGCAGACGGAACGGCCAGGACAGCGTGCGGCGAGCTAGCGTCCGCCAGGCAACCGCAGCTTGAGCAGCCGGCGCGCGTTGCCCTCGTAGATCGCCGCCTTGTCCTCGGCGCTCGCCCGCATGCGCTCCATCGCCGCGATCGTGTCCCGCACGAAGCCGGGCCCGCGCTCGGGATCGAACGGCATGTCGGTCCCGAACAGGATGTGATCGGCCCCGAAAAAGGCCAGGCCCGATTCCATGGCGTGCCAGGCGCCGAAAAGCGCGGTGTCACCGTAAAACATCTTGAAGTAGTCGATGGGCCGCTTGCGAAGACGGCCCAGCGCGGTGCCGTCCTCCGGGTCGTCGCTCCGCGTGCCGAGCTGGTCGAGGCCACCGCCGACTCGCCCCGCGCAGAACGGAATCATCGCGCCCATGTGATGGGTAATGATCACGAGGTCGGGGTGACGGTCGAAGACGCCTGAGAAGACGAGCCGGCCCATGGCCACCGACGTTTCGTACGGCCAGCCGAACGCCCACCACAGATCGAACTTCGACCGCGGCTCCCCCGCGTAGTCCGCGACGAGGGCGGGCCGGGCCGGATGCAGCCAGATCGGCAGCCGGCGCTCCGCCATCCGATCGAAGAGCGGCTGGAACTCCGGCAGGTCGAGCGGACGACGATTGACGTTGCTGAACATCTGGACACCGGTCGCGCCGAGGTCGCCGATGGCGCGGTCGATCTCCTTCAGGGCCGCATCGGGATTGTTCATGGGCAGCGACGCGACGAAGGCCGGGAACCGGTCGCGATGCTTGCTCACCAGGGCCGCCATCTCGTCGTTGGCCAGCCGCGCGAGATCGGGCGTCACGTCGGGGCCGCCGATGACCTCCAGCGGAGGATTGGCCAGCGTGAGGACCTGCACGTACCCCTCGTAGCGATCCATGATCCTGAAGCGCTGCTCCACGTCCACCAGGACGGGGATCCCGCTCATCCGCTTCTGGAGCGTGAGGCCGGGCGGCGCGACCGCGATCATCCGGTCGAAGAACTTCCGCGGCATGATGTGAGGGAACACGTCGATTTTGGTCGTCGTCACGCGCGATCTCCGGTCACCGTCGCGCTCGTGACGGCTCTCAGCGTGGCGGTGGCGCTGCGCTCGGACAGGACGAGCGCCATCCCGAGCGCGAGCCCGAGTACGTCGATCAGAATCTCGCCCACCGTCTCCGACAGTCCGAGGCTCTTGCCGAACGGCAAGACCGACAGCGGCGGCATGAAGAGCAGGAGCCCGGCCACCCACGCCCACGTGCGCCGGAACCAGTCGAGCGGGCGGAACAGATAGCCGGCGCACCCGACACCGAGCAGGATCACGCCAATGCCGGCGGTGATCACCGCCAGCGCGATCTCCGCGAGGCTCCCCATCGCGATCAGCGGGGGGTGGAAGACGAGCGGCGGCATACGTCGCCAGGCAATCGGGCGGCGTGATGAGCGAGAGCATGCCGAAGTAGAACAGGAACAGATGCGCGGACAGCGGCACGATACCGAGCTGGGCCAGGGCCGGGCCGACGAGCACGGCCAGCGTCACGTAGACGACCGTGGTCGGCAGCGACATGCCGAGGATGATGCTGACGATTGCGGTCATGACCAGCAGCAGGACGATGTTTCCACCCGCCATGCTCACGAGCAGCAACGGCAGCTTCGACGTGAAGCCCGAGAGCTGGAGCGATCCGATGACGATGCCGGCGAGCGTGGTGATGGCGACCAGGTCGAGCATCGTCCGCCCGGTGCCCTCGAGCGTCTCCATGATCCCGCGCCAGGTCGGGCGCGTCTCCTTCTGGAGCGCACCGACGCCGAACGTGACGGCGACGGCGAGCATGCCCGCCTGACCGGCCTCCCAGTTCGAGATGATGAGCGTCCACACCAGGACGCCCAGGGGAGCCAGGAACACCCAGCCGCGGCGCATCACCAGACGGATCTTCGGGAGCTGCTCGCGCGGCAATCCGGCCAGGCCGTGCTTGGCGGCCTCGAGGTCCACCTGAACGAACAGCGCGAGGTAGTAGAGTGCGGCGGGGATCGCGGCGGCGAGCGCGACCTGACCATAGGGAATGGCCAGATATTCCGCGATGAGGAAGGCCGCGGCGCCCATGACGGGCGGCATGATCTGGCCGCCGTTCGACGACACCGCCTCGATGGCGGCGGCCAGATGCGCAGGATAGCCCGCGCGCTTCATCATGGGAATCGTGATGGCGCCGTCCACGACGACGTTGGCCACCGCGCTCCCCGAGACGGTGCCGTAGAGGCTCGACGAGACGACGGCCATCTTGGCCGGGCCACCTCGGTACGAGCCCATCGCCCACATCGCGACGTCGGTGAGGAACTTGTCGCCGCCGACGGCGTAGAGCGCCTGACCGAAGAAGATGTAGGCGACGACGATCGACGCGGTCACGGCCAGCGGTACGCCGAAGATGCCGTTGCTATCGAGGTAGAGGTAAACGGCGATGCGCTGCCAGGTCGAGCCCTTCGCATAGAACACACCCGGCAGCAGCCACGCGAACTTCGCGTAGAGCACGCACGCCAGCGCGATCCACATCAGCGCCCAGCCGGCGAGCCGACGGACGCCTTCGAGCACGAGCGCGATCGCGAGCACACCGAGCAGCAGCTTGTCCCAGGTGATGATGCCGAGCGTGTAGGCGATCGTCGGATAGAAGACGGCGACGTAGCCGCCCACCACGAGGGCGCCGGCGGTAAGGAGCCAGTCGTACCACGGCACCCGGTCGAGCGACGCCGCACCCCCGGCCCGCACGCACACGAACACGGGCGCCAGGCCGAGCGCGAGAAAGACGCCGAGGTATTGCTCGTTGAAGAAGGCGAACGGCAGGTAATGGTGAACCTGGGTCGCCCACAATCCACCGACGACCGCGAGGGCGGTCAGCAAGGTCCGCTCGACGACGCGCGCCCCACCGTCGAGCTGACGGAAGCGGGCGATGATCTCGGTCACGCGCGCATCACTTTCCGCCGAGCAGGCGCTGCTGGGCCTGCTCCATCTCCGGCTTCCAGAGGCCCTGCTCCTTGAAGAATCGTACGGCCGCCGGGTGATACGGGATCGTCACGTCGCTCCCCACCGCGCGATCGCGCGTCCACTCCTTGAGCATGGGATGGACCGGCCCGAGCTCGCTCTCGTGATCCCACAGCGCCTTCAGCGCGGCCTCGACCGCGGCATCGGACATGCCCTTACCGGCCGCCAGGTAGGTGTCGTAGGCGATGAAGCACGTGTCCTCGACGACGGCCGTGGCCTCGCCTTTCTTGACCCAGCGCGGGTAGTAGCCGGGGACGCCCGCGCGGATTCGTTTTTCCCCTGCGGGCGAGCAATCGTCCGAAACGTGACGGACGCCGACAGAAGCGTCGGCCTCCTTGACCTTGGCGGAATTGAGGGCGTGCTGCGTCACCTCGGCGCGACCCTGCAGCAGCGCGTCCACCCCATCGTTCACGGCGGGCACCGGTACGACCTTCACGTCACTCCAGGTGAGCCCGGCGCTCGAGAGATGGCCGAACATGTTGTACCAGACCGCCAGGTGGGCCGGGTATTCGCCGGTCATGCGCTTGCCCTTGACGTCGCGGGCGACCTTGATCGGAGAGTCCTTGCGCACGAGCAGGCCGACCATCAGCGGCGAGCCGCGCATGACCAGACGAAGGTTGGGCGCATGCGGATACGGGTTGCGACCGCCGATCTTGAACGACGGCCCACGATAGGCGAGCCCGAGATCCACGGCGTTCACGAGACCGAAGTCGACTTCGCCGGTGTTCAGGAGCGGCAACATCGTGCTGGTTCCCGTGTAGGGCTGCACGACCATCTGGTACCCGGCATGGGACGAGACGACCTTGGCAAGCCCACTCGCCACCGCGTAGTAGGCCGTGCCCGGCGGATTCGTGGCCAGCGTCACCTGTTTCGGGAGCTGCGCGTCGGCGGTCGTTGCCGCGAGCAGCCCGATCAGGATCGCCAGGACGATCATGAAGTTGGGGGGACCCGTCCCGCTTCCCCCCAAACCCCCCTCATCGCGTTGCGCGCGACCATCTCAGTCTTCCAATGCCCAGAGCTGCGGGGGCTGGCCGGTGAAGCCGAGCTGAGCCCAGCGTGCCGCGACATTCTCGTACACGGACCGACGGATCTTCGTCCGCTTCGAGAACTGCTTGATGTAGCGGTGCTCCATGCAGGCGTTGATCAACGCCTTGGAGCCGTAGGGCCGCTCGTCGGGAGGGTTCTGCGTCGGGTCGAGCCAGGTCGACCAGGTGTTGCGCAGGATGTCGATATCCTCGACGGGGTTGCAGCGCGTGGACATCGCCCAGATGACTTGATTCATGTTCGAGGGATCGACGTCCTCGTCCACGGCGATGATCCACTTCGCGTAGTACGCGCCTCCCGGACACTGGGCGGCCAGCGCCAGCGCCTGAGCCGCGTGGCCGGCGTAGCGCTGCTCGAGCGAGACCACCGTCATGCCCCAGCCGCCCGCCGCGGCGGGATGCGAGTAGACCCCGCGGATACCGGGGACGCCGAGCCGATCGAGATCGTTCCAGATCCGCGCCGACCGCGCGACGGAGAACAGTGTCGAGTTCTCGTTCGCCGGGTAGTCGGCCATGAGCGCGTGAGTGAGGATCGGGTTGTCGCGATGGTGAACGGCCCTCACGTGGACGAGGAACGCCAGGTCCTCGGGACGGCCGTAGTACCCAGTGAACTCGCCGAACGGTCCCTAGAGCTTCTGAGAATCCGGCGGGATGATGCCTTCGGCCACGATCTCGGCGCGCGCCGGATAGACAAGGCTCGTCACCTCTCCCTTCACCAGCTCCACCGGGCGCCCCATCAGGCCGCCGGCGAAGTCCAGCTCGGAGACGGTCTTGGGGAACGTCTGACAGGCGACGATGAAGAGCGCGGGATCGATGCCCCAGCACATCACGACCTCGCACGCCTCGCCGCGGCTCCAGCACCGCTCGATGTGGAGCCGCGCGTCCTTGCCCGGCGAGAGATAGAGGCCGACCTGATCCTTGGCCTGGACCATCTGGCGATACGTCCCGACGTTGAGCCATCCGCCGTCGGGATCGCGCGTGATGATCGCGTCGCAGGTCCCGATGTACTCGCCGCCGTCTCGCGCCCAGTGGCGCGCCGCGGGGAAGTCGCGAATGTCGACCTTGTCGTCGCGCAGGTGGTTCTCGTTGGCGGGTTGGCCGAGGCCGTCCACGATCACGGGTGGAATCGAGAGCGAGAACTTGCTCTTGCATCGCCGGGCCAGCTCCATGACGCCGAGACCGGGTGGCTCACCGATGGCGACGGCAAAGCGGTCAACGCTCGAGCCGATCGGATTCCAGAGGGCGCGATACCCCGGCGGCGACTCCTTGATCTTCTCGAAGAGCAGCGTGGGCGCATTGATCTCCTGGTGCGCCATGTAGGTGATCGCACCCATCTCCTCGTTGCGGCTGACCTCTTCGCGGATGCGCGTGAGCTGGCCGATCCGCTCGACAGCGTCGATCCACGCGCGCAGGTCCCGCGGTGCCTGCCCGCCGCTCGCAGTCGTCGCGCTGAGAGATCCGACGTTTAGGCTCATCTCTTCCATCGACATCCTCCCGGGAGTCCGCTCGTGAATGGCCACGGACGCGGTCACGTCAGATGTGGCAGGGAGGCATTCTATATGAAACGGCTCCTGGCGCTCGCTCTGGGGATCACGGTCATGGTCGGCGTTGCAGCGGGCCCCGCCTCGGCAGGTCAGTTCGTCGGTCAGCCCAGCGTCTTTCCCATCCCTCGGGATCCGTGGGCATCCTGGGGACACCCCCATCGGCATACGACCGTCGTCGTGCCGGCGCCGGGAAGCGTCGCCGTGGCGCCTGGTGTCGTCGGGACGCCGGTGTACCAGCCGGTGTGGTATCCCGGCCAGTGGGCGTGGAATGGCTATGGCTGGGTCTGGGTCCCCGGGCACTGGGCCTACTAGCGGATCAGCGCGGCCTCTCGACCGTCAACGCGGCTTCAGCTCGATCTTGTAGCCGTCGGGATCGCGGATGTAGATCGACGGGCCACGCCCGTAGGCGCCGCGCCGATCCGAGATCTCGCCTTCGACCGTCACCCCCCGCGCCCTGAGCTCCCCGACGACACCCTCCAGGTCATCGCAGTCGATCGACAGGCAGACGTGATCGACACCGCCGGCGGACGGTGGTGCCGCCGAGCCAGGCACCAGATCGATCATGTGATCGCCAAAGCGGAGATGGATCAGCGAGATCCGCTCGTTGACGTGATCGACCGTGCATCTCAGCATCTCGACGTAGAAGCGCTGCGAGCGCGCCTGATCCGAGACCCTGAGCACTACGTGATCGAGGCCGAGGGGTTTGAACACGGCCGTATTGTGCTCCCGACGCTCGTCCGTGGCGAGTGTCTTCAAAGCTGGACATTGAACGCCCGCGATCGGGTCGATAGATTGCTGGCGCATGATCCGCCGAGGCGTTCGGGATCAGGTCGGGATCGCCATGCCGCTGACGCTGATCGCCCTCGTCATCCTCTCCGCGCTCATGATCGCCTTTGCCGTGCTCGCCCAGAGCGAGCCGGTGATCGCGATGAATCAGTATCGCGGCGCCGTCGCGCGGGCGCTGGCCGAGAGCGCGGTGGAGCGCGCGATCTGGGCCCTGACGGCCGGCTCCCGAGTGGGCGGCGGCGTCGATCCGCCTTCGAGCGGTGTCGTGGCGGGCCCGCCCTACGACGGGGGCACGTCCATCACCATCGGCTCGGGCGGCTTCACGCTGAAGATCACGGGCGTCGCGACGAGCGACGTGAGGATCGAGGCCGTCGGCTTCACGCCCGACAACGCGTCTCCCGGCAGCGCCTATCGCAAGATCACCGCCAGCCTGATGCGGCTTCCCGACTTCGGCCTCGGCGCGCCCTGCGCCCTCTGCGTGAGGGGCGATCTCGACGTCATGGGCAGCGCCACCATCGACGCCCGCGGTGACACCTCGTGCGGCAGGAAGTACGGCACGTACACCGCCGGTACCACGACGACGCTCGGCGCCGCGTCGATCTGGGGCGCGGTGGACGGCAACGACACCAGCAATGAAACAACGGACGTCCTGATCAACGCGCCGACCGCCGACTTCGACGCCCTCACGCTGGGCGCCCATCACCTCGCCGTGCTGAAGCAGATGGCCAGGGCCAGCGGCACCTACATCGGTCCGGGCTCACCGCCGGGCGGCGCGACGAGCTGGACCGGGACCGTGACGTTCGACGCGGCCCATCCCATCGCGCGCGACGGCGTCGTCTTCGTGGACACGATCAGCGGGAACGCGCCCGCTGCGGATAACCCTGCCGATTACGCGAACGCGAGCTTCCAGAGCGGCGCGTTCTCGATGGGGGACTTCCAGGGCTGGATCATCGTGATGGGCAACGTCACGGCCTTCGACGTGACCGGGACGCTGCGAGGTCTCCTCTACGTGATGAACGCGCTGACGCCGAGCGGCACCAGCCCCGTCCACGGCCTCGTCGTCGCCCAGAGCCTCGCCGCTGCCGACCGCTCGCAGACCGGCCTTCCGGTGTCCTTCGACTGCGCCGGCGCGAACGGCGCCGGGAAGATTCCGACCGGATGGTTTCTCACGGGAGGAAGCTACAAAGAAGTCAGCGGCCACTGATCTCCTGCCCGTGGTGGTGGCGCGCGCGAGTCAGCCCCAGCCGTGCTGTCGTCCATTTTCCGACGGACGTGTGTGCGATGATTGAGTAGGATCGCTGGAATGCGTTGGCTGGGTTCCCTCATCGTCGTGATACTGGCGACCAGCGGGTGCGCCCTCCTGCCCGCGCCCGTCCCCGATCGTGCGTACTTTCCGGATTCGAAGGATCCTCGAACGAAGTGTCTATCCCAAACGCTCTACCGCGCGGCCGTTGCCGCCGGCGATGATCCCGCCCACTACTCGTTCGCGATGCTTCAGACGTCGAAAGTGGTCGCGGTCACGCACGAGGAAGGCATCTTCTACTTCTCGGACGGCCTCGCCGACCAGAGCCCGGCGCACGTGGACGCGCTGGTGGCCCACGAAGTGGCGCACGAGGTCCTCGGCCACGTCGGCAAGCGGCGCGTGCTGTCGCTTGGCGTCTCGGGCGGCTTCACGGTGATCGGATTCGTCGTCCCGGGCCTCGGCCTGATGGACTTCCTCGTGAACCCTGTCGTCGTCCGCGCCTTCACGCGCGACCAGGCATTCGCTGCCGACCAGAAGAGCCTCGAGATCCTGCGCAGCCTCGGATATCAGGCGCCACGCCGGACGCTCGCCGAGGCGCTGAAGGCTGCGGCGTCACTCAACGGCGCCCCCGACGGCAATCCGTTGCTCGCCACCGAGCCCGATCTCGACGATCGCCTCGGCGCTCTCGAGCCTCTCGAAACCGAGGCCGCGGGTCTCGCCGGGAACACTCCGCCCAAGCGCTGAGGACGGCGCCGGGGATTACTGGGCGCCGTAGAGCCGGCGGTACTCGTCCCAGGAGAGCATGACGCGCTTCACGTAGAGGCGCGTCTCGTCGAACGGGATCTGCTCGACGAACGCCTCGACGTCACTCGTCTTCCGCGCCTTCCACCACTGCCGCAGGCGGTTGTCGCCGGCGTTGTACGCCGCCACCGCCAGCCGCGGATCGCGGAACTCCTTCATGAGGCCGGCGAGAAACGCGGCGCCCAGCTCGACGTTCGCGCGGGGATCCTCGAGCAGCTCGTCGCTGAATGTCAGGCCGCGAACGCGGGCCATCGGCCCAGCGGTCCCCGGCATGAGCTGCATGAGGCCGCGGGCCCCGGCCCGGGACAGCGCCTTCGGGTCGTACCTCGACTCCTCGCGGATGACCGCGGCCACCAGGAACGGATCGATCCCGGTCCGCCGCGCGACGTCGGCGACGTCAGAGCGCCAGCCCAGGGGATAGAGCATCTCCCAGAAGGCGCGGGGCAGCGTCGGATTCCCGGCGGCGGCCAGATCGGCAAAGTGGCGGTTGAGGATCCTGAGCGCGAGGTGATACCGCTCGTCCCGGGCGTAGGCGCCCGACGCGCCATAGAGCCGGACGGGATCGCTGACCGACGCCAGCACGAGGTCGCCCAGCTCGCGCAGCGCGAACTCGACGAGCCCGATCCGCCGCAGCAGCTCGACGCGGACGAAGCCGGGATCGTCGACGAAGGCCTCCCGCGGATCGGCCGGCAGGCGGATGGCCGACTCGGTCGCGCTCGGTGCCGAGGCACCGTCGGCGGGAACGCGATGTGCCGCGAGGACGCCGTAATACGAGCGTGGCGCCTCGGCGAGCACACGGCGATAGGTCGGCTCAGCGGCGGCCAGGCCCGTCATCTGCTCTTGAGCTCGCCCCGCCCAGTAGAGAGCGGGCACGCGGAGCGCGCGACCACCCGGAATCTCTGCCACGCGGGTCCACGCCTGCTCGGCACCGTGTAGGTCGCCACGCAGATAGGCGATCCAGCCGAGCCGCCACAGCGCGAGGCCCGCAACGTTGCGCGCAGGGTAGCGGCTGGCCAGCGCGCGGTAGGTGGCCACCGCGTCGTCACGGCGATCCATGTCCTCGAGCGTCTGTCCCTTGAGGTAACCGGCTTCGGCGGCCTCGGATTCCGTCGACGCGCCCTCCACCGACGTCAGCACCGCCAGGGCCTTCGCGCGCTGACCGGCCCGCCGGAGGAGTCGCGCCTGCTCGAGCCTCACCGCCGGGCGCCGCTCCGGGGCGATTCGGTCCGCAACGAGGCCGAGCGTTCGGGCCGCCAGCTCGTTGCGCCCGAGGCGGGCCGAGGCGTCGGCGACGATGCGCAGCGCGCGCACGCCGATGCTGGCATCGCCGGCTTCGTCGGCGATGCGCTGGGCCTCGTCGGAGGCCGTCTTCGGCACGCCCCCCTTGAGCAAGCGCTCCGCCCGATCGAGGCGCTGCATCGTCGACAGCGGCGGGATCGCGATGCCGGCCGCGGCCAGCGCCGCCAGACGATCCTCGGCTCCGTCGGCCCAGCCGGTCGTCGGCGCGAGGATCCGAAGCTCCCGGTACGCACTCGCCGCCGCGTCGCGCTGACCGCGAGCCTCGCCGGTTTGCCCGAGCAGGTAGAGCGCCTCCGGCAGCGCCGGCGAGTCCGGATACGACCCGATCAGCCGCTTGAGTGCGGCTTGAGCGCCGTCGTCGTCGCCGGCGCGGCCCGCCAGCGTCGCCGCTTCGAGCAACGCCTCGGGCGCCAGCAGGCTGTCGGCGTGGCGGTCGGCGATCGCCGTCACGACGGTCCGCGCAGCCGCCAGATCGCCCTCGCGGGCGAGGGCGTCGGCGAGGACGAAGCCGAGGTAATCGGAGATCGGGCTCGTCCGCGCCGCCTCGCTCGCGAACTCGCGGATCACGGGATCGTTGTTCCCCCGCTGGAACTCCACGATCGCGTCAGCCCACACGCGCTCGAGGTCGGGCGTCACGGCACGGGCGCCGCTCTGGATCGGCGGGGGCGCCGACGATCGGTGCGTCGCCCGGGGCGAGCGCGGCCCGGCCAGGCTCAGCGCCGGGATCAACGCGAGCACGACCAGCGACAGGAGCGCGGTATCGCGCATGGCCCGGCGGGTGAACGCAATGCGCTGGAGCGCCGTGATGTTGGCCAGGATCGCGAGCACCCACAGCGCCGGCTCCAGGAGATCCAGGAGCGCGCCGGCGATGAGGCAGATCAACCGCTCGGGGCGCTCCATCATCCCGACGTTGCACTCGATGCCGATCGACTCCGCGCGCGCCTTCGTGTAGCTCACCATCACGCTGCCGACCAGCGCGGCCATGGCCAGGATGGCGCCGCGCGCGTTCGGCGTCCGCGCGAAGAGCACGACGATGCCGAGCAGGACGACGAGGTCCGAGTACCGGTCGATCACCGAATCGAGGAAGGCCCCGAACGGCGTCACCTGGCCCGACGCGCGGGCCAGCGATCCGTCGAAGAAGTCGAACAGGCCGGCCAGGATCAGGAGAAACCCGGCGCTCCGCGTGCGCCCGGTGACGAAGGCGGAGGCCGCCAGCAGGCTCACGCCGAGCCCCGCCAGCGTGAGGTGATTGGGCCGGAGGTGCAGGCGGAACAGCGCATAGCCGATCGGCGCCGTCCAGCCGCGGAGCGTCTCGCGGTACCGACTCAGCACGGCTGACCGCGCCTCACAGCGGTTGCACCAGCGCCTGCTCGAGTGTCTGCCGCAAGCGCTCGAGGGCGTCCGGATCCTCCACGCGGCGGCCCTGGCCATCGTGGACGTAGAACGTGTCGTAGGCCTGATCGATCTCGGTGGCGATGCGCGCGCTGCCGATGTCGAGGCCGCACGCCGACAGCGTGCGCGTGATGAGATAGAGCAGGCCGAGACGATCGGGACACTTCACTTCCACGACCGTGAACGCATCGCTCAAGGTGTTGTCGATGCCGATCCGGGGCGACTCGGGCACGACGGTCGGCAGCCGGCCGGCGGCGCGGCGGCGCTCGAGCAGGGCGTCCACGCTCTCCTCGCCGGTCAACACGGAGCGCAGCGCGGCCAGCGTGCGCCGCCAGTGGGCCGGCGAGGTGATGGTCTCGCCGGTCGGATCGTTCACCTGGAAGGTGTCGATCGCGATGCCGTCGCCCCGCGTGGAGATCTGCGCCGAGATGATGTTGATGCCGTGGGCGGCCAGCGTGCCGGCGATCAGCGAGAAGAGACCAGGCAAGTCCCGGGTGACGACGACCAGATCCGAGCTGCCCAGATCGGGATGATGAAACAGCTCGGTCGCCACCGGCGCCTCCTCGAGGCGCTGGAGCAAGCGCAGGTGCTCGGCGATGCGCTGGGCGCTCGTCGTCGCCAGATAGCGCTCCGACATCATGGCCAGGTGGCCCTTCACCGCCTGCACGGACACGTCCTGCTTGACGAGGGGCACCACGCGATCGGCGAGCACCGCGCGGTTCGGGCGCTCGAGGCGGCCGCCGGTCACGCGCGCCATCGTCCGCGCGTAGAGCTCGTGCAGGATCACCGCCTGCCACGGCGTGAGGACTCCCGGCCCCACCGCGCGCATGTCGGCCCACGTGAGCAGGTAGAGCATCCGGAGCCGCTGGGGATCGCCCACGGCGGCGGCGAAGTCGGCGATCGTTTTCGGATCGTCGATGTCCCGGCGCTGGGCCACGTGGGACATCGTGAGGTGATGGGCGACGAGGAACTCGACGACGGCGGCGTCGGCGGCGGGCAGGTCGAGGCGCGTGCAGAGCGCCTGGATCAGCGGGATGCCTTTCTTGACGTGGCCATGGCCCTTGGCCTTGCCGATGTCGTGTAGCAGCATGCCGAGCATCAGCAGCTCCGGCTTCTCCACCTCGCTGAAGACCTGCGCCGCTCCCTCGGACTCCGCCGACTGGCCGGGCGCCAACGCCTCCATGTGCTCGACGGCCAGCAGCGAGTGCTGGTCGGCCGAGAACTTGTGGTAGACGTCGTACTGTACCAGACACGTCAGCGCGCCGAACTCGGGCAGATAGCGTCCGAGGACGCCGAGCTCGTGCATCTCCGAGAGCGTCACCGCCACCCGCCCCCACGTCCGGCAGATGTCGAGGAACAGCTCCCGCACCGCGGGCGAGCTGCGGAAGTCGTCGTCGATCAGGTCGAGCGACTCCTCGACCGCCCGCTCGAGCTCGACGGACAGCTCACACCCGAGCCGATGCAGATGCCAGAACACCTTCATGAGCCGCGTCGGGTTGGCGGCGAACACCGCGCTGTCGCGGTCGGCGAGATAGAGGCGCCCGTCGATGAAGACCAGGCCGTCGGCCAGCGCCTGATGACGGTTGCGCCGCTCGGCGACGCCACGCACGGTGACCGTCTCCTGGCAGCGCGCGATGAGCCGGCGCGAGACGCGATGAATGGCGCGCGCGTGCAGGTAGTACTCGCGCATGAACCGCTCGACGTCGAGGCTGCGCTCGTCGCCCTCGTAGCCGAAGTTCCGCGCGATGGCCGGCTGCACGTCCCGGCCGAGCACGTCGTTCTTGTGGCCGGCGAGGAAATGAAGCTCGTTGCGAACGCGCCAGAGGAAGGTGAGGGCGGCGTCCGTATGCGCTTGCTCGCGTGGCGTGATCAACCCCTTGTCGTTGAGCTCGCGCAGCGTGCGCGTGCCGAACTTCGCGGCGGCCAGCCACATCGCCGTGTGCATGTCGCGCAGGCCGCCCGCCGACTCCTTGATGTTCGGCTCGCCGATGTAGGGCGACGCGCCGTACTTACGGTACCGCTGGTCGCGCTCGGCCAGGGTCGCCGCCAGGAACTGCTCGAAGTCGCGCTGGTAGACGTTCTCCTCGAGCACTCGACGGAACCGGGCGAACAGCCGGCGGTCGCCGGCGAGGAACCTCGCCGCCTGCATGGACGTTCGACTGGCCAGGTCGGTCCGGGCGATCGCGACACAGTCCGGCAGCGAGCGCAGGCTGTGGCCGATCTGGAGTCCGAGGTCCCACAGGGTATAGAGCAGCTCCTGGGTCACCCGCTGGACGTACGGGGACAGCTCAGCGTCGTAGATCACCATGAGGTCGATGTCGGACGACGGATGGAGCTCGCCGCGGCCGTAACCGCCCAGGGCGATGACGACGAACGGGGTTGCCGCCAGACCATTGGTGTCGCTTGTAATGAGCTTCGTCAACGACTTCACGAGGTCGTCCACCACGCGGGCGTGGGCCTGCACGGACTCCTGGCCGGAGGCGCCACCGGCGTGCATGACCTTCACGGAGTCGAGCCCCTCGGCGAGGGCAGCACGGAAGAAGTCGAGCCGGAGTCGCCGCCGGTCGTCCGCGCGGTCGGCCTTGGCCTCGGCGCGCCGGGCCCGGCGATACAGCTCGGGCGACATGACGAGGCAGAGCGTAGCAATCCGCGGCGAATACTGTCAAATCGGACGCGGACTTATTACAATGCCAAGATGCGACGCATTTGGCGTGCTGCGGTCGACCGTATTGCCCCGTATGACCCTGGCCGGCCACTGGAGGCGCTCGCCTCCGATCTGGGCCGAACCGACCTCGTCCGGCTGTCGGCCAATGAGAGCCCGCTCGGCCCCTCGCCTCGCGTCGTCGAGGCGATTGCGCGCGAGGCCGCCCGCGTCCACCTCTATCCTGACGGTGGCTCGACCTCGCTGCGCGAGGCGCTGGCAGCGCGGCTGGGTGTGGCCCCCGCCCAGATCGTCGTCGGTAACGGCGCCGACGAGCTGCTCGCGCTCATCGGTTGGGCAGCCCTGGAGCCGGGCGACGAGGTGATCATCCCCCAGCCCTCCTTCGAGCCCTACACGACCGTGGTCGAGCTGATGGCCGCCCGGGTGGTTCCAAGCCCGCTGGCGAAGTACGAGACCGATCTGGACGACATGGCCAGCCGATTGACGGCGAGGACGAAGGCGATCGTGCTGTGCTCGCCACACAACCCGGCCGGCACGATCATCCGCCGCGCGCCGCTGACGGCCTTCCTCGACGCTCTCGGTAACGACGCGCCGCTGACCCTCCTCGACGAGGCCTACTGCGACTTCTGCGACGATCCCGAATATCCCGACGGCATCACGTTGCTGGCTCACTACCCCCGCCTGATCCTGCTGCGGACGTTTTCGAAGATCGCGGGGCTCGCCGGCCTGCGCGTCGGCTACACGGTGGCCACCGCCGACGTCGCCGAGCGGCTCAATCGCGTGCGCGCGCCCTACAACGTGAACCGTCTCGGACAGGTCGCCGCACTCGCCGCGCTCGAGGATCGCGCCCACTGGGAGCGCACCCGGGACGTGGTGATCCGCGAGCGCGCATTTCTCTCCCGCGAGTTGTCTCGCCGCGGCTTCGGCTTCCCGCCGTCGCAGGCGAACTTCCTGCTGGTGCAAGTGCCGCAGGCGAGCGCCGTGCTCCAGCGCCTGCTGCGCGCCGGGATCATCGTGCGTGATGGCGCGGCCGTCGGATTCCCTGACCACTTGCGGATCGCCGTTGGGGATCACGCGGCGAACGTGCGCCTGCTCGAGGCGTTGGCCTGACGCGGTAACGGACGCGCCGTAACACCGTCCGGCGGCGCGATCCGCGGCCGGCCCGGTTAGGCACGGCCGTCGGGAATCTCAGCCACCACGTCATCGGCGCAGCGCTTGAGCGCCGCCACGAGCCGCTCGCGCGCTTCACCTGAATGTTCCGCGGCCTCGACGGCATCGCGCGGCACATCGACGCCGGCCCAGGACGCCCGTCGTTCCTGCGATCGTCACCGAGTAGTGACGCTCCCGTTCCTCGACACCGACGACATTCGCATTCGGCGCGATTTCCGGCACGAGCGATTCGATCAGTCGACGACCATCCATACCCACCTCCGCGACGAGCGCGTGTCGAGAGGGCAACGCGAGTGCCAGCGCCGCGGCTGACGTTATCCACACCGCGTTCTACAAATTCATCCTGCGCTGTCTACAAAGTTCACGGCGCGACGCGCTGACGTGATCGTCACACCCGTGGGGAGCGCGATTGGCGTGGTAATGCCACAGGTGCGATGTCAGACCACGCCTCGCCGGGCCCTGGCCTTTTCATTACACGCCTTTCTTCCTTCTGCTCGCAGCGGCGAGAACACCATCGTCAGGGGCGTGTTGTCACGATCGGAGGCTCGCCATGGAACGCATGAATCGATTGACCGAGCTTCGAGAGAACGGAACGATGCGGTGGTCCGGAGAGCAACACGCGTGGGTTGCCGAGCCGGACGCTGTCGTGAGCGCGCTCGCCCACGACGGGTTCGAGGAGTACAAGCGCGAGGTCGCGCGCTGTGGTCACGATCGGGCGCCGGCCGGCGGCGTGTGGCAAGGGCTCAACAGCAAGACCGGCGCGATCGCGTCGGCGATCTGGGTCCGGGCGGACACGCCGCTCGTGTTCATCGACATCGACGGTGAGACGGTGCGTGGCGATGCCTAGACCAGCGGACGACTGGTGGGCCGACGTCGAGCAGGATTTCCTCGCGTGCCTGGAGGGTGACGGCTCGACTTCGATCGCGACGACCGCGCGCCGACTGGCGATCTCGGAGGATGCGGCCAGCTCCCTGGTCGCCATCCTCGCCCGTGAAGGAAAAGTCCGAATCAGCGTCGTCGAGCGCGTTCGCCGCGGCGACGAAGCGGCATAGGAGAGAGACAGCGATGGCCGACCAGGAGCAGACCGCGCTGTGGGCCGAGGCCAATCGCCGGGTGCTCGACGATCTCAGCGAGCTATCGATCGCGGCGGTCAAGGAAACGCTGCTCGAAAGCGTGGACACGGCGCAGCGGACCTTCAGGCTGATCGGCGCCAACGCCAAGGCGCTCAGCCAGGCCGTGGATCGTGTGCACGCGACGGCCGAGCAGACCGGTCAGCGCGTTCAGGAAACGCTGTCGACCAGCGCGTCCCGCGCTCGCGAGGCGGTGCGCCGAGCCGCCTGAGCTGAGCTATCCTCGGCGGCATGGCGTCGGGCTATGCCGTCAAGCAGGCTGCGGACCTGATGGATGCCGCGTTCCTCGCTCGGTGGACGGATCGGGAGGCGATCGGTCCGCTCGCCCGCCGGGCGCTCGGCGTGATCATCCGTCACCTGGCCGCCGGCGAAGGCGCGCTGCCCGTCACAGGCTTGTTCCCTGATCTCGCTCCGGGCGAGGTCGCCGACGCCATCGCCGAGCTCGATCACCACGACCTGGTTCTGGTGGAGGCGGGCGCCGTCGTCCTCGCCTATCCGTTCAGCGCCCGCCCCAACGCGTTTCGTCTCGAGCCGGGCGACCGGCGCCCTCGGTACGCGTGCTGCGCGACCGACGCCCTGGGGGTCGCGGCGCTGATGGGCGAAGCGGTCACGATCCACTCCCGCTGCCACGACTGCGGCGACCCACTCGTGCTGCGCACCGGGCCCGAGGGGCCGCTCGAGCCCACGACGGCGATGGTCTGGGTGGGCACGCGTGAGGACATCCGGGCCAAGGCGTGCGCCGGCCTCTGACACACGATCAACTTCTTCCGGTCGGAAGAGCATCTCGGTCGGTGGTGGAACGCGACGCGAGCCGACGGCGCCGCCGCGACCGTGGTCGAGACGTTCAAGGTGGCTGCCGAGGTCTTCGGCCGGCGCCTTCCCAGACTGGCGGGACTGCGAGATTAACGGCGACGCGCGCGGGCCGCGGCCAGCTCGCGCTCGAGGTCCTCGACGCGGCGGGCGAGCTCGTCGCGCTCGGTGCGCAGCGCATTGAGCTGTTGCTCGCGCGCCAACCCTCGCTGCTCCTGCTGAGCGAGCGTCGTCTGCAGCGCCGCCTCTCGGGCATAGACGTCCTTCATCTCGGCCTCGAGACGCGTCATCCGTTGCTTGGCGGGAAGCCAACCGGCAAAGAGCGTGTAGGCGAGGAGCCCGGCCAGCAGGACCGCGGCGACGACGATGAGCCAGGGAGTCCTTCGACGAGGCTCGGCGACCACGGCCCGTGATTTTAGCAAACGGGCCGGCGGAGCCGCGCAAGCGATCTGCTATGATCGAATCGAGAAGCTTCAGCGGACGAGGGAGGACACTCGTGGAGCTGCGACGCTTCTTCGATCAAGCGGTCCGGGCGTCGTTCAAGGACCTGGCCATCACGGACGAGCCAGCGGCTACGTACCTCGCCGATCTCCTGACACGCTTTGCCCGCACCGAGAACCTCTTCCCTCCCGGCGTCGCGCTGCCGCGTCTGGAGACCGTCGTCGACATGCTCCTCGACGTCCAGTCGGCCTGGGAGGAAAACTTCCAGCCGGAGCACGAGGTGTCGGTCCGCCGCCACATCGGTGACTACACCATGTTCATGACGGGCGTCTTCCGCGAGCGGGTGGAGCGACTGGCCAGCCACGCTTTCTACGTCGCCCAGGGCAAGCGCGCCTACCACTTCGTCTCCGAGCACGCCCGGGCCACGCAGCGAGCGGCGCCCTACCGCCGGCTGGCCGAGCACTTCGAGAGCTTCGCCAGCGCCCTCGACTACACGCGTCGGGTCCACTTCCCCGACGGCGCCGGTCACCGCTTCTTCGGCCTCGCGTTCGAATGACGTCGCCGCCCGAGCCGGCGGCTGACGCCGACTGCCGACGCCTGCTCGATCACTGGCTGGCGACGGGAACGATGCCCGGGTCCGCGGAGGTGACGCCGCTGGCGTCGGCGCCACCGGCCCAGCTCGAACAGACGCTGTGGGCGTTCGCGCGCGAGCACGGGGCGGCCGCGCTTCCCCTCCTTTCTTCATTCGCCGATCACACGACGCGGTCGCTCCGCCGGCCAGCCCGGCGCGTCATCTATCGTCTCGCTCAGCGAGGCGTGACGATCGCAGCCGCCGCACCGGCCGCCCGTCCACTCGTCGCTCAGGGCGACACGCGCCCCGTTCGCGCGTGGCTCTCCGGCATCGACGGCACCGGGTCTCGCGCGTCGTGGATCCTCTTCGAGGGCCCGTTCGGCGCGCTTCGTCTCTGCTCGCTCATCCTCAACGATGAGATCGGCATCCTCGACGCGGCCGGAGGCGACATCACAAGGAAGCGCCTCGAGCGCGAGCTCGCCGAGCTCGCTGCATCGCAGAAGCTGCCCTGGGTCGAGATCGACCCGGGGCGAGCGGCCGGGCTCGTGGCCGAGGCGCTCGCCCGTCATCGTCACGCCGGGACGGCGCCGCCGGCCGCCTTCGAGCGCTGGCGGCCGCGCTTCGACGACGTCCCGGCGGCCGAGCCCCCCGCGCTGGCGCCGGCCGAACCCACACTCGTCGAGCGCTCGGCCGAGTTACTGAATCTTCCCGAGCTGAACGGATGGTTCCTCGAGCCGGAGCGAGTCCAGCCCGAGGCGGTCGAGATGCTGCAAGCGCGTGAGAGTCGGCTGGTCGTCTCCGACCAGATCAAGGCCGAGCACCGGGAGGCGGTGATCACCCGTGTCGTCGAGCGCGAGCTGACGCCCGAGGTGCGCGGACGCTGGGCCCGCCGGCTCGCCGAGATGGCGCTGGTCTTCGACTCGGCCGGGCGCGGGGAGCACGCCACGCTCGCCGGCGCGGCAGCGGCTGAGCTCGGCGACGACACGCGCGACGCGCATCGCCACCCGTTCGCTCGCCAGCTTGCCGCCCGCGCGCTCGAGGTCGCCGGCGAAGTCGCGCTTGGCCGGCTCTCGGCCGCAGACGCGACGCGGCGGCCCAGCGTGCCTGGAACCGGCCACCCACGGAGCGACCCGGGCTCGCGGCCACCGCTTCAATGATCGCGGGCATCCGCGTCGGCCACGCGACCGACCCCATCGGAGTCACCGGCGTCACCGTCGTGCTCACCGATCAACCGGCGGTAGCCGGCATCGCCCTCCGCGGCGGCGCCAACGACGTCGTCGGGCTCGACCACCTGGACTCGGGGCACCTGGTCGGCACGGTCAACGGCGTCGTGCTGGGCGGCGGCAGTCGCTTCGGAGAGGAAGCGGTCTACGGCGTGATGCGCTGGCTCGAGGAGCGCGGCGTCGGCTTCCGCGTGGGCGCGGCGGTCGTCCCCCACGTCCCCGGCGCCTTCCTGTTCGATCTCAACGTCGGTGACGCCCGCGCCCGGCCGACGCGCGAGATGGGATACGACGCAGCGAAGAGCGCGGCGGCGGGGCCCGTGGCCGAGGGCAGCG
>WNGI01000065.1_pt1 | contig 69764 bp, 64 predicted proteins | sample 5400621 | NCBI WGS metagenome assembly WNGI01 (sample SAMN13153374, study PRJNA577476) | soil metagenome | isolation source: 20 cm soil or saprolite under Garry oak tree replicate 1 | place: USA:California | collected 2016-06-15 | reverse complement strand
CGCTATGCGGCGATTGGCCGTGATTGCGCAAATCCATGGCGAAGACCGTATAGCGCGCAGCGAGGCGTTTGCTCATGGCGCGCCAGTTGTCCGACGAACCGAGAAAGCCGTGGAGAATGATCAGCGGATGCCCGTCACCCTGAACCTGAAAGTGGAGATGCATAATCTTTGGGATTGCAAGCTGCAACTGCAACTCTTACAAGGTTGCCATGAAAAAGAAAGAATTTCGAAAGCGACGTTTCAAACTCCACTGGGGCGGCGGTTGGATCACCGAAGAGGCGCGGTCGATTACGCAGTATCATGAGCCATCGATTCAACTGCTGTCGTTCGATTCTGGATTGAATTCGCTGCGCTTCTGCTACTACCACGACGGCGTGTTTCAAGGCGGACCGCTGATCCTGAGCGAGTCTCATCTCGCCGCTTTGCGCCGGGAGATTCGCAAGAATAAAAGGCTCCACGCTTTGATGAAGAAGCTTGTCTGATGCCTGACCGATTGCGTCAGGCTTTGTGGGTGCGGATGGGGAAGAGGTGAGTAGGAAGCGCGATGAAATTTAGTTTTGTCTCTTCTTTGCGGCTATATCCCGGAGGTCGGCCGTGTTTCGAGTGGACTTCCAGCCAGCCGTCGTGGCTGTCGACGACACTCACTTTCGTGCCGGCTTCGATGTCGCCGAGCGATTGCGAGCGTTCACTCGGCGCTGCATAAACGCGGCTCATGCGGGTAACTTCGTAAGTTCCTGCAACACGATGCGCCGCCTGTGCTGGGGCGGACGGTTTTATGCTGTCGTGGGACTCGTTAACAAGAGGCGCAGACGATTCTTTTATCGCGGGCTCCGTAGAGATGGCCTGTGGTTTTATCACCACGAGTTGTGCGCCGCTGGCATTCGACGTTTGACTCGGCGCTACCTTGGGCACGCCAGTTTGATGCGCGGAGGCGCGAGCGGCGGGAACCGTCGATTCCGTCAAGTCGCTAAACTACCAACGGCCGACTGCGGCACCCGCCGCGAGCATGATGATCACCGAAAAGATGCCAAAGCGGTGCGCTCTTTTGGGCTCCGGCTCAGCTGCGGGGTCCTCGTCTGTCGAATGATTGTTTACGCTGTTCCCGACTGCGCTCGCAGCGCTGGTGGCGGTGCTTGAACTTGGCGCTTGGGCCGCTCGCGTCGGCACGGCGATCAATTGCGCGAATGCCGCTAAATCCGCCTGTAGCTCGCGCTGCTTGTCGGTGAACGATGCATGTTTCACGAGCAGTTCATTATAGGGCGTTTGGAGCGCGGCGAGCCTTTGACGATGCTCTTCGGCCTCGCTGATGCGCGCTTGCCAGCGCGAAATCACTTCTTCGTGCCGGCGGATCTCTTCGCGCAGCGTCTGCTGCGCCCGTTCTGAGTCGGCTGCGCGAGCGCTCATGGCTTCGAACTCTTGAAGTTTTTCTCGGCCTGCGCCGATTTCGCTCTCCAACTCGGCGATGCGCAGCTGCAAACTTTTCTGTTCTTGCCGATGTTTGGCCTCGATCTCGGCCAGATTCGGAGCCTTTTGCAGCGCGCTTTCGAGCTCGCGTATCTTGGTGTGGCTCGCATCAAGGCTATGTTGCAAATTGGCGATTTGAGCCTGCGACTGGGCACGATCTTGACCCGCCTCTGACGATCCTTGAAATTGACCTTCGGCGAGCAGTAGACGGCTGCGCAGATCGTTCAACTCACTTTTTAACTGATCATTTGCCGCTTGTAACCCGTCAAGCTCGCGCTGCGCGCCGGTATTGCTCTGCTGCGTGGCCTTCAATTCCTCAATCGATCGGCGGCTCAAATCCAGTTTACCCGAAAGGGCGGCTATTTGATTTTGCAGATCCTGATTTGTCGCGCGCAGCTCGGTCAGCTCGGCGGAATGATCCGCCAGCAGCGCGCCGGATTGTGCCGGCGTATTTCCCGGTGAAACACTTTCCAGCTTGCCGAACAGAACTTCGACTTCACGCCGCTTGGTCTTAAGCTCTCTTTCCGACGCGACCAAAACTGCGCCCAGTAAAGCGATGGCTACTCCGGCAAAAACGACGATCCAGACAAACATACTTTCCATCGGTGTCTCCTAATTGTTATTGGGACAGAGTTTATTATCCGACTTCGCCAGATATATGCCAAGTCATAAAATATGACCCGCGAGTGCCTAGATTGCTTATAGATCGATTGCGTTTTACCGGAAAGGAAATAATCAGCGGCTTCTTCGGTAATAATTCGGAACAAATTCGTGATTCTGAGCCAATTTTGTAACTGGCTGATCTGTAACGTTTTTTTCGTCCCTGGCGGACAAACGGAATCCTTGGAGCACGGAGTTGAGTCGCTGGCGATGGGGTTTGACTTGGGTATGCCAAATGCAGACAACAGCGCATGTTCCACGAACTTTCACCCACGATCGATACCGCGCATTTCTCGCCGACCGAAGAGCGAGCGATCCTCACCGTAACTTGTCTCGCGGTGTTTCTGTTTTTCAATAGCTTCGGCAGTATCGGCGTCGCGCTGCCGGCTGGCCGACCGCGTCGATGCAGCGACGGTGGCGAGCAGCGGACACTGTGGGGATCGTTTGCTATGCCCGGCTTGAAGCAAGTTCGAGCTATGCTTCTGTCGTCGGTGCGCTGATTTTCGTAGGGCCGGGGTCGGTGTATTCACGCCGGCAAATCAAACCTCGGCCTTCGCCGCGGTGAGGCAACAGACTACGGCATATTGGCAGCCATGCTCAGTTCCTTTGGCACGGCTGCTGGAACGATCGGCACCACTGTCGCCGTGGCTTTGATGGAGCTCGACGCCGGACCAAAGTTCTGGAGTAAAGCTGAGGCGTTTGCCGCCGCGCAGCAATTTGCGTTTGCTTGTCTGGCGCCGATCGGGTTAGTAGCTGTGATCATCGCGCTCAAACCCGAGGCGGCGGGCAGCTTGCGATGTCAGGTGAGATTTAGTGATTCGAGGTGCAGAGATGGTCATCGACTTTCAGCATCATTACATCCCAGTGGAATTGGCGAAGAAGCGCGGACTCTATGCGCCGACGGGCAAAACCATGCTCCAAGAAGGCGGGCTGCCGGCGACGACGATGCATCAACGACTCTATGATTTGGAACTGCAGCTTGACGATATGGCGCAGGCCGGCGTCGATACTTCCGTCCTTTCCTGTCTGCTCGGCTGGTCAGCGCCGTTGGACGAGTGCCGTTTCATCAACGACGACTTGGCGGCGATTCAAGAAAAATACCCAGGCCGTTTCGTCGGCTTGGCGCAAGCGCCGATTTTGGACGGCAAAGCGGCATTGGATGAATTGCATAGAGCGATTGACATCCTTGGCTTGCGTGGTGTGACAATCACTTCTCAAGTGAACGGTTTGTCGCTCGACTCGCCAAAGCTTTACGAATTTTACGAGACCGTCTGCGCACTCGATGTGCCGGTTTTCGTCCATCCCGCATTAGTGCCAACCGGTTACGAGCACTTAAAAGATTACGATTTGCCGCGGGTGCTCGGCCGCGAAGTCGACTTGACCGTCGCGACGACACGACTGATCGCCGGCGGTATTTTTGATCGTTATCCAAATTTGAAAATCGTCGTGGCACATTTTGGCGGCGGTATCGCGGCGGTCAAAGACCGTTTAGTCGGCAAAGGGTATCGCTTCGGCACGCTGCTGAAACCGTTCGCCGACTACTATGAAATGGTCTATTTCGATATGGCGGGATTCGAAGGGGGTTCGATTGCGCTTCAATGCGCACTTCAAGGTATTCACCCGGACCGTCTGATTTTTGCCAGCGACTATCCGCAGGACTTCACGGGTGTGAACACAGACACGGGGAAGGGGATGAGAGAACTACGGCGCTACGTTGAGACGATTCGTCAGCTACCGTTGGATGAGACGAGCAAAGAAAATATTTTGGCCGGCACGGCGGCGCAATTATTGAAGCTCCACTAGCGATTAAGTGTGCCCGATAATTTAACAACGCTCAATCTCCCGGCTTGAGCAGACTTGCCGGAAAACGGCGACCACCTCGACAACGGAGGTGGCCGCTATCGCTCCGTGGCTGCCTTCGCCGCATTGGTGTCTACGTACCCCGGCTTATTGCCGCGCTTGGACTCGACTTTCAACCAGCCTTTGTCTTCTTCAACGACCGTGAGCTTCGTTCCTTTAGAGATATTGGCGACGACCGGATAATGCAGGCCGGGACCGCTTCTGACCTGGGTGTCCGTGAGCGCTACATACTTACCGTCGAATTGCGGGTTGAGCGTTTCCTTGATTTCGTCGCCGCCGGCCGCTCTTACGGACGCCATTTCGATATAGCCGGGCGCGTTGCCTTTTTTTGAAACGATCAGCACCCATTCGCCGTCTTTGCCGACGGCATTGACCTTGGCATCTTTGCCAATGTCGGCGATGATGCGAAACTGCGGCCCTGGGCCGGTGCGGACTTTGGTGTTTTCAGTGGTCACGTAAACGCGTGTTTGTTCGTTTAGATCGGGCAGATCCTTTTGCTGGGCGACTTCTTTATTCTTGCACGCAAACGCGGTCAATGAAATTAAAGCGAGAAGTACCCAAGGGCTCAATATAGACAGCTGTCGCTTCATTTGTAGCCTCCGAAATCGTTGAATGGGTGCCATTATAACACGTTTTCCAAAGACAGTGACGCTGCCTCAGGATGGTGTGACAGCAATCATTGAATTTCCCGTCGCCGTCTAATGAATTTCCTTCCACACTTTGGCCAGACTTTCGCCGTACACGCTCAAATCCCATTCGCAGAAATAGCCAAACGGTGTCGTCCAGACTTGATAGCCGGTCGCCCGTAGTCGCTGGGCGACTGTGCGGATCAAGGCCTCGGCAAAATCTGCTTCGGCGCTGTTGCCGCCAAGGTGGGTAAACGAATGCAGCACGATATTTTTATGTCCCCGTTTGTTGGCGAGCCATTTGATATGCTTTAAGGACTGGCGCACGACCGAGCCGGCTCGTTCTCCCTCGGCGTCAGACGATTCGGAGTGAAGAAAAGCCACGACCGCGTCGGTAACTTCCTGATCAATGTCTTGGTCGGGAATATCGGGCAAAGTTTTCGAGTGAGTTTTCCAGCGGAAACGTTTTGCTTGAAAGCAAAGTAGCTTCATCGCGCCGGGCTCAATAGTAGTCCAAAAAATTCTTGAGAAGTTTTTTGCCGTCTTGGTTGAGGATCGACTCAGGATGAAATTGCACGCCTTCCACGGGAAATGCCTTGTGGCGAACCGCCATGATAATATCCGCGCCGGTGCGCGCGCTCACGATCAATTCCGCCGGCAGAGTATTGGGGTCGATGACCAGGGAGTGATAACGCATCGCCGCGAACGGATTGTTCACGTCGTGAAAGATCGTCCGCGAATCATGAGTGACGTCCGAGAGCTTGCCATGCATGATCGACGGCGCGCGCACGATCGCGCCGCCGTAGGCCGCGCCGATCGCTTGGTGCCCAAGACAGACACCGAGGATCGGCGTGTGCGCGCCGAAGCGCCTGATGGTCGCACAGGAAATGCCCGCTTCTTTGGGCGTGCACGGGCCCGGAGAAATGACGATCTTTTCGGGTCGAAGCGCGTCGATTTCATCCAACGTAATCCTATCGTTGCGAAAAACCTTCACGCTGGCGCCGAGCTCGCTCAGGTAGTGATACAAGTTGTAGGTGAACGAGTCATAATTGTCGATCAGCAGAATCATCGCTTTCTCCACTGTTCGGCGAGCTCGATGGCTTTGAGCATGGCGCGCGCTTTGTTGAGGGTTTCTTGATATTCGATTTTCGGATCGGAATCGGCAACGATCCCCGCGCCCGCGGTGATAAAGGCTTTTTTTCCTTTCATCACGATGGTGCGGATCACGATACAAGTGTCCAGATTGCCGTTATAGCCAAAATACCCGATGGCGCCGGCATAGAGTCCACGTTTTTGTGGCTCCAGCTCGCTGATGATTTGCATCGCGCGAATTTTCGGCGCGCCGGAAACCGTCCCGGCAGGAAAGGCTGATATAAAGAGGTCGAAGGGAGTTTGATCAGTGGCGAGCTTGCCGCGGACGTTGGAGACGATGTGGATTACATGCGAGTACCGTTCAATGCCCATCAACTCGTTGACTTCGACGCTGCCGATTTGCGCGACCCGACCGACATCGTTACGGCCCAAGTCAACCAGCATGATATGTTCGGCGCGCTCTTTCGGATCGGCGAGCAGATCGGCTTCGAGCTGCCGTTCTTCTTCTGGGCTAGCGCCGCGGCGGCGGGTGCCGGCGATGGGTCGTAATTCAATGGTATCGCCGGTGAGCCGAACCATGGTTTCCGGCGAGGAACCGATGACCCGGAGATCTTCCAACTCCAAGTAGAACATATAGGGCGACGGGTTGACGAAACGTAGGGCGCGATAAATTTCGAAAGGATCCGTATTCGTCTCGGTTTCAAGCCTTTGGCAGAGCACGACTTGAATGACATCGCCAGCGTTGATGTATTCCTTGGCGCGCATTACTGATTTTTCAAACCCGTTCTCGGTCATATTCGAACGAAATTTTCGGGTTGTCCGGCTCTGCGTCAGATCCCTGGGCTCAATGCCGCGCGGCTTTTTCTGCAAACTGGAAATAACCTTGCGAATTCGACCCACCGCGGTGTCGTAAGCCCGGCGCAGATTCGTTTGCTCTGTCAGGTGGATGTTATCGATCACTTTGATCGTGTGTTTCAGATTGTCGAATGCGACCAGAGTCTGCACAAATACGAAAAAAATCTCTGGCATGCCCAGCGGGTCTTTGTTGTTGTTGACGATCTCATGAAATTGTTCCACTGCGTCATAAGCCACGTAGCCAAGCGCGCCGCCAAAAAAAGGCGGCACGCCTGGTACGGTCACCGGTCGGCAATCCTTTAAAAGATCCTCTAATATTTTGAGCGGAGCATCGGACTCGAGTTTTCTCGGTTTGCCGTGGTCGATAATTTCGACTTGTTTACCACGCGCTTTAAAGACGCGATAAGGACGAGTTCCCAAAAAGGAATAGCGCGCCCAGCGTTCGCTGCCTTCGACGCTTTCGAGCAAGAACGAGTAGCGGTCGCGCTCTAGACGCTTGAAAAATGACAAAGGAGTTTCAAGGTCCATGAGCAACTCTTGATACACCGGTATCAAGTTCCCTTGCTTAGCGAGCCGGCAAAACTCTTTGTAGCTTGGTTGGATCATTTTCAAAAACAAAAAGGGCCATAGGTTTACCACCTATGGCCCTGGAATATGTCAGTAAGATTACGTGGAATCAGCCATGGTGGAGACGCCGTCTTATCTGCCAGCGCCACCAACCCAAAACCATCAGCGTGATTCCGAACCTTTTCATCACAGCGCTATACTGCCGTATTGCGATATACCGGTCAAGCGTCAGGCTAATACTCACAGCAAAGGCCTATCTGAGGAAAGCTGGTTTTAGCCGATAATCCACAGGAAAGTTTTCCCTTCGCCGACTGTAACTCAGCGTTAACGATTAACCAAAGCGAATGTTGCGCGGGTCACGGCGTTTGACATCGTTTAACCCCTAGGTTAGCTTAAAACGCTTTTTTGGAATTGGCCGCTATTATTCAAGAAGGTGTCGCTAATTTCGTCGAGTATCGTCGGGAGGAAACATGGTTCGGCGCGAGAAATCGAATTACGTTATTCAGTCCGTTTCACACGCCCTCGATGTGCTGGAACAGTTCAATGGCAACGTCGACGAAATTGGCGTAACCGAACTCAGTAAACGGCTCAAGTTACATAAGAACAACGTTTTTCGTTTGCTCGCGACGCTCGAAGCGCGCGGTTACATAGAACAAAATAAACTGAGCGAGAATTATCGTCTGGGGCTGCGCTGCCTTCAATTGGGGCAGACCTTTATCCATCAGATGGGTTTGTTGCTGCAATCGCGGGCGATACTGCAAGATTTGTCGAAGGCCACCAAAGAAAGCGCGTACGTTGCGATTCGTAAGGGTAATGCGGTTATTCCCCTCGACTTCGTCGAGCCAAACCGCACGGTGCGCGTCGTTTCGTTTCTTGGCACCGTCCTGCCGGCTCATTGCACGGCGGCGGGAAAGGTACATCTGGTATTCGAGCTCGAAGGAGCGGCGGGTCAGAATCTGCCCGAGCGCTTGGAGCGTTACACGGCAAAGACAATCGTCGATCGAAATATTTTGCGCGAGCAAATGAGTACAATCGGAGAGTGCGGGTACGCGATCGAGCGCGGTGAGTTTGCCGAGGACGTCAATGCGGTTGCCGTGCCGATCCGCGATTACACCCGCTCGCTTGTTGGCACTTTGGCGATCGTCGGCCCCGGATACCGCTTGACCGAGGACGCGATTAACAGCGATATCGCGCCGGCGTTACTCCGAGCTGGAATCGAGCTCTCGAAACGGATCGGGTTTCCCGGATGAGTGAAAAGACAGGATTGCTCACATGATTGCGAAATTGATGAAACTTTGCGTCTCGAGACTTGCCTCGTAAAACAAATCACCGTTAAATAAAGTATTCTCTTACGAGAATCCGCAAGGGGTAATCCACCTTTGCCGCCTTAAGCTATCCCGCTATTGACTTGGCGACTTTCGGCGGCGATAGGAAAGGAGCGAAACGGAGGTCGTGAGACCGCTATGCTAACAACGCTCGAGAAAATACTATTTGTCTTGCTCGCGGCCGGATCTTTTTATTTCGGCGGCCAAAAATTCTACGCGGTGTACCGGGCCATCGCGCGCGGCAAACCCGATGCGCGGTTGGATAATCTGTTCCAACGCGTTCGGCGAGCGCTCTGGATCGTTCTCACCCAGCAATCGGTTTTTAAGAAGCGCCCGATGGTTTCGCTTTTACATGCGTTTGTCTTTTACGGATTTGTTTTTTATTTTCTCGTCAATTTGGTCGATGTTCTCGAAGGATTTTTCGGTCTTCACGCCCGCAGCGGGGCTTGGAATCTGTTCAATTTGACTGGTGATCTTTTTACGACCAGCGTACTGATCGGCATCGCGGGTTTGGTGATACGCCGCTGGTTTGTGCAACCAAAGGATTTTGAATTTCCCGCCAATGTTCCGGTGCAGCCGGAAGTTCGCGCCGGGATTTTTCGTGACTCTGCGCTGGTTGCCGGCTTTATTATTTTTCACGTCGGTTGCCGGTTGTTGTTCAAAGCAACACAGGGGGCGATCGAAGGAGTCGATCCGTACCAGCCGGTGAGCTCGCTGTTTGCGGCGGCATTCGTCGGCGTCGGGCCAGGCGGGCTGGCGGTGCTTAATCATTTTTTTTGGTGGGGCGCGTTGGGCTCGATTCTTTTGTTCATTCCTTACTTTCCTCGCTCCAAGCATATTCATATCTTTCTGGCGCCGATCAATCTGGCGTTGAAAAAAGAAAATCCAGGGACCCTGGCGCCGATGGATTTCGAAAAAGAAGAAGTCTTCGGCGCGGTCAAGCTGGAAGATTTCACCTGGCCGAGGCTTTTGGATTCCTACAGCTGCATCATGTGCAATCGCTGTCAGGACGTTTGTCCGGCGACGAACACCGGCAAAGCTCTAAGTCCGGCGGCGATTCTGGTCAACGAGCGTTATGAGCTCAACAAGATTTTACCCAGCTTCGCCTCCGGACAAGACAGTCCGCGGCCGCTGCTCGATTTCGCATTGAATGACGAAGCTGCGTGGGCTTGCACGACGTGCAACGCCTGCATCGAGGTTTGCCCCGTCGGCAACGAACAGATGCTGCATATCATCGATATCCGGCGCGAGCGGGTACTGACGGCGGCCGAGTTTCCCAAGGGCCTGCAAAACACATTCAACCATATGGAGCGGGCAGGCAACCCATGGGGGATGCCGGCGGATGAGCGGCTCCTGTGGACGAAAGACTTGCCGTTTGCCGTGCCGACATTGGAACAAAAGGCCGATCCGGAAGTTCTATACTGGGTCGGTTGCGCCGTTGCCTTCGATCCGCGCGCGCAGAAAATCGCCCGGAGTATGGCCGCCATCCTAAATTCCGCTGGCATAGATTGGGCGGTGATTGGTAAGGCCGAAAAGTGCACGGGCGATACCGCGCGCCGCAGTGGCAACGAGTATCTATTCGTGCAGATGGCGGAAGAAAATATCGCCGCGCTGAACGAAATCAAGCCGAAAACGATCGTCACGACCTGTCCGCACTGCTTTCACACGATTGCCAACGAGTACCCACAGTTCGGCGGCAATTTTGTGGTAAAACATCATACGGTATTTATCGACGAGTTGATTCGCTCGGGCAAGTTAAAGCTAGCGACCGACACTGACGGCGCCGTCACCTATCACGATCCCTGTTATCTTGGACGGCACAACGGGGTCTTCGACCAGCCCCGGGCATTGATCCGATCGACGGGCGCCAAGCTGACGGAGCCTGCACGCAACCGCAACAATAGTTTTTGCTGCGGCGCTGGCGGCGGCCAATTTTGGAAAGAGGAAGAAAAGGGGCGGGAACGGGTCAGCACGAATCGCTATCGTGAGCTCAAGCAAACTGGGGCAAAGACCGTAGCCACGGGTTGCCCTTTCTGTATGCGCATGATTACCGAAGAGACCGCCAAAGAAGAACCGGAAACAGCGATGCAGGTTTTAGACGTCGCCGAGCTCGTCGCTCAGCGGCTGCAAAAATAATATGCGGCCAAACCTAGTTTGCGTCGTCGTTTTGGGGTTTACCATGCTTCAAGGCCTGACTGCTTGCAGGGCTGATCCTAACGTCGCGATTTCGACCCGGCAGGGTCGCGAAGTTGTTTTCCAAGTTGAGATCGCCGATTCGCCGGCGAAGCGAGAGTTGGGTCTTCAATACCGGCGTGATCTGGCGCCAGACCGGGGCATGATCTTCCTGTTTCCGGCGGAGACGGAACAGACCTTCTGGATGAAAAACACGCCGATTCCACTGGACATGATTTTCATCGATCATGAGCGAAAAATCGTCGGTATCGTCGAACAGACGGTGCCGTTTTCCCTGGATGCGCGCTCGGTCGGAAAGCCCAGTCAATTCGTTTTGGAGATCAACGGCGGTCTGACAAAGCGGTACGGTATTCAGGCTGGCGACAGGGTTCGCTTCGAGGCGATTCCTATGGCAGGCGGAGAATAAAAGGGATCGACTGCCCGCAGTGATTGATCCCTGTCAAACAAAATCCGCCGACGGTCAAATCTCGCTGAAGAAATAGGGCCTTACCGGTGCAAGCTTTTCTTCGTAGGAGTCGGGATACATAAACCATAGCGTCGCGGCGATGCTGCTCAGCAGCGAATTGCCGTCCTGCGGTGTGAAGCAGGTGCCGACGATTTCCTTGTCGCCGCGCATCGCCAAGCTCTGGGTGACGATCACGGTTTGATTGAGAATCCTGCCGAACATGCCGTGGTCGCGCCCAAACGAGAACACCGACGCAGACGACTTCTTGTTGGTCAGGGCGACTCGCAGGTTGGCCTTCAGCCGGCGCATCAACTCATCTTTGGTGATTCCCCGGCGCAGTTTTAAATTGAAGTGAATCGTGTGCATGTATTGCGTATTCAGCTTTAACGCAGAGGAGTAGATATCCAGATCCAAGCCCAGAGTTTTGAACAGGTAATGGGCGTCGCGACCTTGATGGGTACCGAACTTCGGATCGTCGTGTTTGCCGGCTTCAGGAGCGGGGATGAAATCACCTTCCTGGCTTAGATCGTTGGCGCGGCGCATGCAGACGAAGCGGCTTTCCGCAAGGTTGTCTTCTTTTTCCGGACCCAAGGCGATGGTATCAATCAGCACGGCCAAGTTGTGGGTATTGCAGCTGACGACCTGAACAAACTGATCTTTGCCCTTCTCCAGCGCTTTATCGTTGATGCCGCGCGCATACTTTTTGCCGAAGCCGTCTTCACTGCCTTGGGCGATAAAGCCGCGGCCATTGCCGGCATACTTATTATAGAGCTTTTCCTTGTTTTCGTTGCCCACGGGCGTGCAGTCGATGATCACATTGGCACGCTCGATCGCTTCTTCGGCCTCAAGGCTGGGGTGCATGCCCATTTCGACGAACTTTTGCCAACGATCCTTGTCGACGGCGAGTTTTGCGCCTTGATTGCAAGAGACCGTGACCTTAGAGCGATCCGTCACCAGCGGAGTGCGCTTATGAAACGTCACCTCGTCGATGCCAAATTGCTCTTTAAAAGTCGATAAGATGCCGATCAGCGGCTCGCCGATGGTTCCGGTGCCGACGATGTGAACGATTTTTTTCTGAGCCATGGTCATCCGCCTCGCATTTTTGATAGGCAAATACTAGCCCAAGAAAAGCGGGCGATCAACCGATTTTCCCGGTGATTTTCCGACGCAGTCTGCGGTCGACAAAACCTACGATGGCTTAATTCGCACGAGCTGGTATGGTAAAAATTCAAATACGGAGGAAGAAATGGCTACAGCAAATTTGCCAGCGGCATTTTTCGGCGACAATTTTGGCATCAAAAGCAATGATCTGGAAAAGGTTCTCGACACGGCTTTAGCCAAAAAAGCGGATTATGCCGACCTTTATTTCGAGTATCGGCAAAACGAAGGCGTTAGCCTGGAAGAGGGATTGGTTAAAAACTGCTCCCAGTCTACAGCGAACGGGGTTGGGGTTCGCGTGCTGGCAGACGCCAAAACCGGATACGCTTACACGGACGATATCACCATCAAAAATTTAGAGCTGGCGGCGCGCACAGCGCATTACATCGCGCAAAACCGGCCGTCAGCGGCGCCGGTGCCGGTCGGCCAGCAGCGCGGCGAGGCCCATGACCTCTATCCGATCAAAACACCGGTGAACGACGTCGCCCTGGAAAAAAAGGTCGAGCTGCTTTACGACATCGATAAGTTCGCGCGCAGCCTCGACGCGCGCGTGAAAAACGTTTTCGCGTCCCTTGGCAGCGAGCACAAAGTGATCTTAGTGGCGTCGTCCCAGGGCTTGGTCGTCGGCGACATTCAACCGCTAACCCGTCTCAACGTCACCTGTATCGTCGAGGAGAGTGGTAATCGGCAAATCGGCAGTTTTGGCGGCGGCGGGCGGGTCGAGTTCGGTTTTTTCGTCGACAACAAGGATTGGCAGCGTTACGCGCGTGAAGCGGTGCGCCAAGCGATTCTTAATTTAACCGCCACAGACGCGCCGGCGGGAACGATGGATGTCGTCCTCGGTGCGGGTTGGCCGGGTATTCTGCTCCACGAAGCGATCGGTCACGGCCTCGAAGGCGACTTCAATCGTAAAAAAACCTCGGCGTTCTCGGATCGTATCGGGCAACGAGTGGCGTCCGAGTTGTGCACTGTTGTCGATGATGGGACGATCCCGTCGCGCCGCGGCTCGATCAACGTCGACGACGAGGGCACGCCGACGCACCGCACGGTGTTGATCGAAAACGGTATTCTCAAAGGTTACCTGCAGGACAAGCTCAACGCCGGCTTGATGAAGATGCCGCTGACCGGCAACGGCCGGCGCGAAAGTTACGCCCATATTCCGATGCCGCGCATGACCAACACGTTTATGCTCGCGGGCGGCTCGGCGCCGGAAGACATTATCGGTTCGGTCAAGAAGGGGCTCTACGCGGTTTCCTTCGGTGGCGGGCAAGTCGATATCACGAGCGGCAAGTTCGTTTTCTCGGCGAGCGAAGCGTATCTCATCGAAGACGGCAAGGTGACTCAGCCCGTCAAAGGCGCGACGCTGATCGGCAACGGTCCGGATGTTTTGACTCGCGTATCGATGGTCGGCTCGGATCTAAAATTAGACGAAGGCGTTGGCACCTGTGGCAAAGATGGACAATCGGTGCCTGTCGGCGTCGGCATGCCGACGATCAAGATCGACGGGCTGACTGTCGGAGGAACGAAATCTTAGGTTCAAGACGTTCAATTCGAACATAGCGGTTGAACGACCGGAACGAGTTGAACCATGTTTGAGGAGTTTATGGACCGCTACGAATTAAGCCAGCAGTTGGGCCAGGATATTTTGTCCATGGCCAAGGCCAAAGGCGCGTCGCAGGGCGACGTGGTGATGGCCGAGAGCGAGTCGTTCTTCGTCATTGTGCGCATGGGTGAGGTCGAGAAGATCAGTCAAGCGGGCGAGAAGCGCTTGGGATTGCGGCTGTTCTTCGGCAATAGCTCAGCTTCGGCGTCGACCTCGGATATTTCGCAGAAGTCGATCGAGAAGCTCGTCGACGATACGGCGCGAATGGCTAAAGTGACGGCGCAAGATCCGCATGGGGGATTGCCGGATGCGGCGGACCTCGCGCGTGACGTGCCAGAGCTTGATTTAATCGATGAATCAGCGCGTGCAGTTTCCGTGGACGAGAAAATTCAGATCGCACTCGACACCGAGAAAACCGCACTAGGTTACGATTCGCGCATTACCAATTCCGAGGGCGCCGAGTTTTCCAATCAATTCGGCCGGGTGATTTACGCCAACAGCCACGGTTTTGCCGGTGCATATTGTGGTTCGACGTTCGGTCATTCCGTTTCTCCGGTGGCGTCTCAGAATGGATCGATGCAGCGCGACTATTGGTATTCGTCGAATCGAAAATTCGCTAAGTTGGAATCTCCCAAAAGCGTCGGCGACAAGGCCGCCCAACGCGTGCTGCGAAGACTTGGCGCGCGCAAAGTAAAGACCTGCGAAGTGCCTATTGTCTTCGATCCGGAGATGGCGGCGTCGCTGATTCGCAATTTAGCGTCGGCGTTATCCGGCTATGCCTTGTATAAGGGCGCGTCCTTTTTGATCGGTAAACTCGGAACTCGAATCGGCTCAGACCTGCTTACGGTGATTGATGACGCGACCACTCCCGGCGCGCTTGGCTCCCGGCCGTTCGACGCCGAAGGATTGCCGACGCGCAAAAAAACTGTCGTCGAACGCGGCGAGTTGCAAAGCTATCTGCTCGATACTTACAGCGGTAAGAAACTCGGCATGAAATCCACGGGCAACGCTTCCCGTTCGGTCGGCGAGGCGCCGGGAGTGTCCCCGGCCAATTTTTATCTAGCTCCCGGCAAGGATTCGCCGGAGCAAATCGTCAAGTCCGTAAAGGCGGGTTTGTACGTGACCGAGATGATCGGCTTCGGCGTCAACATGGTCACGGGCGACTACTCCCGCGGCGCCGCGGGCCTGTGGATCGAAAACGGCGAGCTCGCTTATCCCGTTGAAGAGGTTACGATTGCCGGCAATTTGAAAGCCATGTTTCAGAACATCGAAATGGTCGGCAACGATCTCGAACTACGGGGTAGAATAGCCTCGCCTACAATTAAGATTTCCCAGATGACAATAGCAGGAGACTGAAGATTGAGGATCGCGATTTTCCATCCTCGATTCACTACAGCACCTGAAATCCTGCCTTCAAAGCCGCGCGTAAGAAGTCGTCGATGTGTGATTGGCTCGGATCGAAATCGAGCACGGCGACGCTACGCTCCAAGCTGAAATCGATCTTTTCGACGCCGGGCAGCGCTTGAAACGCGTCGCGCAGAACCGGCAGATCGTCAGACTTTAGATTAGCGATCGATAGGATCGCGGTTTTTGTTTTCATCGTCCTTACCAGCAATCCACTCTGACAAAACCTCGTTCAATCTGCAATTGGCGATTGATTGATTTCGTTGCCGTTCAGGGTTTAAGCCTGTATAGCTCGAACTGGCAAAACGCTGCCGCGGTTGAGCGCAACCCATGTTCGTCGTTGCTTCGCTCATTCCTAAAGCATGACTTCCATTCCCGCTGAATTCTACGCCCTGGCTAACGCTTTCCTTTTCGCGTTGCACAACATGTTCGCCAAAAAGGCGCTGCGTTATTCCAATCCCGCCACTGCGGTGATCAGCAGTCTTTTGATCAACATTATTTTTCTCTGGGGCGCATCCATCTTGTTCGTGCCGTTGTCGTCTTTGACGAGTTCGTCGATCTTGATCTTCGTCGTCGTCGGATTTTTTCAGCCCGGGCTGACTCGCCTGCTCAGTTACAAAGGCATCGACGCGCTCGGCGTCGCGATCACCGATCCGATCCGCGCGACGACACCATTGTTTAGCGCGGCGATGGCGATCATATTTCTCGGCGAGAAAATCACCTTGCCGATCATCGTCGCCACTTTAATGATCATCGCGGGCATTACGTTGTTATCTTGGCGCAGCGGGTCTATGAAGCTCGCCGGTTCCGTGGTCTTCCTCTGGTATCCGATCGCCGCCTCGGCGCTCGCCGGCGCCACCCAAGTCGTGCGCAAGTTCGGCATGGCGGCTGTGCCGCATCCGTTTCTCGCTGCCGCGGTGACGGCGACGTCATCATTTATAATTTCGATCCTGACGCTTTGGTACGTTGAGAAGAGTCAAGAGACCTGGAAGATGAACCGCCAGTGCTTCGGGTGGTTTCTCGCCGCCGGCGTGACGATTAGCCTCGGCATGACCTGCATCTACTACGCGCTGGATCTGGGGAAAGTATCGGTTGTGATTCCGATCAGCAGCACCGGGCCATTTTTTTCGTTAATCTTGGCCGCGATGTTCCTGCGCGACGTGGAGCGGGTGACGTTACGGATCGTCATCAGTGCAGCGATGATTGTCGGCGGGGTGGTGCTGCTCACGCTTTGGAAGTGAGCGAGAAGCGATCGAGATCGGAGTCCGAGGGCTCTCTGCCAATTCTTTCCAAAGCGAGCAAAACGCGTTATGAGAAAACGATGAAATCCGATGAGGTAGTGTAATGGCCAATTATTCAGTCGTCGGTCAATCGGTTTATCGAACGGACGCCAATCCGAAAGTCACCGGGCGGGCGCTGCATGTCGGCAATATCGAGATGCCGGGCATGCTCCACGTTGCGGTGCTGCGCAGTCCCTATGCGCACGCGCGCATCACGCGCATCGAAAAATCGAAAGCGGAAGCGTTGGACGGCGTCGCTGTTGTTCTCACCGGTGCCGAGATTGCCAAGATGCCGGGAATCGATCCGCACTTCGGGCCGGCGTTTCGCGATCAGCCGATCCTCGCTGTGGAAAGAGTTTGCTACATTGGCGATCCCGTGGTCGCCGTGGCGGCGGTCGATCGGCGCACGGCGGAAGACGCGCTCCAGCTTGTCGAGGTCGATTACGCGGCATTGCCCGCTGTGCACGACGTGCTCGAAGCGGCAAAGTTGGGATCGCCGCTCGTGCACGAGCAGCACCGGCCGGCGAAGGCTTTCGCCGATCTCGCGCACGTTAAAGCCGGCCAACAATCCAACGTTTGTTACCACTTCAAGCTGCGCACCGGTGACGTCGACAAGGCGTTTGCCGAAGCAGACAGAGTATTCGAAGACACGTTCAGCTCGCCGCCGGCGCAGCATATGCCGATGGAGCCGCACGTGACATTGGCTTATGTCGACGAGCATGAGCGCTTGAACATCTGGACGGCGAGCCAATCGCCTTCTTACGTGCGAACGGAAATTTCCACCACTTTCGACATTCCCATGAACCGGATTCGCGTGCGCGTGCCTTACCTTGGCGGCGGTTATGGCGCCAAGCTCTACGCCAAGCTCGAACCTCTGGTGACCGTGCTCGCGCTGATCACGAAAAAGCCGGTGCGTTATGCGCTCACGCGCGAAGAAGAATTCTTGACGATCACCAAGCACAAAGTCGTCACGAAAATAAAGACCGCGATCAAAGACGGCGCGCTCACGGCGCGCAAGTGCGAAGTTTACTGGGACACCGGCGCCTACGCCGAAATCGGACCGCGTATCGGCCACAAATCCGGCTACACGTCGGCGGGGCCGTATCGTATTCCCAACGTCTGGATCGATTCCTACTGCGTGTACACGAACAAAGTGCCTGCAGGCGCGTTCCGTGGTTTCGGTGTGCCGCAAGTGATCTGGGCTTATGATTCGCAAATCGATATGATGGCGCGCGCGCTCGGCGCGGACCCGGTGGAGTTTCGTTTGAAACCCGCATTGGATGAAGGCGAGCGCTTCGCTACGGGTACGGTCGTGCGATCTTTCGGAATCAAAGAGGCGATCCGACGAGCGGCGCAGGCGATTGAATGGTCAACGCCCAAACCATCGCAGACCGGAACGAAACGCCGCGGCAAAGGCATCGCCGCTGGCGTGAAAGCGGTGCTGACGCCGTCCATTTCGGGTGCGATCGTCATTCTCAACGCCGATGGCACGGCTAACGTGCTCAGCAGCACCGTGGAGATGGGGCAGGGATCCGAGACGACGATGGGACAGATCGTCGCCGAGGAATTGAGCATTGCACCTGAGCGCGTCCACATCGTTCAGCCCGATACTGACGTGACCCCGTATGACACGATCACCGCCGGAAGCCGTTCGACTTATCACATGGGCAATGCCGTGCGCATGGCTGCAGGAAAAATAAAGATGGAACTCTGCGAGGTGGTTGCCTCGAAGCTCGAAGTCGGTCCTGACGATTTGCTCCTGCGCAACGGACGAGTTGTCGTGCGTGGTATGGAAGAGCGCGGCATGGCGATCGGTGAAATATTTCTGGCGAAATTTGGTAGTCTCGGCACGACACTCGCCGCCGAGGCTGTCTGCCAGCCGATGGCGGCGCACATGGATCCGGAAACGGGTCAGTCGGAAAAATGTACTGAGTACTGGTTTCCTTCGGCGACTGCCGCGGAAGTCGAAGTTGATACAGAAACCGGCCACGTGAAAGTGTTGCAACTTATCAGCGTCGGCGACACCGGCACGGCGATCAATCCGCGTCACTGCGAGCAGCAGCTGGTCGGCGCTGCGGTAATGCATCTTGGCTTGACGATGTTCGAGGAAATGATTTTCGAAGAAGGTCAACTCGTTAATGGTTCGCTGCTCGACTACCAAGTCGCCTCGATCAAAGACATGCCGGACTCGGTTCGATCGATCGTCGTCCAGGTGCCGCACGACGATGGGCCGTTCGGCGCAAAGGGAGTGGGTGAGACGGGTGCTTTAACCATCGCGCCGGCACTTGCCAACGCGATTCACGACGCCGTCGGCGTGCGCATTCGGGATCTGCCGATCACTCCAGAAAAAGTGTTGCGGGCGTTGATGGAAACAAAGTGAGAGATAGGGAGTCGGGATTTACACAATCACTAGCGATTTTTGGCGAGTAACCGGGTCAGAACGTAAATTTACGGTCTTTTCGACCCGCCTTTTCTCATCGCGTCCATGTTGAGGTTCGGCATACCGGGCATCACGATATCGCCTGGTTTCTGTCCGGATTTGCACGGACCTAGCCATTTCGCTTCTATCACTGACGACGCCTCTTTCATTCCGCCCACCGGTGGCTCATAAGTGCTCTTTATGTCGGCTTTGTAGGCGGAGTCGAAGTTGCCGGTGAAAATTGCGCGGGTTTTCGCCGTGCTGTTTTCGAGTTTGCACACGGATTCGGCGACGATCTTGTCGCCTTCTTTGTGCATCTTGTTTTTGCTGCACTGCGTTTTCTGATTTTCGCCCATCTCTTTTTTCATCAGGTCATCGGTTTTCTCGTCGATACACTGCTGGATTGCATGATCGGCTTTTACCTGCGCACTTGAGATCTTTAGTTCCCAGAGGCCGGATTTGCGCTTGGGTGGATCGAATGACGCGGCGGCAGCGGTACTAGCAAGAAACATTGCGACGATCAGTCCAAGATATCGCATGGCGATCTCCTAAAAATATTTTCGCCTTAAGCTGAGAGAGTTTTAAATCGCGGCCGGTGAATCGAGCTCGAAGCCGAGGTCCGAGATCATTTGATGGGCGTCAGAGGCTTCTTGTCCCGGCGTGGTCAGGTAGCCGTTGACGAAAATCGAATTCGCCGGATAGAGCGCCATCGGTTGCAGCGAGCGCAAGTTAATCTCCCTGCCGCCGGCGACGCGGATTTCTTTGCTCGGGTTGACGAAGCGAAAAAGGCAAAGCGTTTTGAGGCAACGCTGCGGCGTGAGATTTTTCTTGTCCTCGAATGGAGTTTTTGGGATCGCCGCTAAAAAGTTGATCGGGATCGAATCGATGTCCATGGCGCGCAGCGACAACGCCAGGTCGATGATGTCCTCGTCGCTCTCGCCCATGCCAATGATGCCGCCGGAGCAGGTGCTGACGCCGGCCTGCTTGACGTTTTCGATCGTCGCCACACGATCGTCGTAGGTGTGCGTCGTGACAATTTCCGGATGGCGCGCGCGGCTCGTATTAAGATTATGGTTGACGCGGCCGACGCCGACGTCTTTGAGCCGGCGGATTTTTTCTTCGTTCATCAAGCCGAGGGAGCAGCAAATATTCATGCCGGTTTGAGCGCGGATCTCGCGCACGGCTTCAGCGATGTCGTCGATTTCCTTATTCGTCGGGCCGCGGCCGCTGTTGACGATACAGAACCGCACTGCGCCGGCGGCTTTGGCTTGCTTCGCACGTTCGACGAGTTTTTCTTTGGACATGAAGGGATAACGGTCGATGGGTGCTTTGGAAACCGAGGATTGAGAGCAGTAGTGGCAATCTTCGGGACAAAGGCCGCTCTTGGCGTTCTGCAACACGTGTATTTGCACGCGCTTACCGTAATAGTGGCGGCGCACTTTAAATGCCGCGCTCACCAACTCCGGTAACTCCTCGTCCGTCGCGTCCAATACCGCTTTTAATTCATCTCTTTCGGGAATAATTCCTTGGAGCGCTTTGTCGGCCAACTGGTGAAAATCCATTCCTACCTCCGAAGTCAGACCGTTTTTAGCATGCGCTGTCAGGGCTTGCAAATATCGCTTCGCGAACGTGGAATTTTCCCCACGCGTACAAGAAGGCGGCTAAGACGAAATGGAAAAAGATCGGTATCGTGCCGCCGAACCAGCGCATTTCCGGGCGCAAGATCATGGTTATAATGTAGCGCAGCAGCATGCTGCCCGCATAAATCGCGCTGAAGCTGACGAGAAAACCCGCCAAACGCGTTCGCGTCTGCGCAAAAAACCCTTTGCCGCGCCAGACGTCGGAGACGATCTTGACCATGGCGATTAACATGACCACCTGAATCGCCAGCAGAGTGGGATAGGCAATAAGACCGGATGCCCACTGCTCAACAGAAGGTAGCCAGCTGACCGAAAAAAACACGACAAGAGCTTGGCCCAAGACGCGAAAAAAAAATAGCAGAGTGAGAAACGCGAGAACGGAGCCGTGCGCGCTCGGAATCGATGCGGCTTTCACGGCAGCAATTCACTGGCCGTCCTCACGACAAATTGGATTTCGCTCGCCTCCTCAGGAATAGAGCTCAGAAGTTGGGCTTTGAGTTGCACGTCGCGCGTCCCGGGCTGGAGAGCGGCATTGGCTTTGCGCTGGAAACAGCCCGATTTCATCACACATAGTACCGGCGCGCCGAGCCGCCGCGACTCGCGTTTCTCGGCATATTCAATATTGAGCGCGCGCAGGGACGCGTCCAGTTCCTGCAGCAATTGAATGAGACGTTCTTGAGCTGGCATGACACCGTCCAATTCCACGAAGAAAGTGTAAAGAGATTTTTCTATATCGGCACAGGCGCGAAAATGTTGAACCGCGATGCCCGCGGCGCTCTGTGCTTGCGCCATAGCCTGGATCACTTGGTTGACGTGGAGCTTCTCGCCGGTGATGTTGGTGACGTCGCGTCCTTTGCGGACGAATTCGATGAGCGGCGTTCGATTGAAAAAGCCGGCGATGCGAACGATGTCGTTGATGTCGTAGCGGTAAAGCCCGGCGGGTGTGGTGAGAACGAGATAGTAACTCGCTCCTTCCTCGAGCTCAGAACAGGTAAGGATCGTAGGCGCCGAGCTGCCAATTTCCGATTCGGGAATGAACTCATAGAAATTTTCATCGATAGCAAGAATCCCGGCCGATCCTTCGTCGGAGATCGGCAGCGTCATCTGCGCCTCGCTCGCCATATAGCCGAGATCGCGCACCGGCGTCGCCTTGCCGAACCAGCGGGCGAATTCTCTCAGTCGAACGCCGACGGTACCGCCCTTCCAACAACCGATCAGTTGCAGTCGCGGCCAATATTCTCTTGGGCGGAGCGACCCGTCGCTCTTGATTAAAGATTCGAGTCTCCTCGCGCGCGCCGGGTTTTTCCTGAGACGGCCCGCGAGCGCCGTGCGCATTTCGGGTTGGAGATTGCACCGTGCCGTGATGGTGCCGTCGCAAATGTCCTTGATAATCTCGTGTTTATTTTGATTGACACTTTCAACCAGCTTGAGAATCGTGCTCGGATTGGGCGTGCCGAAAAACGTGATGTCATGTTCCAGCGCCAAGCGCATGGTGAGATAATACTTGGCTTCGAAGTCCCTCACTTCAGCGATCTCGTAGGGTGTCGCATAAGCATTCTGAATCCAGCTCGGACTGCTCTGATAGATTAATCCGGAAGCCGCCCCGAAAGGGATGCCGCCCGTCGTGCGGCCCTCGACGGCGGGACTCACGAGGCCGAGTAGCTTGCCGCTAAAAAGATCGGGATGATCCACGAGCGCGCGGTAATACCAAAATCTGGTGAGTTGGCGATGATTCCGGCGACTGGTCTCGGTCACGGGAATCAATTTGGGTTCGCCCGTGCTGCCGCTGGTCATGGTGAACATCAAAACCGGCTTTACTGTCAACGCATTCGCCTCGCCGTTTTGCGCGCAGTCGATGTACGGACGCAGACGCTCGTAGTCGCCGACGGGGACTTGCATGCGATAATCGCTGAGAGCACGAACCGCGTCGAACCGGTGATCGCGGCCGAAGCGCGTGGCACGATTCCGTTTGACGAGATCGAGCAGCAGGTGATTTTGGCATTCTTGCGGCTTGGCAGTCAGATTCTGCCAGCGCGTCCACTGGCGGCGCGTAAAAAATCCGGCGGCTCTTAGAAGGATGCCCATTTCGCTCTATCGGCGCACGTCATGTTTGGCGGTTGCGAGGCGCTCCAACACGTCTTCCCTGACCGTGACGCTGAGGCCGCGTGTTTTCAGGAGCGGCGCGCGCCCGCCGAAACCGAAAGCGACGTTCTCGAACGTGACATCTTCGGCGAGGAGCCAAGTGCCGAAGGAGCCTTCGGCGAATTCGAGCGCCGGCAAATACGCCGCAAGGGTCCGGCCTGCGGCCGAGAGGATACCGGTTTCGCCCACTTGCGCGCCGACTTGGATCTTGATGCCCGCTTCATGCGCGAGCTTGGCGATGGCCAAGCTGCCGGCGATACCGGCATTTTTCGAGAGGCGAATATTGAAGTAATCGCAGGCGCCAAGCTCAATGAGCCGGCGCGCCTGGTCGATGGTGACGAGGGATTCGTCGGCCATGACGGGGACTCTGCTCTCAGCGCGCACGCGCTTCATTCCTTCGATATCATCGGCGGGCACCGGCTGCTCGATCACTGACAATTTGAATCTGGCGAGTTGCCGTAATTGCTCGATTGCTTCGTCAGTGCTCCATGCGCCGTTGGCATCCGCGCGGAGGTCGACTTCGTCGCCGACCGCTTTTCGCACGGTGTCGAGTCGTGCCGTGTCGTCGTCGGTGCCGACTTTTACTTTTATCTGGCGTACTCCAAACCGCGTCATCCGTTTGGCCAGAGCAGCGGCGTCCTTCGGCTCGTCAGCAGAGATCACGCCGCTATAGACGACTTCAAAACGCGCGGGAGGAAGCAAATCCGCCAGCGCGCAATGATCGGCGCGCAGGCTCCAATCGAGCAGCGCCAATTCGACGGCGCAAAACGCTGCATTCCAGGCAACGACCGACGCTGCACCCTTATCGCTGCGTGTCCAGTCCGGCATTAGGGTTGGAAGCTGTTCAAAAATTTCCCATCCAGGCGCAAAAGTGCGACCCAAAATTTTTGGTGCTAGATGCTCGCGAATGCGCGCGACCATGGTTTCCGTGGTTTCGCCGGTAACGTAGGAGCGGGGCAAGCTCTCGCCAAAGCCGGTGCTACCGTCGCTGCCGATGACTTTGACAATCACCGCGTCACTTTCTTCGCGGTTCTGGAGCGCGTGGCGGAAAGCCTGGTGGAACGGGATGCGCAGCTGGTAGATGGTTACGGATTCGATGCGTCGGGCTTTCAGCGGGGCTATTTTAGTTCGCGTTCGTTGTTTCGAGATCGGCGGAAAATAATGACGCACGAAAAGATTATCGCCAAGGGTTAAACCGGCGATGTGGTCAAATAAGGAGTCAGAAATTTCGTGAAAGTCCGAATAGTCTTGGATTACGGTCACGCCTTCCTCGGCGTGCCGGATATCGACTTCTGAGTGAAGCTCAAACCAGTGCAACGCAGGTTTTGGCATTGAATAGAAATTCGTTAGGGCTCCGGCGATCTCGCTCGAACAGCGGGACAGCATGAACTCGAAGCTCATGGTTTCGAGCAGAACGGACAAGCAAAGCTCGCGCAAGGTCGCGACCGGCACCCGGGTGGAGCAGAAGATTGCGACCCGTCTCCGCGCGTCGGCGACCAGTTCGTTAATCTCACCGTCAGCGAATCCCACGCCGCGCGCCAATTCCAACAGCAGCGCTGAGTGCGGCTTCTCGTTCTCCGAACGGCCCATTTCTTCCATGAGATTTTCTTTTAATAACCCAGCGGCGCTTGACGGCAGAGCGGCAAAGCAGAGAGCCACGATGTGAGAAGAGAGATAGTGCGTACGAAAAACGTTACGGATAAACTCGTGGGCGGCGTCAGTCGAAGCGTTTCCCGCTATGAGCTCGCGGTATTCAGGAGATTCCTTAAATTCGCCCGTTGCATTCTCTAAGTGCTTGAGGATTTGTTCCACGGCGACCATTACCACCTCCGATGAATGATTGAAAACAAATACGGCAAATATACGGACTCAAGAAGATGCGTGGCCTCTTTCCAGTGCCAGTGCCTTTACTCTTTTAAGATCGGCTTTGCCCGACCCGAGCACCGGAATCGAGTCGATCTGATGAAGATTTTCCCGCTTGGGGATCCAGAGCTTGGGTAACTCCGTTCGATTGAGTTTTATCCACAATTCATCTCGGCTGATGCCGTTCTGCGTGTAGAAGGCAATCAGTTTCTCGCCGCGCTGGGCGTCGGGAAGCGCCGTGACGACAGCGGCGGCGTTGCCAAGCACTTCATTGATCACTTCTTCGACTTTCATATGCGGCACCATCTCGCCGCCGATCTTGCTGAAACGTGACACCCGGTCGGTGATGCGAATGAAGCCGTCTTCGTCGATCGCTGCAACATCGCCGGTGATATACCAGCCGCGGCGCATCACGTGAGCGGTGAGGTTGGGCTGGTCGAGATAGCCGAGCATGACATTCGGACCTTTGATCAATAGAAGGCCTTCTTTGTCTGGGCCGAGTGGCTGCTCTGTATCTGGGTCGACGATCTTTGCGGCAACACCCGGAATGGGATGACCTACCGTGCCGGGTTTGTGACTAATCTGTTTTTCCTTGCCGTCGACGACGTCCGGCGTATTGACGGCAACCACCGGAGACAGCTCGGTACAGCCGTAACCTTCGAGGATCGTCAGGCCGAATTTGTCCGCAAAGCCCTGGGCAATCTGTTCGCGCAGTTTTTCGGCGCCCGCTATGAGATAGCGCAAGCTGGCAAATTCTTCCTTGGTACACCGGCGCCAATAGCTGACATAAAAAGTCGGCGTGCTGATCAGCAGTGTGGCTTTATACTTTTGCACCGTTTCGCCTATCGTTTTGGCGTCGGTGGGATTGGGATGGTAGACCGCGCCAAACCTTTCCAACAGGGGCAGCCAAAGCGTCGCGGTGAAACCGAATGAGTGAAAAAGCGGTAGGACTCCCATGATGCGGTCGCTCGGCGTGAAATGGATGACCTGAGCGATGCCCTCGACGTTCGACAGGATGTTATGGTGCGACAGCTTCACGCCTTTGGGTGTGCCGGTGCTGCCGCTGGAAAAGATCACTGTCGCGAGATCGTCGGGTCGTTGCTGTTTGGCGTAACGACGGTCCAACCAGCTTGCGGGTGCGAGAAAGGCCTTTAGCCCAGTGGCGAATTTTTGCAAGCCGGTGAACGTTGTGCGAATGTCTTCGACAAAAACCATCCCTTCCATCTCGTCGATATTCGCTTTCGATAGGAACGCACGAGATGTAACGATGGTTTTAATCTGGCATTGCGCGATCGCCGTGGCCATCGCCTCGGCACCTGAGGTAAAATTCAAATTCACCGGCACTTTTTCAGCCAAGAGTATGGCGACGTTGGCCAGCGAGCCGCCCACCGAGGACGGCAAAATAACCCCGATCATCGCCTGAGCCGGGCAATGGTTTTTTACCCAGCCGGCGAACATGAGGCTGCCGATCAGCATTTTGCCATAAGTCAATTCCATCCCGGTGGTATCGGCCATGCAGAAGGAAAACCAGTTTCGCTTCGCGATCCGGATGAACTTGGCGTGGAGGAGGTCAGCGGTGCTTTCGCGGCAGTCGATCGCGTTGCTTTCGAGCTCAAGGACGGCGTTGCGGACCTCATGCACACTCGCATTGGAGGGAAGCGGCGATCCAAAAGAGATCGTCACGGGGTAGGAAAACCTTTTCGGCCACTTCCAGAAAAATCGCCCGTCTTTAAAGCTAAAAATGCTGCCCCAGAGTTGATCGAGATGAACCGGTATGATCGGGACGTTGGTTCCTTGGACAATTCTTTCGAAGCCGCGTTTGAACGGGAGCAAATGGCCGACGCGGGTAATTGCGCCTTCGGCAAAGATGCAGACGACGTGGCCGTTGTCCAACTCATTGCGCGCGTGCTTAAGCGATTGGACAATATCGCGCCGGTTGGTTACTGAGACGGGAATCGAGCGCATGAGACGAAAAAACCAATGCAACCATTTGAGATCGTAGTAGTCGCGGTGCAACATGAAACGCACGAAACGTGGCAGTGCGCCGCCGATCATCAGCGCGTCGACAAAAGACACATGGTTGGACACCAGCAATGCAGGACCGCGAAGCGGCAGGTTCTCCGCGCCAAGGATCTTGATCCGATAAACCGTGTGAGTGACCAACCAGAGAATGAAACGGACAAAATAGTCAGGCAGGAAATAGAGGATCGCCACCGTGCCGCCCAAAGTGACCACACCGGTCAACAATATGATCGTATCGGGCGAGAAGCCGAGATGCGTCTTCAGAATCCAGTGAACCGCCGCAGCAAGAAAAATGCCGATGGTGTTCATAAAATTATTGGTCGCGATAAGCTGGCCTTTTTCCTCTTTGCCGCTTCTTTGCTGCAAAAGCGCGTTCAGCGGCACCGCGAACAAGCCGGCGGAAAGCCCCAACAGGACAAGGGAAGCGCAAGTGCGCGGATAGGAAGGAGCGGAAAGCGCGACCAAGCCGAGACAAATCCCCATGGCAACAGAACCGAGCGGCACCAAGCCCAGTTCAATATGATCGCCAGACAGACGACCGGCCGCGAGACTGCCCAGGCCGATGCCCACCGCCAAGAACGTTCCAAGCAGCCCGATGTGAAATTCGTCCAAATGCAACAATTCTTTGCCGAAGAAAAGAATGTTGATCTGAACGAGCGCCCCGAGGAACCAGAAATACGAAATTCCGATCACGGTAAGCCAGAGCGGTCGCTCGGTTCGCAAACGACGCAGACCGTCGATGACTTCGCCAAAGGGATTGAGAAGTAAGAGTTTCGCGGCGCCGGACGCGGGAACGCGCGTGATGCGCAAACTCGTCAGGGTGCCGAGAGCAGCGATGCCGATCATCAAGACGCCGATCAGCGGCAGGTTGTGCTTCCACAGTGCGAAGATCGCGCCACCCACCGAGGTGCCGAGAATGATCGCCATGAAAGTGCTCATTTCCAAGAGCCCGTTACCCCGCGACAGATCTTTCTCGGGCAGCATCTCGGGTAAGATGCCGTACTTCGCCGGACTGAAAAAAGCGGCATGGAGTCCCATGAGAAAGACGACGGCGAGCATCGACTCGATATGGCCGGTCACGAAGGCGCCGAGAGCGAAGAGCATGATGAAAATTTCAAAGATCTTCACCGTGACGAGAATGGTTCGCTTGCTGTAAACGTCAGCGAAATGGCCAGCGTAGCCTGAGAACAGCGCGGCGGGCAAAATGAAGAGAAACGCGATCAGCTCGACGTATCCGCTGGCACGGCTGGCGGCAAAATCCAGCGCGACGAACGAAACTACGATTTTCAAAAAGTTATCGTTGAATGCGCCGAGGAATTGGGTGCAGAAAAAAGCAAAAAATCCCGGCTGCCTAAGCGTGTCGCTGTATTTGCCGTCGGTCATTTGGTCCTCAGATTACTAGCGTCTAATTTCTTCGGCAAGTTCAAAACTCAAAAAACAAACTCTGGCCCATATCACTGGGACGCAGCCGTTGCAGCGAATTCAATACACACGAATATAATAATAAACAATCTCAACCTCCGGATCACCGGTTCACGCATACCGTTGCACGTTGTTAAACGACCGACCATAATTGCCATTATGGAAATGAGCCAGTTAAAAGTACCTTCATGGACGCGTCATGCGGGTCTGTTGCACGGCTTCATGGGCCGGCGCGGTGGCAAGAGTATCGGGCCTTACGCCGGGCTGAATGTATCTTACCGCGTCGGCGACGATCCGAAGATCGTCAGTCAAAACGTTTGCGATATGAAGCTTGCCGTCGGCATTCACGACGGCCGAATCGTGACCATGCGCCAAGTGCACGGTGATCACCTCGTCGAGATCCAAGACAGGACCCTCAAAGAGGCGGGCGACGCGGATGGAATGATCACGAGCGAGCGAGATATTTATCTCGGAGTGTTAACCGCCGATTGCGTGCCGATTCTCTTCGTTGCGCCGAAGCGGAAGTTGGTTGCTGCCGTGCACGCCGGCTGGCGCGGCACCTTGGTGGGGATCGCAGCCAAGACGGTGCGCTTATTCAAGAGTCGATATGATCTTGAAGCGCACGATTTGGAGGTTGCGCTCGGTCCGTCTATCGGGCCTTGTTGTTACGAAGTGAAAGAGGATGTGACGGTTCCGCTGATGAAAACGTGGGGAAGATTGACTACGCCGAGCATCCACGTCAGACAAGGAAAATCGTTTGTCAACCTGCGCCGGCTTAATCGAGACATTCTCCGTGCGTCCGGCGTCCCCGGAAACCAACTCTTTCAAGTTGGCCCTTGCACCAGCTGCGCCACAGATGATTTTTTCTCCTACCGGCGCGAGCGCAGTGAGACCGGCCGGCAGATTAGCTTTATCGGCTGGTTACCTTAGTATCCCCAACCCTCCAAGCGACTCATCTGGGCTCTTTAGCCACTCTTTCATTATTTGCGCGGTTGTACTATGAAGCGACCTTGAGTTGAGCAGGTTTAACCGGAGATAATTTAGCGGAGTGTTTCCCATGACCCTAAGCCGCAGAAATTTTTTAATGAAACTTTCCGTTGGCATCGCCGCATGGCCGCTTGCGCGTGGTCTCAGTTGGGCTCAAACCAAGGGCAAGCTCGGCTACATGAAGATCGTCGACAACGCGGCGATGTTTATGGCGATGGAAAAAGGTTTTTTCAAGGCTGAAGGGCTGGAGATCGAGCCCGTGCCGATGGCCGGCGGAGCGGTGATCGTACAGGGGGTGACGTCCGGCGACCTGCAGTTTGGTTGGACGAATGTGATTTCGCTTTATCAAGCCGTCGTTGAAGGATTCGATTTTAAGCTGATCGCCGGCGGCGCGACCAATGTCAAGGGTAGCAACGAGACGCACGCCATCGAGGTCTTGAAAGACTCTCCGATTAAACACCCGAAGGACCTTGAAGGTAAGACCGTCGCGGTCAACACGCTCAATAATATCGTTCATTTGATGGCGATGGCTTGGGTCGACAAGAACGGTGGCAGATCGAGCAAAATCAAATTCGTCGAGATTCCGTTTCCGCAAATGGAGCCTGCGCTGGTTGCCGGCAAGGTCGACGCGATCAGCGTGCAAGAACCCTTTGCTGCCGCGGCGGCGCGCAAGCCGGAGATCCGTGTGCTGTCGAATCCATGGGGCGATGTCGTGCCGAAGTTTTTGATCGCGAGCTGGTTCGCGTCGGATAAATGGATTCAAAAAAATAAAACGACGGCGCAGGCGTTCGTGGGCGCGATCAATCGCGGCATCGATGCCGTCCATGCGGACAAAGAAGGCGCGCGCAGCGCGATGATCAAGTGGTCGGGTTTGAGTCCGGATATGGTCGGTAAGATTGGTTATCCGCTGTTTGAAAAGGCCGTATCGGAAAAGGATGTCCAGGTCACCATCGATTTAACGCTAAAGTACAAATTGATTTCCCGAGCCATTAAAGCCCGAGACGTGATCAGCGACATCGCGCCGAAGGCGTGAGAAAAACCGGGACGATGAATGTCGGAGTGATGCGTTCCTAATCCAATACTCCATTAATCCATCATTCCAATAATCCATTCCAACGCTCCACTTATCTTCTCTCGTGGCCATCCTCGAAGTCCAAAGTTTATCAAAGAGCTACCGCCAAGTCGGCGGCGAAACCACGATCGCTATCGGCGATATTTCTTGCCAGGTGGAGGCGGGAGAATTTGTTTCGTTCGTCGGGCCTTCGGGTTGCGGCAAAACGACGCTGCTCATGTCGATCGCCGGGCTTTTGGCGCCCAGCGCCGGCCGCGTGATCGTGAACGGCAAGGATGTCACGGGTCCGCCGCCGAATTTGGTGCTGCTCTTCCAGGAGTACAACAAGTCGCTGTTCGCCTGGCGTACGGTTCTCGGCAACGTGTGCTTTGGGCTGGAGGCGCGCGGCAATCATGCCGCCGACGCGCGCACTAAAGCGCAATCGCTAATCGAGCTCGTCGGCCTCGGCGGATTCGAAAATCATTATCCCTGGGAGCTTTCCGGCGGCATGCAGCAGCGCGTGGCGATCGCCCGCGCGCTCGCCTATCAGCCGGAAGTGTTGTTGATGGATGAGCCGTTCGGCTCCCTCGACGCGCTGACCCGGTTGGAGCTCGAAGACTCATTGCTGGCGCTGTGGGCGGAGCTCAAAACGACGATCGTCTTCATCACTCACGATATCGAAGAGGCGATTTATCTGTCGAGCCGCATCTGGGTGTTGAGCCGGCGCCCCTGTGAGATCATCGATGAAATCAAAATCACCTTCCCCCGGCCGCGCCATCAGGTGAGCACCCGCGCCGAAGCGCGCTTTATGGAAATCAGAAACGATATCTACCGCAAGATTCGCAATTGATCGCGCCGTGCACGAGCTAAAAAACATCAATTGGTCAGGTTGGCTGAGCTTCGGCTTGCTGCTGCTCTTGTGGGAATTGGGTTCGCGCGCGGCGCCCAAGTTTCAACTTTATCTCCCGCCGGCGAGCCGCGTGCTCGCGGCGCTCGCTCATTTGGCACAATCCGGGTCGATGCTGAATCATTTCGTCGTCACGGTCGGCCGATTCTTGGAAGGGTACATTTTGTCGGCTGCGATTGGCGTCACCCTAGGGATCGTGCTTGGCTATTTTCGCTTTATTCACGCTCTGGTCGAGTCACTGATCGAACTGCTCCGGCCCATGCCGTCGGTGGCGATCATTCCTGTCGCCATATTGGCGCTCGGCATCGGCGATTCGATGATCGTGGCGGTCACTGTCTACGCGGCCGTCTGGCCGATCCTGATCAACACCATCGACGGCGTGCGACATATCGAAGACGTGCTGATTCAGACCGGCCGGACCTTCGGTCTTAACCGGCGCAAAATTCTGCGCCACGTCGTCTTGCCCGCCGCTTCACCGTACATCGTTACCGGTCTGCGCATCGGCCTTTCGATTGCGCTGATTCTCGTCACCACGGCCGAAATGGTGGCCGGCAGCAAGGGTTTAGGATTTTTTATCCTGGACGAGGAACGCTCAATGAACAGCGCCAATATGTACGCTGGCATTTTGCTCGTCGCAGTGCTCGGCTACGCGCTCAATCGGCTATTTCTTGCTTTAGAAGCAAAGGCAATGAAGTGGCGCCATGGCATGATGGCGCGGCAAGCGGCTTGAGATGCGCAGGACGAAACTCCACGGTGTTTTGTTTCTCGCCGGTGTACTGCTCAGCTGGGAGCTTGTCGCGCGAGCGGATTTGATTAATCCGCTCGTGGTGCCGCCGCTCAGCCGGATTGTCGGGATCTTTTGGGAGTTGACGGCGTCGGGCCAGATCCCCATGCAGATTTTATCCAGCATGCGGCGCGCGGCGGCGGGGTACTTTCTCGCCGCGGCGATTTTTATCCCGCTGGGGATCGTCATGGGATTGTATCGACCAGTCTACCGCTTGTTGGAAGTCGTCATTGAAATGCTGCGCCCGGTGCCGCCGCCGGTTGTGATTCCGGCGGCGATGCTCTTCTTTGGCTTGGAAGACGGAATGAAGGTCTTCGTGATCTTTTTTTCCTGCGCTTGGCCGATTCTGCTCAACACCATAGACGGCGTGCGCAATCTGGATTGGGTTTTACTGAATACCGCGAGGACCTTCGGTTTATCCCGCGCCAAGACGATCCGGCAAATCATCCTCCCCGCCGCTTCGCCGCAGATTATGACCGGCCTGCGCGTGAGCTTGCCGATTATGCTCATTTTGGTCGTGATTTCAGAGATGGTCGGCAGCACCGACGGCATCGGCTATTTTATTCTCGATTCACAGAGAAGATTTAAAGTCGCGCAGATGTATGCGGGAATGTTGGCTCTAGCGATTCTTGGTTATGCGCTCAATCAGCTCTTCAATTTCCTGCACCGCGCGCTTTTGTCTTGGCACTGGGGGATGATGAGAAGAAAGGATGAAGGATGAAGGCGGAAGGATGAAAAAAGTTCATTCTTTATCCTTCCGCCTTCTGCCTTTCTCGTCAGACGAGATGAATCCCGCCGCCCGATGGCGGCGTCGGCTGATTTTTGCCAGGGAGCCATTCCACTTCTTTGCGCGGGCTGTTGCCTCCGACGTTGAATTTCGCGCGTCCCATATTCTCGAACTCGATTTCGATCGTGTCGCCGGGATTCAACGGCATCAATCCTTCGTGGAAAGTTCCCGTCGCAACGACGTCGCCCGGACTGAGCCGAAGAAACTTTGTCAGCCAAGCGATCTGGTTGGGTATCTTATGCGCCATGGCGCTAGTATTGTAATTTTGCCGCGGCTGGCCGCTGTTCCAGGATTTCACGACGACGTTGTGCGGATCGGGGATTTCGTCTTTGGTGATGATCCATGGCCCGCAGCAGCCGTGGGAGCCTTGGCCCTTGCCGATAAACTGCGTGCGCCGCACAAGACCGCGCGTCGAGATATCGAAGACCGGTACATAGCCGAAAACATAATCGAGCGCTTTGTTCGCGGGAACGTTCTCCGCGGTCTTACCCATGACAAAGGCAAACTCGGCTTCGGGCTGATAAACGACGCAAGCCGGAATGTCGCGCAGCTCGACACTCTCGCCGGGTCCCACCAGATCCGGTGACTTGTAGAAATATTCGTTGGGAAAATTATCCGCGGTACGGCCGGGACGATCGATGTAATTGCTGAACGCCGCGAGAAATTTCCCGGGGCGAGCGAGGGGCGAGTGGATCTGCACGCTGTCCACCGGGACGCCGCTCTGCTCGGCCATAATCTTTTCAAAACGGCGCCGGTATTTGCGCCAGCCCTCGATGATTTCTTCCATCACTCGCTGCGGCCCCTTGGCCTTGCGCGCGCTCACGCTGTCGCTCACGTCGACGACCCTATTGCCGTCTTTGATGACGCCGATTCTATCATCGTTGAATCTTAAGATTTTCAATGTTCTCTCCTCTCGACGTGAATTTCGGCCTATAATTGCGATAATGGGGAAAGTTGTCAAATCAAATTCCACGGCGCGGAATTCGCGCGGTTAACCTTTTCAAAGCGGGCAGTTTGTTATACTCCGATATCAGGAGGACGCCATGCTACTGATCAACAACCAGGAAGTCGAGAAGCTCTTCACGATGAAAGATTGTCTCGAGGCGTTGGAAGACGGCTACGACGATTTGCTCAAAGGGGACGCGGTTTTTCGACCGCGTTTGGATTTGTGGATGCCGTGTGATCGGCCGGACGGCTACTATCGCTGGGGCACGATGGAAGGAGCGAGCCGCAAGATCGGCGTCTTCGCCATTCGCATGAAATCCGACGTCGTCTATTGGCCGAACGGCGAGACCGAAGAGAAGTACTGCGTGCAGCCGGGCACCTGGTGCGGCTTGGTGATGGTCTTCAGCGTGCGCAACGGCGAGCCTTTGGCGATTATCAACGATGGACTGATCCAGCATATGCGTGTCGGCGGCTGCGCTGGCTTAGGCGCGAAATATCTGTCTCGCCAAGACGCTTGCGATGTCGGCATCTTCGGCTCCGGCGGCATGGCGCGCAGTTATTTGGAAGCGTTCTACGAAGTGCGCAAGCTGCGGCGCGCGAAAGTCTATAGCCCGACCCAGACGAATCGCGAACGGTTTGCCAGAGAGATGACGGGCAAACTAGACATTGAGGTCGTCGCCGTCGACACCCCGGAAAAAGTTGTGCGCGATGCGGATATCGTGGCGACCTGCACGGATTCTACGCAGACGGTTTTCGACGACCCGGAGTGGCTAAAGGAGGGTGCGCATATCACTTCCGTGCGCGCTTGCGAGATCGGACCCCGGGTGATCAAGAAATGCGACCTTTCGGTCAAGCTGGGCAAGAATACGATTGAGGCGATGGACGAGGGAATGATTCGTTTGCACGGCAACGTCGGCTACATTGCCGGGCAGCCTGAGGAACGAGCGCGCATTCCAAATCCGACCGTCGATAACTATAAAGGAGACTACTTTAAATACTTCATGGACGTGCGAGCGGGAAAAGTTCCAGGGAGGATGAACGACCAGCAGGTGACGTATTTCATCAATGCCGGTACTCAAGGACTGCAGTTCGCCGCCTGCGCCGGAAAAATTGTTGAGCTGGCAAAACAAAAAAAACTCGGTCGCGAGCTGCCGACCGAGTGGTTTTTACAAGATATCAGAGACTAACTCGTTTCGGGGTTTGTGTCTCGGGTTTTGAATTGTCCGGTAAAACGCTGGACTCGGAATTCGGCGAAACCTAGTAGCCTAAATCCTCGATCTCCTCTTCATCCATGCCGAAGTAGTGAGCGATTTCATGCAGCACCGTCAGGCGGATTTCTTCGCGCAACTCGTCGGGATCGGGAAAGTCTTCGAGCAGCGGCTCGGCAAAGATGGTAATCTTGTCGGGTAGCAATGGCAGGTCGAGGCTCGATCGGTCGGGAAGCGGGACGCCTTGATAAATCCCGTAGAGCGCATCGTGACTCGGATCAAGCCCTTCGGCCCGCAGGAGAGTGATGGAAGGGCGTTTCTCGACGACGAATTCGACGTTGCGCAGCTGCTCGCGAAATCGGCGCGGCAGCCGATCGACGATTCGGCCGACTTCTTTTCTGATGTCCTGGTAATCCAACGCTCGCAAGTTTCTCGCAAATGTTTTCTCGCTTCAAGCTTCTTGGCTGTTTTTGCTCTTCAGCTTTTTTAGGACTCGTTCTTTCCAGCTGTGCGCTGCCGCCGGCGCCCGTTGTGACCCAGGGCGGATCTGTGCCGGCCGTCTTCAGCGACGGTTTCGATCAGGATTCCTTGCGCATGGCCATACAATACAGTATCGGTTACCTGCAAAAGTTGCCCCAGGATCGCGTTGTCGGCGAGCAGCCGCGCCGGTTTACCGCAAAGGAGATTTTAGATTCGCTGACGGTTTTCGAAAAGCTGCTCGATCAATGGCCGTGCAAGGAGTGTTTTGCGCGTGAAGTCAACGCGCGCTTCGAGCTCGTGCCGTCGAGCGCGGATCCGGAGCTGTCGCAGGTTTTATTCACCGGATATTACCAGCCAGTGATCGACGGCAGTCTCGTGCCGACGGAAAAATTCCGTTATCCGATTTACGCCAAGCCGGCGGATCTCATCAACGCCGAAAAAGTGACCCTCGTGCCGCAACTGAGCGTCGAAAGGATCGTCGGCCGAGCCGAGGGAGAGCAATTTCTGCCCTATTACACGCGCCGGCAGATTGACGACGAGGGTGCGCTCCGCGGGCGCGGTCTTGAAATCGCGTGGGTTGCAGATCCGATTGACCTATTTTTTCTCCATATCCAAGGCTCCGGCATTATTCGCTTGTCTGACGGTACGCCGTTGAGCGTCGGCTACGCCGCACAAAATGGCCGGCCGTATCGCAGCATTGGCCGACGGCTCATCGACGACGGCAAGGTCGCCAAGGAAGAGATGTCAATGCACTGGCTGCGTCGTTATTTGGACGATCATCCTCAAGCGCAGAGCGAGATCTTCGCTTACAACGAAAGCTACGTTTTTTTTCGCGTGAATCCGGCGGGAGCGCTCGGCAGCCTGGAAGTACCGGTCACCGCCGGAAGATCCATTGCGACCGATTCGCGGCTATTTCCCAGAGGAGCGCTCGCGCTGATTCAAACCGAGATACCGCTTCTCGATAGCGCCGGCCACTTGGCCGGTTGGCAGCCCGTTGACCGCTTGGTGCTCAATCAAGATACCGGCGGCGCCATTCGCGGCTTGCAGCGCGCCGACATTTATTTCGGCACGGGGAGCGAAGCGGAGGGATCGGCCGGATATATGAATCGCCAAGGAAAAATGTTTTTTTTGATCTTGCGCGAGGAAAAACAAAGCAAAGGTAAGCATGACAACTAGCGGATGTTAAAGCGTACGCCAAGTGTTCGACTCTATTGTCTCGCCTTTCTGTCCTTTATTCTCGCGCCCGCTTGAGCCATACTTTTCAACAGAGTAATTTAGCTATCGAACACGGCGCTATGGCACGGCACACTGAGACGCAGAGGCTTAAATGGGCATTGATTATCAGCTCGCTCTATTTTTTCGCCGAGTTGATCGCCGGGTTTCTCACCAATAGCTTGGCTCTGTTATCCGATGCCGGCCATATGCTGTCCGATGTCGGCGCGTTGAGCTTGAGCCTGTTTGCGTTTCGCATGGCGCGGCGTCCGGCCACGCTCAGCAGCACTTACGGCTTCCACCGAGTCGAGATCCTGGCGGCGCTGTTCAACGGCTTGACCCTGTGGTTGATCGTCGGCGTTATCTTCGCGGCGGCGTATAGCCGCTTTTCTCATCCGCCGGTGGTGCAGAGCTACGGCATGATGATCGTGGCCGTGCTCGGTTTGGTCGTGAATCTCGTCGCCGCGGCGATTCTGCACGGCGGGCATCATCACAACTTAAATTTGCGCGGAGCATTCTTACACGTCATTAGCGACGCCGTCGGTTCGGTGGGTGCCATCGTCGCCGGAGTGGTGATGTGGAGGACCGGCTGGTACCTTGCCGACCCGCTCATCGGGGTTCTCATTAGCCTATTGATTTTGTTTTCGTCGTGGAGCCTGGTGAAGGATTCGCTCAGCGTGCTGATGCAGGCGGTACCGAAAGGCATTCGTCTCGAAGAAGTGCGGCAGACCATTGAAGCGGTCGACGGGGTCAGTGCGGTGCATGATCTGCATATTTGGGCGGTGACCTCCGACATCTTTACCTTGAGCGCGCACGCGGTGGTGGCCAATGGCGGCGATTTTCATCAAGTCTTGAACGGCATCGAAGACACGCTTAGAGAACGCTTCAACATCGAACACACGACGATCCAACTGGAGATCGGAAGCCGCGAGGAAAAGGAGTTCAAAGCTTTTTAGTTGTTTGGGCGGCTTGCAAAAACAAATTTATGAAGCGCAGCACTTTCATGATCGCCCTCGTGGTCTTTGTCGTGATCCTCGGCACTGGCTATTCGCTGTGGAATTATGCCGGCACGGAGAACTCTTTTGTCATCTCAGGCATCATCGAAGCCGATAACGTTCACGTCGGGTCGAAGATCGGCGGCCGGGTGCTCAAAGTCATTGCCCGCGAAGGCGAGACGGTCAAGGCGGGAGAACCGCTGGTGCTTTTGGAACCCCACGAGCTCGACGCCTCGTTGGCGGAGGCGCAAGCGACCCTGCGCCAAGCAGAGGCCAAGTACTCTCTGCTCAGCGCCGGATATCGCAGAGAAGAAATCGAGCAGGCCGAAGCCGCGGCGAAACAAGCGCAGGCAGAGCTGAATCAGTTGATCTCCGGACCGCGGCGTCAGGAAGTCGATCAAGCGAAGGCCGATTGGACCGCGGCAAAGGCTCAAGCGGAAAACTCGCGCAAATTTCTCCAGCGCACGGAAGATTGGACCAAGCGGGAGCTGATCGCCCGCCGGGAATACGAGGATGCCGTCGCAAGAGCGGCGGAAGCCGAGCACAAGATGAACACAGCGCGCGAGCGCTACGATCTGCTGTCGGCGGGCACCCGACCAGAAGAACTGGAGCGCGCTAAACAGCGCCTGGCGGAAGCCGACGCCAAGCTCCGCCAGCTGCGCGGCGGCTTTCGCAAGGAAGAGATTGCGCAGGCGAAGTCAGCGATGGAAGCGGCGCGCGCGAAAGTGCAATGGATTCAGACCCAGTTGGATGAAACCGTTATTAAAGCGCCGGTGGATGCTCTGGTGGAATCGCTGGACCTTGAGGCCGGCGACCTCGTGGGCGCCGGCAAGCCGGTTGCTACGCTGGTGCGTACGGGAAGCCTGTGGGTGCGCGCTTATTTGCCGCAAGTGCAGTTACGCTTCGCGCAACCCGGTGCCAAAGCGCGGATTCGCGTCGACGCTTTCCCCGACACCGACTTTGCCGGCGTCGTGCGTCGGATCCACCTCCAGGGGGAGGTGGTGCCGACTAAAGCGCCGACCCGTGAGGAGCGAGCGCTACAAGTGTTTCAGACCGATGTGGTGATTGCCGATCCCGATCAAGTGCTGCGACCCGGCATGAACGCCGACGTGACGATTCCAAAGGTAGTCCGCCGCGTCGCCGACGCGCAGGATCAGCCAACATCGCGCGCGGACTAAACGTCTCCTCTGCGTTATACTTGGCGCTTCAAGACACGCTCGCGCTGGAAATCGCTGGTTGCGAGCGGGGCAGCAAGCAAGCCATCAAGCCGACACTGATGAAGGAAAGAATGCCGAGCAGCCAGAAAATCGTCGGCAGCTCGGCGCTGACCAACAGCAACCCGACGATGGACGTGGACGTGGTTTTCGACACCTGTTGAATCAACCGGTCGAAGGAGATGATGCCACCGCGCAGCTCCGTCGGCGCGTTTTGCGTGAGCAGGCTTTTCTGCATCGGCGATATGACACCGTTGGCAAGGCCGTAGAAGAAAAGCGCGCTGCCGACCAGCCAGACGCCGTGGATGAATGGAACTGCGAGCACCGCCCCGCCACTGACAAGGAAAGCGAAGAACAAGATATTCGCCTTGTCGCGGCCGGCGGCGATGCGCCCGGCCTGACTCGAAGTCAGCATCGCGCCGATGGAAAAAAACACGTAGAGCAATCCCGCCGTCGCCGTCGAGACGCCCTGGGTGCGTACCAAAAAAAGCGGAAAGTAGGTGAGAAATCCGTAGTCGAGAAAAAAACGCAAAAAGCCGGCCGAAAAAGCAATGACGAGCCGCGGATGACGCGTCAACCGCAATATGTCGCCGAGGTACGTCATGGGGTTTTCGCCGCTCTTGCCTTTGGTTTCCGGCATCCAGATTAGCGCGGCGATCCCTACGGGTATCGTGAGGACGTAGCAGGCGAAGGGCCAAAACCAGGCGATGGTCGCGAGTAAACCGCCGAGCGGCGGAAAAACAAAATAGCCGATGCGGTCGAGGAAGACTTTTAGTCCCTGGCCGCTGATTTCGTTGTCGCCTTCCAACAAATCGCCGATCAGAACGATGGTGAGTGGAATCACGGCGCTGAAGCCAACGCCTTGAAGCGATCTTAACGCGAGCAGCCACCCGAAGCTGGGAGCAAACGCCATCGCCGTGCCGAAGACGCCGAACACGATCAACCCGCCGCCGAGCAACAAACGCCGCCCGTAGAGGTCGGCGACGACGCCGAAGATCGGCGAGAGCACGATGGCCGGCGCTGTGAATAACGTCATGACCCAGGAAAGCTGGGCATCGCTGATGTGAAAGGGTTGGGTAAGCGCCGGCAAGGCGGGCTGAAGGAAATTCACTCCCATCATCAGCGCGATGCTCGACGCGTAAACGATGCTGAGTGCACGCGCTTTTTCCGGCGCGAGCTTTTCCATGCCAAACAACGCGGTGAGTGAAGCCATTGGGCGCACCGTAGGGGAAGCGGCGCTAGCAGTCAAGCGCAGAAGACGAATATGGAGAGCCTGGAGTATTGGAGTGATGGAGTAATGGTTCCGAAATCCCAACACTCCAGTACTCCAACGCTCCATTCCGGGTGGTGAGTACTGCTGCTCCGTGGTATGGGTAAGCGCAAGTCGGTAGTCGCTCAGGAGGAGCTATGGCTCAAGACATGCGCACGTGGATCGATCAACTCGAAAAAAACGGACTCTTGGCGCGCATCGCCAAGCCGGTCGATCCACGCACGCAAATGGGCGCATTACTCTGGCAGGCACGCGACCGGGCGCTGCTGTTTGAGAACCTTCCAGGCTATCCCGGCTGGCGCTGTTTGGGTCAAGCGCCGGGCGATGTCTCGCTGGCTCCCGTTGCCTTCGGCACGACGGCGGACGAAATGATTCCAGAATTCGTCCGCCGCACGGAGAAACTGGGTGCGACACGCTCGGTCGAAACCGGACCGGTGCAACAAAAAGTTTTGATCGGCGATGACGTGGATATCACAAAAATGCCGATTCATCAGGCCGGCATCCGCGACGGCGGGCCGTTCATCGGTTCCGGGCTGATGATTACCAAAAACCCGGAAACCGGGCAGCGCAATCTGAGCTTTCATCGTTTGCAGATGAAGGGGCCGAAGAAAACCGGCATTCTGCTCTATCCCCGTCACGCGTGGGCGAACTATCAGATGTACGAAGCGCAGGATAAACCGATGCCGGTGGCGATCATGATCGGCCACCATCCGATGTATTACTTCGCCGCGGCAACCACGACTCAGTACGGCGTCGACGAGTTGGAGATCGCTGCCGCGTTGCTGCAAGAAGATGTCGAGCTGGTCAAATGCCGAACCGTTGATTTAGAAGTGCCGGCCTGGGCGGAGATCATTCTCGAGGGTGAAATCCCGCCGAAGGTGCGGGAGCCGGAAGGACCGTTCAGTGAGTTTCAAGATTATTACCTCACCGGTTCCGGCATGAATCCCATCGTCAACATCAAGGCCGTGACCATGCGCCATGACGCCATTTTCAAAAACATTCAGAACGGCACGGAAGTCGAAGGCTGCGTCTATCACAAGGTGCCGATGTCGGCGCAGATTCTCCGCCGGGCACGCACCGTCGGCGGCTTGGCCGACGTAAAAAACGTTCTGGTCATGCCGGGGATCTTCGGGGTCGTCGTGCAGATGAAGCCGCGCTATTACGGCGAGGCGAGAAACGTGCTGATGTCGGTTTTGTCGAGCGAATATCAGCATCCGAAAGTTGCCATTGCCGTCGATGAAGACGTCGATATTTTCAATTACGCGGAGGTGCTCTGGGCGATCAATACGCGGGTGAATCCCGCTGAAGATATCATCGTGATCCGCGGCGCGAAGATTCACGCGATGGATCCGTCATGTCCCGAGTTCGGCCACCCGGGCGCGCCGGGATGGCACCGGATCGGCGGCAAGGTCATCATAGACGCCACCAAGCCGCCGGCGTGCGATCCCAAGCGCCGCGATGAATTCGAACGGCTGCGCCCGGTAGGTTGGGAAACGGTTCGACTTGAAGATTTTTTGCCCGATGGAGCGCCGCCGCTCCGAGTGAAGCCGAAGATTCCGATCGGTTGAACTAACCGTTGAACGCTCTGTGGTCCAAGAGTTCGAGAAACCTTTGTATAACGCTCATTCTTCCGACTCGCCGAAATAATCACGAACGATTCTTTCCTTGATGTATTCCAGCGCGCCTAAGTCCTGGATGATATCACCGCCGGTGTCGTAGAAGAAAATGTCGCCCTTATGATTTCTGCCAATAGCGACGAGCCACTCCAATTCGTCTCGATCTTCCAATAAGTAATTGATTGCTTGGTTAGCGCCTTTGCTGGCGATGATGGTAACTTTTGGGTTGGCGTTTTTTCTGACCTGGGACATGGACGAGCCTCCTGAGTGCAAGCTGAGTCTATAACAGAAGCAACGCCTCTACAACTTATCGCTTGAGCGCACCGAAACTGGCACCGTCGCGGCAATCCATAACGTGCACCGGGCTATTTCATGGCAAAATCGACGCGGTTCGGTTTACCTTTGAGCTTGGCTCGTTCTTCGGTTGTGAACGGCTTGGCGGCGACGACGGAGATGCGATCCGCGCTGACCTGTCCCGCGCCGAGGAGTGCGTCGCGCACGGCTTGCACGCGCCGATTGGCGAGCTGACGTAGATCATCGTCGCTCACCTGGGTGTGCTGCATCATGAGCTTTTCCATTTCCGGAACCGGCAAATCTTGCGCGAGGCCAATGATATTCCGTGGCTTGGGGAAGCTTTCATCTCCGTAGGCGGATTTTAGATATTGTGCGTATTCGCTCTTGTCCACTTGGACGTCGTCGACCGAGCGCGGCGCCTGGCCTTTGCGCGCTAGATCCTTTAGTTTCTGTGCCTTCACCTTGCGTTCGATGGCAACTCGTTTGAGCCCGTCAAGATCCGTCGCCGGATCGAAGCGTCCGGTGATTTCCATCTTCAAAGCAGGGCGGTTGTCCAGTGCTTTTGCCAGGGTCGCGATCTTGGCCTGAGTCGCCTGATCGAGATTGGCACGGCCATCGGCGAACTCGATATAGCTCAATTCCTCGCCGCTTCCACCGCCACCGAATGCCGAAGCGATCAGGGAGAAAGGCGCGGTGACGGCTTTAGTGATAATGTTGATGATAATGCGCAAAACGATGCCGCCGACGCTGAATTGCGGGTCGTCGAGGGAGCCGCTGATCGGCAAGTCGACGTCGATCACGCCGTTACGATCCTTCAGCAAGGCGACCGCAAGCAGCACCGGGAGCTTTGTCGCCGTCGGACTTTCGATCTTCTCGCCGAAGGTGAGCTGGTTGAGAATAATTTTATTTTCCGCGCTGAGCTTGCGATTCTCCAGCTTGTACTTGACGTTGAACGAGAGTTTTCCTTTTTCGATGCCGTAACCGACATATTTGCCCGAGTAGGGCGTCATTGGACTCAGCTCGATTTCCCGCGCGTCGGCGACGATGTCGAGAAAGAGATCCTTGGAAAGCGGATTGATCTTGCCTTTGATGTCCACCGGCGCTGCCTCGTCGAGTTTGGCTTTGAGGTCGATATCTCCCGCGGTCTCCGGTTTCAGCTCAGAAATAACTCCTTCTACGCTGGTCAGGTTAGCCGAGTAATTGGGCTTGATGAAGAAATCGCTGAAGTTGATGTTGCCGCCTTGCAGATTGATTTTACCGATGGTGACGGCCTTGGAGCTTGCGGCGTTTTCAGCAGGTGGCGGCGCGGGTTGTTCCACCGGCTGGGCTGGCGGTTCCGCCTTTTGCTCTTCCGTCTGAAGGGTCAATTTTTGCAAGTTCATTTTGCCGTCTGAGCCGAGGATTAGCCGGGAATAGAAATCCGCCAGCGTGATCTCGCCGATGCGCAGTTGAAACGGCTCCAAGTCGAACTGAAGGGCGTCGAGTGCAAGCGACTTCCATTTGAGCAGATCCTGCGCGGTATCCTTCTCGACCGTGCCAAACTCCGCAACTTCCAGTCTGCCTTGATAATTCGTTTTCGCCGGACCCTTGGCGCTCGACGCGAAGGTCAATTCGCCTTTCGTCGCGACCCGTCCGCCGGTCAAGAGAAAATTCATCTTATCGGTGATATAGGGCTGGAACGGGAGAAGCTCGATGTCCCGACCGTCGACGGCAAATTTGGCGTCGACCGGGTTGGCGGAAGCTGTGCCCGTTAGGCGCACGAGCCCCTTGTTGTTGATCCGCGCCCGAAGGATCGCTTTGCCTCGCTGATTTTTCGCCGTGGAAAAATTCTCGCCGCGGATGCTGATGTCCGAGAGATTGATCTTCGCTGGCGTCGAGTGGGTGCGATCGTCCAGATTGACGCGGAAACCGTCGAGCGCGACTTTCTTTAAATCAATTTTCCATTCGCCCCCGTCGCTTGATTTCGCCGGCGCGGGCGCCGCAGCGTCGGGTCGAGATTTGACGATGCGGTTCAGATTCACACCGTCGGCGGCGAGTTGAATGTATCCGCTGCCATCTTTGCCCTCAAGGGCGCCGATCGCAATCGATTTTTTTGCGACATCGATGACGACGTCGTTGACCCCTAGCGAAGTGAAGCGCCAGAGCGGTTCGGATTGTCCGGCGAGTTCGAGGCGAAAGGCGCGCAAGTTGGCCTTAAGGTCCGAGAGCGTGATATCCGCCGGTTCGCCTCCTTTGGCTTCAAAGCGATAGACGGTCGACGCGTCCAGAAATCCTTCTTTGATCTCAGCCGCGAGTGAGTTTTCGTAATACGGACGAAGCGCGCCGATTTTCAGGGCCTCGATATCGAGCTTGCCTTCGGCGAGCAGCGGGGTCAGTTGCAAGGTCCCGCTGTGTGTAAACTTTTCTTTGCTCTCAGATTCAAAGGACAATTCGACATTGGCTTTCTTGTCGGCTTCGTTGGTGAGACCGGAGACTTTGATGTTTAGATTGTCCAGACGCGTTCGATAGGCGTGCTGGGGTTGCTCGTCATCGATGTGAAGCGTGCCCGAATCGAGCGCAATCTCGCCGATCGAGTAAGCGAACGGCTTGCTCTCGCTTTTCGATTCCGCCGTTGCTGGTTTCGGTTGGACTTCCACCAAACTTGTAATATTGAGCTTTCCCTCGTGGCTTCGGCTCAAATAAAGCTCCAGACCTTGCGACTTGATGGATTTAAATGCGGCCTTGTTGGCAAAGACTTGTATGTCACCGATCAAAACCTCGAAGCTTGGCAGCTTGAGCACGGGCGCGCCGCTGGTTTGCTGCATCTCAAATGCTGTCAAACCGAGATCGCCGGTGATCGAAAGCACGGAAGGACTGTTTTTGACTGTACGGAAACTGGCCGTTAATTTGCCGTGGAGTTGCCCCGCCGGCACGGTGAAATTGAGCGTCACGGGCGAGTATTCGAGATATTTTTTGATTTCCAGTTTATCCACATCGATGGTTAGGGTGCTTTCGTGGGAATCTTTAAACGGCTTGCTGGCGCCATCGAGGTGAAACGGCGCACCGTTGATCACGGCGGAAAACTCCGGTCTGACCCTGATATCGGAATACGAAGGCAAACTCGATATAAACGGCACGCCGATCCTGATCTGATCGACCGTGTGTTTGGTTTTTTCCGGTTGATCGTCAAAATCGACTCTGCCGTCGATGACTTCTATATTGTTGAGCGCGAAGCGCGGCGTCGGTCCGGACGGACCGGGCGGACCGGAAGTGAATTCGTCGATCAGATCCTGAAAGTTATACTTCCGGTCGTCATTTCGAACCACATGGATAAACGGCTTTGTTAAGCGTAGCTCTTTGATGACCGGCGCTAGACGGAAAAGCGACTGGAGCTCCAGGTTGACGAAAAGCTCGTCGAAGGACACTGCCGGCGCCTCACTCTGCCGCTCTCTTATCAGAAAGCCGCGGACCGCCAATGTCATCGCATAGGGGTTGATACGAATTTGTTCGATGGAAACCTGGCGGTGCAGTTTGTCGGAAAGAGCCGCCGCAACCTTCCCTCGAATCAAAGGCGGAGTCACCAGCCCGAGCAGGACGCCGATCGCGACGAAGATGGAAACCACCCAGATCGCAATCTTCCGCGTACGAGGATGACGCGCGACCCCTTTGGCTTGTTCCCGGATCTCGCCAATCGTTATGGCCATCAGATGGTTCTGCGAAATTGGATTCGCGCTGATCTTAGCGCAGGGGGCAGTGCATGTCTATCGCGCTCTGGCGATTTCGCATCGGTTCTCACAGAAGCGTGTTGCGCCGTCTACGATCGATCGTCGGCGCTTTGTATACGTTCGAGCGCTAAAAGGTACGCGGCGGGAAGTTGCCAATGTTTCGCGCCTTCGAGAATCAACCTTTTATATTCAGCGTTGGGGAGCGGCACGTTCGATTCAATGTCGGCGACGTAAACCAAAGCTTGCAGCGGACTGACGCCGTTGCCGGGCGCGTAAACCGGCAGCACTTGCCGCCGGTAACCATCCTCGAAGCCATCGAGCGTGATCAGGTCGCCGACACTCACGTCATAGACAATACCCCAGACCGCGTTTCCATAGACGGGAAAAATATTGGCGGTGCCACAGTCGCGCAGTCGCGAATGGCGCGTAATGCCGAACTGGTAATCGTCCAGTCGAGCGACACAGACAAACTGGGATGTCGGGCAGCGCCGCTGCATCTGTTGCCAATTCATGTTCGAACCATAAGCGAAATAATACACGTCCAATGCTCCTTCTGACCGATCGAGCATAAATAAAGATGCCGACTGGGACAAGCACTCGGTCATCCGCCGTCAAAACCGCCTTCCTACTCTAGAACTCAATGTCGGACGCAACTTCCCGCTTATTGCATGCATCCCAAATAAAAGTTAACATCTTAACGATCGATTTTATGGTCTGGAGATTAAATGAGACATTTCAATAAGTTGATTAATATTTTGGCATTTAGTTCTTTGTTTTTTGCGCTTCCCGTCTGCGCCGGAGAACCGACGTCCCAGCTGAGCGCGACGATCGATCAGTTTGTCACCATCCTGGTGAATACGCCGGTGGCGCAACTGCGCGCATCCGGATTGCCTGAAAATGCCATGGCGCTTGTTTACAGCCGTTTCGACTTTTCCGAGATGACGAAACGTTCTTTGGGGCGCCATTGGCAGGCGCTGGATCTGGCGGAACAACAGGAATTTGTCGATGCGTTCACTCAACGGCTGTTACGTGGATATGGCCGCTCCGTGCGCGGATCGGGCGATGACAAGATCCAATACGAACGGGAAGTTCGCAAGGGCAACTATGCGAGTGTGGAAACCAAAATAGTGAGTGGGAGCGGTGATGAACTTCCCATCGACTACGAGCTTCACGACGTTGATGGCCAGTGGAAAGTGTACGACATGGTCATCGACCATATCAGCATTGTCACCAATTATCGGGCGCAATTCGAACGGGTGATCACCAAGTCCTCGCTTAAAGACCTGCTGCAAAAAATGAAGCAGCTGGATTCCTAAACGCTAGAGCGAATGGCGCCGCGTCGTTCCGGCTATTTTTGCACGAAAGTAAAATCGAAGGCTTTGGCCGGATCGGGCGCGATCGCTAGCTTGAGCTCGACGCGAATTTCCTCCATCGCGATCTGCAGCCCTTGAGGGCTGGCGACGCCTGTTGCTGACCAACTCTGCGCGGCCATCGCATAGCTTCCCTCAGCCAATTCCTGATTCATGTCGGCCCATTTCATTATCGATTGAACGGCCTCTGGTTTGTTGCCCTTGGCCAATTGAATACCGCGCAGCGTGGCGCGCACCAATCGCTGAATTTCATCCGGTTGCTTCTGGATCTTATCTAGCCGCGTTCCGAATCCGGCCAACGGCGAGGGAATCAAGTCGCCGACGAAAAGTATTCTGCGAAAGCCTTTTCGTTCCAGCATGACATTATAGGGCGCCTCGATGAGAGCGGCATCGATGGCACCGGACTCCATGGCAGCGACGCGGCTCGTACCGCCGCCGAGCGCCAGGATGTTTACGTCTTGGTTCGGAATCAGCTTGTAGCGACGCAGCAGAGCGCGGGCATAAGTGTCGGTGCTCGCGCCGAAGGAGGAAATACCGAGTAACTTGCCTTTTAAGTCTTCCACTCCAGTAATACCTGGGCGCGCGATCAACGCGAACAACGGCTTGTCAGCGATTGTCATCACGACGCGCAACGGTACATTGCGAAAAGCTGCACGAATCGTCGAACCGAGCGCGGTGGTGTAACCGACGTCGCCGGCGATGAGAGCCTGCAGGGCGACCTGCGGTTTCATGATGACGTAATCCACGTCGAGACCTTCGGCGCGGTAAAAGCCTTTGTCGCGCGCCAGATGGACGGGAAACCACGAAAGCGATTTCGAAGGCGCAGAGATGTGAATCCTTGTCGATTGCGCTGCAGCGGGTGCAACGCGAGCGTGCAACAATAACGCCGCAACGAGAAGACTCAATGCTGGTTTCATTCGCGTGTTATCGTCCGGTATCGCCGAGATGCTGCAGCTCAATCAAAGTATCTCATCGCATTCAGCGTCGCCTGATCAAACAACACGTGGCTGTACGCTGTCAACCCGTCCGTCGCGCGGCTTGAAATATCACCGCGACGGCACTAACAATGACGGGCAAGTTCGAGGAGGTTGATTGTGCTTATTCTTTCCAACGAAGATATTGAAAAGATTTTGCCCGTCGGCGCCTGCCTCGACGTGCTCGAAGAAGCCTATCGCGATCTGGGCAACGGCATGGCTGCGACCGTGCCGCGTTACGATGTTTTCAGTCCGACCAAACCGGACGAGTTCTACGAATACAAAACGATGAGTGGCGTATGGCCGAATCGCAACGTCGCCGCGCTGCGGCTCAATTCCAGTGTCGTCAAGTGGTACGAGAAAGCCGGCAGCGTCCGCAAAGATAAATTGCCGGTGGCGGGTGGTGATAAATTCGTTGGCTTGGTGATGCTGTTCAGCACGGAAACCGGCGAGCCGTTGGCGATCTTTCCTGATGGTTACGTGCAAAAACTCCGCGTCGCCGGCGCCAGCGCGATCGCGGCGCGCTATCTCGCGCGCAAGGACTCCACGACGATGGCTTTGCTTGGCGCCGGCTGGCAGGCGAGCGCGCATCTGGTCACGATGTCGATGATTCGCGATTTGAAGCAGGTGAGAGTTTTTAGCCCGACGCCGGAGTCGCGGCAGCGCTTCGTCGATGAGTGGTCGGCAAAAGTCTCGGCGCAGTTGGTCGAGACCGATAGCGCGGCGGAGGCGATCGATGGCGCCGATCTGGTGATCTGCACGACCAATTCGATATCGGCTTTGTTTCCCGGCGAATTATTGCAACCGGGCATCCATGTTTCCTGCGTCAAGCCTTGCGAGCTCGACGTCACGACCTACAGGCGTTCCGATCCGCTGATCATTCACTGGCGCGAAGCCAAACCGTTTCAGATCGTGATCGGTGTCGATCGTCAGACGATCCCTGACGTCGCGGATGGCTGGCAGCACCCGCTGACGCGCGAGGACCGCGCGATCTGGGATTTTCCGACATTATCTGAATTAGTCAACGGTCGGCACCCGGGGCGAACGAAAGACGATGCGATCAGTTGTTTTTGCAATAACGTCGGTCTCGGCTTGCAATTCGCGGCCGTAGGCAGCGAAGTTTTGGCGCGCGCACGGGAGGCGCGAGTGGGACGCGAGATTCCGACCGATTGGTTTTTGGAAGACGTGCATCCGTAGCGGCTATTCAAGGTTCAACGTTCAAGGTTCCCAGGTAGAAGAATGAAAACATTCTCCATCACGCTTTTGTTTTTGCTCTCTGTGCACGTTCGGTCGGTACAGGCGCAGACCAAAGTCAAAGTCGCTTATCCCACCACCGTTGGTTCGATGGCGGTCATTTGGGTAACCAAGGACGCCAAGTTGTTCGAGAAGTATGGCTTGGATGTGGAGCTGATCTACGTCGCGGGCAGCTCGCGGATTGTCCAATCGATGCTGGCCAAAGACATTCCGATCTCCGAGATCGCGATCCCCGCAGTTATCCAGGCGAATCTTGCCGGCGCGGACCTGGTGATGCTTGCCGGTCCCAACAACAAGCCGGGGCAAAAGATCATGGTCAAACCGGAGATCAAGCGGCGGGAGGATCTCAAGGGCAAAAAGATCGGCATCAGCCGCTTCGGCACCTCGGACGATTTTCTGCTGCGCTACGTTCTTGGCCAGTGGAATCTTCAGCCTGACCGTGACGTGGCATTGATCCAGATGGGCGGTTCGCCCGAGACGCTCGCGGGCTTGGCGGCGAGCGCCATCGACGGCGGGTTGCTCGCTTCGCCGCTCCATCTCCAAGCCGCCAAGTTTGGCTACCATTTACTCGCGGACTTGAGCACCATCGGCATCGATTATCAGGGCGCGGGTGTGGTAACGACGCGAAGCTACATGCGCGAGGCGCCCGATGTCATGCGGCGCTATGTGCGGGCCTATGTTGAGGGCTTGCACCGTTTCAAGACCGACAAGAATTTCGCGGTGAAAGTGATCGGCAAATATTCACGCATCACCGATCCGGATGCGCTCGAAGAAACCTATCAGCACTACGCCGTCAAAGTGATGCCGAAGATTCCCTATCCGACGCTCAAAGGCATTCAAATGGTGCTGGATGAAATCGGCTCGCGCACGCCGAAGGCCAAAAGTCTCGCGCCGGAGAATTTCATCGACGTTAGTTACTTGAAAGAGCTGGAACAGAGTGGATTCTTCAAGAAGCTTTACGGGGAGTAGCCGACCAAATTCTATCCTAGAGCATCGCTTTGTCCCGATCAGCGATCACAAAACTCCGCCGGCAATTTTGGATATTCGGTTAAAAAGTTTTTTGGCGAGCGACAACGAGCGCGAGATTATATTCTCACGGATCGTTATTGACAGTTCAAAACCACTTTCGTAAACTGCATTCAGCAGGGAAAGGAGGTGGTCCAGACATGATTGATAAATGTACTGTCTGCGAGGTGGCTGAGACCTAGGCTCTAGGCGGAATCTTTGACGGGGATTCGGGCCTAGAGCCTGGGAATCCCCCTCAGACCACCTAGAGGTCCGCTTCAGCGGAATTTAGCTTCCGCTGAAGCGGACCTTCTTTTCTCCAATAACTCGAGAGCCGCTACGGCAGTTTTTTTAGTTTGACCGTCCTTACTTTTACTGGCGGCGCGCAGGGCGATTAAAAACTCTTCCGAAGGCGAACGCAAATTCGCCAGCACAATCGCTGCAGCATTACGCACCCGCAGATCCGAGTCTTCCAAGTAAGCTTTCAACAAAAGATTTCTATCATCGTCCTTGAGATCCTCTCTCGGCTTCAGGCAGATGGCCGCAGCCACTCTGACAGTCGGGTCAGAGTCGTTCAGGCCATTGAGCAACGCCGTCAAGCTCTCGGCATCGCTGAGAACCAAGTCGCGAATGCAGTAGAGCGCCATCCTTTTTTGATTGGCAGTTCCGGATGCGCTGAGCTCGATCAGGCGACTGACGATCTCGCTGTCTTGTTGGGCGACGCGAATGAGGAGCAACGCCATCGCCCAGCGGATGTCCGGTTCGCGATGGTCAAGCGCGTCGAGCAAAGTTTGCACGACGGCGTAGGATGGGACAGGAAATTGTCCGAGGATATATGCGACCGGCCAGTAATTTTTGTGTCCAGATTGAGTCAGCCGATCGGAGAGCCTAGCCCGAAGGTCGGAAGATTCAGCGGCGATGGGAATGAGCGCATCGACGGCAGCTCGAATCGTTGGCTTGTCCGAATGATCCAGGTTGGCGATCAGCGCGGTAATCTCGCTGTCATCCATCGTCATGAGGTCGCCGAGTTACACGCATGGCGTTCGTGGGTTTGGACAGTGTCCTAAATTTCGAGAAACTGCGGGCAGTCGGTTAAATTGCGATTGCCCTTGGCGGTGACGACGACGACGTCTTCCAGGCGCACACCGCCGACGCCGATGTAGTAGAGCCCGGGCTCGACCGTCACCACGTGACCGGTGCGCAAGATCGCATCGACCGGAGCAATGCGCGGCGGTTCATGGATGTCCAACCCTAAGCCGTGCCCGGTGCCATGAAAGAAGCCCTGCATGCGACCGTTTATCCGGCCGCTATGGAAGCCACGAGATTCAAAGAGAGCCAAAATATTTTTGTGGACTTCTTTGCCGTTGACCCCATCGCGTATTTGTTTGTAGCCGATATTTTGTCCGGCTTGCACGGTCGCGTAAATCTCTTTGAGCTTGTCGGACGCACGCCCACGCACGACGGTGCGGCTGAGATCGCCGAAATAGCCGTTATGTTGCGAGCGCGGAAAAATATCGAAGATGATCGAAGTATTCGCTTTGATCGGGCCGCTGCCCTCGTGGTGCGGATCGACGCATTGATTGCCCGACGAGATGATCGTGTGGCTCGGTAACCAGCCCTGTGCCATAATCGTGGTGTTCACCGCCGTCTTAAGCATCTCCGAAGTCAATCGGGTTCCATTCAAATAGAGATAACCGTCGCGCTTCGTCTTGGTTCGCTTGAGCATGCGGATGCCGGCCTCGAGTCCGACTCGCGCCACCCGCAGCGATTCGGTTATTTGCGCCACTTCGAGCCGATTCTTGGTCTCGCGCTCGGCCCAAAACGGATCCCGCTTGATTTGCACGCTAAAGCCTTTGGCTCTCAGTTGATCGGTCAGCAATGCCGAGAAGTTTGCCGGAACGATCAGCGAGCGGATGCCCCGTTCGCGGAAGAGTAAATCGAGAATGTCGATCATCCCTGCCGGCGACTTGCCGAGCTTGCGCAGCTTGCGCTGGTAGAGCGAGAGCGAAAGCACGTGATCGACGTGGGCTTGTTTCTTGGCGCGGTCAATTTCCAAGTCGCTCATCACGGCGAATTTGCGGTTCTTGTGTTCGAAGAAAATAAACGGATCGGGAACGAAAAACCCGACCGCATAGAGCATGTTGGCGTCGCCTTCGCTGGCAGCGACCAGCAAAATCGCCTGGGTGCTTCGCGATTTCGCCGTGTCGCGCGGGGCGGTCGACATGGGTTTCGCTTTGAAGCGATTATTTTTTGTTTCGAACATGGGTTAGGTTTCGCTCGTGAAAAAATGAAAATAGCGGTCTTGGTGGAATAGTAACGCGAGCGATCGCGGAGCGCAACTTCGCGGCGCTTCGCGTGCAATTCTGTTGACACACTAGTCTCGTCTGTTATGATGCCGCCACTCGCTGGCGGAATGATTCTGATTTCGCTTCTAAGGAAACTTCTTCATGGTCACGACGAATAATTTCGACAGGCTCCGTGAGCTCAATCAAAGCGCTGAAGCCGGGGGCGGTGCGGAGCGCGCGCGCCGTCAACATGAACAGGGAAAACTTCTGGCGCGCGAACGGCTGAATATTTTGCTCGATAGCGGTAGCTTCGTGGAGCTCGATCGATTGCGCACGCACGACTGCACCGACTTCGGCATGGAAAAGCAGAAATTTCCCGGCGACGCGGTCGTGACGGGTTACGGCGCCGTCGACGGGCGCCTCGTCTACGTTTACTCGCAGGACTTCACTGTTTTCGGTGGCAGCCTCAGCCGCGTGGTGGCGGACAAAATCTGTAAAGTGATGGACATGGCGATGAAGAATGGCGCGCCCATGATCGGTATCAACGACTCGGGCGGCGCGCGCATTCAAGAGGGCGTCGACAGCCTGGCCGGCTACGGCGAAATTTTTCAGCGCAACGTCATGGCGTCGGGCGTGGTGCCGCAAATCACCGCGATCATGGGGCCCTGCGCCGGCGGCGCCGTCTATTCGCCGGCCATCACTGACTTCATTTTCATGCTGAAGACAAACAGCTACATGTTCATCACCGGCCCGGACGTGATCAAAACCGTCACCCACGAAGAAGTCACCAAGGAAGCTTTAGGCGGCGCCGAAACCCACGCGGGCAAAAGCGGCGTGGCGCATTTCGCGGCCGACTCGGAAAAAGAGTGCCTGCTGATGATCCGCGATCTGATCGGATTTTTACCGAGCAACAATCAGGAGGATCCGCCGTTTCGTCTGAACAACGACGACCCGCTGCGGCGCGACCGCCGGCTCAAGGATTTGGTTCCCGACAATCCCAATCGGCCCTATGATATGAAAGAGCTGATAACCGCCGTGGTTGATGAAGGTTACTTCTACGAAGTGCAGGCGGAATTCGCCCTCAATATTTTAGTCGGCTTTGCTCACTTGGGCGGACGCTCGGTTGGCATCGTCGCCAACCAGCCCGCCAATCTCGCCGGTTGTTTGGATATCAATGCCTCGGTCAAAGCGGCGCGGTTTATCCGATTTTGCGATTGCTTCAATATTCCCGTGGTGACGTTTGTCGATGTGCCGGGATTTTTGCCGGGCACGGAGCAGGAATACCACGGCATCATTCGCCATGGCGCGAAACTGCTCTATGCCTACGCGGAAGCGACCGTGCCCAAAGTTACCGTAGTGACGCGTAAAGCTTACGGCGGTGGCTATATCGTCATGGCGAGCAAACATTTGCGCGGCGATATCAACTTGGCTTATCCGACCGGAGAAATCGCCGTCATGGGTCCCGAGGGCGCGATTAATATTGTTTTTCGCGACGCGCTGCAAAAAGCCGCCGAGCCGGCCAAGGCGCGCGACGAGATGATCGACAATTATCGGCAGACTTTCGCCAACCCGTTCAAAGCGGCGGAGTCGGGCTACATCGACGCGATCATTTATCCCGAGGACACACGCCCGACGTTGATTCGCGCGCTCGAGATGCTGAAAAACAAACAAGACCACCAGCCGCCGAAAAAGCATGGCAATATTCCGCTCTGAGGAAGGCAACAGGCATCAGGCAATAGGCAACAGCAGATTCGCCTGCGTCTTCAACTATTATTGGCCGTTGCCTACTGCCTATTGCCTGGTTTCGTATGTTTAAACGCATCCTCATCGCCAACCGGGGCGAGATCGCCGTTCGTATCGCGCGCGCTTGCCGCGAGCTCGATATCGAAACCGTGGCGGTTTACTCCGCAGCCGATCGCGAATCTTTGCACGTCAAATACGCCGATTACGCCTACCCGATCGGACCCGCGCCGTCGATCCAGAGTTATTTATCCATCGACCGTATCATTGACGTTTGCAAGAAGAGCCGTGCCGAGGCGGTGCACCCAGGGTATGGGTTCTTGGCCGAGAACGCCGCGTTTGCTCAGCGCTGCAAAGACGAAGGCGTTGTGTTTATCGGTCCGTCGCCGCAAGTGATCGATCAGATGGGTGACAAGGTGAAAGCGCGTCAGATCATGAAAGCCGCAGGCGTGCCGGTGGTACCGGGATCCGACGGCATTTTGACTTCCGAAGAAGAAGTCTTAGAGACGATCGAGTCGATCGGCTATCCGTGCATGCTCAAGGCCGTGGCAGGTGGTGGTGGCAAAGGGCTGCGCCTCGTGCGCTTCCGGCGCGAGGTGCGATCGGCGTTTCGCGCCGTGGGATCGGAGGCCGCGTCATCGTTCGGTGATGCCCGGCTCTACGTCGAAAAGTTCATCGAGAAGCCGCGCCATATCGAGATTCAAGTTCTCGCCGATAACTACGGCCACGTCGTTCATCTTTATGACCGGGAGTGCTCGATCCAACGCCGCCACCAAAAAGTCTTGGAGGAATCGCCGGCGCCGGGAATGGACGATCGCACGCGTCGGCGGATCGGGCGGATCGCGATTCAAGGCGCGCGCGCCGTCGGCTACGTCGGCGCCGGGACGTTGGAGTTTCTGCTCGATCAGGAGCAGAATTTTTATTTCCTTGAAATGAATACCCGGTTGCAAGTCGAGCACGCGGTGACGGAACGGGTGATCGGCATCGATTTGGTCAAAGCTCAAATCGAGGTAGCGGCGGGCGGTTATCTGCCGTGGCGCCAGCGCCACATTGCGCAAACCGGTCACGCCATCGAGTGTCGCATTTACGCCGAAGACCCAGAGCGAGATTTTATGCCCTGTCCCGGCAAGATCGAAGGGCTCCGTCTTCCGGAAGGATTGGGCTTGAGAAACGACTGCGGCGTCTACGAAGGGACCGAAGTGTCGATCTATTACGATCCGATGATCGCCAAGTTGATCACTTGGGGCGAAAACCGGGTCGAGGCCATCCTCCGCATGCGCCGCGCCCTGCGCGAATACCAGGTGCGCGGCATCAAAACCAATATTTCGTTTAACCAGTGGATCCTGCGCCATCCCCGTTTCATGTCGGGAGACTTTAACACCGGCTTTATCGGGGAAGAGTTTCGGTCAGCGGATAGCGAAGAAGTGCTGCCGCACAAGGAGATCGCGCTCGCCTCCGCGGCGATTGCCGCGCTGCACCGGGAACAGGAACAGACCTTAGGATTGCTGGCGCGGGGCGCCGCCGAGCCATCAAAGTGGCGCGAACAGGGAAAGCGAAACTCTTTGCGTCGGCACGTTAACTTCGCAAGCCGCGGTTGGCGCCGGCCATAGAACGGTGCCATGGGGTTCATCGGCAAACTTGGAGAGCAGACTTACACCGTCGAGATCGAAGAGATCGGCAAATCGGTCTATCGCGTGTCGGTGGACGGCAACGAATTCTTGGTCGACGGTAAGAAGACCGGGCGCACGAATTATTCTCTGATTGTCGATAATCGTTCCTTTGAGATCGAGGTCGACAATACCGATGACGAATACCGCGTGCTGGTCGATGGGCGCAACTATCGCATCGATCTGGTCGATGAGCGCCGAGTGCGCGTCGGTGGCACGCAGTCGGCGCTAGAGCTTCAAGGCCGGCAACTGGTTTCGGTGCCGATGCCCGGTAAAATCGTTGCCGTGCTGGTGTCCGAGGGCGATGCGGTCGAGAAAGGCCAGGGGCTGGTGATCGTCGAAGCCATGAAAATGGAAAACGAGGTGCGCAGTCCCATTGGCGGCGCCGTCAAAGAGATTAAAGTAAAACCCGGCGACACCGTCGAAGGCGGCGCGGTCCTGGTGATCGTCGAGTAGCATGGTTTTAACCGATTTGTTGTGCGAAATTCTTGTCTGTGAGTTGCATTCGTGTTATAGCAGCCCACCATGATTCCCAAGAAATGTTTTTTTACTAAAGGAGTCGGCGTCCACAAGGAAAAGTTGGCGTCCTTCGAGTTGGCATTACGCTCCGCCGGCCTGGCTTACTGCAACTTGGTTTTGGTCTCGAGTATCTACCCACCGGGCTGTAAACGGATCTCCAAGGAAGAAGGAACCAAACTTCTACGCCCCGGAGAAATCGTCTTTTGTGTGTACGACCGGGAAAGCACGAACGAGCCGAACCGCCTGGTGGCCGCCTCTGTAGGGGTTGCCATTCCCGCTGATCAGGAACAACATGGCTATCTTTCAGAGCACCATTCATTCGGCGAGACCGAGGAAAAAGCCGGCGAATATGCCGAAGATCTGGCGGCCAGTATGTTGGCGACCACGCTCGGTATCGAGTTCGATCCGGATACCGCGTGGGACGAAAGAGAAAATCTATTCAAAATGTCCGGCAAAATCGTGCGCACGACGAACATTACTCAATCAGCCATCGGCAACAAGGACGGTCTGTGGACCACGGTTTTCGCCGCTTGCGCCTTTGTGAATGAAGACAGTTAGCAGCTTGGACATTGCTAATCCCATACAGCCCGTTCTTAACTGATCACAAATCAAATTGGAGTGGTGGAGTCATGGAGTGATGGGTCGGACCAACAACACTCCAGCATTCCATTACTCCAACACTCAAGCCCTCTCACTTCGCGTCCCGCTCTGATCGATTCATTCCAAAACGCGCGGCATAGGCGACCGCAATACTGATGCCGTAGAGCAGCATGAGCGGCAGCATCAGGAGCACTTGCGAAACCAAGTCGGGCGGCGTCAGGACCGCCGCCAAAAGCGCGATCGCTATGATCGCATATCGGCTGTGGCGAATCAGGAATCGATGATCGATAAGCCCGATGCGCGCGAGAAAGAAGGCGAGCACCGGCAACTCGAACATCAGGCCGAAGGCAAGCACGAGCCGGGACACCAGCGAAAGATAATCGCCGATCTGCAAGAGGGGTTGGATATGGATCACTTCGTAACGGCGCAGCAGAAAGCCGAGACCGAGCTGGATCACGATCAGGTAACAAAATGCCGCGCCGCCGATGAAAAAAAACGAGCCGAAAAAAACAAAGCTGCGAGTGTAGCGTTTTTCATGCTCGTAAAGTCCCGGCGCAACGAACTGCCATGCCTGCCAGAGCCATATCGGCGACGTGATAATGATCGCTGCAACGAAAGAGACTTTCATCTTGGTAAAGAACGCTTCGGTGACCGTGGTGCCGATCAGCGCCAGGCCGCGAATCTGCAGGCGTCGCACCGGAGCGGCGAGAAGGGCAAAGATATCGTCGACAACGGCGTAACAGGCGCTAAAACCAACGGCGATGGCAATCGTGCATTTGATGAGTCGCGAGCGCAGCTCGGCCAAATGGGAGGTAAAGGGCATCTGGACATCAGATGACTGCCCGCTACCTTCGCTCGCTCTCACGTTTTCTCTGGTGTCGCTGGGGGTTTTGCCGCGGTAGAATCTGACGGTTTATCTGGCGCGGGATCGTCTTTGATGGTCGCGCCGGGTGAGGCATCTTCGACTTCACGTTCCATGTTGCGAAATTCGTCCTTCAGCTCGTCTGTAGCGCGGCGGAATTCGGCGAGACCTTTACCCAAGGCGCGAGCGAGCTCCGGCAACTTTTTCGGCCCGAGAACAATCAGCGCTAGGCCGAGAATCAAAAGCAGCTCCGGCATGCCGATGCCAAACATGGAATTAAGTTATGCGATTTCTTTTGCCTTGGCAAGTTTGACCGGCTGCTGCTTTGCAGGCCGGCAGCTGAGATGGTAGGTTATTTGGATGGCAAAACCAGTGGTCGTTATCGACCAAGGGTACCTAAAGCACCTGCCCGGTGAGTCGCATCCCGAAAGACCTGAGCGCATTCAAGTTCTCCTCGACTTGGCCGGCGGCCTCGACCGGCAGCACTTTCAAGTCGTAGCGCCGAAAGCCGCGACCCGCACCGATGTTGAGCTCGTTCACGGGGCAGATCATGTGCGCCAGGTGGAATCGACCTCGACCGTCAATCGCTATGCCTTGGACGGGGATACGATAACCTGTCGCGACTCCTTTGCTGTCAGCTTGCTGGCGGTGGGGGGATTTCTAACTGTGCTCGATATGCTGGCGGCAAAGGAAAGCACAAACGGATTTGCTTTGGTGCGACCGCCGGGGCACCATGCTTTGCGCAATCATGCGATGGGGTTTTGCTTGTTTAACACCATGGCGATTGGCGCCGAATATTTAAAGCGTACCCATGGCGCCAAGAAAATTCTGATTATGGATTGGGACGTGCATCACGGCAACGGTACCCAAGACGCGTTCTACGATGATCCAACGGTATTGTTTATCTCGACCCATCAATATCCGTATTATCCAGGAAGCGGCGCGGTCAATGAAATTGGTGCCGGAGCGGGCGAGGGTTACACGATCAATATACCGCTGCCGGCGGGCTGCGCCGATACGGAATATCTGCAAGTCTTTGAGCATATCGTCGTTCCTGCGGCGGAAAGATTTCAACCGGAATGGATTTTGGTTTCCGCCGGCTTCGATTCGCACCGCCGCGACCCTCTTGGCGGCATGGATGTCACGGAGGAAGGGTTCGGCGCCATGGCGCGCATTCTGCTTTCGCTCGCAGCTCGGTTCGCCGATGCTCGCATCGCGTTTTTGCTCGAAGGCGGATACGATCTTGCCGGGTTGCGCAACTCTGTAGCCGCGGTGCTGGCGGCGCAGTGTGAACAAAATCCGCGTCTGTCCAAGGGTGCGCCGTTGACTCAAAGCAGGATCGAGCCACTGATCCGGCGAGTGCTGCAAGTCCGGGAAAATTATCAATAAACTAAAATCCTATTGACCCTCGTTGCCGACTCATCTATTTTACCATTTCAAATTTATTACAGATCGGTTACGAGACTTAAACATGCATGAACAACGCAGAGTTGTTGTGACGGGCCTCGGTATTGTTTCCCCTCTGGGGACGGGTATCGAAAAAAATTGGCAAGCGTTAATGGAAGGACGCTCCGGCATCCGGCCGATTACGCGCTTTGCCACCGAAGGGTTTGCTTCGCGCATCGCCGGCGAAGTGCCGGACTTTAAGCCCGAGGATTTTATCGAGCCAAAAGAGATCAAGAAAATGGATCTCTTTATCCAGTACGCCCTCGGCGCGGCGTCGATGGCGATGCAAGAGAGCGGCTTAAAAATCGAAGGTGAGTTTGCTGAAAACGTTGGAGTGATCATCGGCGTCGGGTTGTGCGGCCTCGACACCATTGAAGTTACGCACAAGGCGCTGCTCGACGGCGGACCGCGTAAGATCTCGCCGTTTTTCATTCCGAAAGTTATTTCCAACCTAGCGGCAGGTCATATCGCGATTCGTCACGGCGCCAAAGGTGTCAATTGGACGCCGACATCGGCGTGCGCATCGGGGACTCACGCAATTGGCGAGGCGTTTCAGCTAATTCGACGGGGAATCCAAGATGCGGTAATCGCCGGTGGGGCGGAATCGGTCATCACGCCGTTAGGGGTCGGCGGTTTTGCCTCGATGAAAGCGCTGTCGACCCGCAACGACGAACCGGAGCGCGCTAGCCGGCCGTTCGATAAGGAGCGCGATGGTTTCGTAGTCGGCGAGGGATCCGGCGTGCTGATCGTTGAAGAGCGCGAGCATGCGCTCAAGCGCGGCGCGAAGATTTTCGCTGAAGTGATCGGTTATGGAGCCAACGGGGACGCTTACCATATAACGTCTCCTGCACCCGAGGGCGAGGGAGCCGCGCGCTGCATGCGCTTGGCGCTGAAAGATGCGGGGCTGGCGCCGCACGAGGTCGATTACATTAACGCGCATGGCACGTCGACCGAGTACAACGACGCGAACGAAACCACGGCGATCAAAAGCGTGTTCGGCGAACAAGCGGCCAAACTGGCAGTGAGCTCGACCAAATCGATGACCGGCCACTTACTTGGCGCAGCGGGCGCGGTGGAAGGTGTTTATTCCGTGCTCACGCTCCATAACGGCATGCTGCCGCCGACGATCAATTACGAAAATCCCGATCCCGCTTGCGATCTCGATTACGTGCCCAACAAGCCGCGCAAGGCCGAAATTAAAGTCGCGCTGTCGAACTCCTTTGGTTTTGGCGGAACGAACGCTTGCGTGGTTTTTCGGAGGGCCCAATGAGCGGCTCGCAACGGCGCAGCATCATCTTGGGCACCGGATCAGAGCTGCCAGCCAAAGTTGTCACCAATCACGACCTGGAAAAAATGGTCGATACCAGTGACGAGTGGATCACGGTCAGAACCGGCATCAAAGAACGTCGCGTGCTCGAAGACGGCAAGGGCAATGCCGATATGGCGTTCCAAGCCGCCAAGCGCGCCCTCGCCGACGCCGGCATGGAAGCTACGGATCTCGATGCTATCATCATGGGAACCGTCAGCGCAGACTACCTGATGCCAAGTTCGGCTTGCGTGCTGGAAGACATGCTCGGCGCCCGCAACGTTTTTTCCTTCGATGTCGGCGCGGCCTGCTCGGGATTCCTCAACGCGCTCTCGGTGGCTGATTTGTTCATTCGGGTCGGCCAGATCAATAACGTTCTCGTCGTCGGCTCCGATACGCTAAGCCGCTGGCTCAATTGGCAAGATCGCGGCACGTGCATTCTTTTCGGCGACGCCGCCGGCGCGGTCGTGTTGGGCGCGTCGGAAAACGGCTCGGGGATTTTGAGCACCAAGTTGCGGACAGACGGCTCCTACGTCAAGACACTTTACGTCCCCGCGGGTGGCTCCCTCAAACCCGCGACGCCGGAAACCGTGCGGCGCAATGAACACACGATCACGATGAACGGCAAAGAGGTTTTCAAAATCGCCGTGCGCTCGATGGAGGAAATCAGCCGCCAGGCGTTGGCCGAGGCCGATGTTCCCGTCGAGAAGGTTTCACTGGTCATTCCGCATCAAGCCAATCGCAGAATCATCGTCGCGCTGGCCGAGCGGCTCGGCATCCCGATGGAACGGGTGATGGTGAATCTGGATAAATACGGCAATACGTCGGCGGCATCGATTCCCGTCGCGCTCGACGAAGCCAAGCGTCAGGGCCGAATCAAAGCCGGCGACATCGTCCTGCTCAATGCCTTCGGCGCTGGATTTGCGTGGGGCGCCGCAGTGGTGAAGTTCTAGAGCCGCTCTCGCCGCATTGCTGCCACGCTATTTCTGCGTATGTTTTTCCGTGGCCTTTTGTCGCAGGGCAATAAGTGCCGGCGAGAGCTCGACCGAATACTGACGCGGGTTTCGGAGCGATTTCACTTCTGCGGGTAACGCCGCAAAGTCAGCGGCGAAAAGATTTCGGCTTTCCATCAATGACGGCAGTGGCGCTGTTTTTCGGCCGTCACGCATCATTTCTTTAAGCAAAGTCTCACCGCCAAGCTCGTCACCGCGCAGGCCGATTGTGTCTTGGGCAAAAGTTCCGCGACCGTCCCGCGCCCGAAACACCTGCTTTTTCCCGGGAGAAGAAATCTTCCCGGTGCTGAGCTTGAGCACCGCCTGATCCTGGTATTCGACTAATTTATATGACATGTCGGTCCACGGCGCGTCGCCGGACGTGCCCATTTTGGTGCCGACGCCGTAGCTGTCGAACGGCGTGTCGGTGGCGGCGAACTCCGCCAAGTCATATTCGTCGAGCCCGCCGCTGCCGATGATTTTGACCTCGGGCAGACTGGCGTCGTCAAAAATTTGCCTGACCTGGCGCGCCTGCGCCGCTAAATCGCCGCTGTCGATGCGCACGCCGATCAGCTTTTCGCCGCGGCCCGCCATTTCCTGCGCGACTTGCACCGCCTGGCGCGCACCCGCGAGCGTATCGTAAGTGTCGATGAGCAGGATTGCATTGTGCGGAAAGCTGGCAACGTAGGCCCGAAAGGCGTCGATCTCCCGATCGAAGGCCGAGACAAACGAGTGCGCCATGGTGCCGACGATCGGGATGCCATATTCCCGTCCTGCCATAACGTTGCTGGTTCCGGCGCAGCCGGCGAGATAGCTGGCGCGCGCCACTTTCATGCCGGCGTCCACTCCGTGGGTGCGCCGCAAGGCAAAGTCGACCACCGAACGAGCGCCGGCAGCATGTACACAGCGGGCGGCTTTGGTGGCGATCAAGGTTTGCAGGTGAAGCTGATTAATGATGAAAGTCTCGACGATTTGCGCCTGGATGATCGGCGCGGTGAGCTCCAGAAGCGGCTCATCTTTGAAAAATATTTTCCCTTCGGGAATTGCCCAGACGTGCCCGGTGAAACGAAGCTCGGCGAGATAGTGCAAGAAATCGTCGGTAAATAGTTTTTGCGACGCGAGGTATTCGATCGCTGCAGCGTCGAACGCAAAGCTCTCGAGGTAATCCAAAACGTCGTGGACTCCCGCCGAGACAAAAAAACCCCGATCGACGGGGTAGGACCGAATAAACAGGCTGAAAGTCGCTTCGGCCATCTTGCCCTCGCGAAAATAGCTTTGCGCCATGGTTAGCTGATAAAGGTCGGTCAGAAGCGTTAAGTTTTGTTCCGCGGGCATGGGACGGCTCCGGCTAAGCGGCAGTCTAATTAAAAGCCCTGACTGAGTAAAGCAAAGGCAGCGCCGTAGTTGATTTATCCGCACCATTTTGTTAAGGATTTTTAGTACCGGCTGCGCCCAGCCGGCGATCAACAGGAGGACATCGATGTTCACGGACAAAGTCGAACTGAAGGATTTTGAAAAGCAAGATCCAGAATATCAAGTGGATCAGCTCATCGTCGCACGCACGGCCGCCGAGGAGATGGATCATTTCCGAAAAATGGCTCGTTTGGCTGGTGATATCGGTGTGGACGTTACCTACACGCTCAGCCGACCCAACCAAGAAAGATATGTCGAAGCATTCCGCGGCGAGATCAAAACTTGGGAAGATTATGCGGTGTTCGGATTTCTCGTCGACCGAGTCGGCCGGTTTCAGCTCGAGGAGTTTCTCGACTGCACGTATCTACCGCTGGCCCGCGTCGTCGAAGATCCTGACATCATCCGTGAAGAAGAAGGGCACGTCGACTTCGGCACCAACGCCGCCGCGGAGTTCGCAGCCAAGGGCGGCGAGTCCAAGGAAAGAATTCAAAGAGCGGTGGACCACTGGTACGTCAAAGGCCTCGATATGTTCGGCAACTCCAAGTCGTACCGTTCTGAACGCTACATGTTCTGGGGATTGAAGCGACGGCCCAACGCGGTGGCGCGCCAGCAATACAAAGACGAGATCGACGCGCTGATTTTGAAGATGGGTCTCACGCTTCCCGATCCCAACAAAGGGCGGCTTTATACCTAAGTGAGAAACGACGTATATGGAACCAGCACCTAACACGGAAGCCTTAGATCAGCAGTTCAAAGAATTCATCCAAGCCCTGAAGAAGGCGGTAGGCGCCGGCATACCGCATCTGAAAGACGATCCGAAGATCGCCGACCAGTCGATCGCCGACTGCAAGGAGATTTTGGACGTCGTCATGGAGGGCAACGTTAAAGAGTGGCTCGCTTAAGCGACTGAATAGAGCGGTCCGGTCGGACCGCTCTCGGATGGTTTATCAAAGGCGCCTTGACCATACAGGCGCCTTTGTTTATCAGCGGCCAAGATGATCAAGTAGGGAGAAGAATATTGAATGTTGTCGTCTGCGGTAAGGTGATTCCAGCCAGTACGGTTACGATCGAGATTGATCCGAACACCAAGCGTATGGTGCGCAAGGGCGTGCCGCATGAGCTCGATCCGGCTGCCGCGAGCGCGGTCGAGGAAGGCTTGCGGCTGACTGAAAAGCACGGCGGCGCGGTGACACTGATCACTATGGGCACAAGCGACGCGACCATCGGCATTCGCAATGCTTTGGCGATGGGCGCGGCCTCCGCGGTGCATATCCTCGATGATGCAGTGGCAGGCTCCGACACCCTCGGCACGGCAAAAATCCTAGCCGCGGCGATCAAGAAACAAGAATTCGACCTAGTGATCTGTGCGACGGAGAGCAGCGACAGTTATTCCGGTATCGTGCCCGGGCAGATCGCTCATTTCCTCGGCGTCCCACCGGTGACTTTCGCCAAAGAGATTGTTGTCGACGGCGGCAAGATCACGATCAAACGGCAGAGTGAAACCGGCTATGACATTGTCGAGTCGACGTTGCCGGCGTTGGTCGCATGCAGCAGCGGAATCAATGAACCGCGCTATCCGCAGCTCAAAGGCATCATGGCGGCGAAGAAAAAGGAGATCAAAGTTTATAAGGCGGCGGATCTTGGTCTCTCGCCCGACGAAGTCGGTGAAAAGGGCGCGCGCGAAAAGGTGCTGACCATCGGCCGACCTCCGAAGCGCCAAGCCGGCAAAGCCGTGACCGACGAAGGCGAAGGCGGCAAGCAAATCGCCGACTTTCTGGCGGAAATCAAGGTGATCTAAGTGGCGGACACGATTTGGATATACGCTGAAGTTAGCGACGACAAGATAACCACGACGTCTTTGGAGATGCTGGCCAAGGCGTCCGAAGTAGGCAAAGCGGAGGCGATATTGCTGGGACCTGCACCTGAGGACGCCGCGCAGATGCTCGCCAAACATGGCGCAAGCAAGATCTATCACTCGGCCGATCCAATCTACCGCGATTATCTTACGCTCCCTGCCGCTGAAGCGGTCGCCGGTTTGATTCAGAAGCATAGTCCCGCGGTGATGCTCTTTGCGTCGAGTTATTCCGGCCGCGATCTGGTGGCTAACCTGAGCGCGCGGCTCGATTGCGGCGCGATTACCGACGTGGGCGATTTTCAACTGAAGGACGGCAGTGTCGAAGCGACGATTCCGGCGCTCGGCGCGAGCTACCAGAACACCAGCACGTTGGTGAGTCAGGGCACGAAGCTTCTTGTCGTTCGACCGAAATCGTTCGAACCGAAGGTCAACGAGCAGCCGCTGAGCGTCGAAGAAATACCGGCGGCATCGGCCGAAGGACTGCGCAAAGTTCACATGAAAGAGCGGGTGGTCGTCAAGCGCGAAGGGCCGTCGCTCGAAGGCGCGAAGATCGTGATTTCCGGCGGACGCGGACTCAAGGGCGAAGAGCAATTCGCCATCCTCAAAGACCTTGCCGATGTCCTCGGTGGCGCCGTCGGCGCGAGCCGCGCCGCAGTCGACGCCGGCTGGGTGCCCTACGCCATGCAGGTCGGCCAGACCGGCAAAACCGTCAAGCCCGATATTTATTTCGCCGTCGGCATCTCCGGCGCGGTGCAACATCTTTCCGGCATGAAAACTTCCAAATACATCATCACCATCAACAAAGATCCCGAAGCGCCGATCTTTCAGTACTCCGACTTCGGCATCGTCGGCGATCTCTTCAAAGTCGTCCCGCAGCTGATCGAAGAATTAAAAAAGCGCAAGGGCGCGTAGTTTCAATTCACACCACGAAGCAGATCACGTCGGGGCGCGATTCACCGCGCCCTTTTTTTTGCCCGCCAATCAAATTCTCTTGTCAGCTTGCCGTACCATCGCGTAGAATCCGACGATACCGCGTGACTGGGCATTGGAAGTCGAACATAGTGTAACCCTGAAAAGCAAGGCAGTAGTTTCTCGCCCCGAAACTTGGGATATACATGCGATCCTCATGATAATCTGGAATAATTGGAACGGTGTGTTTAGTCATTCGCTTGGGCAAGCTGAGCGTACTCGCATAAGCGAGATTCGAGATGTGCGTAACAAGTGGGCCCATCAAGAAACGTTTAACAATGAAGATGCCCATCGCGCTTTAGACACGATGCAGAGGCTCTTGAAGGCTTGCTCGCCAAACCAAGCGAGCGACATTCATCGGCTGAAGAACGAGGTGTTGCAGTTGCTGGTGAAAGAAAAAGAAAAGCCAGTCCGTCGTCCACCAAACGACGAACGTCCAGTTCGTGGAACCGAAAGCTACCACGTTTACGTGAATACGAGGAGGCCACCAGGCGTAGCCATGATACGTTTGTCACAGTGCGTATACGCGGACGACGATCATGGCATACAGGGAAAGCCTCCAAATCGCAAAAGTTATTGGAGTCCATCCTTGGGCAGCTACGATAAGGCAAAGACCTTTTCACAACGGGCAAGTCCCAATATCAAAATTAGACCATGCAAGCACTGTAATCCGCGCTAAGTCAAAGAAACGAGAGAAACAAATGGGACACGCTGGTTTTCAACCGGCACAGGGCCAATAGAGTAGCGATCTGCGTGATGAGTGACACTGAAAATATCAAATGGGAAGACGTCGAGAGCGTAGCGACCAAGATGTTCAACGTCTGGGTTGATGGCACTGAATCGGAATGGGCCAAGGAAGCATGGAGTCATTTGACAGAAGCTGGTCTGGTCGGCACGACAACAATACTGGACATGACCGCAGCAAATCTTCGCCTTGTAACCCTCGCCCTGATCTATCAGGAGTTCTGTAGCTTTGCATGGGACGAGAATCCAGATGTGCCAGTAGGTTATCTAAAGGCGCGCGAGAGCACGAAACTGCTAAGGAGATTCTATGGCAAAACCTAAAATGAAGACGAAGCGGGAGGCTTATATTGAAATGTATCCCGGAGTTCGACGCGGAGCGCCCGTCATTGCTGGCACCAGCATTAAAGTTCTCGACGTAGCAGTTCGGTATGAGGTGATGGGCCTGACGCCGGAGGAGATTATAATTGCGCTCCCGCATTTGACATTGCCCCAAATTCACGCGGCTCTCTCCTATTACTATGGCCACAAACGAGAGCTCGATAAGCAGTGGAAAGCTTCTGTGAAAAAAATCGCTCGGCTACGCTTGAAAACACCTTCCATACTCGAGGAGAAGCTTGGCCCGATTAAAAATCTACACAGATGAGAATGTGGATGTGCGGGTCGCGGAGGGACTCCAACGCCGGGGCGTAGAGGCCGTTTCCGCCTATGATGAGGACCAAACTGGCATAAGTGACCAAGCCCAGCTGGCACATGCGAGAACGCTAGGAGCGGTGTTATTTACGCATGATCCCGACCTAATCGAGATCGCGTTGGAGATTAACCACCAAGGAAACGAGCATTGCGGCGTAATTTTCGTAGAAATGCATCGGCTGACTTTGGGTGAATGTATCCGGCGACTGGCTCTCTATGCGGAAGTGGTCGCAGCGGAAGAGATGGTCAATCGAATAGAGTTCTTGTGAAACATACCAGCCTGAACATCTTCCGAAATTGATGCGAGCAACGGGAAAATTAAAACTGGGCGAGCGGGCATGAGTGCATGAAGCATGGATGGGAGTAGTCACTGTGCAGCATCCCTATCCCTTCCTTTCGTCGTCGAGGGGAAAGGAGTTAAGCGGCTTCCGCGCACGAGGCTTTATTCATCGGATGCTACGCGGCAGCGCTCGTGGCGTCGACCTTCTGACCCTGCACGACGTACGCCATGTAGATGCAGTCGGCCATGACGCGACGCATGTTGTTTTTCATCAGCTGCGCGTTGATGCAGGCTTCTTGCAGCTCTTTGGTGTCGGCGTATTTTTTTAGAATCTCTTTTCGGATCAAGCCATGCTCGACATCGACGTCGGCGTGGAGCTTGTAAAACGTCAAGGCGTCATCGGGAACCCATTTATAATGCTTGCGGAACGTATCGAGGTCCCGCGTCATGGCTTTCGCCGTATCATCGCCTTCGGAAACGGCGACACCGAGGAGCCATGAAGTTTTAAATGCGGCGTTGGCGAAGCTATCGACGGCGAATTTAACGCCGTAGAGCGGTTCGGAATTTTTCACGAACTCGCGGTCTAAACCTAAGCCGACGCAGACATCGAGCCAATATTCCGGGTGCGGCTTGTGGGTGCCGCCGATCAGATCTTCGCCTTCTTCTTCGATCGCCTTGGGCAGCCACATGCGGCGCACGTCGACGTGCGGGCAGTTGTAAAGAATCGAATACTCTTTAATCGGCACCTGTTTGGTAAAGTAGTAGCGCTCCTTGCCCCAGCCTTGCAGTTGTTCCTGAGTGCACTTGCCTTCGCGAAAAATTGCTTCCCAGGGATGGGGTGGGCGTTGGTGATCTTGCCGGTTCGCCTCGTAAAAGGTCTTGATGAATTCATCGGGGCCGAGTTTGCCATCGAGCTTGAACATGAACGTCGTTCCTTTCGATTATGCAACAGGGCGCAGCATGCTGCGCCCCTACGACGGCATTGAAATCATGGTTTGGCGTCTTCGCGGTAGTGGCCAATGGCATCCATCAATGGCTTATCGGACATCACGAAGAATATCGCCGGATCTTTGGAGGTGTTTTCGTGGCGATGGGAATTCCATAGTGGAACTACGAAAGAATCGCCCTGTTCCCATTCATAGCGCTTATCGCCGACATAGCTGACGCCGCTGCCGCGCCAGACGTGATAAATGGTCGAGCTCGTGTGCCGATGGCTTTTGGTCTTCTCGCCGCCGCGAAGCATATGAATCTGACAAGCCATCGTCGGCAGCGTCGGACCGCCGGTTACCGGGTTGGCATAATCCAGGACGATGCCATCGTAAGGATCTCCGGGCTGCTCGCCGACTTTGTTCAAGGCATTTTCAGTGTCGGCCCATTTATAGCAGAAGGCAGGCGGCTGAATTGAATCCTGCTTCATCCAGGCGGGGCGCAGTGCTCCCACCGTGGCAAGCGTGTAGCCTTCGGGCTTTGTCACCGTCTGCTTGCGGCGCGGATCGGGCTCGTGAAAATCGGTTTCCAACAGGCGCACCAGCGGCGCGTCGAGGCCGTCGAGCCACATCATGGTCTCGCCGCGGTTTTCATGATCATGCCATGTCCAGCTCGGTGTCGTGACGAAATCACCCTCGCCGATCTCAAAAGATTCGCCCTCGACGATTAGCCGCGTACCCTGGCCTTTGAGAATAAAGCGAATAGCGCCCGCCATATGCCGATGGGACAGCGCATCTTCACCGGGCTTGAGCATCTGCAAGTTCAACACCAAGGTGCGTGATGTGCCGTTTTTCAGCGCCGGATTCCACATCTGAATCACGCGTCGAAACGACACGTCCAATCCGACGACGTCACCGGCTTTTTCCATGGCGGCAAAGAGGTCTTTGCCTTTCCAAAAGCAGGGCTGGAAAGACGGCACCGGTTCGCGCGCGAAATCGCCCTGGACGTTTTGCCAATAACCTTTGAAATTCTTGCTTTGGAGTTCCTCTTCGAAAGCTTTAAGCGCTTCAGACATCGGTTTACCTCCCTGCTCTATTTGAATCTTTTTTATCTCGATTCGCACTGCGGTTGCAAGGCAAGAAATAACTAACAACCCGCCGCGCTTGCTCTGCGCTATTCTCTGGCAACAGCGATAACGGGGTTGTCATGGCGAGAGCGCAGCTTGACGATTACTCGATCACCTTGGCGGTGATCATGTTGGTGGTGCCGGTTTGATGCAGCGGCAGGCCGGCGGTGATTGCGACCAAGTCGCCGCGCTTGACCAGGCCTGAGGCAATCGCTTTCTGTTGCAGCATGTGCACCATCTCATCGG